>WNFJ01251529.1_pt3 | contig 19377 bp, 18 predicted proteins | sample 5400461 | NCBI WGS metagenome assembly WNFJ01 (sample SAMN13153349, study PRJNA577476) | soil metagenome | isolation source: 115 cm saprolite on Douglas fir-dominated hillslope | place: USA:California | collected 2013-09-17
CAGGGTTCGGCGCCGCGCTGCGCTCGCTCTCGCCCATGGCGCCCCTACAGCGGTCCCCAATCGTTCTCAGAACCGAGCACTGGAGGCATCAATCATCGACGACGCAATCGATCCCCAGCATCTTGCAGACGGCCATCGCGACCCATTGCGCGGCTGCTGGTCCACCGAGGATACGCACCCGGCGAACTTGGTGACGCTTTGGCCAAGCCATTTTGTGCATGATGCTCGCGACCGCGGGCGAGAATCCGGTGAGCCTCCGACAATCGACGATGACATCGGTTGGCCATTCCACGAGGTCCAGCAGAACATCGCATGCTGCCCTCATGTCGGACTTGCTCGCGTAACCGGTGACTGTGAACAAGACGGTGCCGGGCGACGGCTTAGAAATAGTCCATGGAGCCAGTCCAGGCGGGGTCGCGCGCAAGGACGTGCTCTCGTCGTCGAGCCCCAAGAACTGTTCGACGACCTGCACGACCCGGTCGGGCTCGAACGGTTTGGCAATCACCGCGTGATAGCCCCACAAGAGCGCCCTTTCGGTATTCACTCCTGCCGAAACGGCGATGGCGGGCGTGAGGCCGCCTTCGTCCGGCGGCAGCGCTCGAATGCGGCGAATCAGTTCATAGCCATCGCCGTCGGGCATCCACAGATCGGCCAGGACGATGTCGGGCCTGCGGCACGTGAACTCGTCGAACGCCTTGTAGCCGGTCCCGACGGCTACGCATGTCGCGCCCCGCGCCTTGAGCAGATGCGTCAAGAGTTCGCGAGAGTCCGCATCATCCTCGACTACCAACGCGGTCAAGTTGCGGAAACGATCCAAGTGAGCAGCGGGAACAGACGATGCAGCCAACCAAATCCGGCCTTTCTCCCCTCTCCCTACCCGCAATATGACGTAAACGCTGTCCACCGCACAACTTTGCAAGCTGGCTCAACCGCAAGATGTCGATAGAAGCGGCGCGAGCAACAAAGTGGGGTTGCTGCGTAGAGTGTGCGTTCCAGTCAGTGAAGCTCACCACCACCGCGAGCATCTTGCACGGAGGCTGCGGTCGGTCATCGTGTATAGGGGGCCCGATGATACGCAGCGGCAACGCAGAGTCGGTCACAGAAGACGAGCGCCCGACGTGCGCGGGCTGCGGCGTTCGATCACCCAATACGAACACGAACTACACGCTGATTAGTTCGACCGGCTGGCGACTGGAGCGCACTACGCTCGACATGGACCGTCTCGCCTTCATCTGGCGATGCCCAGCTTGCTGGCGGAACCACAAGCAAAAGTCGATGCAGGCCCGAAGCGCGCGCCCGCCTTCGCGTCCACCTCACCGACGCCGACCCGCGGGGTGATGGCGTACGTTACTCGCGCGAGCGACAACCCCCCGTTTCGCCTGCTCCTGGCGAATCGCCTCACGTGCACTGCGCTCGTCATCGAACATGTTCGCTGGAGCGCCCAATTGCAAGTTGCCGAGTGCCACCGTGACGCCGGTGAATGTGGGGGGCACGCCGTACCGATACGTTCCGAGCAACAGGGACTGAAATCGCGCGATGTTCTTCGCATATCCCTTCGCCATTGCTGCGCGAATGTGAAGGTTGTTGAAGTTCACGAGGAGGAACGGTTTTCTCGGGCATGGCTGAATCCAATCGACTAACACTTCATCGAAGAACGAACGGATCGCCTCCTCGTCGGTCAGCTCGATGCGCTGCGGGAACCACAGTTGCAGAATGTTCTCGGCCGGTTCGTATTCGCCAGCCGTGAGTTTGACAGTAGTCATGGATCGGTGATCCACAATCGTCGCATCTACGGTGCCGTCCGGCGAGCGGCTGAACTGGACTGCCGACCGGTCCCTGTCTACCTGCGCCTGAGAGCCGTCGTACAGGACGCACCACGACTCTGCCACGTTGGCGTGCGCTTTTTGAACAAACCGAGAACGATCATGCTCACGCCAATCAAGCGCTCAGCGCATTGACCTGTGGCTGCTCGTCGCCGCGAGCCGGGGCACGCAATCAACTGGCCATTCAACGCCTCTGGCCTTGCCAATCCGACCAGCCTTTTGCACGTCTCGATGGCTGGGCATACACTTGTACGTTTGAATACGCCCGAGAGCATGCCGGGCAGCGCTTAGGTTCGCGCGGAATGGCCGTTGGGAGAGGGGGCAGTTGGCGACAATGCCAACGGAGGCATGAAGAAGACGGCACGAGAATCGGTGGGCTCGCAAAGCACGCTCCCGGCCTCGCCTCGTCCCAAGAATTGGAGCCTACGCCCCCTGAGCCTGCCGCCACTTGCAGGTCTTAAGACGCTTGTGTTCAGCCTGCGCCCTCTCGCAAGCCTGAAGCCGCTTGCGTTCAGCCTTCGGCCCCACCCTGAGCGCGGCCCAGAGACTCGCGTCCTCTCGCACAACCCGCGGCGCGCCGCGCTCGTGCCCTTGGCGGCCGTCGGCTCCCTGTGCGCAGCAGTGGCTGCCGGCGGCTATCTGATGTTTGCGCCGGGACCGGCGCCGCGCGCTCGCGCGGATCGAAAGGCCGTACCTGTCATCGTCTCGGGAAGCGCCCGGTTCAGGGAGACTGCGAGCGGTGCACGGCAGCGGTGGACCTCGGAATCCGCCACGGTCACCCTGGATCCGTCACTCGACGCAGTCGATCCCCACGCGAAAGATGCTGTGCGAAATGCATTTGGAACTTGGGCATCCGGCGTTGACGCGCTGCCCCCGCTGGCGTTCGACTCTCGCCGCGAGCCGGGCGTGCCTGCGCGCGATGGGGTCAACCTGGTTCTTTACGGCCCCATCACGGTGAAGGGTCACGAGAACGACCTTGCGATCACGATTGGGTACATGGACGCCAACTCCGGTGAGATCCTGGAGGCGGACGTAGTCTTCAACTCGAATCACTCCTTCGGGGTCCTTTCGCCGCCGGCCAAGCAGGAAAACGACGACTCGTATTCGCCGATGTCCTGCAACGACAAGTACGATCTGCAGAACGTGGCCACGCACGAAACCGGTCACTTCTTTGGTTTGGGCGAGGACACAGAAGACTCGCGCGCGACGATGTACCTGCGGTCCAACCCGTGCCAGACGCACAAGCGCGAACTCACTGAAGCGGATCGGACAGTCATGAGCACCCTCTACGCAGGCTCCAAGTCGAAACACGCCTGTGGGGTCGCCGGTGGGGCGGGCGGACCGTCAGGCCCGCTCGGCGCACTCGCGACGATCGTGCTGGCGCTCGTTGCACGACGACGCCCCCAAACCGGGCAAGCGCGACGCTCGCCCTAGAGCTCGGCTGGGAGCGGTGCGAGTCCACCGAGCTCCCTCCCGGCGGCGCTCGAGGACGAATACACGGTTACCGTGATGTGTGCTCGGGGCGATTTGCCACGTCAGACCATGTCAGACGATCTGCGCGTCACCACAATGGCAACAAATCACATTACGATTATTCGTTTGTTCGCCGCGATCTGTTTGCGACTTTTCGTCGTCGGGTGCATTGTAATTGGACGCTCAGCGCCTGACGGCGCTCTACGAGGGGATGAGCAGATGCCCGAAGGCGCCGCGAGAACGCCATTGCACGTCTTGGTGGCGGAGGACTCCGAGGACGACGCCACGCTGCTCGTGCGAGAGCTTCGTCGCAACGGATATGACCCCACGTGGGAGCGCGTGGAGGACCCGGAGTCGATGCGCGCTGCGCTTAGCCGGTCCACTTGGGACATCGTGATGTCGGATTCTTCGATGCCCCACTTTGGTGCGCGGGCGGCGCTCGATATTCTCAAACAGACCGGGTTGGACAGCCCGTTTGTCATCGTCTCCGGGACGATTGGAGAGGAGGCGGCCGTCGAGGCGATGCGCGCCGGGGCTGGTGACTTTATCCTCAAGGACAAACTTGCTCGACTGGCTCCGGTCGTCGACCGAGAGCTGCGCGAGAGCAAGATGCGAGCGGCGAGCCGGCGAACGGAAGAGGAGCGCGCGCGGCTGGAGGAGCAGCTCCGGCAATCGCAAAAGATGGAAGCCGTCGGCAGGCTTGCCGGGGGCGTGGCGCACGACTTCAACAACGTCTTGTCGGTGATATTGAGCTACGGAGAAATGATAATTGGCGATCTGAAGCCCGGCGACCCGATTCGGGCGGACGTGGAGGAGGTGCGCAAGGCGGCGCGACGGGCCGCCGATCTGACGCGCCAGCTCTTGATGTTCAGCCGACAGCAAGTGATCGAGCCGAAGGTGCTGGACCTGAACGAGGTGCTCACCAGCATGGACAAGATGCTCCAGCGTATCCTCGGGGCCGACGTGGACCTCGTCTCCGTGCCAGCGAAGGGGCTCGGAAGGGTGCGCGTCGATCCCAGCGGCGTCGAGCAGGTCATCCTCAACCTCGTCGTCAACGCTCGCGACGCAATGCCCACGGGAGGGCAACTGACCATGGAGACGGCCAACGTCGTTCTCGATCAGCAGTACGCGCGCGATCATCTCGGCGTCAAACCGGGGCCCCACGTGATGCTGGCCGTCACCGACACAGGGGTCGGTATGGATCGCGTCACGCAAGCACGGATCTTCGAACCGTTTTTCACCACCAAGGACAAGGGCAAGGGTACTGGGCTCGGCCTGTCGACGGTCTTTGGCATCGTGCAACAGAGCGGCGGCAGCATCTGGGTGTACAGCGAGCTCGGAAAGGGAACGACCTTCAAGGTTTACCTTCCGGAGGTAGACGCGGCAGTCGATGTGTCTCAATCGAGCACCGGCCAAAGGATGTTACGCGGGTCGGAGACCATCCTCCTTGTTGAAGACGACGAGCAAGTGCGGGTGGTCGCGCGCGGCATCTTGCAACGGAGCGGGTATCGCGTCATCGACGCTGGGAATGCAGCCGAGGCGTTGCTGCATTCGGAGCAGCACAGCGGTCCCATCCATCTCTTGCTCAGCGACGTAGTGATGCCGCAGATGAGTGGGCCCGATCTGGCAAAGCGATTGGCCACCGCTCGTCCTGACATGAAGGTTCTTTGCATGTCGGGCTACACCGACGACACCATCGTTCGTCACGGCGTGCTGGGTTCACAGGTCATGTATCTGCAGAAACCGATTACGCCGGAATCGCTGACTCTGAAGGTCCGCGAAGTGCTCGATGAGCATAACGAAGGGACCCGACTTCCTGGATCCACCAAGCGCAATGCCGTTGGAGGTGACGTACTCCCCCTTTCGGGAGAGCCTTTCCGGACGCAGGTTCATTTCACGGAGGGGAGGACCAGAGTGCGAATCCTGGTGATCGACGATGACGTCAAGGTCCAGAGTGTGGTCAAGCGAGCCGCCGAGGCCGCTGGATTCGAAGTAATTCAGGCGTTCGACGGCACCCCGGGGCTGACTCTCGCGACGGCAGAGCGATTTGATTTGATCCTGCTGGACATTAATATGCCTGCGATGGACGGCCGTGACGTCCTGAGGCGTTTGAAGGAAAACTCAACCACGACCGACATTCCGGTGCTCGTCTATTCCGGGCGAAACAGCCAACATGACCGTGTGGTTGCGCTCGAGCTCGGGGCCGCGGACCACGTCGACAAGCCCTTCGCACGTTTGCCCCACTGGGATCGGCGGGGCCCTAAGCCGGAGGGTCCGGTCACTCGTTGGACGGCGGTTCTGAGGGCTTGCCACTCAAGTGCCGCCTCACTCGGGCGAAGACGCTTTCTGGGGTTTCGTTGCCCTTCACATCCGCGGACACACGCGTTTCGGAGTCCGGTTTTGATGCAGCCGACACAGCGCGGCTGACCTTGCGCTGTTGCCAGCACTTCGGGCATCGCCACGCCACCGCCAACTGGCCGCTGGCGCTTTGCTCGCGCGTCAACCTCCAACCGTGGCGCGCACTAATCAGCGTGTGATTCGAGTCCGTTGCCGGTGAAGTGCGGGCGCACTGCACGCAAACTTGAGTCCCCATCAAATAGGATTCTAGTCGCCAACGAGCTACCTTGGTACTCGCGTCGCCTTTGTTCGAGTACAAGCAGACCGGTCCCAATGAGTGACGGCGATGCAACGAGCGACCTCTCTGCCGAGACTGTCATCGTCGTCGACGGTGTCACCTTCTTGGTCAGCATTCACTCGTTGCGGACGAGCGCAGTTCGCGCTCGACGGCTGGAATCATTCGAGTCAGATTGCCCAAATCACTAAGTCCCAGGGGGCCCGTCCCAAAGCCTCGCGCATCGCTTGAGCGTCTTGGACCCGCTCCCAGGTGGGCCTGTACCCCCCACGCTCCAGCTCGCGCACGGCGAGCAGAGCGTCGTCTTCGGAGTCCTCGACCAGCAAGACACGCGGCGGAGTCACAGATCTCTCCGCGGCGGAGGCGCGGACTCGTGCAAAAGAAGCCAATAGAGCCCGAGCGTCTTGACCGCTTGCGAGAACTCGTCAAACTCCACCGGCTTTCGCACGAAGCTATTGGCGCCCAGCGCGTAGCTTCGCAGAATGTCCTCTTCTTTCCTTGGACGACGTCAGCACCACCACGGAAAGGAGCTTGGTCCGACTGTCCTCGCGGAGCCGGCGCAGCACATCGAGGCCGCCGAGGCGTGGCAGATTCAAGTCCAAAAGGACGACTTGCGGCTGCACGGAAGTGTCCCGTCCGGCGTGGGCTCCTGTGCCAAAGAGGTAGTCGAGGGCCTCTGCGCCGTCGCGTGCGATGACGACCTCGTTCAGGATGTTGTGCCTCTTGAGCGCGCGAAGCGTGAGCAGTTCGTCGTCCTGATTGTCCTCGACGAGTAGGATGGGCTTATTTGTCATCATGAGTGAGCTCCTTGCTCTGGATTTGGCAAGGTGAAATGGAAGGTCGCCCCCTGATCCACCGCGCCCTCGGCCCAAACCCGCCCACCATGGCGGTCGACGATGCGATGCACCGTCGCGAGCCCGATTCCCGTACCGGAAAACTCCTTGTCCGAGTGAAGCCGCTGGAACGGGGCAAAGAGCTTCGTGGCGTAAGCCGGATCGAAGCCGGCGCCGTTGTCGCGAACGAAGTACGCCGACACACCTTTGTGCTGGGCAGGACCAAATTCGATACGTGCCGCTTCGCGCTTCGAGGCGAACTTCCAAGCGTTGCCAAGCAGGTTGTCCAATAGGACTCGAAGGAGCCGAGGATCACCATGCGCCACGAGACCGTCGGCGACCACAAACTCGACGGCACGCGCCGGGTCACTTGCTCGGAGTTGCTTGATCACCCCGTGCGCTACCTTCGTCAGGTTCACGGGTTCGCGCGCAATGTCCGCGCGGCTTACTTGGGAGAGACCGAGCAACGCGTCGATTAGCTCCCCCATGCGAGTGGCGCCCGCGTTGATTCGCTTCAAATAGCCCTTGGCGTCGCTATCGAGTTTGTCCCCGAGATTCTCGGCGAGCGCGACGCTGAATCCGCTGATAGCTCGGAGCGGCGCTCGCAAATCGTGAGCCACGGAATAGCTGAACGCCTCTAGTCCCTTGTTCTTGGCGTCGATCTCCTCCAAAAGCGTGTCCCGCGTTTCTGCCAGCTCCTTCGCCGCCTCGGCCGCCGCACGTCGTACGCGGGCCATCCCAACATGAGTTCGAACGCGCGTGACCAACTCGCGCGCTGAAAAGGGCTTCACCAGGTAATCGTCCGCTCCTGTGTCGAGACCTTCGAGTACCGCTTCTTCACCGGCACGGGCCGAGACAAGAACGACAGGTACGGAGGCGGTCCTTGGATCGGCCCGGAGGGCTCGCAGCAGAGCCACGCCGTCCATACGCGGCATCATCACGTCGCTGAGCACCAGATCGGGAGGCCGGGCGAGAGCCAAGGTGAGAGCGGCCTGGCCGTCTCCGACGACATCGACTTCCCAGTAGGGTTGCAGAAGGCGCAAGAGGTACTCGCGCATGTCAGCGTTGTCATCGGCAACCAGGATTCGGCTGCCGTCACGAGGCGCGACGGGTTCGTGGGAGCGTAAGAGCTCAGTACCCTCCGTTGCCCGCGGCTCCCTATCCGACGACGGGAGCCACTGGCCCGCCTCCAGCAGGGCGGGGTACGTACTGGACGTATCCAGCCCGGCGTTGTTCGAAGACGCGATACGCTCCTTCGGCAGATGGTCCGAGCCGAGGCGGATCGAGACCACGAACGTGCTCCCACGTCCAACGATGCTCTCCGCCCGCACTGTCCCGCCGTGCGCTTTGACCAGCTCGCTGACGAGCGCGAGGCCGATGCCGGTCCCTTCGAAGCTCCGACTGCGCGCGCCCTCGATGCGGTGAAAACGGTCGAAGACTTTGGATAGCTCGTTCGCCGGGATCCCAGTGCCGGTGTCGCGTACGGAGAGTTCGACGCGTCCATCCCGCTCGCGCAAGCGAATCGCAATCTCGCCCTCGAACGTGAACTTGAAGGCGTTCGATACGAGGTTGAGGACGATCTTCTCCCAGTGCGACCGATCGACGTAAACAGGCTCGAGAAGCGGGGGGCAGTCCACGACGAGTTTCATCCCGGCCGATTCGACGAGCGACTGGAAGGACCCGGCAAGGCCGGCGGTGAGGACGGGAAGGTCGGTCGGCTCGAACGAGGACTGGAGGCGACCCGCCTCGATGCGCGAAAAATCGAGCAGGCTATTCACGAGGCGCAAGAGCCGGAGCGCGCTTCGGTGAACCGAGGCGAGACTATCACCCGTGAGAGCCTTCACGGGTCGCCCAAGCGCGTCCTCGACCGGGCCGAGGATGAGCGTGAGGGGCGTGCGGAGCTCATGGCTGACGTTGCTGAAAAACGCCGTCTTCGCGCGGTCCAGCTCCACGAGCGAGTCCGCGCGCGTGCGTTCTTCTTCGTAGGCGAGGACGTTCGAGATCGCCGCAGTCACCTGCTCGCGAGCCAGATCAAAGAACGCACGATAGTCTTCATCGAGCTCACGACGCGGGCTCACTCCCACCACGAGAAACCCGTAGAGCCGTGCGTGCCCCGGCGCGCGAGCAAGCGGAAGCACCAGCGCTGAACTCACGACATCAGGCCCAGCAGGACCCTTTAGAGGGATCGCGAGATCCGACACGAGCACCTCTGTGCCCGATCGCGCCACCCGATGCAGCGGCCAAGGCGCCTGCTCATCGCTCACGCTGATGACCTCCGGACTCGTAGCGTGCCCCGGCTCGATGCCTGAAGCGCCCGCGAGGCGCGCGTTCTTCCCGTCGGGGTCGACTAAGTAGATCAGCGCGAGAGGGACGTCCGCGACATTGGCGCCCAACACGCGACAGGCTTCTTCACAGCCACGGTCGAGCGACCTCGCGCATGAAGCGGCCTGGCCGAGCTCCCGAAGCGTGCGCAACCTGCGCGCTCCGACGACACGCCCAGTGGTCTCGCTAACGGCGCAATAGAGGCCACCGGTCTCCCCGCTCTCGATCATGATCGGCGCAAACGACCACGTGAAGTAGCACTCCTCGCGATAGCCCTTGCGGTGCATGTAGAGCACCTGGTCCTCGGACCATGTGGCCACGCCCGTGGACACCACGCCGTCGACCATGTCCTTGATGTCGTCCCAGATGTCGGACCAGACCTCCTGAATGGGGCGGCCGATCGCCCACGGATGCTTGCCGCCGAGGATCGGCACATATCCGTCGTTGTAGAACGTTGCAACGCTTGGTCCCCAGTAGATCACCGTTGGGAATTTCGAGCGCACGCAGATGCTCAGCGATGTCAGGAGGCTCTGAGGCCACGTCTCAATCGGGCCGATTGCGGTCTTCGACCAGTCGACCGCCCGCATTAGCTCTCCCATCTCGCCGCCGCCGTCGAAGAGATCCCTCCGGGGAGCGCTTGCACCGGAAATCCTCCCCGCGGAGCGCTCGTCGAGCCTTCCAGGCTCCGCGGTCTTGTCCCCCATGTGACCCCCCGTCCTCATCGCACTGGGCGAGCGCCTCAATCGCCGCTCCCCGCTGGTATCTCAAGAGCCATCGAGGTTACCTCCTTGCGTGAAGGTCAGCAATGAGGCCCATGACTGGGTCGCCCTCTACGCGCTCGCTGACAAAGTTGAAAGACGACTGACCGTTGGCTCGTCCTCGTCGCCGGGTCACGCAGATCGCCGTGCTCGAAGGCGCCTCTCGGCGGCGTCGACAGCATCTCGAACGGTTTGGCCTTGTCCGTATCCTCGTCGGGGATCTCGATGTCGAACGCCTCCTCGATGGCCAGGGTCAGGTCCATCAGCGCAAGAGAATCGGCGCCGAGGTCGCCCGTGAAGGACTGTCATGGCTCCTTTCGACGTCTGTCGTCGTTATGCTGCCGCGCGATAGTCGCGGTGCAGCCCGCCGAGGAAGGGGATCGCCGTAACCGAGCCGGCGAACCGGGTTCGGACGCGTTGGCCCGAGACCGGAATCTGCTGACCGATCCCTTGGTGCGGCCGAGCCGTGTTGAAGTAGCTCAGGGCGTATTCGGCGAGGACATGCTGCAGATGTGCCTCTCCAAGGATCACGACATGATCGAGGCATTCGCGTCGGACACTCCCGAGAAAGCGTTCGCACACCGAATTCATCAGGGGAGCCTGAATCGCCGTGCACAGGACGCGAATCCCGGCGCCTGTGGCGACTCGGTCGAAGACAGTTCCGAACTTATCATCGCGATCACGGATGATGAATTTCGGTCCCTGCCCGAAGGGCGTCGCGTTGCGCAGTTGCTGCACGGTCCACGCCTGCGTCGGTGCGCGGGTCACCGCGACGTACACGACGCGCTTGGCGTTCACGTCGATGATGAAGAACGCGAAGATGGGACGGAACCATAGGTCGTAGGCTTGCAAGAAGTCGCAGGCCCAGACCGGGTGGTTCCGCAGGAAGGTCGCCCAGGTTTGGCCGCGATGCGGTGAGCGCGGACGCGCTCACCGCATGTACCTTTGGACGGTTCGCTTCGCGACGCGGATGCCGAGCTTCAAGAGTTCCCCGCGAATGCGCTCGGCTCCCCAGAGTCGACTCTCGGCCGCCATGCGCTTGATGAGGGCGATGACATCCGGAGCGAGGCGCGGCTCGCGCGAACCGGCCGAGCGGGACTTTCGACGCCAGAACAGGCGAAATCCCGCGCGGTGCCATCGAAGCACGGTCTCCGGTTGGACCAGGAGCAGGGCGTCGCGCCAGCGGGGAAGGAGTCTCGCTAGCAGCACGGGCAGGCCGCGCTCGTAGCCGCGAAAGCTCGGGCGTTTGACACCGCGTGAGACGACGATGAGCTGCTGCCGAAGAAGCACGTTCTCGGCGATCAGCTCGGCGCGCGAACGGGTCACATCGGCAATAAGGCCCCCTGCGACGCCCGAAGGCCGATACGCGTCGTGGACCGCGCCCATCGCCCGGGCCGCCAGTCCGGCAACTGCTGCGACAAGCCGGGAGCCGAGGATGCGGATCACCGTGCGATCCAAGCCAATCCGAACCGGATCATCAAGACTTGTTACGCAAGGGATCCTGAGCGATCGTGCGGAGGAGGCAAGTAGCCACGACAAGCCCGCCGGTAATCATGGTGGAGCCCACCGAGGACGGGAACGGCTTGAATGCGACCGTGCATCTGCTGTGGGCGAGGAACCGGCTGTTGCTGAGCGAGCCCTTGGTGCGGGCGCGCCTCGTTGTAGAAACGCGCGAATTCGACGACGAGAAGCCTCAGATGCCTTTCACCAAGGATGAGGACGTGATCGAGAAGCTCGCGTCGTAGGGTGCCTGCGAACCGTTCCGCAAAGGCGTTCATGTTCGGTGCGTGGATCGCGATTCGGACGACGCGCGCGACGACGGCGGCCAGCGCGCGCACGAAGCTGGCTCCGAACTTCGAGTCGCAGACCAGCAGCTGCGGCGCGTTCCCCTCGAAGGTGGCGTTGCGCGCCTGCTGCGCGCACCACACGTCGGTGGGCGAGTAGGTCACGGCGGCATGGACGATCGTGCGGCGTTTCAGGTCGAGGATAAAGAGGATAAAGATCTCGCGAAACCGAGCATCGTAGGTTTGCACGAAGTCCATGGCCCACGTGACGTGGTTGCGCACGAAAGTCGACCAGCGATGGCCGTTGCGACTGGACAACGTCTATCATGCAGTCGGTCGTAGCCTTGCCACGGCCGGATGGCATTTGTAGCGAACACGGCGGCTCGCATGTTGTCTCGTGCGGGCGCACCGCGCCGGCCAGGTCCCTCGCGGAGGAGGCGCGGGTCCTCCTGCACCGTGAACAAGAACGTTGACCATGCTTCACTTAGCCCAGCCGCATCCAACATTTCGTCGAACAACTTGCGCTCGTCCTCGGAGAGAGCCGGAGCGCTTGCGCGGCGAAGTTGCTTCTCCAGATGACCAGCCGCCTCCACCTTTGAGGCGATCGCGCCAGCCACGAACGCCGCCGCTTCCCTCGCGGTCTGCCTCTTGGAAGGGGTGGACGAGCCGATTGATCGCTCAGGCAAAGAGAAGGCTAAAGCTCCGTTGTCTGCCATAAACGACCGTCGTTTACCGTAGCTCTGCGGCCTCCCTCGCACCAGCGAAGCCAGCGAGTTTCCCGCGTATTTGCCGAGGTTTCAGAGGTGCGCAGGGGCGGAATCGAACCGCCGACACGGGGATTTTCAGTCCCCTGCTCTACCGACTGAGCTACCTGCGCGAAGTGTGTGTTCCGCTCCGCGCCGACGGGACGCGGTGCCAGAAGCCGGGCCCAGCTAAGCGAGCAGCGCGTAAGGTGTCAAGCGCATGGAACCATACGCCCCCCCGCTGCGTATCCTTCAGATAGAATCGCTTTGTTAGGAGGCCCCGTTTGGCCGGAGGTGACACGCTAAGGCTGGTCGGCACCATCATCGCCGACAAGTACGCCGTCGAAACCGTTGTCGGAGAGGGCGGGTTTGCGACGGTGTATCGCGCCACGCACCTTCTCTGGAAGCGGCCCGTCGCGCTCAAGGTCTTCAAGTCGCTGGCCGACGTGTCGGAAAAGGACCGCCAAAAGTTGCTGGACGAGTTCGTTCAGGAGGGTGCGCTTCTGGCGGACCTGTCTGCGCGCACGGCGGCGATTGTGCAGGCGCGCGACATTGCGATGCTCGAGACCCAAACCGGCGAGCACATCCCCTACATGGTGCTCGAGTGGCTCGATGGGGCGACGCTTGAAGACGTCCTTGCCAGCGAGAAGGCCCGCGGCCTACCGCCGCGCACCGTCGCCGAGATGGTCGCGCTGATCGAGCCCGCGGCGGAGGCGCTGGCGCTCGCGCATCGCAAGGGCATCGCGCACCGCGACATCAAGCCGGGCAATCTCTTCGTGCTCGGCGATCCGCGGGGCGACGCCACGATCAAGCTGCTCGACTTCGGGATCGCGAAAGTCGTCTCCGACGCGCAAAAACTGGCAGGCTCCTTCACGAAGACCGGCGGGCAGGTGACGAGCTTTACCCCCGCCTACGGCGCGCCCGAGCAGTTCACACGCTCGCACGGCGCTACTGGGCCCTGGACCGACGTGTTCGCGCTCGCGCTCGTTCTCGTCGAAACGCTGACAGGCCGCGAACCGCTGATCGGCGAGGATTTCGTCCAGCTTGCCGTCGAAGTGGCGAATGCCGATCGACGTCCGACCCCGCGCACGCTCGGCGCGGTCGTCGGCGACGAAATCGAGGCCGTATTTGCCAAGGCGCTTGCGGTCAAGCCTACCGATCGGTGGCAGACAGCAGGGGAGTTCTGGAATGCCCTCCGGCAGGCGCTTCGAATGGACCCCATGCGTTTGGCTGGGACCGACACGGCTCCGCGGATATCCAGAGCGTCTAAGCCACCGCTGGCCACCGCGCCGACCATTTCCGTCCAAAAGGTCGAATCGCACCCGGCGGCAACCGCTTTGCCTGCGAATGGGTCCGCGACCAGGCAGACTTCCACGACCGATCGCCGTCCAGGGTCGAGCAAGATGGGGCTCTTCGTGGGGCTCGGCGCAGCAGCGGTTCTGGCCATCGGAGGCGCGGCCGCGGTGCTCGGAAACAAGAAATCACCCGAGACCGCGGTGCCGGCTCCCACGGCCAGTGCGATTGCATCGGCAGTTCCGAGCGCGGCCGCCGCCCTCGCTGCCCCCGCGGCTCCTTCGTGCCCGGAGGGCATGATCGCGATTCCGGGCGGAAGTTTCTTTATGGGCAGCGACGAGGGACTGCCTATGGAAAGGCCGGCCCACCAGGTGGTCCTCACGCCGTACTGCATCGACACGTACGAGGCCACGGTGGCGAAATACAAGGCGTGCAGCGATTCAGGACGCTGCAAACGCGCCGGGATCACCAACGATTGGCCCGACATTTCGGCGAAAGAGCACAAGGTCTACGACCCGCTCTGCAACGTTCGCGAGCCCGAGACGCGCGCTCAGCATCCCATTAACTGCGTCGATTGGGAGATGGCCGACAAGTTTTGCCACGAGCAGGGCAAGCGTCTTCCGACCGAGGCCGAGTGGGAGTTTGCCGCGCGCGGACCCGACGGGAGAAAATACCCCTGGGGCGATGACGATCCGGCCGCCGGCCACCTCAATGCCTGCGGCAAGGAGTGCGTCGCGTGGGAGCGCAAGAACGGCGTCGAAGAGAGGGCGATGTACGAAGTCGACGACGGTTTCGCCAATACGGCGCCTGTCGGCAGCTTCCCGAAGGGAGCGTCACGCTACGGTGTGCAAGACGTGGTCGGCAATGTTTGGGAATGGGTCGCGGACTGGCACGGCGAGTACTCCAAAGACGAGCAAAAGGCCCCCACCGGCCCTGCGCAGGGCGACGCGAGGGTCATTCGCGGCCCACCTGGGTTCGACCGACATTCCGGTACAAGGCTCCGCCCGGCAACCGCAGCCACGGCATCGGGCTGCGCTGCGCGAAGTAGCGATCTCAGCGACCGGGCGCTTGCTGCTGCGCGGTCTTCGTCCTAACACCTGTCCATGCGAACCGAGTGGGTGTCGAAACGCGCTACCGATCCGAACAAGACTCAGATGCACTACGCCCGAGCGGGCGTCGTCACCGAGGAGATGGCCTACGTCGCGACGCGAGAGCGGGTGAAGGCCGAATTGGTGCGGGCTGAGGTCGCGCGCGGGCGGCTGGTCATCCCGGCCAATGTCCATCACGACAACCTCGAGCCGATGGGCATCGGCATCGCCTTGTCGTGCAAGGTCAACGCAAACATCGGCAATAGCGCCGTGACGAGCGACGTCGAGGGAGAGCTCGGTAAGCTCCGGGTGGCGATCAAATACGGCGCCGACACCGTGATGGATCTTTCGACGGGCGGCGACATCGATCACATTCGCTCCAAGATCATCGAGAGCTCCCCTCTCCCGATCGGCACCGTGCCGGTCTACCAGGTGCTCACGGAGCGAAAGAAGGTCTCCGACATTCGCAGCGACGATCTCATCGACATGCTCGAGCACCAGGCCAAGCAAGGCGTCGACTACTTCACCATTCACGCCGGTGTGCTCGCCGAGCATCTGCCGCTCGTGCAGCACCGGATTACGGGCATCGTCTCGCGGGGCGGTTCGATCATGGCTCAGTGGATGATCGAGCACAAGAAGCAGAATCCGTTCTATACGCACTGGGAGAAGGTGCTCGAAATCTGCGCTCGCTACGACGTGACCATCAGCGCCGGCGATGGTCTGCGCCCCGGGTGTCTGGCAGACGCCAGCGACGCTGCGCAATTCGCCGAGCTTCGCACGCTCGGAGAGCTTACGGCCAAAGCCTGGGAGCGCGACGTGCAAATCATGATCGAGGGACCGGGCCACGTGCCTTTCGATCAAATCGAGATGAACGTGAAAAAGGAGATGGAAATCTGCCACGAGGCGCCGTTTTACGTGCTCGGCCCTCTGGTGACGGACATTGCCCCCGGTTACGACCACATCACGAGCGCCATCGGAGCGACGATGGCCGGTACGGCGGGGGCCGCGATGCTCTGTTACGTAACTCCAAAAGAGCACCTAGGGCTTCCCGACGCCAACGACGTTCGTGACGGGCTCATTGCCTACAAGATTGCCGCGCACGCCGCCGATGTGGCGCGTCATCGCCCCGGCGCACGCGATCGCGACGACGCGCTGTCGCGGGCTCGCTACGCCTTCGATTGGAAGGAGCAATTCCGGCTCAGTCTCGACCCGGAGACGGCGCAGTCGATGCACGACGAGACGCTGCCCGACGAGTACTTCAAGTCCGCGGAGTTTTGCTCGATGTGCGGCCCGAAGTTCTGCAGCATGCACATCAATCGAGCCGTCGAAGAGTTCAACAAGCAGGTCGAGGAGGACCGCAAGGCAGGGCGACGGACACTGGATCTCTTCACGCCGTGAGAGCCCGCTGGTCCAGAGCCATCGCATTGGCCTTCGCAGTTGCTGGATGTGAGAGGAACGGGCCCGGGGCGTCTGGCAAGCCATCGGGCGCAGGCGGCGCGGCGAGTACGGAAGGCGAAGTTCGGCTTGAGCCGATGGATCCGCTGGAGGCGCAAGCCTGGGATCGCGCCAAAGATGGGGACGACGACGACCGAATGCGCCTGGCGGATCGGGTCGGGTGCACGGGCCTGCGCGAGCGAGCGCAGGAGCCGGGGCGCCGATCCACGGCGATTCGCGCGATGGCTTACTGCAACGATTTCTCCGAGCTTCCGTGGCTCACGTCCATTGCCGCGTCCGGAGACGAGAGCGAGGGCCTGGAGGCACTGGACGCCATTGTCGACCAAGCGGCGCTGCCGCGTCGTGCGACAGACCCGGAAGATGCCGACGACCTATCGGCGGGCTGCCACGCTCTCCTCGCCCTCTCGCGCGACCATGGGCGGTCGCGAGCGCGACGCGTGATCGCGATTCGCGCGCTGCGCATGCTCGCACCGCGCGGCTGCGTCAAGCGCGACGAGATCCCCACGGAGTTCGATGCGAACGACGACAGCGGCCGGCCCTGATGCAAAGACATCTCGGGTAGCTCTGAGGAGTGCACGCCTGATGCCACGGCGTGAACGGATTCGGGCACGGAGAGCCTACACGCGGCCGGCCCCTCGCTACAGAATTCGCTGGCGAGCTTCGCTAGCCGAGACCTTTTCGTAAGGGCCCAGCTCACGAGTGTAGGAAAGTGACACGCGAGCTTCGCTACCCGAGGCCCTTTCGTGGGGCCCGAGCTCGCGAGCGAAGGGAATCGACTGGCGAGCTTGGTTACCCAACGACCTTGCAGAGCGCTCCCCTCCGCGAGCATAGGTTATCGACGACCAAGCTTCGTTGCCCGAGACCCTTGCTCCGGAACCCCGATCGCGTGCGTAGCGACTCGACAAGCGAGCTTCGTTACCCGACGCTCTTGCGTGGGGCCGCCGATCGCAAGCGTAGCGACTCGACGAGCGAGCTTCGTTACCTGACGCTCTTGCGTAGGGCGCCGGCCCACGAACGTAGCCCGTTGACTGCCGACCTTCGCTACTCGACGGCCTTGCGGAGGATGCCGGCTCGCGAACGTAACGAGTCGACCAGCGAGCTTCGTTACCCGAAGCCCTTTCGTCGGGGCCCAGCCCGCGAGCGTTGCGAGTCGACAAGAGAGCTTCATTACTCGACGACCTTTGCTGGGACCCCGGCTGGCGAGCCTAGGCAGTCGACGAGCAAGCCTTGCTACCGACAACCTTGGCTAAGGCTCCGGCTGGCGAGCGCAGCGACTCGGCAAGCGAGCTCCGCTATCCGACCCCCATTTCTAGGACCCCAGCCCGCAATCGTAGCGACTCAGCAGGCGAGCTTCGCCACCCGAGCCCCCTACGTAGGGCCCCGGCCCACGAGCGTAGGGACTCGCGAGGCGAGACTCGCGCAGCGAAGCCCTTGCATAGGAGTCCTGCAGGCAAACGCAGCGATTGGATGGGCGAGCTTCGCTGCCCGACGCCCTTGCCTAGGGCCGCGGCCCGTGAGCGTGCGGAATTGACAAGCGCAGCTACCGAGGTTGTGGGCGCCGAAAGCCAAGGAACAAGCGAAGCTTGCCTGCAGCCCAGAGATACCTCGCGCGAGCTAACGGCGAAAGCCGAAGGCCATTCGCGTTTGCGGATGGGACGGCGGGTTTTCTTGTGTTAAATACGCGGCCAGGAGGAAGGGGCCCGCGCATGATCTGGTGGCTTCCTGCGATGGCCGTCGTGGCGATCCTCGCCGTGCTGGGCACCGATCGGCTCGGGAGGGCTCTGACCGACGAAGAGAAGAAGCGCTTCGGGGCGCTCTTGCGCGAGCACGACTATCCGGGCGCGCGCCTGGTGGCGTTGCGCTTTGCCTACAAGCTGGCTCGCAGCCGCCTGCGCGCACAAGATCTGATGGGGCGCGTGGACCTTCGTCTCGTGCGCATGGGGTGGGATCCCGCGGAGGTCTCGCTGGTCAAACGCCTCTGTCGTCTCGTGTGGAGCGAGTGGACGCACGCGACAGAGGAAACCGAGGCGGCCCGAAGGGCCGAAGAGGGGTTCCTACGCGAGATGCAGGTGACCGAGGGCCTCTCGATACCGTCGGTCGAGCAGCGTGCGGCTGAGCACGAAACACGCCACGAAGCGCAGACGTATGCGAAAGCGCAGCTCGAGAAGCTGCGCGCGGCGTTCGAAAAGGCGGGCGACGCGGTGAACCTTCTCTGGATCGAGTACTCGCTCGAGGACGAGTCAGACTTGAAGAAAATGGCCGCGCGCTCCGGGCGCGATGTGACCGAGTTCTACGCGGCTGCCAAGCGCCGCAAGCGGGCCGTGCAACGCCTGCTCGCCGAAGCGCGCGGCGTACCTTTCGAAGAGGATCCGTAATGCCCAAGCGCAGCCCCGTAGAAGTCTGGCGGCAGCTCGTCGACGAGGCGGGCGAGGACGAAGTCGAGCGCGCCGCGAGCGTGAGCGTCGCGCAGGCGGAGAAGGAGCTGGCCGAGGCCGGCTTCGACGTCGCCGCCGAGCGCGCGAAAGGCATGGCGCTGATCGATGAGCTCGAAGCCGTGCGGCATGCGAGCGAGCGCAGGGCGGTTCCTAGCGGCGGAGGTGACGGCGCTCACGTCGTCAAGCTCCCGGGGCCGTCGCGCAGAGTGATCCGCGCGCGTTGGCTCGCCCTCCCTGCCGCAGCCGTTCTCGCGGCAGGCGCAGTGGCTCTGATGACGGGCGTTGTGAGCGTCGGATCCGGTCAGCCACGGCCAGAGGACTTGCAGGCTGCGAGGACGCTTCGGGACAAGGCGCGACACGAGTGCGCGGAGAGCAAGTGGAAGGCGTGTCTGGACGACCTCGACTCCGCGAAGAAGCTGGACCCCGGCGGGGAGGACGAGGCCGTGCGGCGCGACAGAGCCGCGGCGGAAGGTGCACTTCGCGGAGGGCCTTGATAACAGCCGAACAGCTCGCGTTGTCGGTCGAACCCGGCCCGCGCCTGCCATGTCGAGAACGTCCATCGCCTCCCTTCTCGGCCTTGATGAGGTCGATGGTCTTCGCGTCGATCTTCATGGAGGATTCGGCACGCCGCGGTGATCGAGCCTGGCGGGCGCGGCGGCCGGCCAGGGCGTTGCCGGGCGCGCTCAGTGAAAGAGGAGCGGCGCTGTCTCGTGGAGGTACTCGCGCCACGTGGCCCAG
>WNFJ01361331.1_pt3 | contig 19372 bp, 17 predicted proteins | sample 5400461 | NCBI WGS metagenome assembly WNFJ01 (sample SAMN13153349, study PRJNA577476) | soil metagenome | isolation source: 115 cm saprolite on Douglas fir-dominated hillslope | place: USA:California | collected 2013-09-17
GCCGTATCGAACTGGTCCACGGCCATCTCGCCGTCGACCAACGCGTGACCACGGACGACGGCATCCACTTCGACCATCTCCTTGAGCAAATCTGGGTCTGCGGTGAAGAGGGGACTCGTGCCGACGTCGAACACATTCGAACTCCCGGCGGCATCGATCCCGTGCGCACACTCGCACGCATGGAGGATCTGCATTTGGTCTCCGTGCGCGACCGCGAAGTGCAGCTAACCGATCGCGGAAAAAGCCGCGCGCGAGACGTCGTGCGCCGCCATCGACTGGCGGAACGCTTGTTCAAAGACACATTTCGCATTGACGATCACGAAGCGCACACGCAAGCCTGCAAATTCGAGCACATCATCAGTCCCGAACTCGACCAGCGCATCTGCAGCTTCTTGGGCCATCCCACAACCTGCCCCCACGGCAATCCCATTCCTCCCGGCGATTGCTGCGATGGTCGCCAGAAACGTAACGAGCCCTAGCCGGTAATTTCCCTAATCGGCACTGCGGCGGTAGACTGTCAACTGAAAACTCTGAGCTGAAGACTCTTGGCCATGCCCACACCACTCGACCAACGTAAGAAACCCACCGATGTGAAAGTCCACGTGAAGACCGGCGCGGGTGTGGATATCACCTGGGCTGACGGACACTCCAGCCATTTCGACTTCCCCTATTTGCGTGATCAATGCCCCTGTGCCACCTGCAACGACGAGCGCGGCAAGAAAGAGGCTGCGGCTTCGTTCAATCTTCCAGCTTCGCCGCTGCTGCCCATGTACAAGCCCAAGCCCCGCGCCAATTCCGCAACGCAGGTGGGTAATTACGCGATCGCAATCGCTTTCAATGACGGGCATTCCACCGGGATCTACAGCTACGACTACTTGCGCACGCTTTGCCCCTGCGAAGAGTGCGCCAAGGCCTTTCGCCAATCTTCCAAATAAGCGGTTTAAATCTGAAGGAATAACGATTTAGTGGCTGGCAAAACTGGACTTGCATTTCGAAAGATGCGAGCATTTACTACTACAGGTCAATAACCCGGCGAATGAGCAACTCTTCCAATCTCCCGGCTGCACAGGGCAGCCGCGCTAACGGCGTCCCCCGCGTTTTGGTCGCGACCACCGCTCTTCTCAGCTTCATTTCCTTTTGGCGCGCTGCTGCCATCGTCTTAAACGACTTGGCTTCCTCCGCCTACTACGCCGGTGGCGAAGCTGAGGGCTACATTGGCAAGGCGGCGCCGTGGTTCATCCTCGGCATCATGCTGTTCTCCTACTGCGTTCGCGCCATTTACGTAGAGAGCTGCAGCATGTTCGTCCGTGGGGGCGTCTACCGCGTGGTCAAAGAGGCCATGGGTGGGACGCTGGCCAAGTTCAGCGTTTCCGCGCTGATGTTCGATTACATCCTCACCGGGCCGATCAGCGGCGTGTCTGCCGGCCAGTACATCGTTGGCTTGATCAACGAAACGATGGATTATCTCAAGCTGGGCTTTCACATTTACCCCGGAGTCGGCGCCGCCTTCTTTGCCATTCTCTGCACTCTCTATTTCTGGTGGTACAACGTCAAAGGCGTCCACGAATCCAGTGGCAAGGCCATGCGCATCATGCAGATTACGACCGTTATGGTCGTGATCCTGATCGGTTGGTGCATTTATACGGCGATGATCCGCCATCCCGCGCTGCCGCCCTTTCCCTATCCGCGCAACCTGAAGCTTGGGCCGAACGCCATGGGATGGCTCTACGGCGTGCACTTCGCGCACTTCGCGGGCCTTATCGCCGTCTTCGTCGGGCTGGGCCATTCCGTGTTGGCCATGAGCGGCGAAGAATCGCTGGCGCAGGTGTACCGCGAAATCGAGCATCCCAAGCTCCCCAACCTCAAGAAGACCGGCCTGGTCATTTTCATCTACAGCCTGGTTTTCACTTCGCTGGTGTCGTTTTTTGCCGTCATGCTCATCCCGGATGAGCAGCGCCAGAATTTCCTTGAGAACCTGATCGGCGGGCTGGCCATGAACTTGGAAGGCCCGATTATCTTACGGCTGATCTTCCATGGCTTCGTTGTGGTGGTGGGCACGCTGATTCTTGCTGGTGCCGTGAACACCGCGATCGTGGGCTCCAACGGAGTGCTCAACCGCGTATCGGAAGACGGCGTTCTTGCCAGCTGGTTCCGCCAGCCGCACCGGCGCTTCGGGACGTCCTACCGCATCATCAACATCGTCGCCGCCCTGCAAGTCATCACCATCATCATCAGCCGGGGCGACGTCACGTTTCTTGCGAACTTGTATGCCTTCGGCGTGATCTGGAGTTTCGCGATGAAGGGACTCGCCGTCCTCGTCCTGCGCTACACGCATCCGGGCGACCGCGAGTACCGTGTCCCGCTGAACTTCAAGATCTTTGGCGTTGAAATTCCCGTTGGCCTGGGGCTGATTACGCTGGTCCTACTGGGCATCGCCATCGTGAATTTGTTCACCAAGAAGGAAGCCACCATTGCGGGCGTCACTTTCTCCATCTTCCTGTTCATCGTGTTCACGATTTCCGAGCGATACACCCACCATGCTCGCGGCAGCGCGCAGCACGTCGAAATGGACCAGTTCCACCTGGCCATGCAAGGCGAACTCACCCCGGAAGCGGTCGGTGCGCGCCCTGGAAATATCCTCGTACCGGTCAGCAACATTCACGCCCTCTATCATCTCGGAAATGTTCTCGATCGCGTGAAGCCGGGACGTCGCGATGTCGTCGTTCTCCACGTCCGGCTGTTGCGCCGCGCGGCATCCGGTGAGTACGAACTGGAAGCGGAGCAACTGTTCGGCAGCATCGAGCAGCAACTGTTCTCGCAGGCGCTAAGCATCGCGGAGAAGCGCGGCAAGAGCATTCGCCTGGCGGTTGTGGCCGCCAGCGATCTCTGGGACGGCATACTTCGCGCTGCTAGCGCCTTGGAATCCAGCACCATCGTTCTGGGTCATTCGCCCAAGGAAACCACCGAAGAGCAGGCGCTGCACATTGGTGAAGCCTGGGAAAAGCTTCCCGATCCCAAGCCACAATTCAACCTGGAAATCCATCTCCCCAATGGCGACAAGGTTTACAAGGTCCTTGGTCCGCACGCCCCAAACCTCACCGCCAACGAGGTCAACCTCCTTCACCGCCTGTGGTTGCGTTTCAGTGAGACGGTAGCGCCGCTGGAGCTGCACCACCACGACGTGGTGCACTTCGCGCTAGAGGAAGTTCAGAAGGAATTGGAAGATGGCCAGGAAGATGCCGTCGTGAGCCGGCTAAAGGCGCATCTGGAGGCCAACCAGAAGAAGAAACCTCCGCAAGCATAAAGCGGGCGCGTACGCGCCTGTTCCCAAGCCAATTTTCGGTTGTTAATCCCGGCCAACTTCTCAGACTGCGCTGGTGCAATGCCCGCACTTCTTTGCCGCGACGGGAATGGGCATGGCGCACTGCGGGCAGTCCTTCGTCGTTTTGGGCGGAGCGGGCTTTGGCATCCACTTGTTCACCGCACGGACCAGGAGAAATACCGCAAAAGCCACGATCAGAAAATTGATGAGCGTATTGATGAAATTTCCGTAACTGAGAGCGGCGCCATGCTCCTTCGCGTCAGCCAGCGTCTCGTAATGTGTCCCGGTCAGATTGAGGTACAGCTTCGAAAAATCCACTTTGCCAATTAGGCGTCCCAGGGGAGGCATAAGGACGTCGTCCACGAGGGAGGACACCACTTTCCCGAACGCGGCACCAATGATTACGCCGACCGCCAAATCCAAAACGTTGCCCCGCATTGCAAATTCTTTGAACTCTTTCAGCACGGGTCTTCTCCTCGATACCATGTTGGGCGTTTTGCGACGGCCAATGGACGTGCCCTGGGGCGGGGGTGGCCGTCAATTGCAAGGAAGTATAGCCGAACCGCGGCTAGCGTTGTTTGAAAATCAGGAAAGAGCCGAGTATCCCGCGGGCCATCAGAATTATGCCCGTAAGCATCAGCAGTTTCGGAACCCACAGGAACGGCACGCGAATCATCGCCAGCATTACGGCGCCAAGCAGAATCAAAGATCCGCCGCGGTTCCATTTTTGCCACTTCGCCCACCACTCGCCGGGCTTGGCGAGCGCGATCAGCCCCCAGGCCATCATCGAAACGCTCAACACCAGCCATGCCAAGCCGTGGCGGTAAAAATAGATCCGCTGCGTGATGCCGAGGAAAATCACCAGCGCGCCGAGCAGCACAAACACAAGCTCCACCAGTGACTGCGACATGCGCGCTGGCGTCAGCTTTTCCATCCCGTTTCCGGATGAGCCCTTAGGGAACCCGCTCGATGCGCACCTTCTGCAGAACTACAGGGGTTCGCGGCCGGTCGCTTCCATCGCGTGGCGTTTTGGAGATTTTATCCGCCACGTCCTGCCCTTCCACCACTTCACCGAAAATCGTGTGGCGATTGTCCAGCCACGGCGTAGCTGCAACGGTGATGAAGAACTGGCTGCCGTTGGTATTCGGCCCGGAATTGGCCATCGACAGTTTTCCGGTTTTCGCATGCTTTAGTGCAGGATGAAATTCGTCCTGGAAGGTATAGCCGGGACCGCCGCGGCCGTCGCCCCGCGGGCAGCCGCCCTGAATCATGAAATCGGGAATCACGCGGTGGAAGACCAGGCCATCGTAGAAATTGCGTTTCTCGTTCTTGCCGGTGCTTTCGTTCTTGAATTCCTTGGTACCCTCGGCCAAGCCGATAAAATTTTCCACGGTCTTTGGCGCTTCTTTGTCGAACAGTTTGCAAACAATGTTGCCCATCGAAGTTTCGAAAATCGCGTAGCTGCCTGCGGCTCTGGCCATGAAATCTCCTTTGGCGAATCAGCCAGTATGGTACACGACGCTTTCCAGCGCCGCCACCCGCGTCGCCGGCGTCGCCTAATTCCACCCTTTTTGCCTTTTCAGCTCGGTAATGTGCGCGGTGTGGTGTCGGCCATGCCATGCATACAGAAACAGCATCCAGTCCAGCGTCCGTACGCCGTGCTCCGGATGGCGGAATGTGCGCGCAAACTCATCCGGCTTCACCGCGCGCAACATGCTTACCCAACGCTCGTGCAGCGGCTCCAGTAAACGCAGCGATACTTCCACGGGAGCATGCGCGGCGTCCTCCAGCTTGGCCCACTGCGCCTCTTCATACGTCTTGATGGTCGGCTCCGTTTCTGTCAGCGCCAGGCGCCACCGGATGTACGCGTTCATATGGCTGTCGGCGAGGTGATGGATCACTTGGCGCACCGTCCAGCCGCCTTCGCGGTACGGTGTATCGAGTTGCGAGTCGTTCAATCCGTGCACGGCAGCGCGCACTTTTGCGGGCGCCGAGGCAATTTCTTCGATCGCCGCGTTGCGCGCTGCTGGCGTTACTTCTTTGGGATGCTCAAACTTTCCGGCGGGATAGCGCGGGTCCATTTTCGGGCCTCCTGTGAGGGTTTAGCATGCCCTCTCACTGTAAATGGATGGCCCAAAAGTGTCTATGGAGACGCGCCAGCGAATGCTCTCCAAATTGGCTGTTGCTGGGGACACCTCTCGTGCGTCGAAGCAATCACGCGCGCACCAGTGCTTCATGATTTTTCGCGGTGCCACCGGCTCGTCAGGCCCGCGGCGATGGACAGCAACAGAAAAATCTCCGCCGCGTCGTCAAAGGTCACCTAGGTGATCCCGGCCCCATTTTGCGGTACCAGAATTGGCCACATCCCCAGCCGCAAGTCCGCGGAAGATTACCGTCATCACCACGCACACGATGCCAAGCCAATAGCTCGCCACAGGAATTTTCTTGTCCATGCCGACTCCTTCTGATGTGGGTTTGCGAGCGGATTAATGCCTTTATTCGAAACGTACACACCCGCATCCCAGGGCAGTCAAGGATTCCCACTCCTTTACAACTCCTTTACTTTGCACCTCGGCACTCTGTTTCGCGCTGTGGTGCTACAATCTTCGTTCGCTCTGTACCGTCGGGCCTGGTTCAAGAATCAAATTCCGGGAGCGATTTTGCATGCATAACGTGGTTATCATCGGGAGTGGTTGTGCCGGCCTGACGGCCGCTATTTACGCTGCGCGCGCCAATTTGAAGCCGCTGGTTCTGGATGGTCATGAACCCGGCGGACAGCTCTCGCTTACCACTCACGTCGAAAATTTTCCCGGTTTCCCCGAAGGGATACTCGGCCCGGAACTCATCGAAAACATGCGCAAGCAAGCGCAGAAATTCGGCACGGAATTCAGATCGGGAGTGGTCACCGAGGTCGATCTCACAAACCGGCCCTTCAAGATCATCGCGGGTAAAGAGGTCTACGAAACTCGCGCCCTCATCGTTGCCGCGGGAGCGTCTGCGCGCCTGCTTGGCCTGAAGGGCGAAAGGGAATTGATCGGCCGAGGCCTTTCCACTTGTGCCACCTGCGATGGTTACTTCTTCCGCGGGAAAGACATCGCGGTCGTCGGCGGGGGAGATTCCGCCATGGAGGAAGCTAATTTCCTGTCCCGCTACGCCAGCAAGGTGCACCTGATCCACCGTCGCGCCGAATTCCGCGCGTCGAAAATCATGATTGACCGGGCTCGCGCCAACCCCAAGGTCGAATTTGTCACTCCCTACGTGGTTGACGAAATTTTCGCGCCGGACGGTCACGTCACCGGCGTGCACCTGCGCAACACCCAGAACGGCCCGGCAAAAGAGATTGCGCTCGACGGCGTGTTCGTCGCCATTGGCCACGACCCTAACTCCATCATTTTCCGCGGCAAGCTCGAAATGGACGAGAACGGCTACCTGATTTCGCGCCACGGCACCCTTACCGGCGTGCCCGGTGTGTTCATCGCGGGAGACGTGCAGGATCACCGCTATCGCCAGGCCGTTACCGCCGCTGGTTCCGGCTGCATGGCCGCCATGGACGCCGAGAAGTTCCTCGAAGAGCACAAAGACTAAGTCGATACTGGCGGCTTCCTGTATCTCCGGGCATAATCATTGCGTCCATGCTTCGTTCGACGCTTCTGAAACTCTCCAACAGTAAAGGCCTAGCGCATTGGGTCACTTCCAACGGGACCACGCTCCGCATGTCTCACCGTTTCGTTGCCGGTGAAACGCTTGATGAAGCCGTTGCGGCTGCCCGTGAATGCAATCGTGCAGGAATGATGGTGTCGCTCGATTGCCTGGGCGAAAACGTGGCCACCACTGCGGACGCCCAAAAGGTGCGGGACACGTATCTGCAGATCTTCGAACACATCGCCCAGGAAAAACTGCACGCCAACGTCTCCGGCAAGCTCACGCAGCTTGGCCTCGATCTCAGCGCCGAATTCTGCGAAGGATTGGTGCTTTCGATTGCCGAGCGCGCTGCCGCTTATGACAGTTTTCTGCGCATCGATATGGAAAGCTCCTTCTACACGCAGCGCACCGTGGAGTTGGTGAAACGCGTTCGCGCGCAGACGCCCGCGGCCGGCGCGGTTATTCAGTCTTGTCTTTACCGCAGCGAAACGGACATTCAGGACCTGCTCTCCTATGGATGCCGCGTTCGTTTGTGTAAGGGCGCATACAAAGAGCCGCCGGAAGTCGCGTATGCCCGCAAGGCCGATGTCGACGCCAATTACGTGCATCTGATGCGTCTGCTTCTCGCCAGCGGTTTCTACCACGCCATCGCCACCCATGATCCTCGCATGATCGCGGAGACCATTCGCTTTGCCGCGGAGAAAAAGATTTCCAAGGATGATTTTGAATTTCAGATGCTGTACGGCGTGCGCACCGATTTACAGCGCCAACTGGTTGCGGATGGCTACCGCGTGAGGATCTATGTTCCGTTCGGCACCGAGTGGTTTCCGTATTTCATGCGCCGTCTTGCCGAGCGCCCCGCGAATCTAGCCTTCTTCCTGCGCAACTTCCTCCGCTCGTAGCCCCAGTCCGGTTTATCCTGTAGCTCATCCCTTTAGGGATCAGGCCTTCCCGAGCCCAACCACAGACCAAAGGTTGTGGCAAAGGCCTATTAACCGAGCGTCTCCCCGGGTTTCAACGCATGCACCTCCAACCCCGCAACGTCCTTCGCCTCCGCCCGCAACTCCTCCGGCGTCCCGGTAAGCATGGGAATCGTCGCATAGTGCACAGGAATCACATGCTTCACGCCAAGCAATCGGATGGCGAAGGCTGCTTCCCTCGGACCCATCGTGAACACATCACCGATTGGCAGGAGCGCCACGTCCGGCTTATAAATCTCCCCAATCAGTTTCATATCCCCAAACACCGCTGTATCGCCCGCGTGATAAACGCCGACGCCGCCCGGAAGCCTTACGATAAAACCGCCAGCCTCACCGGCATATATTCGCTGGCCATTTTCTTCAATGGAGTTGGAATGAAACGCATGCGTCATCGTAGCCGCAAAGTCGCCAACCTTCTGCGAGCCTCCTTTGTTTGCCGGCAGGCACTGCGCCCCGGTGTTCTTCGACTCCAGCCACAGATACGTTTCGAACGTCGCCACAATTTTGGGTTTGAACTGCTTCGCGAGAGGCAGCAAGTCGCCCATGTGATCGGTATGGCCGTGCGTCAAAAAGATCGCGTCCAGCCGCGCCACTTTCTTCAGTGCCTCCGGGCACTTGGGATTGGTCATTACCCAGGGATCGATGAGCGCCACCTGCCCGCTCGGCGTGGTCAACGCAAACGTGCTGTGCCCGTAATAGGTAATCTTGTTTCCCTTCAGGTCCAACATCGCGCCCCTCCGCTACGACTCTTCGGCAAGTCTCTCTTCGATCGTTTTTGGTCTACTTGGCGAGAAGCATGCGAATCGCCGCGTCATACGTCTCCTGGCTGCTGGAGCCCACCAGGTGCCCGATCTGTGTCCCATCCTTGGCATAGAAAAACGAAGCCGGGATAGCGCCATTCCACCCGGGCATCACTCCCTGCGAAAAGGCGTTTTCCTCGCCCTTCTTCTTGCGGTAGTTGGGAAAGATGGGTTTGTACCGCGTCAGGAATCTACGCATTAGGATCAAATCTCCGTCCTGGTCCAGGTCGACGCCTACAACCTTCAGACCCTGCGGCGCGTATTGCTTCGCCAGTTCATTCAGCATCGGATATTCATCGCGGCAAGGCTCGCACCAGGTAGCCCAGAAAGTGACCAGCAAGGGTTTTCCTTTGTATTGGTCCAGGATTTGCTGGTAACCCTGAATGTCAATCAACTGGGGGTCCTTCGGGGCAGCGGATTGTGCCGCCGCCAGCATCACCCCCGCGATCACCATCAGTCCCGCAAGTGCTATTTTCCGTTTCATTCGTTATCCTCGCTCCTCTACTATTCTAGCTTTGACGCCCCCGGGTTGAGAATCTGGAAGGTCCCACGTAGAATTAAATGCAGGTGCTTGCGATTAGGCAGTACCGTGGTATGGTTATCGCTCGCCTCTGTGACCAGGGAGGCTCCGGTTTGCCTGCTAAAGGAGATTTTGTATGGCTTACGTGATTGCCGAACCTTGCATCAACACCAAGGACACTGCTTGTGTTGACGTCTGCCCCGTGGACTGCATTCACCCACGCAAAGACGAACCGGCCTACCAGACCGAGACGATGCTATACATCAGTCCCATCGAATGCATCGATTGCGGCGCTTGCGTTCCCGTTTGTCCCGTGACCGCTATCTTTGCCCTCGAAGATCTTCCCGAAAAATGGCAGCAATTCACGGCCATGAACGCGGACTGGTACAACAAGTAGCCTGCCGTCGGGAGCGCCTCCTTTGCGCGCATATATTCCGGACTAAACTCTCTAGCAGCGCCTCGACTTCTTCGCGGCGCTTTTTGGCAGCCAGGCTTGCAGGCTTCCTTTTTTCAATCCCGCTCATCCAATCAGCTACAATCTTTACAATCTTTTGATCGTTACTGGAGATTTCTTTGCGCCTACGGTTCGCGCGCTGCTTCACAGCGTTGTTTGTCGTCACTCTTCCTGCCGTCCCTTCGCTCATCGCGCAGACCCATCCAACCACGAAGCCTCATCCCGCCTCACAGTCGCGCACCCTTGACGGCAACTACGCGGGCACGCTGCAAGCCGCTGACGCACAACTCCACCTGGTTCTCCATCTCAGCAAAGCCGCCAACGGATCGCTGCACGCCTCGCTCGATAGCCTGGATCAAGCCGTGTACGCCATCGAGGCCAGTTCGATCTCTTTCGCCGCGCCAATGCTCAAATTCTCAGTCGCTTCCGCCGCGGCGCACTTCGAGGGCAAAGTTTCCGCGGACTTCCAGACCATCGAGGGTGAATGGATACAAGGAAATGTTTCGCTGCCTGTCGTATTCCATCGCCAAGCGGCGAACGCGGGTTCGCGCAAACCCTCCGAAGCCATTTTCCCGGTGGAAGGGAATTGGCAGGCTGCGATGGAGGCTCACGGTCTGCGGCTGCGCTACCAACTACACGTTTCGCACGACACGGAAGGCGAACTGGTTGGCGCCCTCGATAATCTGGATCAAGGTGTCATCGGGCTACCCGCAGTGCGCGTTTCGTTGAAAGAGGACAATTCCTTCCATTTCGAAATCCCTTCGGTAGCAGGAATTTTCGATGGCACGTTTGATCCCGCAAAAAATACCATCATCGGCAACTGGTCTCAGACCGGTGCCGAACAGAAGATGGAATTCAAGCGCTCCGATCAGCCGCTGGAACTCCGCCGTCCGCAGACTCCGGTGAAGCCGTACCCGTATGGTGAAGAGGAAGTCTCATTTTCCAATGCCGCTGCGAACGTCACGCTTGCGGGAGCGCTTACCCTTCCCAAGGGCACCGGGCCGTTTCCGGCGGCAATTCTCATCGCTGGATCCGGGCCTTACGATCGCGACGAGGCGCTCGCAAATCACAAACCGTTCATGGTCCTCGCCGACTATCTTACGCGGAAGGGAATCGCCGTTCTTCGCTACGACAAGCGCGGCATCGGCAAATCAAACGGTTCAGCGGACAGCGCCTCCACGCTCGATCTCGCTTCCGACGCGCAAGCCGCCCTGGCCTATCTGAAGACGCGCAAGGAGGTCGACGCCGCGAAAATCGGCCTGATCGGGCACAGCGAGGGAGCCATGATCGCTCCCTATCTGGCCACGCATTCCACGGACATCGCTTGGCTTGTCCTTCTGGCACCACCCGCTACGAAGGGCGAAGACACCCTCGTCAATCAATCCGAGATGATCGGGCGCGCCGGAGGTCTGTCCGAACCGCAACTCGTTGCCAGCCTCACGTTCGATCGCGAAGCTTACGATTTGGTGCGCAAGGAAAAAGAACCTTCCGTGCTGACGGAAAAGCTCAACGCCCTGGTGAAGGAAACCGGTCTTGACGCCGCAACGCCCCCAACCGCTCTGGAAACACAGTTGCGCATGCTCAGCTCGCCCTGGTTCCGCTTTTTCCTCGACTACGATCCCCTTCCCACTCTGCAGGCGCTCAAGACTCCGGTGCTCGCTCTGTATGGCGAAAAAGATCTTCAGGTTCCTCCCAAAGCGAATCTTCCCCTGATCAAAAAAGCGTTTGCCGATTCCGGCAACACCGACGCCGCAAGCACCACGCTTCCCGACCTCAACCACCAATTCCAGCACTGCTTCTCTGGCTCGCCCGCGGAATACTCAGCCATCGAAGAAACGTTCTCGCCGGATGCGCTGAAACTCATCTCGGAGTGGATCCTCCATCACACCCGATAGTCGCTTTCAAAATACACCCCGGCATTCCTGGTGGAAACCCGTGTATATTATTGAATAGATATTCTCCCTCTTTTACTCGAATCGTCCCTTCTCTTGGTATCATGGAACGTGCTTGACATGCCCCAATCCAGCCAGCCTTTCCACCTCGTTCTCATCATTCATGCCCATCAGCCCGCTGGCAATTTCGAACATGTTTTTGAGCAATGCTACTCCAACTCCTATCTCGCATTTCTCGACCTTCTGGAAAAGCATCCCACCATTCGCGCTGCCATTCATTATTCCGGTCCGCTCCTTCTTTGGATTGAGAAGCACCATCCGGGCTATTTTGTCCGCCTTCGACAACTTGTAACCAGTGGCCAGATCGAACTGATTGGTGGCGGCTTTTACGAACCCATTCTCATTTCCATCCCCGAACCCGATCGCATCGAACAGCTCAATCGCCTGGCCGACTACATTGAAAAACGCTTTACCAAGCGGCCGACCGGATGCTGGCTCGCGGAGCGTGTCTGGGAGCCGCAACTCCCCTCAACCCTTGCTGCCGCCAATGTCGCCTACACCCTCGTGGACGATCTGCCTTTCCTTGCTGCTGGATTCGAGCCCGAAGAGCTCTTTGGCCCGTACATCGCCGAGGACCGCGGCAAGACCGTTTGGTTGTTCCCAGGCCTGAAGGAGCTTCGCTACTTGATTCCCTTTCGCAAAGTCGAAGAATGCATCGAGTTCTTCCGGAAGGCCGCGGAAATTCGCCCTGGCGGCGTGGCATCCTTCGGCGACGACATGGAAAAGTTTGGAGTCTGGCCGGGCACTCATAAGCATTGCTACTTGGACGGCTGGCTGAAATCTTTCTTCGTTGCGCTGGAAGAGAATTCTTCCTGGCTCAAGACCATCACGCCTGCCGACTACATCTCGTCGCACCTGCCTCTTGGCCGCGCCGACCTTCCCACCGCTTCCTACGCCGAAATGATGGAATGGGTGCTGCCTACAAAAGTCCGTCAACGATTTTTTGCGATTTACAAGGAATTTGAACGCCGTCCGGACCTTCTCGCTTTCTTTCGCGGCGGCGCCTGGCGCGGTTTTTTCCGCAAATATCCCGAATCCAATTTGATGCACAAAAAGATGCTGCACGTCTCGGCGCGCGTCGCTTCCATTCCGTCGCGCCGCTCCAGCTCAGAACACTCTTCCCAGGTCCTGGAGGCGCGCGACCTTCTTCTGCGCGGCCAGAGCAACGACGCGTACTGGCACGGAGTATTCGGCGGCCTCTATGCCCCGCACCTTCGCACGGAAGTTTGGCGCAACCTGATTCGCTCCGAGACGCTTGCCGACCAGCTGACGCCCGGCGGCATGCTGCCGCGCGTCGAGCTTCTTGACTACGATGCGGATGGAGCGCCGGAGCTTCTCTTCACCGCTCCGGAATACCAGGCGCTCCTCAAGCCCTCGGATGGTGCCACGCTTTCCGCATTCGATTTTCGGACTGCCGCCGCCACCATTATCAATTCCGTGCTTCGCCAGCCGGAGGCTTATCACGCGCGTCTTCGCGAAGCGGCCGCGGCCGGATCGCCCAACGTCGGCGCCGTCTCCATTCACGATCAGGTGCGCGTCAAGGAGCCCAATCTCGAACGCTTCCTGCGCTACGACCGTTTCACGCGAAGCGCTTTCCGCATTCTCCTGTTCGATCCTTCTCGTTCACAATTTGATTACGATGCTCTTCAACTTGGCGAACTTGCCTCCGTTGCTGCCGGCCCGTTTCAAATTCGCAAGTCGTCGCCGGACTATGCCGTCCTGGCTCTCGATCAATTGCTGCCCGAATATGCGGCCGATCCAGCCAATCCGCCTCGCTTGCGTATTACCAAGCGGTTTTTGTTTGGCCCAGCGCCTCAGGGTTGTGAGGTTAGTTGCGACGTCGAGATTTCACTCTCCAAGACTCTTTCCCGGCCGCTCCTGTTCGGCATCGAATCGGTCATCAATTTTCTGGCGCCTACCGATTCCGATCGCTTTTTCGTGACGCCGGAAGGCCCCAGGAATCTGCGTTTCTCCGGAACCCTTGCCACTCCACTACTGCACATGGAGGATGGATGGCAGCGTGTCCGCGCCTCGCTTCATGCGCCCGCATCCAGTGAATTCTGGGTCGCTCCCATCGAAACCGTCTCGGAATCGGAAGGTGGGTTCGAGCGCGTGTATCAAGGCTCTCAGATTCTTGCTGTCTGGCGCCCCGATCTCACTGTGCACACATCTTTTTCTTCCCGCCTGTTGTGGCGCATGGAATCATTCTGAGTTCGTTCCCAGCCGCAGAGTTTTTCGCTGATCTTTGTTGCCGCAAAAAAGCTCTTTGCTATGACTTGATGCGCAGCATCTCGCGGAGTTTCGCCAGCATGTCTTTGATGCCGGTAGCCTTTTGTATCGCGTCTCCCAGGTTTCCCGATTGAGCCGCCGCGGTGGCATCCGCCCAAGCCTGTTTCAATTGAGCGTATTGGCCTTTCGCCGTTGCCAGCACAGATTTGTCCATGCCCTCCGGCATCCTCGCTCCATGTGAATAGGCGTCAATCCTCGCCCTGATCTGCTCCATCGATTTGGGCATGGACTCACTGAGGCCCGTCCAATCCTTCATCAACTCCTGTTTCTTGGCTGCTGCTGCCGCAACCATGTCGCTGGCCTTCTTCGATGCGTCCCTGGCGCCCGACAACGCCGCGGGATAGTCGCCCTTCGCCCAGGCATCTTTCGCGCTCTGCAGCGTATCCTGTGCCGACTTGAGTTGATCTGGCACGTATTTTGCCGCCTCCGACGCAGCCGCATTGAGCGCCGTTTGGGCGGCATTGATCGCGCCTTCGGTAGCCTCCTTCTCCGCGTCACCGCAAGCTGCCAACAGTATCGCGAGCCCGAACACACTACACGCCGGCCACCTCGGCTTCTTCAGCATGATGGGTCCTTCCTTTCCAGCGAGGCGCAAGATTGGGCGGGAGTCGAGCGCGGAACGCACTTCCTTGAACTCCCGCACTGTACTCGAAGTCTGCTTTCGTTGACAAGGCAAGCTCACCGCATGCGTCTCTTGCGAATCCGTTTTTTCTGCAAGTCGATCACCAATTCCCGTTTCGCGTTAGCTCGCCGCTCAGAGTATTCTCTTCTCTATTGTGCTTTCGCGAATTCGCCGGCTGGCCACCTCAATCATATTTATCTTCCTTGTCGCATTGGGCTTGCGCATTGCATTTCTCGTTTACGAAACACATGTGATCCCGGCGAACGTCCTTGCCTACGTCCCGTTTGAACAGGAAGTTGGCAGCGTTGCGAAAGCGTTGGCTGAAGGCCAGGGCTTCTGCTGCCTTTTTCGACAGCCCACCGGCCCGACGGCTTGGCTTGTTCCGGTTTACCCTCTTCTTCTTGCCGCCATCTTCAAAGTCTTTGGCGTCTTCACTCTTGCTTCGTTCTATGCCGCCGCCCTGCTGAACTGCATTTTCTCAGCGCTCGCCTATTTTCTCGGTTGGCAAGCGCGTTTCCGGCCTCCCGGCTGCCGCGGGCGCTGCGTGGCTCTGGACCATTTTTCCTGGCGGCATCCTGATGCCCACGGAGTGGATTTGGGACACTTCGCTTTCCGCGCTCCTCGCAGCCACGCTCCTCTGGGCCACGTTGCGGCTGGCAGAATCCTCTCGCAATCGCGATTTTGTCGCCTATGGAGCGCTTTGGGGTTTATCCCTGCTCACGAATCCTGCCCTCGGCGTACTCTTTCCATTCCACTTTGGCTGGATCGCGTACCGCCACTATCGCCAAGGTTCCCTGCGCCCGGCACGCCTTGCGCTTGCCGTCGGCATCCTCGCGGCCATGGGCCTTCCCTGGACTGTGCGCAACACCATTCAGTTCCATCGGCTGATTCCTTTGCGTTCCAATTTTCCATTCGAACTCTGGATGGGCAACAACGAGATCTACGACGAGCATTCCCGCGCGGTGAATCGCATCACCCGATTCGAACAGGCCCGCCGCTACACCCAGCTTGGCGAGTCCGCATTCCTCGATGAAAAATGGCAAAACGCCCGGCAATTCATCCGCACGCATCCCGGCCTGACGGTGCAACTCTTGGGTCGGAGAATTGTCGCCACCTGGCTCGGCAGCGAAGCGCCGCAGCGTGATTTTCTCCTTCCAGGCTCCCCGCTCGTGGCATTCATTTTTGCCTGGAATGTCTTCGTGCTTGTAGGAGTCGTCACTGCGCTTGCTCGCCTGCGGATTCTTCGCAGTCCCTTCTTCATTCCGATCGGCGCTTACCCAATAGTTTTTCCGATCGTCTATTACCTCACACAAACTTCCTTGCGCCTGCGTCATCCTTGCGATCCCGTGCTTGCCTTGATGGTCGTTCTGGCGCTGCCCATTTTCCCCCTCAAAGCGGTGCTGTCCATTGGCCCCGCGGTGTCCCCGCTTGCTGGACGCGCGGGCGAAGCCTGCTAAAATAGACAGATTCGGATGTTGGGGCCGTCGCGGCCATCTTCTGGTCCGGTAACGTTTTTCGTAGTTTTTCGTTGATTCGCTCATGAATAGCTCGTATCAAAGCGTTTCTCTGTCGGTGAACGTTCAGTTGCTTCTCACCGTTTTCCTCGTGGTATTCCTCTGGGCCCTTTATTCGCGACTTCGCCGCGCCGACTTTTTCCGTTGGTGGGCCTGGGCCTGGACCTCTTTCGCGGTCTACCTGGGCTGCGCCGCCCTCTCCATGCGACTTGGTTCTGCCTGGAAGCCCCTGAAAATGGCCTTCGTCTTGCTCCTGTTGCTCTCCGGATTCCTGGAGCCACTGTTCCTCATTCTTGGCGGATGGGACTGGCGCGTTCCTGGCCAACTTTCGCGCAAGTGCATTGTCCGCGGCGTCGCGGCCACCGTGCTCGCTAGCGCGATTTGTTTCGTACTCGGATTTCTATGGCGTCATGAACCCCTGACCAGCATGGCGCTGAGAAATTTCCCTCGCACGCTGTTCCTGGCCGCCGCTTTGTTCTTTTGCGCATCCGTTTTTCTGACGCAGTCCCGCGCCACTCGTTCGTGGGCAGGCCTGATCACCGGGCTTTTCTGTTTCACCTACTCACTGGATCAGGTTTTTTACGCGCTCACGTTCGCCGGAATTTTGGTAAGGCGATTTGCCGCCCAGTTCGCCACTCCGTTCGTGCCTTTGGAGAACCTGGAGACGTTGTTTCAGTCACGTTTCCTGTTTCTGGACCTGGTGAACACCGGTGGAATCTGTCTGGGCATCGTCCTGCTCCTCGTCGAACAGTATCAGCGCTCGGAACGCGACCTGGAAGAAAGTCACCGCCGCAGTTACGGTCTGGTAGCAATGAATTCCAGGCTGCAGAGTGAGATTCAGGAGCGCCTGCGCATCGAACAGGCTTTGCGCGAAAGTGAAAGCCGCTACCGCGACCTGGTCGAAAGCAGCGAAGACTTGATCTCCACACACGACTTTCAGGGCCGCATCCTCTCCGTGAATCCAGCGCCCGCCAAGCGACTCGGCTACGAGGTCAGCGACCTCCTGAAGATGAACATCAAAGACTTGCTCGCCCCCAGGGTGCGTGACGAATTCTCCGCTTTCATTCAGCGCGTCCTTTCCACCGGCTCCGATCACGGTCGCATGGTTGTTTTAACCCGATCCGGCGAAGAGCGAATCTGGGAATACAACTCCACCCTCCGTGCCGAAGGTGTTTTGTCTCCGATTGTCCGCGGAATGGCTCGCGATATCACCGAGAAGGTTCGCGCGGAAGCGGCTCTGCGCCTCTCCGAAGCAAAATTCGCCTCTGCCTTCCGCAACAGTCCCAGCGCCATGGCCATCACTTCGTTGCGCGATGGGCGTTATGTGGACGTCAACCAAAGCTTCGAGAAACAGCTGGAGTATTCCCGTGAGGAAGTGGTTGGCCGTACCGGCCTGGAACTTGGCATCTGGGCCGATCCGGAAGAGTTTTCGACAGCCATTGACCGCATCCGCGAGATCGGGAGAACGACCCGCTGCGAGGCGCACCTTCGCACCAAATCCGGCCCGGTTCTCACCGTCCAGTATTCCGCGGAGCTCATTCAGATCGGCAATGAGCTGTATCGCTTGTCGGCCGGCGAAGATATCACCGAGCGCCGCCGTACCGAAGACGCGCTGCGCGAAAGCGAGAACAAGTTTCGCTTGGTTGCCGAGACGGCAGCTTGCGGCATCTGGATCCTGCAAGACAACCGGCTCGTTTACCTCAATCGCGAAGTGGAGTTGCTCACCGGCTACACCCGTGCCGAGCTTCAGGCCATGAATCCGTGGGAACTGGTCCATCCTGAGTTCAAGCCCATTCTTCAGGCGCGCTCCAAGACCAGGCAGACCGGCGGCCATTTGCTCACCCGCTTCCAGTACAAAATCATCACCAAGAGCGGCGAAGAACGTTGGCTGGAGCTGTCTGACAGTGTGATGGAATATGAAGGCAAGCCAGCGATCTTGGCAACCGCCTTCGATGTAACCGCGACGCAGCGCGCGGAAAGCGAACTTCGCGATCACGCCATGTTCCTTGACGCGCTCATCTTCAACAGTCCCTTCGGCATTGTCACCAAGGACGAATATCAGCGCGTGCGCTTCTGCAATCCCGCTTTCGAGCGCATGTTCCAGTTTTCTCAATCCGAAATCGAAGGCCTGGACCTCGACGAACTCATCGCTCCTCATGATCGCGAGGGAGCTGCGCGTCTGACAGGACTTTCGCGGGAAACCGGCGTCGTACATGCTACCACTCAACGCTGCCGCAAAGACGGCACGCTCCTCGACGTTGAACTGCACGGCGTCCGGCTCTTTTCAGATTCCAAATTCGTCGGCGCTTTCGCCTTTTATCAGGACATCTCCGAACGCAAGCGCTCCGAGGAAAAGCTTCAGGCCCTGCACAGCCGTCTCACCCGCGCTGAAGAAGAAGAGCGGGCGCGCATCGCCAGGGACCTCCACGACGACACCGGCCAGCGCCTTGCCCTTCTCAGCATCGACCTTGAGCAGCTCAAACAGTTCTCGGTAAAATCCCAGTCCGCGCTCACGCCCCAGCTCGATTCCCTGGTCAGAATTGCCAGTGAAATCACCTCGCACGTGCACAACGTCTCGCGCCGACTTCATCCTTCACAGGTGGAGTTGCTCGGCCTCGTGCGTGCCCTAGCCAATTTCTGCAAAGACTTCGCCTCACGCAATTCCATGGAAATCCGCTTCGTGCATCCCGTGCTCCCATCGAACCCCTCTCCCGACGTCGCTCTTTGTCTGTTCCGTGTTGCGCAGGAAGCCATCCGCAATGTGCACAAGCACAGCGGCGTTCGCGAAGCCCTAGTGGAATTGACGGAAGTCTCTGGCGCGCTGCACCTGCGCGTGTCGGACTCCGGAGCTGGTTTCGATCCAGCTTCCCTTGACACCGCCCCGGGAATTGGCCTACTCAGCATGGAAGAACGCCTGCGCAGCATGGGCGGCGAACTCGCCGTACAGTCCACCCTGGGCGGTGGCACCACCGTGGAGGCCAGCATTCCTCTGTCGCCTGCAGTGCCCGCCTAGTGGGTGTAAACTATCGTGCGGCCATATTGCACAACTGCTGTGTACCATCTTCGCTCTATTGGCCCGCGCACCTGAAAATCTTCACCGCTGAAAGGATATTCATGCTACTCCCATCGCCCAGGGTCGTCGTTCGCTGGCTCGTCTGGGTCTTAATTCTCGTCTCGCCAGCCGCCGCGCAAACCAAGCTCCTGCGCTTTCCCGATATTCATGGCGACAAAGTCGTCTTCACGTACGCAGGCGATCTGTGGACCGCATCGACCTCTG
>WNFJ01183617.1_pt1 | contig 19367 bp, 18 predicted proteins | sample 5400461 | NCBI WGS metagenome assembly WNFJ01 (sample SAMN13153349, study PRJNA577476) | soil metagenome | isolation source: 115 cm saprolite on Douglas fir-dominated hillslope | place: USA:California | collected 2013-09-17
ACCCAAGAGCGAGTCCGTCTACAAGGTAGGGCCATTTCGTCATTCGGTACGAAACTCGGAACAGCTCCCACAATGGATGCCCACCGAGAAGATAGTCTTTTTGGCCATAGGAGAATGACGCGGCCAACACACCGCGGTCTGCTGTTCCCAAGGGTCGGTGATGGAAAAACGACTTCTCCCTGAACGACCGGGTCTTCCAACCTTTCATGCGCGCCGTTTCCACCGCGATCCAGTCGATTCCGCCCGCTTTGTTTGCGAAGTAACCGCCGATCTCTTCAAAACACTCGCGACGGAACACCTGGCACTGTCCGGAAACGTAGTTCTGCCCCTCAAAACTATCGGTACCTGAGTTGTAACCACCTTCCTCGCGAAAAACCGTCCCGGCGACCCCGAGCCGCGGCTCGGCCCGGAACTTTCCAAGCAGGAATTCAAAATGATCTTTGTCCAACAAAACATCCGAGTCCAGGTTGCCGATGATTTCATAATCTATATCCTTGAGGCGTTCGTTCTTGGCCGGCATTGAATGCGTGGACTTTCGCCGCAAAATTGCGCTCTTTTCGCACCGGCCGATTCACGACTTCGATCCACTCGTGCTCAGCGGCATAGCGTTCCGCGATCGCGCCAGTTGAGTCCGTTGAGCCATCGTTCACAATGACCCACTTCGCCGGGCGGACCGTCTGATGAATGATCGATTCGATGGTCTTCCCGATGTATGCCTCTTCATTACGCGAAGGCGTAACCAGAACGTATGCCGGGAGAGTGGAAATTCGCACCATGTGTTCTGCCGCTGTGCTCGACGTGCATTGCTGATCTATTTGAAGTTTCGACATGATCAGGCTAAGTGGCGCTCCCCGTGCTGCGCGTACACCTCAAACCGCTCCGTCGTTAGCGATTTATCGTAGACCTCGTCCGGTTCATGCACAACCACGTGGCTGCCTCGATTTGAGAACGAGAACGGCACGCATAACAGGTTCTTGAGCCGCATCCGCAATTCCCTTCTCCTCTCCAGAGGCACGAAGAAGAGCATGAAGCCGCCGCCCCCCGCGCCAAGCAGCTTGCCGCCAAGAGCACCGGCGCTGCGGCCTGCTTCATAAATTTCATCAAGGCTGTTGTTGGTGATGTTTTGCGTCAGAGTCCGTTTGATCTGCCAGGATTCATTCAGCAAATGACCGAATTCCTCGATGGAGCGATTGGGGTTGCTGACGATGGCTTCCGCCTCATCCACCATTTGGTGCATTGTCTCCAGCTCACGCTTGCGGTTCGGAGTCGCCTTGATCTGCTCTTTTGCAATCTCCGAAGCGATCCGGGAAAATCCTGTAAAGAAAAGTGCGCAGTGCTGTTGGAGCGCGGCCAGCCGGGCAGCCGGAGCAATTACGTGCTTAACCTCAAATCCGCCGTCCGTATGGAAGTTAATCCGGTTGAAGCCGCCATACGCGGCGCTGATCTGGTCCTGCGAGCCAACGGCCTCCTTAAGAACTTCTTGCTCCACATGAATGGCATCGAGCGCGAGAGCGTGCTTGTTGCGCATCTGCTCTCTCAGCGCATAAAGGCCCAGCAGGAAACCGACAAACCGACGGTAAATGCCGAACTGGTCCCGAGCCCGGTCCGCGCAGGCAGGTCCGCAACGTGGTGAATCTCGACGCCTTCATCGACTCCCATAAACTCCAGACAACCGCGGACAGAAGGATGCTCGATGGCACTGTTCTGCGCGACGTTTTCCACTTTCGAGTAAGAAACGCGGCTGTGATACTCGAAAAAAGGCGGAAGACGCCGGCAGGTGATGTAGCAGCACTTATCAATCGTCGTCGAGAGGACAGCGCCGCCGAACTCGCGGTACCAAACGGGGTAATCTGTTCCCCCGCCAAAAAAAGAAATGCGGAGTGGAGTACGGGTGATAATCATGCTCTAAGCTTCCTTTTTACGGATGCTCAAAATGAAGGATCTGGGCAATTGCCTCAAGTAGAGAACTCGCAACCACGTCGGACTGAACCGCAGCGGCAGCTTTATTCTCTGGCTGCATCGCCGGTTGGTTTCTGCCCGACAGCCAGGCAGTCCTGCATCCGGCATTTTTGCCGGCTTGGATGTCACTGTCGGAATCGCCGATCATCCAGGAAGCTGCAAGGTCGAGATTATGGGAACGGGCCGCTTCAAGTAGCATGCCAGGCGCCGGTTTCCGGCAACGGCAGGGCGGCTCAGGCTCGTGAGGGCAATAATAAATTGCATCAATCGTCGCACCGCCCCGGGCAAGCTGATCGGTCATTCGCCGGTGCAATATCTCTAACTCCGCTTCCGTAAGCAAACCTTTCGCAACACAACGCTGGTTCGTAACGATGACAATGCAAAACCCGGCTCTGTTTAGCTGAGCGATCCCTTCGATTGCTCCTGGCAAAAGATGGAAATCTTCCCAACGCGTTACATACTGTCCATCGGGGGCTTTCCGATTGATCACCCCGTCTCGATCCAGAAATACTGCCCTCATGATCCCTCATTCTGATGGAAAACACCTGGACGATTCTTGCCTCACATTGCGGCCGCTTAGCTATGCAAGTCCCGTTGTGACTCACATCGAGGAAGAGAGAGGGCTGCATCCGAGAGCTGTTGGTAAAGTGCTTGCGCCCGCGCATAGTCTTCGGGAGTTCCGATATCAATAAACATTCCGGTTTGTTCAAGAGCAAATGTTCCGTGCTCCACGAGTCTCGGCAGTACGTCCTTTTCAAGACTGCCGGGACCTTCCGGAATATGCTGGAGAACCGCCCGCTTAAATACGTATACGCCTCCATTCACCAGGCCCGGCCTCTGAATTCCCAGCTTTTCGCTGAAACGCACTACTCGACTCTGACCATCGACCTCGACAGTGCCGTATCGTGCTGCATCCGCCACCCTGCGCACCGCGATGCTCGTCCATCCTCCGTGCCCCCAGTGGAAGCGGAGCAACTGCTGAAAATCAAGTTCCAGGAATGAGTCGCCATTCATCACCAGGAAGTCGGAAGTCCCCGAAAGAAGGTGCTCCGCTTGCTTTATCGCGCCCGCCGTTCCAAGGGGGCTGGATTCTTTTGAGTACTCGATCGCTACATCCCACTTGCGTCCATCACCCAGCGCTTCCTCTATCTGCTGGGTCTGAAAGCCCGTACACATCACCAACCGGCGGATTCCTTGTGACCGAAGCTGAAGAATAAGCAGCTCAAGGAAGGGTACATCGCCGATGGGAGCCAGCGGCTTTGGCTTCGAAGATAGCACCGGCCGAAGACGCGTTCCCATCCCGCCAACCAGCAGCAACGCGGGCAGGTCTTCACGGTACGAATCTCCTCGAAGAGGTGAATTGGCGATTTCGCTCATTCTGGCTCGGTGAGCTTTCCTTCACACGCGAGACATTCGATCTGAAACTTCTCTAAAGTGCTGCCTGCCAGTAATCCAACATGGACTGTAACGTTTGTTCCATCCCGTTCAGTGGTTTCCAACCCGTGTCTTTGCGAAACTTTTGCGTGCTGCCAAAGATGATTCTCTCATCCGAAGGACGCATCAGCCGGGCGACCGGTCGAATTTCCGCCTTAACCCCGGACAAACGAATCGCGGTCTGCAGGACCTCGTGGATGGGATAAGTCCGGTCGGCGCAGAGGTTGTACGCCTCGCCCCGTTTTCCTTTCATGGCCGCAAGGTAAAATCCCCGCACGGTGTCCTGCACGTCCAGGAATGCGCGGCGAGGTTTCAAATTGCCTACCTCGATAACCGGAGCCTGCAGGCCCTTTTTGATGCGCACCAGTTGTCGCACAAAATCGGAAGGCGCATCGTTGGTCTTGCCCGGGCCCGTGGTGTTAAACAGCCGGATGTTCACCGCGGGAATTTTGTAATCGAGAAAATACTCGCGTGCCAAAAGATCCAGGCAAACCTTGCTGATTCCATAGGGGTGCAGGGGCCGCAGCGCGTGTTCTTCCCTGACCGGCATATCCGCGTCTGCCACATGGCCGTATTCCGCGCTTGAACATGCTGAAACCACAACCGAAGGCCGCTTGGCATACCGCACTGCTTCAAATAGATGCAACGACCCCATTATGTTTGATTCAAAAGTCCTGACCGGATCCGCCCAGGACTCTGTAGGCAGACTCTGCGCACCGAGGTGAAAAATGTGCGTCGGGTTATGCTGTGCAAGGACTTGCGTAACACGCTGACCGTTCCGAAGGTCACATTGCACAAAGCGCAGATTCGGCAGCTTTGGAAACGGAGTGGCACCCTCCGCAGCGTAAGTCCCGATAACGTTGTAGCTCTTGGCCCGGAGGAAGTTGATTAAGTGTCGTCCGATAAATCCCTCCGCTCCCGTCACTAGTGCCGTTTTTTTCATTCGATTTTTCGGGTTGTTAATTTCGGTGCACTACGCATTGAAATGACGATAGAGCAAATGATTCGCGAGGAGTTGTGGGAAGGGCCTGCCTATCTCTTCGAATGCAAAGACGAGGCCTCCTGCTAAACAAAACGACGAACTGCAAAATGGCTTGCAGAAAAGTGAGGGCATATCAGTGATGCGTGTTGCCAACGCCGACCTGGCTCTGTAGGCTACCGCCATTAATGACACTAGGGGAGACCGGTAATTCTTACATCCACTAAGAATTGGTCTAACCAACGAAAACGAGCCCAATTCTCCTGGCGGATTAGGGCAATCAGGCGGCCAGACTAGTGTACGCGCCATGAAAAACCACTAAGGCTCATCAGGCCCCAATTGTATGAAAACGCGTTGGTTAACAACAAATGAAATGAACTTGGCCAGGCGTACCTACCCTTCCAAAGGGAGGGGTGAGGGAAAACTCTTACCACATTTTGACAAGCGTCGTCTATGTGGCACCGATCGCTGATTCTCTAGCCGATCTGCACATTATCGTCTATGTTGTTCCTTCGAGCCGGTCCATCCGGGTGTCATTGCGCACCCAATACTGCACGACTGAGACTCGCGCCGCGCGATCCCTCAAGGTATAAGGTGTCTGCTGTTGAGGCCTGTGTCCTCCAACAACTCCTCCGATCTGCGCTTCCACGAAGCGGATCGGCTGATTCCCTATTGGGCCGTATCGGCTTGGACTGCAATCTCTGGTTTAGGGAGCCCAAATCTCCCAAAGGCGTAAAGCAACCAACCAAAGTGGTCGGGCCTGGCTTCGTATCGGATCTTGAGTGCTTCTGCCTGCGGCCTGCGGGGAATGTTCATAAAGCTGAGCGCTGCCTCCCAGTAATTGGTTGTTCGCCTTCTCAACCGGATGGAATCCCAAATCAATCCCCGATCAGGGCTCCGAAGATCTTTCCCTAGTTCATTTGCTCCCCTAATCCACAACAATCCTTTGTAAATCGATTCGTGAAAGCTCTGCCCTGTGGCTTCTCCCAAGGCAAGCAGCCCAACTGGTGCAGTTCCGTCCTGATGCAAGGAAAGCACAGGATATCGGTTCACAACGCGACACGCTCGCTTATCATAGAGGGACCACCATTGCCCCAATTCGCCTTGGAGAGCGCGAATGGCATTCCCACAACTCAGTGCGGACGCAAGAGGCTCCTCAATTTGGAACGCTCTTGAAAAAGTTGTTAGCGCGTAAACAGAGTGGATTTGATCGCCAAAGGTTCCAAACCGGTTGCAAAAGGTCCGCGAGAGGAACGCCGAGAGCGTTGCGTGTCCGAAGATCCCGCTCTCGCTCTGGTTATCCTGAAGCAGGCGATAGGTATTCACGGCGGCGTCAGTCAGATCCGGAAGTGTTCGTGGACAGGAGAGCCGCGCGTGTGCGATGCCTGCCAGGAACCAGGCAAGCGCTCTCGTGTGTCCTTTGCGAGCGTCCGAATAATTGTCGAGCGCGCTGTCGAAATCGAACTGATTAAATAAGTTCTTGAGTCTGTCGGGTTCACATTCCGCCGTGAACCAAGTCACGAGACCGAGATCCCCCAGAGTTCTAACCCAGCTGGTGTCCCCCAACACGACAGCGCGCATTGAAGACATGTCGAAAGGCAAGGTTTCTCCGGACTCCTCAAGACGGTGTAATCCCAAGAGCGCAATGATCGTCCGCTTCGGCGAAACCTCCTCGTGGTGAAAACCATCCTGCCCCAAAGTAACAGATCGAGAAAAAAGTCCTTCTCTCTCATTGAACAAAAAAACGAGCGAACGCAATGCCAGTGCGTTCAGCGCGGGAATTTCCAGTTGTGAGCCACACTTTTCGGTGGGCGTGTAGTCCAGCACACCTTTAGCGGAAATGGCTTCGAGGGATGCTCGCGGAGGCATTTCGATTCTTTATGTCCGGCCGAAAATCTGAACAACCGAAAGAACGGGCGAAACCGTACGGCTTGCCACGAGGGGAAGACTTGTGAGGATATAAGGCAATTACAGCAGCTAAAGCCCAGAGTTGCTAATGCCTGGGACCTGAAAAGAGAATCACGCGCTGTTTCTCGCCGACCAGCTCCTGCTAGGAGGGCTTATCTCGCAGTACTGGAGACAGCAAACTGGGAAATGGTCTCCGTCACTCGCTTTTGCTGGTCAGCGGTCAGTCCCGCAAACATCGGGAGAGACAAGATCTCATCTGCCGCTGCTTCCGTTTCCGGAAAATCACCGCGTTTCCATCCCATGGAGGCATAGGCGGCCTGCAAATGAATGGGAATAGGATAGTGAATTCCGGATCCGATGCCAGCATCACTCAGATGCTTTTGCAAATCATCTCGAAACTGCGTCCGCACAACATAGAGATGATAGACGGACTTTGAAGAGCTGGACTCGACAGGGCAGGTGACACTCCCGTCCAGCGGTGTCAGGAGTTCATCATAGAGGCGTGCTGCCGCCCGGCGTTGCTCGTTCCACTGCGAAAGATGTCGAAGTTTGATGCGCAGAATTCCCGCCTGCAAGGCATCGAGCCGTCCGTTGTAGCCCTCTACATCGTGATAATACTTTTCGGACTGCCCGTGGTCGCGCAACATTGCCGCTTTGGGCGCGAGGGACTCGTCATTTGTGGTGATCGCGCCGCCTTCACCACAGGCACCCAAATTCTTTCCGGGATAAAAACTGAACGCAGCAGCGCGGCCGATCGAACCAGCCTTCAGCCAGCGGTTCTGTTTCTTGGAGAAGTACTGGGCACCGTGCGCCTGGCAGGCATCTTCGATGACAATCAACTTGTAGCGGGCCGCGAGCTCCAAGATCGGATCCATGTCTGCAGTTTGGCCATAGAGGTGAACCGGAACCACCGCAGTGACCGGTCTTCCCAGTTTCTTGTGAACATAACGGCCGGTGTTCTGTTCGAACACGCACCAAGTCTCGAGGTATTGGCGCAGCTTCCCGGGATCCATGGTATATGTGCGCCGGTCGATATCGACAAATTCGGGACGCGCCCCTGCCTGGGATATGGCCTCAGTGGTAGCAATGAAGGAATGGGAAACGCTAACCACGATGTCCCCTGGCTGAATGCCCGCACCTATAAGGGCAAAGCGAAGGGCGTCTGTGCCGCTGTTGACACCGACGCAATACTTCGCATCGCAATACTCGGCGAACTCTCGTTCAAATCCTTCTACTTCCGGTCCTCCGATAAAGCCGGCTGTTTCAAACGTCCTCTTGCATACCTCTAGAAGTTCAACTTCAAGCTCTCGATGGAGGGTCACCAGATCAACAAAAGGAACTTTCCCGCTCTGCGTCATCGCTTCATCTCGGTAGGATTTGTAATGGAACGCAAGACTTTTGCCGGGTTCCCGGCAACAATCGTATTGGGAGGAACATCGTGTGTCACAACGCTCCCTGCGCCAACAATAGCGTTTTCGCCGATCACGATGTTCGAAAGAATCGTAGATCCAGAACCTATCGAAGCGCCGCGCTTGACCACTGTGGTTTCGACGTGCCAGTCTTTTTCCGTTTGAAGCCCTCCCTCGGGTGTGGTCGCTCGCGGATAGGAGTCATTAATGAAAGTTACGCTGTGACCGATGAAGACGTTGTCCTCAATGGTTACGCCCTCACACACGAAGGTGTGACTTGATATCTTGCAACGTCTCCCAACACTTGCATTCTTCTGGATTTCCACAAACGCGCCAATCTTCGTCTCATCGCCGATTGCACAGCCGTAAAGATTAATGAATTTGGAAAGCTTGACTTCGCGCCCGAGTTTTACATCAGGCGCGACAGAGCAGAATTCGTTCACAGGCGGACCAATTGTCCTTTCTTTTGGATGGATTCCTCAGCGGCCTCCAGCATTCGCACAACTCGCAAACCCGCATGGCCGTCGTTAAAGGGTGTCTTGTTGTTTATGACGCAGTCGGCGAAGTACTCCAGTTCGACGTGCAGCGCTTCCGATTGCTCCAGTTGCGGCGCCCACATATCGCCGCTACGATAGCTCACTAAGAGATCGCGAATTCCCTCACCCGAAGTAATTTGAACACCCTTGTCATAAACGCGGACTTTTTCATCGGCCACAAGATCGTTCCAGACAACCATTTTCTTTTGGCCGCCAATCAGCGTCGTCCGAATCTTCACCGGCGAGAGCCAGTTGACGTTAATGTGCGCGATAATATTTCTGGGAAAATAAATCGTCATGTATGCGACATCTTCCACGCCGTTGAGGTGTTTCTCTCCGGTCGCGACAATGGCTTCTGGCTCAGCCTTAATGATGTGATCCATTATGGATAAATCATGCGGCGCGAGATCCCAAATGACGCTGACGTCATGTTGGAACAAGCCCAGATTCACGCGCAACGAGTCGTAGTAATACAGGTTGCCGAGGGCTCCGCTTTCGGACAACTCGCGGATCTTGCGCACTGCACCGGTGAACAGGAATGTGTGGTCCACCATGATTGTCAGATTCTTCCGAGCTGCAAGTTCAATGAGCTCTTCCGCCTGCGCCGAATTCGAGGTAAATGGCTTCTCAATGAACACGTGCTTCCCGTTTTCGAGAGCCAGCTTAGCCAATTCGTAGTGAGTCCAAACGGGCGTGATTACCGCGACCGCGTCAATCTCCGGTGAGCGTAAGACCTCCAGAGGGTCCGAAACCGTCTGGATACCCGGGTAGGCTTTCCGGACACGCGCAAGCGCCGCGGCGCTCTTGTCGCAGACCACTGCCGCTTGCGAACTCTTCTGCCCGTGTAAGTTCCGGACGATGTTGGGTCCCCAATAACCGTAACCGATCACACCGATTCGTAGCACATCTCCTTTACGGTCTTGCGGAAACACCGGGGGGATGCAAGCCTGTTGCCTAATACCGGTCGACAATTGATTCACGACTGCTTCACTCATGGGCCACCTCGAAGGGGCACAGCAAGGGGACTTTGCCATTCATTCCACAACAATTCAGGGATGCTGGAAAGCTAAGGCTTACCGCAGCAGTGTCATCCTCGCAGATCGCCTGCCTAGGCTACCGCCATTCACACAGGACTTACACGATATGGTTCTGGCAATCGGCTTGCCGGACTCGCGAGCAACATGGCATTTGTGCCGAGCTCATCCGACGCTGTAAGTAGTTGATAATACATGCCCTCGCCACGGAGATGTCCTATTTGGCCAAGCGGCAGGAGATGGGGTGAACGATTCATCCCGCCAGGATGAAAACTCTTACCGTGATTGACCAGGGGATTTCCCCTGGGGCGCCCGTGTAAGAACCGGCGAGTTCGAACGACTAATGAATGTCGTACGCCTTCGACGTAGACCGAAGATTAACGTATTTTCTGAAAGTCGCCCTGGCGGTGACGACAGTGCTACGATCGCAGCGAAACTAACAAGGATACGCGGGTAGGATCCTGCCACCGGCAGTTACATGCCAAACAGTACTGCTCCCAACAATACAAACCCCGCTCTTCGCTCAGAGCGGCGTCCGTAAAACCCCGAGGATGACGGTGTGTGCGGGGTCAATTGGTTTAATTCGCTAGAAGACGACGACGGGCCCGCCGAGAGCCAGCAAACCAGCGCCAAGCAACATTATACTGGAGGGCTCCGGCACATTAATCAAGCTGGAACTCCATGGGCTGACAGCAATAAGGTTGCCTTGGGAATCTTCTAAGTAAGCTATGAAAATTGTTCCTATGGGTGTATTCGCCGGAAGGTTGACCAACTGACCTGCGGTAACGCTACCCGTCCAACCTCCTACCTGGATGTGGCATTAAAGCTGCCTGGAGTCATACCGGTAGCCAACTGTTCCTGGCTGACGGTGCTGGAGAAGTTGGGGAATACTTGAGTTGGACTTACACCAAGCGCCGACCAGAGATTGCCACCGCTTCCAAAGTTTCCTGAGTGCCGGTGACCGGTGTCAGCATAGCAATGAACAGCGTTTCGCCACTTCCAGCTGTGCCGAATACCCAAGTTTGCGTAGTACCGGATCCAATCGGGATCGCGTTTCCGGCATTGCAGGTCGTAAACTGATTGATGTCACAGAGATGAATGTTGTCGGCCATAGCTGGCGCGCTGTAACAGACAGCCACGATAGCCAAAGCTGAAACGATGAGAACCCTTCGCGTCATGCACACCCTTCCATTCCTGCGGAAACAGAGACACCTTACGTTGTGCAATCTGTATGGCAAAATTGGTCGACCGCAAACTTTCAGAAACATCCCTAAGCTCTTTTTTATCAGCCACTTGCATTCTGTAATCTACCCCACGGTTTCACCTGGCCATCGGGCCGTGACGTTCTTGGGAAGATTCTTGCACAATGTTGACCATCCTTTGCCAGGGGGGGACTTGGCCGGATTCGCCAGCCCAACATGTTTTGCACTAGAAGTTCCACCAACTCGCTGAGTCTCTTAGGTGATACTCCTTCCTTGGGACGAGCTAGACCTAGCCCAGCTCTCGACCTCTGGGCGTACTGACAATTCTCTGAGCCGGATCCGCTAGCCCATGCCCTTCAGCTGACTAAGCGCCGCAATCAAATAGATTTACTTTATTCCGACTCTTCGAGCGATCCGGCTCATTCCTTCCTCTTCCACGAATCCAAAATCATGTACACTTTGCGACCGGGGGAGCGAGATCACAGCTACCGTTGATGTGAGCGAATGAGTGACTTTAATCCAGCCATGACAATGCGGTGGCGGTTGCTTTTCGCATGGATTGTTCTCTCATCGCTTCTATTCTTGAAACCCGTCGTTGCTGTCGTGCGATTGTCGCTTTCGCAGGACGATGGCTCCTACCTGGTGATCATTCCATTCATCAGCGCCGCGGTTCTCTACTTGGAGCGTCAGAAGATTTTTCAGCACACCTCTATTGACAAGATGCTCGGAGGCACTTTCCTTCTTCTCGCTGGCCTTGCGGTGCTCATCTCTTCTCATTTAGGGAAGAGCAATCCACTGCTCGGCTTGCAACTCTCCGGCTGGATTCTGGCTCTCGTTCTCTTTTGGGTGTCGGGTTTCGCATTTTTGTTTGGAAGGGCCGCACTAAGAGCGGCTCATTTCCCATTTCTCTTCCTTCTCTTGATGGTTCCCATCCCAACCTTCGTTCTCGACCGCATCATCTTCCTCCTTCAGGAAGGCTCCGCATGGATAACGGGTGCGTTTTTTGACCTTGTCGGGGTCCCTGCGTTGCGGGAGGGTTTAGTGTTTCATCTCGCACGAGTCAACATCGAGGTGGCAAAGGAGTGCAGTGGCATTCGTTCGAGCATGGCCTTGTTCATCCTGGCGCTGCTGGTCACTCACTTTCAGCTGAGAAGTTTTTGGAACAAGATTGCATTCATCATTTTCGGGCTGTTCATGACGATCTTGAAAAATGGTGTGCGAATTGCCACGCTCACGCTTCTTGCAGTTTATGTTGATCCGGGCTTTCTTTTCGGAAGATTGCATCACCAAGGAGGAGTCGTCTTTTTCCTGCTGGCATTGCTTTTGTTATTGCCTTTGCTCTTTTTCCTGCGGCACCGCGAATCGAAGAGGAGCGTAGCCGAAGAGCCATCTTAGAGGTCGGGACCCTGCATGGCAGGCTACTTTGCGGATGATCGAATTCAGCCTGGTAGCTCAGATAAAACTGGCAACCGGTAGTGTGGGAACGCGTGTAAGTCCCTCATGAATAAAGACTTGACCGTTTCGGGCCGTCTGTTTGCAACTGGCTTGAAGTTCCTTCTTCCCAGTCTCAGGTATGCGTTTCAATCTCGCTCGGCGTAGTAATTCTGGTATTCGTCGCCGTAGGAATCGCTTTTTTGGACTTGATTGAGCACCACGCCAAGTAAATTCTTGCCCTGGAATTCAGCCGCCGTTCTCTCCGCAATCTCGGCATCCGTTGTGCCGGCCCGGATCACAAACAATACCCCATCCACCATATCCGCAAGAATGCTTGCGTCATGAACCGGCAAGGCCGGCGGAGAATCAATGATGATCCAATCGAAGACCGGTGTGACGAGGCTGAGCAGTTGCTTCATCCTTTCGTTCAGCAGTAACTCGCTTGGGTTAGATACCAGGCTCCCGCCGGGAATTAAGAAAAGGTTCTCGTTCACACCCTTCTGGATTACCGCATACTCATCTGCTTCGCCTCGCAGATAGTCCGAGAGCCCAGGGCAGTTTGGCGCTCCGAACATCAGATGCAATCGCGACGACCGCAAATCCCCGTCAATTAGCAGGACTCGCAGTTCCGGCTGCTGAATGATCGATTGCGCAAGATTCGACGCGACGAACGTCTTTCCTTCGGCAGCAACGCCGCTGGTTATCAGAACTCTCTTCAGCTTGCGGGTTGACGCAATTTTGTACAGGCGCGAACGCAGCGTGCGAAACCGCTCAGGTCCTCCTTCGCCCCGCTTCGAGTTGAGAAACACGCTATTGAACGGGTCGAGCCGCCACTCCTGGTGCGCACATCGTTTAACAAGTTCTTCGTAGCGAAAACCTGCATCTTGCTTCCCAGAGCTCGTCACGCGAGGCGAGGGCGTGGGCCGGACCATCTCCGGTTCCAGTGTGACGAGGCCCTTTGGTTCGGCTGCAATCTCGGCTACGCCGGCCTCGACTCCTGTCGTGAGCTGTGCGGCCCTCTCTTCAGCGGCTTTCTTCAACGCTTCGTGGATGCGACTCATCTTCTCCTCGGATCTTCCTCTGCCCGATTCAGTCTCCTGCGGCAGCAGGCCGCTTAAGAAATCCGTGGCTGGCAGTCCTTACAGCTAAGGCTTCTAGCACTGGCACACTGGCGAGAACGGGAAGCTTCAAATATGTTTCAACCTCCCTTTCAGTGTGCAATGTCTTGTCCATGGTCATCAGCAAATAAAGGATGATTAGAGCGAGTACCGTACCTCCGCCCAAGCCTCCTCCAGCGAAATTCAACATTTTGGGGAATGAAGGGCTCGTCGGAAAGCTTGGTGGATCCAGCACCCGAAATTGCTCGCCCTCCTGCTGGTGAACCAGGTCTCTTGCCATCGCGGAATTGTCCCGCTTCTTCAGGAGTTCGTTGTAGAAGTCCAGCGCGCTTTGATAGTTGCGCGTCAATTCCTTCAACTGCATTTCCACCATGGGGCTGGCCTCTATGTGGCCCTCAAGAACTCGAATCTGATCCTGAATTTTCGTCTGCCGCTTCAGCAGTTCTGTATAGTTAAGCTCCGCTTGCTGTATTTTTGCCCTGAGCTGTTGGATGTGGGCAGGCTCAGTCGCTTTTCGGGATGTGGCGGGCACATCCTTGGGACTCGAAGATTCTTCCCGCAATCTCATTCTTCAGTTTGACCACATCGGGGTGCTCTGCCGTGTATCGCGACTCGAGAACTGCCAATTGTTCCTGTCGAGTCCGGAGTTGTTCCTCCAGGGTTTCGGGATTTTGCTCCGTTTGAGATCTCTTCCAACTCGCTTCTTGCTGGCCTAGGAGAGTCTCATTAAATGCTTTATCCTCCTGCGCCCGAGAGAGTGCTTGAGTATTTGCATCCAATTGGGTATTGAGGGCGGTCAAGAGGGTGAGGTTGCTTTGAGTTTCCTCTGGCAACAATCCAATGTACTGCCGCTTGAATTGGGCCAACTTCGCGTCCTGCTCATCCAGTTTTACCTTCGCTTCATCTAGCTGCTGACCGATGAATGAAGTCGTGCGGCTGGCCTGGTGCTCCAAAGCCCGCGCATTCTGTTCCAAGAACATTGAGGTGACTTCCGTACAAATCTGCTGCCCGAGTTGGGGATTGTTGAATGTTACGTTCACTTCGAATCCGGGCAAGCTTCGATCCTGAGTTCCAGGCATCGCTTCCAGAGGGGTAATCTCGACCGCTTTTCGCAGGCGCTCTACCAAATCCTCCATGTGGACCCTGGCTCGTTCATTGGCGTAAAGATTAAACTTTTCGATGACTGGTTCGAGCCGGCTCCGGCTCAGAATCTCCCCCTTCATCGAGGAAAGGCGCTGGCTCACGTCTTCGGTCACCACAGGCTTCACGTATTCAGTTGGAACAGCGGGCCGCGACACCAGCACGAGTGTCCGGGAGGTGTATTGCTTTGGAATCTGCGTGGCCATCAACACGCTGGCTGCTCCGAAGCCCAAAGCGCAAGCAGGAAGAATCCACCAATACTTGCGCAGCACTCTCTTGACATCTGCAGTAGTGAACTCGCCATTGCGAACCATACATTCGTCTCCGTAGCAAGGACGTCGGAGTATCCCACTAGCGAAATAGCACGTGAATGACCACGAGTTCCCGCAAATCACTCTGCGATTTGGCATTTAATGAGTTTTTTTTCAACAAGTTACGGCCGTGCGGGCTTGGGGAACCCAATCCGAAGACAGCATTTCTTGAAGGCCGGTTAAGATAGTGGAACTTTTTTACCGAGAATATCCCTAAATCTGGCCATCTAAGCCTCACCTGCTGCTCTCTCATTAATAGGAGACGGTACGTTGAGGAACTCAGAGATTGTGGAATCTATACTATATGCCTTAGTTTGTTAGACTTAGAGCCCATAGATATCCTCAGCCTCAGTGGTTCCTCCGGCTGCAAAATTGCTTTCAAACTATCCGCTATGGAACAATTGCGCAAGAAGACTAGCCTAGCTCTCTTTTCCCAGCTGCATCGCACCACTCTTCTTGTTGGGTTAATTCTTCAGGTCAGCTTGATCTTGACCGGATGCCTTCGTGACCCCACTGCACGAAAACAAAAGTTTATAGCCGAGGGAGACCGATACGCAGCCCAAGAAAAATACCCTGAAGCATTGCTTACTTATGGTCGCGCGCTCCAAATTGATTCGAAATCGGCTGATGTGCACTACAAAATTGCAAGATGCCATCTGAAGCTGGCGAATTGGGCTTCTGCCTATCGAGAATTGCAGCGAACCCTGGAGCTAGATCCCCAAAACTGGAGGGCTCAATTGGATTTGGGGCAGCTCTACCTTGCCGGCGGCAAGGCTGCAGATGCAAAGGATCTCGCATTAACCATCCTAAAGAGTAACCCCAACGATCTGGGCGCCCAACTCCTGTTGGCAAACTCTGACGCGCAGTTGGACAACATACAAGATGCACTACGGGAAGCGATGTACGCAGTCAAAATGTCTCCTGATAACGCGGATGTGTATGTCAATGTTGCAGGCATTCAACAGAGGGCTTCCTCATTCCAAGATGCAGAAGCTAACTTAATGAAGGCTAGAGACTTATCCCCTGCATCCATTATTCCGGCGATAGCTCTGGGAAATCTGTATGCGGCGCAAAAGCAGTGGGAAAATGCCGAGGCTGCTTTTCGAAAAGCGATGACCATCGCGCCCAAAAATCCCAGCCCCAGGGCGTCCCTCGTAGGAGTTTATATCGCTGAGGGCAAAGGTGACCTGGCGGAAGGGGTTCTACGGGAAGCCAAGGCAGAATTGACCAATGAGCCTGCCGCTTACAGGATGCTGGGAGATTACTTTCTCAACCAAGGCGATAGCGCAAGAGCCCTTACTGAGTTTGCCATGCTCACAAAGGAGCATCCTGAAGACCTCAATGTTCGAAAGTCCTATGCCCAGTTGTTGATCTTCTCTCATCAATTAGGCGAGGCTGCCAAGCTGACCGATGAAATGCTGAAAAGGGCTCCTCAGGATGATGGGGCACTCATCCTAAAAGGCCAGATCTTGCTTCAAACAGGAAAGACCGACGACGCCCTGCAAGCTTTGCAGCAGGTAGCCAAAGGCAATCCGGCCAATGCCTTTGGGCATTACGAACTCGGAATGGTCTATTTAGCCAAAGGGAATACGAACCAGGCAGAGGGAGAATGGCGAGCAGCAGTGCAGATCAGGTCGGATTTGACCGACGCTTGGATTGCCTTGGGAAAAATTGCCGGCGATCATAAGGATTGGGCCGGTCTCGAGCAAATTGGCGTGCAACTCATGAAGATATCTCCTGGCAGCCCGGGAGGTTATCTTTTTCATGCCACGGCCCGGATGAATCAAAGTGATGCAGCCGGCGCCGAAGCCGATTTGAAGCAGTTGATTCAGATTGCTCCGCAAAACCCCTTGAGCTATGCCAAGCTCGCCCAACTTCGCGCTTTCACGAAGCGTTGGAATGAGGCGCAGGCGCTTTACCGGGAGGCCCTGAATCGCTCGCCGAATTTCCTGGATGCCATCCAGGGAATCGTGGAACTCGATTTTCAGCGTGGAAAGTCCGCAGATGCGGTTCAGTTCATCCAGGAGAAAATCAACGCGAACCCGAATGACGCCGCCCTCTACCTCCTTCAGGGACAAGCGCTTGTGTGGCTGAAACAGCCTGCGGATGCGAAGCAGTCCTTTGCGCGGTGCGTGGAACTCGACAAGCAGAATCTATCCGGCATCATCATGCTGGCCCAGGTGGAACAAGCTCTTGGTGATGTGCCAGGAGCAATCGCCCATTACCGGAAAGCCATTGCCCTCGAGCCAAATAATGCTGGGCTGTACACGACGCTGGGAGCCCTTTACGAAGGTCAGAGAGACTGGCAAGAAGCGCAAACGCACTATCAACGGGCTTTGGCCATCCAGCCCGAAGAACCCCTTGCGGCGAACAACCTCGCATATCTGCTGCTCGAGCATGGCGGCAACGTCACTGTGGCTCTAACGCTGGCGCAGACTGCGCGGCGTGGCTTTCCAAATTTTCCCAACTCTGCGGACACCCTCGGATGGGCTTACTATCAGAATGCCGCCTATTCTTTGGCGGCCCCCCTGCTAGAAGACGCTGTAAAACGGGCGCCTTCCAATGCCACGTATCGCTACCATTTGGGATTGACTTACCAGAAGTTGAACGACCCGAAAAAGGCGCGAATCGAGCTCGAGAAATCGATTCGCATCGATCCGCACGCTCCTTCAGCCGAAAAAGCCTCCCGAACCTTGACTGAACTTGCAGGGAGTTGAACACTATCTAGGGTTAGGCGGAAGTTACGAGGACGCTTGCGTTCGGTTACGGAATTACTGCTGTCGCCTGGTTTGAAAAGCCGCTTTCCGCGCTGGTGGAGTCCACTGCAGTCGTCACGTAATAGTAGGTGGTGCCATTCTGCACGCTGTTGTCTGTATAGGCCAGCAGCGACACGAGAGTGGAATTGATCTTTGCGTACCCAGACCCATTCACGGTGCTGCGATAAACGTTGTAGCCAGACACCACTGAAGTACTCGCAGTCCAAGACAGCGCTACGGTATGCGTCTGCTGGGGCGCAGCAGTGAAATTTATACCAGTTTGGTTCGCACCATTCACCGTTACAGACTGGTTGAGCGGACTAAACGTGTACCCGGTATTGCTGGGAGTCACCGTGTAAGTCCCGTTCGCCAATCCCCCGAAACTGTAGTTCCCGGAGGTGTCGGTGGTGGTCGTGGCAGCCGCCGGCCCGCTTAGGGTGACTGTACCCCCGCTGCCGCCCGCCGTCGGAGTAATTGTCCCGGAGATACTGAACGTGCCGGTCTGCGCCGTCGCCGTGAAATTGATTCCCGGGACGTTGGCTCCGCTGACAGTAGCTGCCTGGGTGCTCGGGTTGAAAGTGTAGCCTGCGCGGCTAGGAGTGACTACATACGTCCCGTTTGGCAATCCGGTGAAAGTGTAATTGCCGGCGCCGTCGGCCGTCGTCGTGGCAGCTGGTGCTCCACTAAGCGTTACCGTCGCTCCGCTTCCGCCTGCAGCCGGGCTAATTGTTCCAGAGATAGTAAAGGTTTGGGCGGCTGCAGTGAAAGTTAATCCCGTGGTGATATTGGCACCACTGACCGTTCCGCTCAGGCTACTGGGGGTGAAGGCGTAGCCCGCACGGCTGGGAGTGACTGTGTACGTTCCGTTGGCCAAACCGCTAAAAGTGAAATTTCCTGAACTGTCGGCCGTGGTTGTCGCGTTCGCCGCCCCGCTGAGTGTTACCGTTGCCCCGCTGCCACCTGCTGCCGGGCTGATCGTCCCGGAGATGCTGTAGGTTTGTGCAGGGGGAGGCGGAAGAAAGGCCAGCGGCGCGAGAATCCCTGCTAGGGCCAGAGCACCGCGAAGGCGCGAAATTATCCGGCGCGTCTGTGCAGGCGAGCCCGCCTGGAATTCATTTTTTCGCCGCCTCATCATCCAAGCAGCTCCAAACTCTGCCCAGACAATAGAGTACGGCTAGAGAAAACCCGTAGATACTGATTGAAAGTCCAAATTAGGTACAGGTATTGAACCTGTACGTTGGGGCCTCCGATATTTCACGTTTCTCTGCTGAACCGGGCCAGGGAAGCATTCGGATGATTCGAGAGTCCACATTGCGTCAGCGTTTGGCCCGGGCGATCCCTGACCTGGCTTAACCAATGAGCCGAGGGTACCGGGAATTCGGCCCCACGGCCAATCGACCAACTTACAGGCTCTATTTCACTGATTAGCTTGCCTCTAAAGGGGAAAAACCACGAGCGTGTGGGGCACAAACGAAGACCCCTCTCCGGAGTCGGAGAAGGGGTCACAGAAGCAGGTAAGACTTACAAACTAACCATTTTGCGTGTGCCGCCGTGCAAGCGCGGCTAAGGCCAGCAAACCCACTCCAAGTAAGGTCAGGGACCCAGGTTCAGGCACGAATACTGACTGCGAAACAATCAAACCGTTCCACGGATTGTTTGGCGAATTCGGACCGTACTGCACTCCAACGTGAACTGTGCTGTTCGATGCGATCAGGGAAGGGTCAATTGCGTTATACGTCCAAGTCCAAGTGTAGACACCATTTTGCGTGATAAGGAATGGGTTCAACGGCAGTGCCGTCGCGCAGACAAACGCGCCGTTATTCGTACCACAGCCATTGCCATTGGAAGTCACGCTCCCAGTTGGGGATGTCCAGAGGCTCAACGAGGAGGGAGCAGCCGTCAAACTCAGACCAGTAATGGCGTTGCTAGGTGCAAAGCCGAGGTCTACCGAACCAATGTAATCGTTAGACGAGGTAGGCGCCCCGGTGATCGTAATCGTCAGCGTCGCCGTGGTAGCCGTTATGTCGAACTTATAGGTCGCCGCAGGGCAATTAGTACCAGCAGTACCACAGTCAGAAAGTGATACGCTCCCAATTGTGTCAGCCTTCGCTGACGCACCGTATCCAAGAGCCAAAATCAACAAGGTC
>WNFJ01140183.1_pt1 | contig 19364 bp, 19 predicted proteins | sample 5400461 | NCBI WGS metagenome assembly WNFJ01 (sample SAMN13153349, study PRJNA577476) | soil metagenome | isolation source: 115 cm saprolite on Douglas fir-dominated hillslope | place: USA:California | collected 2013-09-17
TGTAATGTACGACTACCTCAATCTGGAAATGCCGTAACCGCTGAACGGCCCGCGCTCGAGATTCGAGCCGCCCCATGCCCCTGGTCTCAAACGTCTCCGATACTGCGCGTTGGGTAGCGGTCTACCGCGCCTGGGAAACCGCACGACCCGATGCGCTCTTCAAGGATCCGTTTGCAGAACGGCTTGCGGGTGATCGTGGGCGCGCAATTGCCCAGGCGGTTCCCCTGCCCGCTCGCAATGGCTGGCCGATGATCGTCCGCACCAAGCTGATCGACGATTTGATCCTTGCGTCGATCGCGGAAGGCTGCGGCCGGGTGATCAACCTCGCCGCAGGCCTCGACACCCGGCCCTATCGACTCAAAGTGCCGTCCTCGCTCTCTTGGGTCGAGGCGGATCTGCCGGCAATGATCGAGGAGAAGGAGCGGCTGCTCGCCGATTCGAACCCTGGCTGCGACCTGAAGCGAGAGAAAGTCGACCTCATCGATCCGGTCGCGCGCTCGGCGTTTCTGAAGCGTGTTTCCTCGGATGGCAAAACGGCTCTCGTGATTGCCGAAGGCCTACTCATCTATCTTGAGGAGGATGCGGTGCGCTCGCTCGGGAGGGATCTGGCTTCATCACCATCGATCCGCTGGTGGATTGCCGACATCATCTCCCCGAGCGTCCGGTGGTTCATCCAGAGCACGATGCGGGAGCAGCTCGTGAAGGCCCCGCTGAAGTTTGCGCCACGTGAAGGGATCGCCTTCCTCGAGTCACTCGGCTGGAGGGCGCGCGAGGCGCACTCACTGTTCAAGGAAGCCGCTCGTTTGCGAAGGCTCCCGCTCTATCTTCGACCCTTCGCGCTTCTTCCCGATCCCGATCCGCGCAATCCGGGAAACTACCCATGGGCTGCGGTAATCCGCTTTGAGAGAACGGTCTGAGCCGGTACTCCAGGTGCATCAAGGAGCGTCGCAACGTTTCAAGGTTGTCCATCGCCATCGCGTACTTGCGAGTGAATGGTGCAGCGCGAAGCGCATCGAGCAATTCTCTCTTCGCAAAGAGCCGGCTGAGTCGATGGATCAGCTTGAGCGTGCGAAACGCATCAAACCAAGTATGTCGCCCTGATCCGACGCAGCGCGGATGGAAAACCGAGAGCGGCGATCTCCCGATACAAATTCGCGGGGTCCACTCCTTCGTGAAGTGTCGCGGCTGAGCTGACGTACTGCTCGGGATCTTGTCGCGCTTCATCCTCCGACAACCGGCTGAGCGCTGCCAACCACACCTTCAGGTGCAAGAAGACTTCCGGCGCATACGTCTTGTACCGCTCCCCTCGTGCGGCGCCAGCCAGGATTTGGTTCAGCGCCGCACCGGTCCCAAAGGGCACGCGGTGCGAGGGGCGGCCGCCGATGATCAGCGGCGCTCCATCGAGCTGAGTGATCGATCCGACTTTGGCAAGCTTGTTCAGCAGGTAGAAGTCCTCGCCAGCCGCTCGTCGCGGGAAACCTCGAACCTTGGCATAGGCCAAGGCGTGAACAGCCAAGGTGCTGCCCAAGGTATGGAAGGCATACGGGGAGCCCGCGTCCGCGAGGCCTAGCACGTAGTAGCGTAGGAAGAGTTCGTAGCGATCCATCGCATCTGCGAGAGTCGGCAGCGGCTCGCGCTGATGCCAGAACGGGTAGAGCAGCGCCGCGGGGGCGTTGCCATTAAGCACGAGCGGCGCTCGGTCGAAGTAATCCGCCGGCAGCTCGACATCCGCATCGGTGGTGTGAATCCAGGTAGAGCGAATGCTGCCTTGAATGTGTAGTTGCAGAGCAATGTCGCAGCCGATTTTGCGAGCGAGCCCTACTCCCTGACCGTTGGGCAGCGGTCGATTCCCGGTCCGATCCACGCACAGAAGCGCCCCGCGAGGATGGGCGAACCAACGAAACCCGGACGGGCCGGCCCGGACAGATTCACGATCGTATTGCGCTCCCAACTTTCGAATGAGCTCTTCGCTTCGGGAATGCACCTCCGGCGGCGCATCCGCGGGTGCGTTGATCACCAACACCGTCAGAACATCTCCGAGCGGCCCAACGGGGATCGTTTGCAGCGTTCTGAAAAGGCTGTCGCCTTCGTCGAAAGAGGGAATGACGATCACGTGACCGAAGGTCCTTCCGATGCCGTGATCGTTTTGACCCTCTAGTTCGGCGTAATGCGTAAGATATTTGTGGACAGCTGGGATCACCGGTTTCGGATACTACTTCGGTCGAGCGCGGCTGCGTCGAGCAAAGCGTAGCCTAGGCGCTTGGCACGTCATTTTCAGTGATTCGCTCGACTCGCGCGATGTAACAGCCCGCTTCGCGATTTCGGACGTGCAGATATTCAACCGAGGGAAGCCCCAGCAGCCTGGAGATCGTCGGCTCGATTTCCGCCGCCATCACCGGCTCGTGCAGCAGGAGCCAGCGGTCGCGTTCGTATGAGTCGAACATCAAGGGAAGGTCACGCAGTTCCGGTGGAAATTCGCAAACTGCGTCAAATGAACGGCATTCGGATTCGTGGATGAAGATTGGACCGGGCGAAGGATAGTCAGTCAATTTCTCGAATGGGTTGTAAGTGAAGAGCAACCTGCGCTCTTCACCTTGATCAAACGTCCGAAGACATTGCCGGCAGGGGCCGTAACCCGTGGCGACCTCTGAGTGCGCAGGGTGTCCATACTGTGGCGATTTGCCGGTCGCTCGAACTTCCTGCGCCAGCGCCGGGGGAATCGCAACCACGCGATAACGCAACAAAAGCACCTCCCTTCGTGTTGCCTCACAATTAGCTCGTGTCTGCGTTTCGCGCTTCCCGATTCATGCGACGAATTGCCGCATACACTGACTGTTTGAAACGGTGTTGAATCTGCACCCACGTCATCTCGGAGGGAACTTGCATGTTCGACTCGGTATTGAGACCTGACTTCTCTCAAACACGCTTTGGAACCGGCGCACTCGTCGCGCTGGCGGCGCACGCGATTGTAGCGACGCTGGCAGTGACTCTCTCGGGCCAAAAACCAAAGGCCATCGTGGACCCGCCCCGTTGGCCAATCGTCAAGATTCACAGGTCAACTCCGTTGATTCAATCAGGAGACTCGACGCAGAAGCCCTCGCTCGAGCGCCGCCGGATCAACCGCCGAGACCTGGTTCTACCGGCGAAGAATATCCTTCCGCGGAAAACTGCCCAGATCCCATCGGAAGAGAACCGGATGGGAGATCCACGGGGACCGACGATTGGCGGTGAAGTGGGCAGCCCTGAAGGCCTCGATGGCGAAGAGCCGGTGGGCTCGAACGTCCCTGTTTCCAATCGTCCTTCCCCCCGCATCGAGCTCGACGAAAGCATTGTGCGGCTAACCAAAATCTCCGGGCCGGATCCGGAATACACGCAGCGAGCGCTCGACCGCGAAATCGAGGGCACGATGCTCGTCAAGTGCGTCATCACGAGCTACGGATTCGTCGAGGGTTGCAGGGTGCTCAAGAGCCTTCCGTTCATGGATCGCGCGGCCATTGATGCACTCGAGCGACGAAGGTACAAACCGTACCTCTCGAAGGGAAATCCGGTCGAAATCGACTACACGTTCAAGATCCAGCTCAACTTGCCGCGCTGATCGGCTCAGTCATCAAGCAGTCTTTAAGGGTTAATGGAGGGCGGGACGAAGCGGCAATTGCTCGATGATCTCTCCTTCAACCTCCAGTAACCCGGTCAAACGCTCTGCCACCTCGTCGGCGGCGAAATAACGCCGAGCCAACCCAATGAAGAGCTGATGGTGATGAGCTTCGGACCGGCTGAGCGTGTCATACAGTTCTTTTATCGCGCCAGGCGGTAGCGCCTGGGCCACCATTCCAAATCGCTCGCACCCACGCGCTTCGACCACTGCCGCCACCAATAGTCTGTCCATGAGGTAGAAGGCTGGCCCGCGGCGGACTTGATCGCGCATTCTCAACACGTAGAGGTCCTTGGTATCCGCTCCGAGCTGCAGACCGCGGGCGGCGAGTTGCTGATAGACGCGATGGAAATGATCGAGCTCTTCCCGGGCGAGTTGGATCATCGCGGAAACCAGCTCCGGACGATCGGGGTAGTGCGATACGAAGGTCAGCGCGGTGGCCGAGGCCTTGCGCTCGCAGGCGGCATGGTCCACCAGAAAGCTGTCGAACTCGCTCAACACCCGTTGCAGCCATTCACCCGGGGTTGCTGCCTTCAGCATCATCGTCGGGATTTGCCACGCGATGCGGTCCGACACAACTGGTCAGCTACGCAATGCTTGGTGGGGCGTCTCGTACCAACAGCAGGAGGTCCTCAATGGAAGCCGAAACTCAAGTTTGTCCCGTTTGTGCGATGTCGATCAGTTCCCACGCGCTAAGATGCCCGCACTGCAGGGCCCGCCAACCCAATGCGCCGCCAATGAATCGCGGTTCTTCGAAACAGGTGGCCGGCGTTTGCGCGATGATTGCCGAGGAGCTGTCGTTGGATCCGACTCTGGTTCGCGTGTTGTTCGTGTGTTTGGTCACGGTATCCGGCGGGCTGGTGCTAGGAGCGTACATCCTCTTGTGGTTGGTGACGCCACCCGTCCCGAACGGGTTGTCACCCGTATCTCGCTTTTCTCGGTGGATCGACGGCCTCTTCTCTTCCAGTTCAACTCCCCCGCAGCAACCCGCCTCGCCATCCTAGGCGGCGCACTCTCCTTGCTGGGTGTCGGGAACAAACTCAGCCTGCTCGCCCAAGTCGACGTAGTCCTCGGGCGTTGCGTCCTCCAGCGAAAGCGCTTCCAGATTTTCGACACAGGCCTTTGCGCGCGGCAGATCCACTCGCCGGAGAAATTCGCCGGCCGTCTCATTTGGGCTGCGCTCCGATTGATAGAGCAGAATCAAGCGCTCTACCGCATCAGGAATTCGCCGAGCTGGAATCTTGCCCACCAGCCGGCCGAAGTGGGCGCCCGTCCCATCGACTCCTCCACCAATCGTCAAGAAGTATTGCGGTAGCGCCTTGCCGCCCAACCGGCGGACACTGCCCTGGAATCCAATGTCCGCAACGTGGTGCTGACCGCAGCCGTTCGGGCAGCCGCTGATTTTGATCTTTACGTCACGTGCCGCCTCGACCAATTCGGGACGAAGCCGGAGTTGGTCGCCAATCAACCTGCCCAGTCCTCGAGATTGAGTCACCGCCAGCCGACAAGACTCGGCGCCCGGACAGCTGGTGACGTCCGCAATCGTTCCGGCATCTGGCAGCCACAATCCTGCGGCAGCAAGTCCGCCGTAGAGGGAGCTGAGATCAGCCTCTCGCACCCAACGAAAAAGCAGGTTCTGTTCAGGCGTCACCCTGACGGTCCCATCCGCGAGGGACAGCGCCAGCTTCGCAATCACGCGCATCTGCTGCGAGGTCAAATCTCCCAACGGCACGGTCGCGGTTGCAATCCAATAGCCGGGCTGCTTTTGCGGGCGCGCATTGGTGTCTCTCCAGTGCTCGAACTTTCCACCGGACGGCGCGAGCATCGGCTCAACCCGCGGAAGAATCCCCGGCCCCTTGGTCTCGCTCGACGCTGCTTGCTCGGAGATCTCCGCGGTCGAAACGGATGGTAATCGCTGGCCGGAGAGCGCTTCTTCGATCGGCGGACTCTGCGGGTCGAAGGGGAGCGCCGCGCCTCCTTCCGCGATGAATGCCTCGCGCGCGCGTTCCACCGTTTCGCGCCATTGTTCCCAACCGAGCTGCTTGATCAAAAACTTCATTCGATTGCGCTGCTTGTGCTCTGCTTGTGCTCGCGATCGCCCAAGCGGTGGAAGACCCGCAGGATCGATTCGGCAAGATTGAAGAGCTCACCGGCAGGTAGAAACTCGTGCAGCACGCGGCCGGAGGTGCACAGGATTGACGTCCCTCCGCCGGCAGTGACGCGAAAACCGCGCTCCGCGGAGCTGTTCAAGGCGGCCCGAAAGCCCAGATCGTTGATCGCCGTCAATGCGTGATCTTCAGCGCACCCCTCGAACGCGATTTTGAACTTGCGCGGAAGCGAGGAGCTCAACGGGTGCCGCAGCAGATACCGCGTGAGCGCCTCGGCATAGGGAGTGACGTCGAATAACTCGTCGCCGGCAACGCCAGCGTACGGGCAAGCGGTGATGTTGCGAACCGAGTTGCCGCAGGCTTCGCGAGTAGTCAGCCCCGTCTGGGCCAAACGGCGCATCACCGGCTCCACGTCGTGAAGTTGGAGGAAGTGGAACTGGAAATTTTGCCGGGTGGTGATGTGGCCGAAGCCTCGGGAGTATGACTCCCCCACCTCCGCGAGCGCTTCCAGTTGCGCGGCGCTCAAAATGCCCTGGGGAATCTTGACCCGCAACATCTGGACATCGCTCTGGCGTTGGCCATAGGTGCCGCGGACCAACCGATAGGCGCGCCACTGATCCGACGTGAGATCCCCGCGCTCGAATTTTTCGAGAGTCGCGACGAACTCGTCGATCTCCGCCACATTCGCAAACGAGAGTCGCGTTCGGCCCAACGTCTTCGGATCGTCAACTGCTGCCATGCTGATCCTCCTTTTCTCGCGACTAGCAGCGGGTGCCGCTTCGCCGCACATCTGCTTCATCTGAGAGCGACCGCGCGAGCTGACTCGCAAGCGAGACCACCTCTCCCACGCACAAACAACCCGGGAGATCGCGCAAACGATCCGGAATCTTCGCTTCGCCCAGATCGACCAAAGGACCTTTCCAGCTCCAAGACAGTTGCGATGAAGCTCCGAGAAGAATCGCCGCCGGCGTAGCGGGCGCCCACCCGCGCTGCAGCAGCAACGACGAGATGCTCGAGCGCGTCGAGAGCCCCATCAGCACCACTAGGGTTGCGGCGTTCGGGGCCAAGGACTCGAGGGCGGGGCGGTAGGCGGCCTCGGCATGACCGGATATCACCAGGAACCCCGACGAAAGCCCTCGGTAGGTCAGTGGAATCCCCGCGAGCGCCGGCGCTGCCACGGCGGCGCTGACGCCGGGGATGACCTCAAATGGGATCCCAGCTTCCGCGAGGGCGAGGCCCTCCTCCCCGCCGCGCCCGAGCACGAACGGATCTCCGCACTTCAGCCGCACCAGCCGCCGACCTCGGCGTGCTTCCTTGATCATCAGAGCATGGATGTCTTCTTGTTGAATCCCCGGCCTGCCGGCGCGCTTGCCAACGAAAAAGCAGTGCGCCTTTGAAGCCAGCTTCAGGGCCTCGGAGGAAACCAACCCGTCGTAGAGGACAAGGTCGGCTTCAGCCAGTCGTCGCGCCGCCTTGAGCGTCAAAAGCTCGGGATCTCCCGGGCCCGCTCCCACAAGCGACACGAGGCCGATCATGATGCCGCCTCCTTTTGGGCATAAAGGCGATTGAGCGCCTCGAGCAGCTGCGGACGCCGATCCGGCATGGGAACGCCACCCTCGCGCCACCTGGAGCGAAGCAGGCGCGCGACGCCAACCCATGACCCAAGCTCCTCCGGCAACACGGAGTCCAACGCCTCGCGCAACAGGCCAGCTAGGGCCGGGGCCTGACCGCTGGTCGAAATGGCCAGGGTGAGTCCGTCCCGGCGTAGCACTCCGCCCGCATAGGCGCTGCCCGAGTCAGGGTCGTCAACCGCATTGAGAAAAACCCGCCGCTCCTCGGCCGCGACCGCGACTTGCCGGTTTACCTCGCCCGAGGACGCTGCAATCGCCAGCCAAGCGCCGTCGAGATCCGCGGGAGCGAATTCCCTGCGCTGGATCGATATCCCCGGCCGCTGCAGCTCAGGCCGGACCTCGGGCGCAATTACCACGAGCTGTGCGCCGGTTCCGACCAGGCTTTCCAACTTTGCCGCCGCTACCCGCCCTCCGCCGACCAGCACCACCTTTCGGCCGGAAAGCTTGAGAAAAATTGGAAACAAAAATTCATTCTTCATGTTGCTCCGTTGCCAGGTAAGGGGAGTGCCGCAAAACGCAGGGTGCGAATGCGAAAAGGCCCGGGGACTGGATCTCCCGGGCCTCGAAGGCAACGGCGCGTTGGCTTGTTTAGGTTGCCATCGTCCGCGGGCGACGGGAGCGCCCCGGGCCTTGGTACAACAACAACAGACGCACGCGTTCAACGAAACCAGCATTTGCAACCGGAACAACTAGTCGCGGATGCAGGTCGTTGTCAAATCAAGTATTCAGCCTCCAAACCGATTTTTGACCGGGGATTGAAAATGCCACAAACACGAGATTGGACACAGCCGTCGGAATCGACTTTGGTCAAGTACGAGGTGCGCCGGGGCGTGGGGTTGATCACCCTCAGCGATCCGCCTGCGAACACTTACAGCTACGCGATGATGCGCCAGCTGGATGAGGGGATCCTCCGCGCTCGGTTCGATCCCTCGGTTCACGTCCTGGTGCTGACTGGCGAGGGATCGAAGTTCTTCTGCGCGGGAGCCAACATTCAGATGCTTCAGGAAGTGGATCCGACTTTCAAATACTACTTCTGCCTGCATGCCAATGAGACGCTCAACCGCCTCGAACAGACACCCAAGGTGGTAATCGCCGCAATCAATGGACACTGCGTGGGCGGCGGGCTGGAGATCGCGTTGGCAGCGGATATCCGCTATGCGCGACGTGGAGACGCGAAGATTGGACTGCCGGAAATCAACCTCGGCGTGCTTCCGGGAACTGGCGGAACGCAGCGACTCTCGCGCACCATTGGACGGGGAAAGGCCCTCGAGCTGATGCTGGAAGGCAAGACTTTCAGCATCGAGCAGGCCCAGACGCTGGGGTTGATCAACCGGGTTTCAAGCAGTGAAAACTTCCTCGAGGAAGTTCTGGCGTACGCGGCCGAATTCGTTCCGCCCCGACGTGCGTCGATGGCGGCGGGTCACATCAAGCGGGCGGTCCACTCCGGGATGGAGATGGCCTTTAGCGAGGCTTTGGCGCTGGAGCGCGAGCTGCAGCAGCGGTTGTTCACCAGTCAGGACGCCGCCGAGGGTATCCGCGCATACAACGAAAAACGAGCGCCGAGCTTCTCCGGCAAGTAGCAGTGTCTTCCCTTGTCAGCTCCACCCTACCCCCATTCTTTCTTTCGCGGACTGGCGCCCACCCTGAACATCGCGCACCGGGGCGGAGCACTGCTGGCGCCCGAAAACACCCTCGCCGCATTCGAAATCGCGATCGGCAAGTACCACGTCGACATGCTGGAGCTCGATGTTCATCAAACGCGCGATGGTGTGATCGTGGTCGCGCACGATCCGACGATTGACCGATGTACGAATGGGTCTGGAGCGATCGCCGATCTCACGTTCGCGCACCTCGCAGAATGGGATGCAGGGTGCCGATTCTCGCCGGATGGCGGCGTAACCTTTCCCTTCCGGGGCAAAGGCATACGGATCCCTTCCCTCGAGCAAGTTTTCCGAGCCTTTCCCAGAGCGCTCTTCAACATCGACGTGAAGGCACAGACCCGCGGAATCGCGGAGCGATTCGCGGCAGTCATCCGAAGGGAAAAAATGGCCGGTCGGGTCTGTTGCGGCAGCGAGTCGGATGAGCTCGCGGCCGAGCTGACGCAAGCGCTCCCCGAGTGCTGCCATTTCTATCCGCGCCAGGCGTTGACCGAGTTGGTGTTAGCAATCCGCGGAGGGCGCCCGCCGCCAGTGGAGGACCGTTACCTCGTTGCTGAGCTGCCCCTGGAATACCAAGGCGTCAGGCTGATCGATGCACAGCTGCTGGATACCGCGCAGCGAATCGGACGTTGGGTCAATGTCTGGACGGTGGATGATCCCGGCGAAATGCGACGGCTGATTCATGAGGGGGTGGGAGGGATCATGACCGACCGCCCGGATCTTCTAAGCCAGGCCCTGAGAGAGCGCCAAGCTGCCCAAAACTGACCGGGGCCGCTGCTAGGCGCTCAGCTGGCGAGCGAGATCCGAGGCGACCGAGGAAACCGGGCGACCGGAAGTGGAGCAAACGATTTCAGCGCGCGAGTACAAGGGCTCACGCTCCCGTAGGCGACGACGAAGCTCCGCCATCGCGTGGGGCCGGTTCTGCATTGGCCGCAGATCCCCTTGACCGACCACCCGCCGCCAGTGCTCCTCCGGCGTTGCCTTGAGCCATACGGTCCGGGTCCTCTCCGAGAGCAACCGGAACGCCTCAGGCGAAGTCACCACGCCTCCGCCGGTGGCCAAGACCGCCCGCGGATGCTCGGCCAGGAATTGCTCGAGCACCTGAAGCTCCATCCGCCGGAAATAAGCCTCTCCGTGGAACGCGAAAATCTCGGAAAGCTGCACACCCGCTTCCGTCTCGATCAGCCGATCCAGTTCGTAAAAGGGCAGCCCGAGGCGCTCGGCCAGAGCTTGCCCGACGGAGGTCTTTCCGGCTCCACGCAATCCCAAAAGGGCAATCACCTGCGATCCCACCTCGCCCTCGGCCTTGCCAGCCAGCAGGTCCACCGGCCGAACTCCTAGCGCCTGGGCCAACCCGACCAGCTTGGCCACCGAGATGTTGCTGCGCCCGCTCTCGAGCGCGGAAAGAAACCTTTCCGAAAGGCCGCTCGCGTCGGCGAGCGCCTTGAGAGTCATTTCCCGTCTGCGGCGCAAATCCCGAACCGCCCTGCCCAGTCCTTTGAGCACCAGCGAGGGTAAGCTCTCGTCGGACTCGGCCCGACTTCGAGCCGCCGCTCTTACCAGATTTCTCGCCATTCGCCATGCAGTATAATTCCGGTTGCTTCCAAAGAACAGGCATTATATTGCTTGCCGCAACCCGCAGTCGCGTCTACCCTCTCGGTACCTATGGGCAATGACCACATCGCAGAGCAGGTCCCTTCCTTTCAAACGCGGCCGGACCAGTATCGGCACTGGAAGCTCTCGTTCGAAGGGCCGACCGCGAAGCTGTCGATGGACGTCCGGGAGGACCAAGGCCTGCGCGAGGATTACGCGCTCAAGCTCAACAGCTATGACCTGGGGGTGGATATCGAGCTGGCGGACGCGATTCAGCGAATCCGATTCGAGCACCCAGAGGTCCGGGTGATCGTGCTCGGCTCGCTGAAGGACAAAATCTTCTGCGCGGGCGCCAACATCTTCATGCTCGGCAGCGCCTCCCACCCCTTCAAGGTGAACTTCTGCAAATTCACCAACGAAACCCGCCTGGCACTGGAAGACGCTTCTCAGTTTAGCGGGATCAAGTCGATCGCTGCCCTCAATGGAACCGCCTCGGGCGGCGGATACGAGCTCGCGCTCGCATGCGATGAGATTTTGCTGATCGACGATGGCAACTCCGCCGTCTCCTTGCCCGAAGTCCCATTGCTCGGAGTTCTCCCTGGGACCGGAGGGCTGACGCGAGTGGTGGACAAACGCAAGGTTCGGCGCGATCTGGCCGATTTCTTCTCCACCCATGCCGAAGGGGTGAAAGGAAGGCGGGCGCTGGAGTGGCGGCTGGTTGACCAGCTCGTGCCCAAGAGCAAGTTTCAGCAGGTGGTTGCCGAGCGCGCCAAGGCGCTCGCCGCCAAGAGCGATCGGCCTGCATCTGGGAAGGGAATCGTTCTCACTCCTCTCAACGAGAAGGTCAGCGACTCCGAGGTGGCGTACCAGTTCGTCACCCTGAGACTCCGTCCAGCACAGCGGCTGGCTGAGCTGACGATGCGCGGTCCCTCCAAAGCTCCGCCCGCGAATGGCGAGGCGTTGGCCGACGAAGGGGCGGACGCCTGGGGAATCCGCGCATTTCGCGAGCTGGATGATGCGTTGCTGCGGCTTCGCATCAATCACCTCGAGATCGGAACGGTGCTGTTGAAGACCGAGGGCGATCCGAAGCGGGTGCTCGAATGGGATGCCTGGGTTGCGGCGGCGGCTAGTCGCGATCCTCTAGTGCGGGAAGTCCTCCACCTTCAAAAGCGCGTCCTCAAGCGCCTGGACTTGACCGCCAAGACTTTCTTCGCGCTGATCGAGCCCGGCTCTTGTTTTGCGGGCGTGCTCGCGGAGCTCGGTCTCGCGGCGGACCGGAGCTACATGCTCAATCACCCCCAGCGTCCGGTAGCGGTGGAGCTCGGCCCGCTCAACGCCGGGCTCTTACCGATGCCGAACGGCCTTTCCCGGTTACAGACTCGAATGTTGGCGGAGCCTGGGCGGGTTCAGGAGATTCTCGCCCACGTGGGTCCCTTCTCGCCCGAAGAAGCGCTCGCCGCAGGCTTGGTCACGCTTGCGCCGGATGATCTCGACTGGGAGGATGAAATTCGGGTCGCGATCGAGGAGCGCGCTTCCCTCTCGCCCGACGCCCTCACTGGAATGGAGGCGAATCTGCGATTCGCCGGCCCCGAGACCCTGGAAACGAAGATTTTTGGACGGCTCAGCGCATGGCAGAACTGGATTTTCCAGCGGCCGAACGCGGTGGGCGAACGCGGAGCGCTCACTCTCTACGGGCAAGCCGGGCAACGCGCGCGCTTCGATATGCGACGGACCTAGAACGGGAGCTGGCGGACCAATGGCCCATATCACCGACGAGCGAATTCCCAACAATGTCAATCTGAGCGAGGACAAACGGCTGCAGCGCGCCCTCGAGCAGTGGCAGCCCAATTTCCTGCAATGGTGGATGGAAATGGGGCCAGCTGGCTTCCAAGCGAACCAGGTCTACTTGCGCACCGCGATCAGCGTCGATTCAGATGGCTGGGCGCACTACGACTTCGTCAAGATGCCGGAATACCGTTGGGGGATCTTCCTCGCCGAACCGGTTGCGGAGCGGAAGATCGGTTTTGGCGATCCGATTGGACAACCGGTTTGGCAAGACGTGCCGGGAGAGCATCGCAATACCCTCCAGCGGCTGATCGTCACCCAAGGGGATACCGAGCCCGCTTCGGTCGAGCAGCAGCGGATGCTCGGCCACACCTGTCCTTCGATGTACGATCTGCGAAATCTCTTTCAAGTGAATGTCGAGGAAGGACGCCATCTCTGGGCGATGGTGTACCTGTTGCAGCGATTCTTTGGTCGCGAGGGGCGCGAGGAGGCGGAAGAACTGTTGATGCGCCGAAGCGGCAACCAGGACCGGCCCAGAATCTTGGGAGCCTTCAACGAGCCGATCGACGACTGGCTGTCCTTTTACATGTTCACGATGTTCACCGATCGCGACGGCAAGTACCAGTTGCTGGCGCTTGCCGAGTCCGGATTCGACCCGCTGTCTCGAACCACCCGCTTCATGCTTACCGAAGAGGCGCACCACATGTTCGTCGGGGAAACCGGAATCGGGCGGGTGGTTCAGCGCTCCGCGGAACTGACTCGCCAGTCCGAAAACGGCGACGCCCGAGAACTGGGGGGCATCGACCTGGCGACAATCCAAAAGTACTTGAACCTCTGGTACTCGCTCTCGCTGGATCTTTTCGGATCCGAGGTCTCGACCAATGCCGCTTCCTTCTTCGGCGCTGGACTGAAGGGGCGCGCCAAGGAGGATAAGTACCCCGACCACCGCGCCGTCGAGGCTGTTTATCCGATGGAGCTACCCAGACCCGACGGCACCCTCAAGCCCGAGGAGGTGCCGCTCCGATCGGCGATGAACGAAGTGCTGAGGGACGGCTATGTCGAGGACTGCCAGCGCGGCGTCGACCGGTGGAACAAGACCCTGGCGGAGGTCGGTCTGTCCGAGCGACTTGCCCTCCCCTCGCGGCGATTCCATCGTCACCAGGGGGTTTTTGCAGGCCTGGCCTTCGATCCTCAAGGTCGGCTCATCTCCAAGGAGGAATGGGAGCTTCGGCGCGATCAGTGGCTGCCCTCCGCGGCGGACCGGACCTACGTGAAAAGCCTTCAAGCCAAGGCGATCACCAAGCCGGGGGAGATGGCACACTGGATTGCAGCTCCTCCTCGGGGAGTCAACAACAAGCCGCTCGATTTCGTTTACCTTCGCGCCGAGGCCTGAGGCCGGTTTTAACGAGTCCCGGCGTCCACCTGGTGCACCTCGAGCATGGCCCGGCTCACCACCATCACCACTTTCCGCGGATCGGTCAGCACCAGCCGATCCTGAAAGCCCGGATGGCGATCTCGGCAATTGCCGATGTTCTTCAGCTCCCAGCTATCTACCATCCCTCGGTCGACTCCTCCTTCGCTGAGCTGGATCGGCTTCCAGGGACTAAAGCAATCGGAGAAGTCATGCGTAAACTCGCCGAGCGCCATGCCGCTGGCCGGCTCGTGACCCGCATCCGGTACTTCCGCAATCCCTGCGGCCACCGGCGAGCTCGGCGCCCATCGAGAAGGCATTTGCACGGGAGCATTGGCCGCCCGCATCAATTCCCTCCGCGCGTTTAGCTCTGTCTGCGCTTTCTCGCGGCCGGTGTGGATTCGGCCGAGCAGCTCTTGCGCCGCCGGATAATCCGCGCTCTCGGCACCAACGTCGTTCAGAAGCTGCTCCACCTGGACCATCCGTGGGTCGACAAAAGCGTCCTCCAGCTTCTCACCATAGACGCGTACGAACAGCCGGTTTGCGGCCGCGAATTCTGGCGACGGCCGTTTTTGCCGACGACAGCCGGCCGTCCAGATGAGGCTTGAAGCAAGCAACAAGGCCAGGCTGATTTGGCACGTGTGATTCCCGACGAATCCAGCGCAGCTCGGACTTCGATTGCCCATGGAGCGATGATACCGTCTTCCAATGGAACCGAAGTCCCCCCGCGAGTCCGAAGTGACGATGACGCAGATGATCCTTCCTTCCGACGCCAATCCCATCAACGCGGCATTCGGCGGCAAAGTGATGGAATGGATTGACATCTGCGGCGGCATCGCAGCCCAGCGGCACTGCCGGCAGGTGGTTGTGACTGCGTCGATGGACGACCTTCACTTCCATGCGCGGATTCGCGTCGGCTGGATCGTCAACCTCCGCGCTCGAGTGCTGGCTGCCTTCACTACCTCGATGGAGGTCGGAGTGACAGTGACCGCCGAGAACCCGCTCGACGGAATGCGCAAACTGGCCACCAGCGCGCTGCTGACTTTCGTGGCGCTGTCGAGCAGCGGTGAAAGGGTCAAGGTTCCGCCGCTCTTGCTTGAGACCGAGGAAGACAGGATTGCCTTTCAGCAAGCACAGGTTCGGCGGGTGCAGAGGCTGAAGCGAAAAGAACAGGGGCCTCTCTGGCATCGACTGATCCCAAGCGACTAAGCGCCGGCGGAGCTCAAAGAGCGGCCGCCATCCACCGCGAGAATCTGACCGGTGATGAAGCGCGGCCCACCGAGCAGAAACAACACCGCGTCCACCACTTCCTGCGGAGTCGCAAAGCGTTGGTGCGGAATATTGCGCCGCAATTGTTCGAGCTCTCCGGTTGAACTCGACTCCGGCGGGAGCACCGTTCCAGGAGCGACCGCGTTCACCCGGATTTTGGGAGCTAGCTCGATCGCCAAACAGCGGGTGAGCATCGCCATTGCAGCCTTGCTCATGCAGTACGCCGAGTAGTTGCGCCAGGGCACGAGGGCGCCGCCGATGTCTAAGACATTGACTACATCGCCCCCGGTTCGCCCCTGCATTCGCGCGGCGACCGCCTGAGTCAAAAGAAAAGGTCCCTGGGCATTGAGCTCCCAATGCCGCTGCAAGGACGCCAGTGAGGTTTCCAGAAACGGGGACCTCTCAAAGATTGCGGCGCTGTTGACCAGGCCAGTGAGCGGACCGAATTGGAGCTCAACTTGCTCGACCAGATCAGCCACCTGAATCGGCTGCATCAGATCGGCTTTGAATTTGGCCGCGCGACAGCCCGACTCGGTCAATTCGGAGACCGCGGACTCGGCGCCCGCCTCGGAATGAAAGAAGTGAACGGCTACCTCCGCTCCTGCCCGTCCCACCCCCTGCGCGATCGCCCGTCCCAGGCGGGTTCCGCCCCCGGTCACCAACACCCGCGCCCCTCGAAGCCTTTGTTCCATTGTTACTCCCTGAAATTCCACCGGTCTTGAGTTATACGTGAGGGTTTACAGGTGACAAAACATGCCAGCGCCGACCTTTCGAGAGCTTCTGTCCAGCACCAAAAAGCAAATCCGCGAAGTTCCTGTGGATGAAGTCAAGCGGCTGATCGATCAACGCGCGCCGATCAAAGTGGTCGACGTGCGCGAGAGCGACGAGTACGCGGCCGGGCGTGTACCCGGCGCGATCTGGGTACCTCGTGGATTCCTGGAGATTCGGATTGAAGAGAAGGCGAACCGCGACGAGGCATTGGTTCTTTATTGTGCCGGCGGAACCCGCTCGGCGTTGGCCGCGAAAACGCTGCAGGACATGGGATACCAAAACGTCTCCTCGATGGCGGGCGGATTCACCCGCTGGAGCGACGCCGCCTACCCGATCGACAAGCCTTTTGTTCTCACCGCCGAGCAGAAGGAGCGCTATCGCCGACACCTGATCATTCCCGAGGTCGGCGAAGAGGGTCAGGCCAAGTTGCTCAAGGGCAAAGTGCTGTTGATGGGCGCCGGCGGATTGGGCTCACCTGCCGCTCTCTATTTGGCCGCAGCCGGAGTGGGCACACTCGGGATCGTCGACATGGACGTGGTGGATCTGAGCAACCTTCAGCGTCAGGTGGTTCACACCCAGGATCGCGCCGGGATGCCGAAGACCGAAAGCGCTAAACAGGCGATCAATGCGCTCAATCCGGACGTAAAGGTGATTCCGTTTCAGGAGCGGCTCACGTCGCAAAACGTCCGCGAGATTCTTTCCGGCTTCGATCTGGTAGTCGACGGAGGCGATAATTTTCCGACCCGCTATCTTCTCAATGATGCCTGCGTGGTGCTCGGAAAGCCCAACATCCACGGGTCAATTTTCCGCTTCGAGGGTCAGGTGACGACCTTCGTGCCCGGCAAGGGTCCTTGCTATCGATGCCTCTACCCCGCCCCGCCCCCGGCCGAATTTGCGCCTTCCTGCGCCGAGGCAGGAGTACTCGGGGTGCTTCCTGGAATCATCGGCCTATTGCAGGCCAACGAGGCTCTCAAGCTCTTGCTCGGTGTCGGTGAACCGCTGATCGGCAGATTGCTGACTTTCGATGCACTGGGAACTCGCGTTTCTGAGCTGAAGCTTCGTCGCGACCCGCAGTGCCCGGTCTGCGCGGACGGAGCGAAGGTCGAATTCATCGACTACGAGCAATTCTGCGCCACTGCAGCCTGAAGCTACTCTGCGAGCGTCTTGTCGCCGCGCTTCCACTCGGCGGGGCAGGGCTCGCCCGTTTGGAGCGCCTCCAGGACACGAAACGTTTCATTCACCGATCGTCCAACCTCGGCGTTCTGGTAAAGGGCGTACTGAACGATTCCCTCGCGATCGATGATGAAAGTCGCCCGGGCCGCGTAACCCTTGTCCTCCAACAGCGCTCCGTACTGACGCGCGGTTTGTTTGGTCAGGTCCGAAAGCAATGGGAAATTGATCGGTCCCAAGGTCCCGGTGCACCGCGGCATTGATTTTCCGAAACTCCGGCTCGCGCTTCGAAAACGCCTGGATCTCCGTCGGGCAGACCGAAGTGAAATCGAGAGGGTAGAAAAAAAGAACCACCCACTTACCCTGGTACTCGGTCAGGGAAACCGTTTTGAAATCGCCTTTCCCGACCAGCGCTTGAAGGGAAAAGTCGGGCGCCTTCTGGCCTATCGATACCATGGGGGGAGCTCCGATCTCTCGGTTCGGAAACGCGGGTGAATAAGGGGTGTGAATATAAATTGTCAAGGTCGTGAAGGTGCCCAAATCGCGCACAAGACTGTTGCGAGAAGATTCGGTTCTCCAGGCTTGTCTTCAAGCCTATGCGTTGGTTCGACAGGACGGCTGGTTGGCCGATCGCGCCCTCGACGTGACGCTTCGTCAAAAGCGGGCGCTCTATTCCCATGAGCGGCGAGAAGTAGCGGATCGCGTCTATGCGCTACTTCGCCGGCAGATCACGGTCGACTTCTTCCTGGCCAAAGCTTTTCCATCGTTCGCCTCAATCGGCACAACCGAAAAGAACGTGTTGAGAATTTCAGCGGCAAGGGTTCTCGAAGGCACTCCGATACCAGAGGCGGCGCAAGCGGCAAGGCTGTCTCCCTCCCAGACGTCGGGGCTGCAAAGCTTCGAACAAGTTTGGAAGGAAATGGCCACCTGGGACCTCAGACGAAGGCTCTCGATCGGCGCCTCATTGCCTGAATTTTTAGCGGAGAAATTTCTGATTGAACTCGGGGATCAGGCGCAGGCAGCGGCGGATGCAATCAACCAGCGAGCGCCGTTGACGATCCGGGTGAATACCCTCAAAACCACTCGAGACCAGCTCGGCGCACTGCTTCAACGGGAGGCGGTACCCACGCGAGCCACCCCGCTCTCAACGCTGGGACTTTTTTTGGAAAGCCGCCCAAATGTGTTCGGCTTGGAAGCGTTTCGAAGCGGCTTGTTCGAGATCCAGGATGAAGGGAGCCAGCTGCTCGGAGCGCTGGTGGACGCCCCCCCGAAAGTGGTGGTCGACGCGTGCGCGGGGATGGGCGGTAAGACCCTCCAGCTGGCGGCGCAGATGCAAAACCGCGGCGAGATTCATGCATTGGACATTGACGATGATCGGCTGGCCGAGCTGAAGAAGCGCGCCCGCCGCGCAGGCGCGCACAACGTGCGAACGCGCCTGCTGCCACCCGATCCGAAAGCCGCCAACACCGTGCTGAGCGATCTGGTCGACCGCGCCGATCGAGTCCTGGTCGATGCGCCCTGCAGCGGGACCGGAACGTATCGGCGCAAGCCAGACGCCCGTTACCGCCTCACCCCGGCTCAAATTGAGGCACTCCGGGTACGGCAAATTCAGCTGCTCGCGCAATTCGCTCGGCTGGTGAAACCCGGCGGCCGTCTGATCTATGGAACCTGCAGCATCTTGAGCGTTGAAAACGAATCGGTGGTGGAGGCTTTTCTCGCTGAGAAGGCGGGCTTCTCAAAAATGGCACTCGAGTCGATTCTCGGCGATGTTCTGGCCCACAAAGTGACGCGGGGTGGGTACTTGCGCCTGTCGTCCCACGAGCATCGCACCGACGGCTTCTTCGGCGCCGTGCTGAGGAGGGGTTGAAGCATGGCTCCGCGAAGGATAACTATGCCGTCAGGGAGGTTAGATTGAAGAAACCAAAGGCAATTCGTCCAGCGGAGGGAAGGCTCGCGGTGCTGCTGCCCGGCCTTGGCGCAGTATCCACCACCACCATCGCGGGCGTATTGCTCGCGCGGCGCGACCTTGGCACGTTGATCGGGTCGCTCACCCAGCTTGGAACCATCCGGCTCGGACGAAGAACCGAGGGGCGCGCTCCCAAGTTGAAGGCGTTCATTCCGCTCGCCTCGCTGGATCAGATCCAATTCGGAGGCTGGGACATCTTTCCCGACAACGCGTTCGAGTCGGCAATCCACGCGGAGGTCCTGAACCTCAACCATCTGGAGCCGATCCGCGAGGAGCTGGAACGAATCCAGCCGATGAAAGGCGTCTTCTATCCGGAGTACGTGCGGCGGCTGAACGGGACGCACATCAAG
>WNFJ01594801.1_pt1 | contig 19363 bp, 19 predicted proteins | sample 5400461 | NCBI WGS metagenome assembly WNFJ01 (sample SAMN13153349, study PRJNA577476) | soil metagenome | isolation source: 115 cm saprolite on Douglas fir-dominated hillslope | place: USA:California | collected 2013-09-17
GGGGCCTGCCGGAGCGGAAGCGATCCTCCCCGCGACCCTCGCGGACTCCGTGACCGTGTGGCCGGCGTTGCTGGGGCTGGCGCGCGACGAGCGGGTGAGCCGGCGCACGCGGCGTCAGGCGGTGTTCTGGCTCGGTCAGGCGGCCGAGGCCGCGGCGACGGGCAGTCTCGTCGACTTGCTGAGCGACGCCGCGGCAGACCGCGACCTGAAGGAGCAAGCGGTCTTCGCCTTGTCGCAGCGGCCGCGCGACGAGGCTGTCCCCGCGCTGATTCGCCTGGCGCGCAGCCACCCCGACCGCGCCGTGCGGCGCAAGGCCGTGTTTTGGTTGGGCCAGTCAGACGATCCGCGGGCCCTCGCGCTGTTCGAAGAGCTCCTGACCGCGCCCTGATCGCTCCCGCCGGCGCGTAGGGACAGGGGGTCGCGCGGCGAGCGCCGCGCCATCGGTCAGTCCGCCATCTCTATATTCACCGAATGCCTTTTTGGACGCTGCGGCGTAAGCTCGGGGCGGTCGGGGCGCTGACGGTGCTGCTGGCGTTCGGCTGGGCGGCCGTCGTGGTCGCCGTGGCGCTGGCGCAGTACAACGGGCGTCCCTCACCGGTGTTCCGTGCGCGGCTCGACCACGCCGCGACGTTGTACCAGCGCGGCCTCGCGGCCGTGGTGCTCGTGACCGGGGGCGTGGGAGCGGGCGACACGCTGAGCGAGTCGGAAGTCGGCCGCCGCTATCTCGTGAAGGCGGGGCTGCCGGAAAACGCGGTGGTCGCCCTGCCCGCGGCCACGAGCACCCGGGCGTCGATCGACGGGGTGGCGCGCTGGTTCGCCGGTCGCGACAGCCGCCGCGTGCTGCTCGTCTCCGACGGATTTCATATGCTGCGCCTACAGATTCTCGCGACGCGGCTCGGCCTGGTGCCCTACACCTCGCCCGCGCCCAACTCCCCGATTCGCTCGAACCCCCGCCGCAACGCGACCTATTTCCTGGTCGAGGGTTTCAAGGTGCCCGTCACCTGGGTCTTTAACCGCTGAGGCGCCATGCAACTCGCCAGTCGTCGGGTGTACACGGGCCGGGTGGTGCGGCTCGACGTCGATACGGTGCGCTTCCCCGACGGCTCCACGGGAGAGCTGGAGGTGATCCGCCATCCCGGCGCCGCCGCGGTGGTCCCCTGCGCCTCCGATCCCGCGGGCAAGGACCCGACGATTCTCCTCCTCAAGCAGTACCGCTACGCCACGGGTGGCGTGCTGTGGGAGGTGCCGGCCGGCACGCTCGGCCCGGGAGAGGACCCGGCCGCCTGCGCGCGGCGGGAGCTCGCCGAGGAGGCCGGGGTCACGGCGAGCGAGCTGCGGCCGCTCACCTCGATCTGGACGACCCCCGGGTTCACGGACGAGGTGATTCATCTATATCTGGCGACCGGGCTCAGCCCGGGCACGCCCGCGCGCGAGCGGGATGAGTTCATCGAAGTCGAACCGCAACCGCTCTCCCGCGTCCTGTCGCGGATCCGCGACGGTGAAATCCGCGACGCTAAGACGATCGTCGCCATCCTCTATCTGGCGGGGTTTACCCTCGGGTTGTAGTGTAGCGGTGTCCCCTGTGGCGGACGCTTGCGTTGCTGCCGCGCCCGAGCCCCACGGAACAAGGTCTTGCACGGCTGGGGCTTAGGAATCGGGTGTGACGGGTACGCTTCGTGCTATGTCCTGACTTGCAGGGGGGCCGTAATTTGTGGGAGCGGGGTGGCCCTGGTGGGAGAGGGGTGCCCGGCGGGTATCGGCCGTCTGGTGGCCGTAGGGTGAGGGTAGCCCGAGGGTAGGTATTAGGGATTGGCCGTCGCTATTTCGCACCTTCGATCTGAAACGACGGAGCAGCGCTATGCGAGTGAGCCCGAACCAGACCAGCGACGCCGTGGTGAACGCCCGTGCGCTCGAGCGGCGCGTGCTCCACGAGCTGGACGACGGCCGCCTCGTGCGCGAGCATCTCGCTGGGGATCCGCAGGCGTTCGGCACCCTCGTCGACCGCTACCAGACCCGCCTGCTGAACTTCATCAACCGGACTATCGGAGACCGGGAGCGCGCGGAGGACCTCGTGCAAGAGGTCTTCATCCGCGTGTTCCGCCATCTGCACCGCTTTGACCAGACCAAGAAGTTCTCGACCTGGATCTATACGATCGCCTCGAACCTGGCGAAGAACGAGTTGCGCAACCGCAGCCGCAACCCGCTGGTCCTGTTCCAGACGATCAAGAAGCACTGGGAGGCCGACCACCGGCCGTTGCAATTCGAGGACGCGACCGCCCGGCCGGACGACCTGTACCGCAAGCGCTATCTCAAGGAAGCCGTCGATCAATGCGTGGGCCAATTGCCCACCCACCATCGCGCGGTGTTCGTGCTGCGCGAGCTGGAAGGGAAGAGCTACGCGGAGATCGCCGAGATCACGGGCTGCAACCTGGGCACGGTGAAGAGCCGGCTCAATCGTGCCCGCAACAGCTTCGCGCACCTCATCGGGCCGCTGCTCGAGTAGCCGGCCCCACCCCGGTCTCCCACCGGAACCCCCGCCAGTTGGCACGGTAGAACATGTCCGTGATGACGTGCGCCGACTTCCTCGATCGCTACACGGATTTCCGCGACGGCCTGATCCCCGAGCGTCGCGAGCTCCAGCGCTGCGAGCACCACCTTGCCCACTGCGCCGCGTGCCGCCGGTACGACGCCGCGGTGCGCCAGGGCGTGCTCGCGCTGCAGAGGGCGGAGCGGATCGAGCCGTCGCCCGCCTTCCGGCGTCGCCTCGAGGCGCGCCTGGAGCGAGAGCGGCGCCGCTCGGGCGAGGTGCCGGCGTCCGCGCGGATCGCGGCGGCGCTCTTCATCGCGGCCGCGCTGGCGCTCGTCGCGCGCGAAGGGCTGCGCCATCCTCAAACGGCTGCCGCGCCGGTCCTGCCGGCCGTGCCGTTCCCCACGCCGGTCGTGCGGGCGGGCGTGCCCGTCGTGTCGTTTCAGGATCCGCGCGCGAGCGTGTTCGCGGCCAAGCCGAGTCCCGCCGGCGCCGTGGTCGTCGAGCCCGCGACCGCGGGCCGCTAGGCTTTCTCTCCCCCTCGAGCCGGGGTAACTTCCGCCCCGTATGGGGCTGCTCACCTTCGACGCGCTGCTCCGGAGCCTGAAGCAGGGCGTGCTTGATCCCGTGTACTACCTCCATGGCGACGAGGACGTGCTCAAGGACGAGGCCGTCGCCGCGCTGCTCGAGCGAGCGGTCGATCCCGCGGCGCGGGCCTTCAACGTCGATCAGCGGAGCGTGGCCGACTTGGACCCCCAGCAGTTCGACACGCTGGTCAACACCCCTCCCCTCCTCGCCGCCATCCGCCTGGTAGTCCTCCGCGGGCTCGAGCAGCTCCGCAAGACGGCGCGGCTCCGGGCGGCGCTGCTCGCCTACCTTGCCGCCCCCAACCCCACGACGCTGCTCGTGCTGGTGCACGGGGCGGGCGAGCCGGCCGACCGCGAGCTCGCCGGACGGGCCACGGCCGTGGCGGTGGAGCCGCTGCCCCCGGCGCGCGTCGAGCGCTGGATGGCGCATCGCGCGCGCCAGCTGGGGCTCACGCTCGCCCCGGACGCGGGCGAGCTGCTGCTCGCCACGGTGGGGAACGATCTCGCGGCGCTGGCCCAAGAGCTCGAGAAGCTGGCGGCGCTCACGGCGACGACGGGACATCCCGCCACGCGCGCCGACGTCGCCGCGCTCGTGGGCGTCCGCCGCGGGGAAACGCTCCAAGACCTGGTCGACGCCGCGCTGGAACGCGCTGGTGCTCGCGCGGCCCAGTTGGTCGATCCCGTGCTGGCGCAGGCGGGGATGAGCGGCGTCCGCATCGTCACGGCGTTGGCCACGGCGCTCTTGGGCACTGCGCTGGCTCGCGCGGAGCTCGAGCGCGGCGCTCCCGGCGCGCGACTCGAGACGCTGCTCCTCGCGCACCTCAGGCAGGTGCGGCCCTTCGGCGTCGGCAACTGGGAGGCCGCGGCGGCGCGGTGGGCGCGCTGGGCCGAGCGATGGAGCGTAGCGGAGTTGTCCCAGGCCCTGCGGCTCGCGCTCGCCGCCGACCGCGCGCTCAAGTCGACCACGCTGACCGACGAGCGTGGGCTCGTCGAACAGCTCCTGCTGACGCTTGCGGTGTCGCCGCAGCAGGTCGCGGCATGAGGGGCGGGGGGCGCACGGCGGACTCGCCGCGGTGGTGGCGGCGCGGCGTCTGCCTCGCCCTGCCGCTCCTCGTCGCCCTCCCCGCCGTGGGGCTCGCCCAGCAGCCCGACTCGGTGCGCGCGGCCGCGCGACGCATCTTCCAGACGCGACCCGACTCGGCGCGCGCGCTGATGCGCCGCTTGCTCGCCGGCCTGTCGCCCCAGGACTCGCTCTATCCCGGCGCCTTGTTCACGGCGGGCATGCTGGCCGCCGACGCGGGCACCATCGCCACCGATCTGCAACGGGTCGCGATCGAGTACGGACGCTCGGTGTGGGCCGACTCGGCGCTCCTCGCCCTGACCGAGCTGTACGCCGCGCAGGGAGACCCGGCGGCGACGGTGCAAGCAGTGGAGCGGCTGCGGCGCGATTACCCCGACTCGCCGCTCCGCCCTCACGCGGCGTTCGCCGGGGCGCGGGCCTACTTCGATTTGAAAGACGACGCCGCGGGGTGCGTGCTCATACAGGAGGCGCTCGCGGGAGCGGGCGGCGATGTGGAGTTCCGCAATCGGGTGAGTTACTACGCGGCGCGCTGCCCCACGACCACCGCCGTCGCCCCGGTCACGACCGCGACCGCCACGACCGGCGACAGCCAGGCGCGGGCCGCGGCCACGGCCGCAGCGTACGCGCCCGCCTCAAGGTCATGGGGTTCGACGCCCGGGTGCTGCGCGACACGAGCGGCCTCTTCAAGGTCCGCGTCGGCCGCTATGGGACGCGCGACGAGGCGGTGAAGGCCCAGCGGCAGCTGAAGGTGCGCCTGGGGGGCCAGCCGTTCGTCGTGGAGGAGCCGTGACGCCCCGGGTCGAGACCGACACCCCCCTGATGCAGCAATACCGCGACATCAAAGCGCGGCACCCCGACACGATCTTGTTCTTCCGGATGGGCGACTTCTACGAGATGTTCGAAGACGACGCCCGTCTCGCGGCGCGGGAGCTGGACCTCACCCTCACGTCGCGCAACAACGGCGGGGCGGCGGACGTGCCGCTCGCCGGCGTGCCCGTGAAGGCCGGGCCCGAGTACGTGCGACGCTTGATCGCCCTGGGTCATCGCGTCGCCATCTGCGAGCAAGTCGAAGATCCCAAGCTCGCGAAGGGGCTGGTGCGCCGGGAGGTGGTGGAGACGATCACGCCCGGCACGGTGCTCGCGGAAGACTGGCTCGAGCGCAAGCGCAACAACTTCCTCGTGGCCGTCGATCCTCGGGACGCCCCGGGGGGACTCGCGGCGCTGGATTTGACGACCGGCGAATTCGTGCTCGAGACGGTCGCACCGCACGACGTCGCCGCGGCGCTGGCGCGCTACGAGGCCCCCGAGCTGGTCGTGCCTGCGGGGCAGGCGGTGCCGCTCGGCGGCGCGACCCGCACCGAGCGCGAGGCTTGGGAGTTCGACCCGGAGCTCGCGCGCGAGGACCTGACGCGCGCCTTCCGGCTCACGTCGCTCGACGGCTTGGGGATCGAGCCCGACGATCGCCCGGCGCTCGGCGCGGCCGGAGCGCTGCTCCGCTATGCGCGCGAGCTCAAGCCGGGCGGCCTGCCGCACCTCGGCCGCCCGCGCGTGTTGCGGCGCGGCGACGTGCTGGCGCTCGACGAGATGACGCGGCGCAACCTCGAGCTGGTGGAGTCGCTGCGCCGCACGGCCCCGGGAGCGACGCTGCTCGAGGTGCTCGACCGCACCGTGACCCCGATGGGGGCGCGGCTGCTGCGGCGCTGGCTGCTAGCCCCGCTCGTCGCGCCCGGCGCGATCAACGCGCGGCTCGATGCCGTGGAGGTCTTCGTCAGCGACCCACGCGGCCGCGACCGGGTGCGCGAGGCGCTCGACGGTGTCCGCGACGTCGAGCGGCTGGCCGGCCGGGCCGCGTTGGGCCGCGCCACACCGCGCGAGCTGGGCGCGTTGCGCGACTCGCTGTGCCGGCTGCCCGACGTGCGGGCCGCGCTCGACGGGCTCGAAGCTCGCGGTCAGGCCGCGCTGCTCGAAGCCGCGGCGCAGCGCTTCGACCTGCTGGCGGATCTCGCCGACGAGCTTACCCGCGCGCTAGTGGAGCGGCCCCCGGCCCAGCTCGGCGACGGCGACGCCATTCGCCCCGGGTATGACCGTGAGCGCGACGAGCTCACGGACGCCCGCGACGGCGGCAAACGCTACATCGCGGGGCTCCAGGCGCGCGAGCGCGAGCGGACCGGCATCGGCTCGCTCAAAGTCGGCTTCAACAAGGTCTTCGGCTACTACCTCGAGGTGACCAATCCGCACAAGGCGCGCGTGCCAGCGGACTACGAGCGGCGCCAAACGCTGGCCGGGGCCGAACGCTACGTCACCGCTGAGCTGAAGCAGTACGAAGCCAAGGTGCTCGGCGCCGAAGAGCGCATCGCGGCACGCGAGGTGGAGCTCGTCGAAGCGCTGCACCGCCGCATCGCCGACGTGATCGGCCGCGTGCAGACGACCGCGGAGCTGCTCGCCCAGCTGGACGTGTGGAGCGCGCTCGCCGACCTCGCGCATCACGAGCGCTACGTTCGCCCCGAAGTGAACGACGGGAGCGCGATCGCGCTCGAAGGGAGCCGCCATCCGGTGGTCGAGCGGATGATGGCGCGGGAGGCGTTTATCCCCAACGACGTCACGCTGGACGACGCCGGCCGCATCATGCTGCTCACCGGGCCGAACATGGCGGGGAAGTCCACCCTGCTGCGGCAGGTGGGGTTGTGCGTGTTGCTGGGCCAGGTGGGCGCCTTCGTGCCGGCGCGGCGTGCCGTGATCGGGGTGGTGGACCGGCTGTTCACGCGGGTCGGGGCCTCGGACAACTTGGCGCACGGCCAGTCCACGTTCATGGTCGAGATGAGCGAGACGAGCGCCATCCTCCACGGCGCGTCGGCGCGCAGCCTCGTGCTGCTCGACGAGATCGGTCGCGGCACGTCCACCTACGACGGCGTGGCGATCGCCTGGGCCGTGACGGAATTCCTGCACAACACTATCGGCTGCAAGACCATCTTCGCGACCCATTATCACGAGCTGACGCAGCTCACCGAAGAGCTGGCGCACGCGCGCAACTGGAACGTCGCGGTACGCGAGGCCGGGGACGAGATCGTGTTTCTGCACCGTCTCGAGCCCGGCGGCGCGGACCGCTCCTACGGCATCCACGTGGCGCGGCTCGCCGGCTTGCCGGCCCCGATCGTGGGGCGCGCCTGGCAGGTGCTGAAGCTGCTCGAGGCGGGCCACTACGTGGCGCACGCCCCGCCGCCGCGGCCTCCGGACGCGGCCCAGCTCGGCCTGTTCGGGCCGGGTGGCGCGGGGGCGGCGCCCCACCCGCTCGTGGCCGAACTGGCGCGCTTGGACGTGGACGCCATGTCGCCGCTCGAGGCGCTGAACCGGCTCGCGGCGTGGAAGCAGCACCTCGAGGAGAGGGCGTGAGCGCCCCGCGCTGGACGCTCGCGGCGGTCCTCGCGCTCGGGGTGACGGGGTGCCGCCGCTCCCCGGCCCCGCCGGGGCAGGCGGGCGACGCGGCGCAGCCCAACGCCGCGCCCGAGCTGGACGCGCCGGTCGCGCTGAACGCCGACTCGCCCATCCAGTATCCTCCACGTCTGTTCGACCAGCGGGTCGAAGGGGACGTGCTGCTGCGCCTCTGGGTCGACTCGACGGGCCGCCTCGCGCCCGAGTCGAGCCGGGTGGCCGAGTCGAGCGGCTACTCGGTCCTCGATTCCGCGGCCTTGATGGGCGCCCGGCAGCTGCGCTTCGCCCCGGGGCGGCGGCACGGGCTCCCCGTCGCCACGGCCTTCCTGCAGCCGATCGAGTTTCGCCACCCGGCGGCGAGCGGGGCGGTCATCAAGGGGGCGCCCGACACCACCATCACCCGCGCGCCCCCGGCGCCACCACGAGCGCGGCGAGCCCCGACGCGGCGGCGCCGGGACACCACGGGCACTTCGCGCGACACCACGGGGGCGCGGCGGGATAGCGCCCGAGCGAGCGCGGACAGCGGTGCCGGCCCACACTAAGCCGTACGCCACCATCCTCGACACCATCGGGTGGACGCCGCTCGTCCGCCTGAACAAGGTGACCCAAGGGCTGCGCACGCCGGTCTACGGCAAGGCCGAGTTCTTCAACCCCGGCGGCTCGGTGAAGGACCGGATCGGTGTGGCGATGATCGAGGCCGCCGAGCGCGAGGGGCGGCTGCGGCCCGGCGGCTTGATCGTCGAGGCGACCTCCGGGAACACCGGCGTGGGGCTCGCCCTCGCGGCGGCCGTGAAGGGATACCACTGCATCTTCACGATGCCCGACAAGATGTCGCAGGAGAAGGCACGGCTGCTGCGCGCCCTGGGCGCCGAGGTGATCATCACGCCCACCGCGGTGCCGCCCGACCATCCGGAGAACTACATCATGAAGGGCCGCGCCATCGCGGCGGCGCACCCCAACGCCATCTTCGCCGACCAGCACTACAACCCCGTCAATCCGGAAGTCCACTACCGCACCACCGGTCCCGAGATCTGGGAGCAGACAGAGGGCAAGGTCACACACTTCGTGTGCGCGCCGGGCACGGGCGGGACGGTGAGCGGAGCCGGCCGGTTTCTCAAGGAGCGCAATCCCGCCGTCCGCGTCGTCGCGGGCGACCCCGCTGGCTCTATCTACACGGAGTACGCCCGCACCCGCCGCCAACCCGAGGGCCACCCCTACAAGGTGGAAGGGATCGGCGGGGACAAGCTCCCCAGCTCGCTCCACTGGGATGTGATCGACGAATGGATCACGGTATCCGACCGGGACGCGATGCTGATGGCGCGGCGCCTGGCGAAAGAGGAGGCGCTCTTCACCGGGGGCTCGACCGGTGTCAACGTCGTGGCGGCGCTCGACGTGGCGCGCCGCGTGAACGACCCCGGCGCCCTCGTGGTCACCGTGCTCGCCGACACCGGCGAGCGCTACCTCTCCAAGGTCTACAACGACGAGTGGCTGCGCGAGAACCAGATTCTCGACGCCGAGCGGGTGAACGTGGCGCGCTTGCTCGACGCCAAGAACTCGGGCGCCCCGCCGCTCATCTCGGTCGCCCCCACCGCCACGGTGCGCCAGGCGCTGAACCTGATGAGCACCTACAACGTCTCGCAGCTGCCGGTGCTCGACGGCGGGGACGGCGTGGGCGCGGTGTCGGAGCAGGGGTTGATGGCCCGGGCGCTCGAGCGGCCGGCGACGCTCGACACGCCCGTGGGGGACGTGATGGACCCGCCGTTCCCGGTGGTCGACGCGGACCTGCCGGTCGAGCGCTTGACGGCGCTCCTGTCGCGCGAGACCCCGGCGGCGCTGGTGCGCCGCGACGGCAAGATCGCGGGCATCGCGACCCGCTACGACGTGCTGCACCAGCTCGCCGGCCTGCGCTGATGCGGGTGACCGTCATCACCGGCGGGGCAACGGCGGAGCGCACGGTGGCGTTCGCCGGCCACGAGGTGCGCGTCGTCGACACCGTCACCGGCGTACTCAGCGCCGCCGAGGAGCAGCGCTTGCTCACCGGCGCCGTCGGGCGCGAGCCGCCCGCCGTGGCGGAACTGGACGAGCGCGAACGCGCCCTGCTCTCGAACGGGTTCGCGACGCTCGGGCCCGTAACGGACGCCGACGTGCTGTTCCTCTGCGTCCATGCCGGGCGCGGCGAAGGCGGCATCCTCCAGGCGGTGCTCGACTTGATCGGCGTGCCGTACACCGGCAGCGGAGCGCTGGCCAGCGCGCTGGCGATGGACAAGGACCTGTCGAAGCGGTTGTTCCGGGCGGCGGGAGTGCCGGTGCCGGCCTGGTTCATGGCGCCCGTCACCCCCGAGGACGTCACGACCGCCCTCGGCTGGCCGGTCGTGGTGAAACCCTCCAAGATGGGCTCGTCGGTGGGGATGACGCTCGTGAAGAGCGCCAAGGGGTTGGACGCGGCCGTCGAGTTGGCGCGCCGCTACGATGACGAGGTCATGACGGAGCAGTTCATCCCGGGCCGCGAGCTGACGGTGGGCATCCTGGGCGACGTGCCGCTGCCGGTCGGCGAGATCATCCCGCAGCACGAGCTGTTCGACTACGAATGCAAGTACACGCCGGGGATGTCCGAGGAGGTGTTCCCGGCGCGGCTCGACACGGCGCTGGCGCGCCAGCTGCAAGAGCAGGCGCTCACGGCGCACCGCGCGCTCAAGCTGGGGGCGTATTCCCGGGTCGACTTCCGGTTGAGCCCCGAAGGCGACATCTTTTGTCTCGAGGCCAACACGCTCCCCGGGATGACGCGCACGAGCCTGTTCCCCCAAGCCGCGCGGGCGGCGGGGATCGAGTTTCCGGAGTTGTGCGAGCGCCTGTGCCGGCTGGCCGGGAACCTCGGGAGCCCGCGCAGGGGATAACACCAGGGATGGGCCCGCAGCGCACGTTCGGCATGACCCCCTGGGTGCGGCGGCTGATCGTCGCCAACCTCATCGTCTTTCTGCTCCAAGAGACGATCTTCCTCGATCCGCGCCTCCCGCTGGCGTTCGGGTTCGTGCCGCTCACCGCGCTGGCGCGGCCGTGGACCTTCCTCACCTACATGTTCGTCCACGCCAACATCTGGCACCTCGCCTTCAACCTGCTGGCGCTGCTCGTGTTCGGGCCGCCCGTGGAGGAGCGCCTGGGCGGGGGACAGTTCCTGCTGTATTACGGGCTGTGCGGCCTGGGCGGGGCGGCGCTGTCGCTCGTGCTGATGGAGTTTCGCGCCGTGCAGCTCGTCGTCGGCGCGTCGGCGGCGATCTACGGCGTGCTGCTGGCGTTCGCCTGGTCCTGGCCCGATCAGCCGATCTACGTCTTTCCGCTCCCGGAGCCGATCCCCGCGAAGTGGCTGGTGACGTTTGCCGTGGCGATCTCGCTCGTCCCGGCGCTGTTCGCCGTGAACGACGGGGTCGCGCATCTGGCGCACCTCGGCGGCTTCGCCACCGGCTTCCTCTATCTCAAGACCGCCGACTGGCGGCTGGGGCGCGCCGCGCGGCAGGTGCGGCGCGCGGTCGAGCCGGGGGTGTTGGTTCCGCCCGCGCGCGCCGCCCGGGCGAGCGCCGCCGCCAAGCCACCCCGCCCCAGGCGCGACCCCGCGCACAGCGAAATCGATCGCGTGCTCGACAAGATTTCGGCGCGCGGCATCGAGAGCCTCACCCCCGCCGAGCGGCGCTTTCTCGCCGAGATGAGCCGCAAGATGCGCGACCGGCCTTAGACCCGCTGTCAAGCCGGCGTCGCGGGTCGCCGCACGGATCCGCGCCGCCGCGCGCTTGTCTTGGCGGCGGCCGCTTCCCAAATTGGGGCCGACCGCTCCATGCTCGTCAACCTCTTGTGCCGGAGTTCCTCGCGGTCCTCGCCGCGCCCGATCGCGCCGCGGCCTACCACGACTATCTCACGCGTCACCAGCCGATCCTCGAGAGCTACTGGCACAACTACGTGCTCGATCCGGCCTCGCCCCACGCCGAAGCGGTGATCGCCGCCACGGTGCGGGCCGATCGCGCCGATCTCGCCCGGCTGCTGCAGGACATCGATGTCGCGGCGATCGCGGAGGACGCGCTGGCGCGGGCGCTCGAGCGCTGCGAGGCCGACTGCCCCGTCGACCTCTATTTGATGGTGGGCGTGGGCGCCGCCAACGCGGGCGAGCTCGTGGTGGGGGGTCGCGGCATCGCGTTCATCTGTCTCGAGCACTTCACCGGCCGCGCCAACCCGCAGACGTACGGGCTGGGGCTCGCGCCGCACCTGTTGCCGCTGTGGATCGCGCACGCGACGGCGCACGCCGTCCGCTACACGTCGCCCTCGAGCCATGCCGACTTGAGGCGCCTCATTGCGGATCTGCGGGGACGCTACGACTACTGGGAGACCGGCAGCCGCGCCACGGTGCGCGAGCTGCTCGTGAACGAAGGCGTCGCGGTGGCGGCGGCCCAGACGGTCGTCCCCGGCTTTGAGCCGTGGGAATACTTCGGCTATACGCGCCGGCAATATCGTCGCCTGCGCGAGCTCGACGCCTTCCTGCGGCGCGTCGTGGTCCCGGTGCTCGACGCCACGGGTCTGGGCCTGCGACTGCGGTTCCTCGCGGGCGGCACGAGCCCGGCGGCCCGCCTGACGGGCGGCAAGGTGTTGCCGGAGCGGTCCGGGTACTACCTCGGCCTGCGCATGGTCGAGAGCTACCTCGCCGAGCGGGGGCTCGCCGCGACCGTGCGCGCCGCCGTCGAGGAGTTCCGCGCAGCGGACGACCGCGCTCTCGGGATCCAGACGGCATGAGCCCGCGCCCGCGGGCCGAGCGGCGGAGCAACCGTCCGCTGCGCGAGGTGCTGGACGACCTGCTGACCCATGCGCGCGACATCGTGCGGCGAGCGAAGGAGATGAGCCCTGCCGAGCTCGATTACGCGCAGCAGCGGCTCGAGTGGCTCGCCGATGAAGTGTGGCGCGCGGCCACCGGCGCCGCGCCCGAGTAAGGCCGGGCGCCGCCGGCGGTCTTGACACCCATCGGAGCGGCGGGCAGCTTAGCACCCCATCGATACGGTTCCGTCAGAGCTACCCGCAGACGCGGGACCGCGTGGTGCGTCCAACACCCCTCAGCCACGCCGCTCTCAACACCGCATTCGTGCCGGTCAGCAGCCGACAGTGGACCTCATCCGGATCGGGAGGTAGTTATGGCAGCGGACTTTTTTATCGGTGAATCGCTGGTAGGGGATGGGAACGAAGTCGCCCACATCGACTTGATCATCGGGTCGAAGTCGGGCCCTGCAGGGCAGGCGTTCGTCAACGCCTTGTCGAACCAACGCGAAGGGCATAGCACCCTCCTGGCCGTGGTCAGTCCGAACCTGCCGGCAAAGCCCGACGCACTCCTCTTCAATAAGGTCACTATCAAAGGCGCCACCCAGGCGGTGCAGATGTTCGGCCCGGCGCAGGCCGCGGTGGCCCGCGCCGTGGTCGACAGCGTGTCCTCGGGGCTGATCCCGCGCGACAAGGTGGACGACTACTGCATCCTGGTGGGCGTGTTCATCCACTGGGAGGCCAAGAACGACAAGAAGATCTTCGACTTCAACTATCGGGCGGTCAAGGAATCGATCGAGCGCGCCCTGAAGGGCCAGCCGCGCATCGACGCGGTGATCGCCCAGGCGAAGACGGCCACGCACCCGTTCGCCGGCGGCGCGGACAAGGGCTGAGCATTCCGAGGTCCCTGATCCGAGGTCGAGGGGCGGGCTGCCGCCCCTCGACTGCTTTCGACGCCCCGCAGTTCCACTCGGCCCGGAGTATGCACCCCGATGCGTAAGCTCCTCCTGCAACTCGACAGCTCCAAGCTGCCGAGCGTGTTCGACCGAGTGGTCGCTTACGACGCCGGTGCCGACGAGGTGATGAGCTACGGCGGCGTCAGCGAAGCGGACGTCCGCGACCTGATCTACGGCTGCATCTTCACGCGGGGCCCCAAGGACCTGAAAAACACCGCCGTCTTCATCGGCGGCAGCGAAATGGCGGCGGGGGAGGGGCTGCTCGCGACGGCGCAGAAGACCGTGTTTAAGCCATTCACGGTGTCGCTCATGCTCGACTCGAACGGCTCGAACACCACCGCGGTCGCCGCGGTGGCCAAGATGCGCCAGGCGGCGGGCGACGTGCGGGGCCAGCGCGTCGTCATCGTGGCCGGCACGGGACCCGTGGGGATCCGCGCGGCGGGGCTGTTTGCCAAGGCGGGCGCGGAGGTGGTGATCACGTCGCGCACGCGCGAAACGGGCGATCGGGCGCGCGACCTTGTGGTGCTGCGATTTGGCGGCACGGTCCGGGCGGTCACCATGACAGCTCCGAGCGACGCCAGCGACGCCTGCAACGGCGCGGTGCTGCTGCTCAACGCGGGTCCCGCGGGGGTGCAGCTCGTGCCGCGCCGCACCTGGACCAACTGCCCCGGGCTGAAAGTCGTCGCCGACGTCAACGCCGTGCCACCGCTCGGGGTCGAGGGGGTCGAGGCGACCGACGACGGCGTGACCAAGGAGGGGGTGGTGTGCTTCGGGGCGCTGGCCATCGGGGCCCTGAAGATGAAGGTGCACAAGGCGTGCATCGCCCGCCTGTTCGAGCGCAACGACCTCGTGCTGGACGCCGAGACCATCGCCGACGTCGCGCGGGAGTTGCTGGCGCCAGCGCCGTGAGCCGATGCCGCGCGTCGTCGGCATCGATCCGGGCACGGTGAGCATCGATCTCTGCGGACTCGATGACGGCCAGCCGTTTCTCGAACGCTCCTTGCCCACCGCCGCGGCGCTCGCCGACCCCGCGGGGTTCGTCGCCCTGCTCGAGGCGGCGGAACCGCTCGACCTCGTGGCGGGACCCTCGGGCTATGGGCTGCCGGTCAGGCGCGTGCAGGAGGCGACGGAGGAAGACCTGCGCCTGGCCTTCCTCGCCGCCCCGGGGGAATCGGGCGGGATCGCCGGGCTGGGCGCGCTGGTGCGCGCCTTGGCCCGCTCGACGCTCCCGGTGGTACTCACCCCCGGCGTAGTCCACTTGGCGAGCGTGCCAGCGCATCGCAAGGTGAACCGGGTGGACATGGGCACGGCGGAGAAGGTGTGTACGACAGCGCTGGCGATCGACGAGCAAGCGCGGCGGTCCGCGCGTCCGCTCGCCGAGGTGTCGCTCGTGCTGCTCGATCTGGGCGGCGCCTTTAGCGCCGCCGTGGCGGTCGCGGCCGGCCGCATCGTCGACGGCGTGGGCGGCTCGAGCGGGCCGCTCGGCTTCCGCGCCGCGGGCGCGCTGGACGGCGAGGTCGCCTACCTCGCCGACCACGTGTCGAAGGCGCTGCTGTTCGGAGGCGGGGCGACGGCGATCGCTGGCTGGGACGCGGCGGGCACCTCGCCCGAGCGTCTCGCCCATCCCGCGACGCCGCGAGAGACGGTGGCGTGGAACGCCTTGATCGAGAGCGCGGTAAAGACCGCCACGGCGCTCGCGACGTCGATCCCCGCGCCGCGGGAGTTCGTGCTGGCGGGTCGACTCGCCCACGTGCCAGCGGTGCAGGAGGCTCTGGCCGAGCGGCTCGGCCGCCTCGCGCCCACGCGCCTGCTCGAAGGGTTCGGCGGCAAGACGAAGGAAGGCGCGCAGGGCGCGGCGCTCATCGCCGATGGCTTGGCCGGCGGCATGCGGCGCGAGCTGGTCGAGACGCTCGGCATCCGTGAGGCGCGCGGCACCGTGCTCGATCACCTCTACGTCCTCCCGCGCGAGCGGGCGCGCCGGCGCCTGGGACTGTCCTGAACGTGACGCGGGTGCTGATCGCCGGCGTTTCGACCCGCGGCTGCGCCGAATCGGCCGCCCGGGCGGGATACGAAGTCGTCGCCGTCGACGGGTTCGGCGATCTGGACCTGCGCGCCCGCGCCGCGGTCGTAGCGCTGGCGCGTGGGGCCGGTGGATTCAGCGCGAGCGCCGCGGTCGCCGCCGCGCGGCGACTCCGGTGCGACGCGGTGTGCTACGTCGCCAGCTTCGAGAATCACCCTCGCGCAGTCGCCGCCCTGGCTCGGCGCGGCGCGCTCTGGGGCAACTCGCCCGAGGTCCTGGCCCGCGTCCGCGATCCGGCGAGCGTCGCGCGCGCGCTCGCGGCGCGCGGGCTCGCGACGCCCGTGACGCTGCTCAAGCCGCCGCCGGCGGGGTCCCGCCTCACCTGGCTCCTCAAGCCGCGCGCCTCGGGTGGGGGCCGCGGCATCCTGGTGTGGCGCGGCGGGCGACGGGCCCCGCGCGGGAGCTACTGGCAGCAGCGCATCGCCGGGGTCCCGGGCTCGATCGTGTTCGCGGCCGATGGCCACCGAGCCGTCCCGCTCGGTCTCTCGCTCCTCCTCGCGGGCGACGCCGCCTTCGGCGCCGCCGGACTCCGCTACTGCGGCAACATCCTCTGCCGGCCCGCGCCCCGGGTGCGCGCCACCGCCGCGCGGCTCGCCGCCGCGATCACCGAGGCGTTCGGGCTGGTGGGCGTGAACGGCCTCGACTTTGTGGTGGCCGGCGGCGTGCCGTATCCCGTCGAGGTGAACCCCCGCTATACGGCATCGATGGAGCTCGTGGAGCGCGCCACGGGCGCCTCGATCTTCGAGATCCACGCGCGCGCCTGCGCCGGCACGTTGCCGCCACGCGCGCTCGCGGTGGCGGCGTGGCGCGGGGCGGCCGTGGGGAAAGCGGTCCTCTATGCCCGGCGCGACGTCGTGGTCGACGCCACAGCCGCCTGGCTCGAGGACGACGACATCCGCGACGTGCCCGCGCCGGGCGAGCGCATCGCCCGGGGCCGGCCGATCTGCACCATCTTCGCGCGGGGCCCGAGCCCGGCGGCCTGCCGCCGCGCGCTCGTCGCCCGGGCCCGCGCCCTGTACGCCAGCGTGGACGCGCGGCAGGCGCGTATCGCATGAGCGGCGGCGACCGGACCGTGGAGCACGTCACCTGCCTGGGATGCGGCTGTGCCTGCGACGACATCGCCGTCGTCGTCCGCGGCAGCCACATCGTCGAAGCGCGGAACGCCTGCGCGCTCGGCGCCGCCTGGTTCGGCGACGGCACGGCGTCCGAGGAGACGCGTACGCAGGGCCGCCCGGCGGCCCTGGAGCAAGCACTGGGCGCAGCGACACGGATTCTCAACGGGGCGCGGCGCCCCCTGGTGTACCTCGGGGCCGATGTGTCGTGCGAAGTCCAGCGCCAGGCGGTCGCCATCGCCGACCGACTGCGCGCCGCGCTCGACCACCTGGGGGGCACGGCGGCGGCCGGCATCCTGGCCGCCCAGCGTCGCGGGCGCGCGGCCGCGACGCTCGGCGAGCTGCGTCAGCGCGCCGATCTCGTTGTGTTCTGGGCCGTGGACCCGAGCGCGCGCTACCCGCGCTACGCCAGCCGTTACGCCGTTGATGCCCGCGGCCTCGACGCCCCCGAGGGCCGCCGCAGCCGCACCGTGATCGCCGTTGACGTGGGAGCGAGCCGTGGCCCGGGCGACGCCGACCGCCGCGTGACGCTCGCCCCGGCCGACGAGGTGGACGCCCTGGGGGTGATGCGGGCGACGGTGCAGGGCCGCACCGGCGCCGACGATCCTCGCTTCGAGCCGGCGGCCGAGCTGGCGCGGAGCCTCGCCGCGGCGCGCTACGTCGCCTTCGTGGTGGACGGGGAGCCCGATGCGGCGTCCCCGGACGGCGATCGCGCCGAAGCCCTCGTGACGCTGGCACAGGCCCTGAACGGGCCCACGCGCTGCGCGCTCTCGACGCTGCGGGCCGGCGGCAACCGCGCGGGGGCGGACGCGGTGCTCACCTGGCAAACGGGGTTCCCGTTCGCCGCGGACTTCGCGCGCGGCACGCCGGACTACCGCCCGCACGCCGATGCCGCGGCGCTGCTCGCGGCGGGGGAGATCGACGCCGCGCTCGTCATCGGCGCGGTGGCGAGCCTGCCCGAGCCCGTGGCCCGCGGGCTGGCAGCGGTCGGTCCCGTGGTGATCGGCCCGCGGGGGAGCGCCGCCACGTTCCCCGCCGCGGTCGCGATCGACACGGGGGTGGCCGGGATTCACGAAGGGGGGACGGCGTGCCGCATGGACGACGTCGCCTTGCCGCTGCGGCCCCCGCTCGTGGGCGCCCGCACCGCGCTCGCCGTCGTCACCGCCCTGCGCGAGCGGCTCGCCCCGTGACCGCGGCGCCGCAGCTCCGCATCGCCGGCGGCACGGTGTACGACCCCGCCCACGGCGTCGATGGCGTGGTGCGCGACGTGTGCATCGAGGGCGACCGCATCGTCGCCGACGTGCCGGCCACGGCGCCGCGGCTCGACGCCCGCGGGCTGGTGGTGATGCCCGGCGGCGTAGACATCCACGCGCACATTGCCGGCTCGAGCGTCAACCACGCACGGCGGCTGCTGGCCGAGGAGCACGCGGCGGATCCCGCGCCCGCGCCGGAGCTCGCCGAGTCGGACGCCACGCCCCGCTCGGGCACCGGCGGCACGGTGCCCAGCACCTTCGCCACGGGCTACCGCTACGCCGGGCTCGGCTACACGACCGTGATGGAGGCGGCTGTGGCCCCCCTCGCCGCCCGCCTGGCCCATGCCGAGCTCGACGACACGCCGATCATCGATGCCGGGTGCTACGTACTGCTCGGCAACGACGACTACCTGTTGCGCCAGATCGCCGCGAGCGAGGCCGCCCGGGCGCGCGACTATGCCGCCTGGCTCCTCGGCGCGACGCGCGGCTATGCCATCAAAATCGTCAACCCGGGCGGGGTGGCGCGCTGGAAGGCGGGCGGCCGAGAGCGCAACGTCACCGGCCTGGACGACGCCATCGGCTCGAGCGCGGTCACGCCGCGCCGCATCCTGGCGACCCTCGCGGACGCCGCCAATGCGCTCGCACTGCCGCATCCGGTCCACATCCACTGCAACAACCTGGGACAAGCGGGCAACGCCGCGACGACGCTCGCGACCATGGAGCTCCTCGCGGGGCAGCGCGCGCATTTCACCCACTTGCAGTTTCACAGCTACGGCGGCGAACGCGGCGCGGGCTGGAGCTCGGCCGCCCGCCAGGTGATCGAGTTCGTGAACGCGCACCCCGACACGAGCGCGGACGTCGGTCAGGTGCTGTTCGGCGCGGCGACCACGGTCACGGCGGACAGCCCGGTCGAGCACCTGCTCTACGCGAGCAGCGGTCGCAAGTGGGTGAACGTCGACATCGAGCTCGAGACCGGCTGCGGCATCGTGCCCTATCGCTACCGGGAACAGGCGGCGGTCGCCGCGCTGCAGTGGGCCGTGGGACTCGAGTTGTTCCTGCTGGCGCGAGACCCCTGGCGGGTCGTCCTCTCCACCGACCACCCCAACGGCGCCACCTTCCGGTCCTATCCCGAGCTGATCCGCCTGCTGATGGATCGCAGCTACCGCGACGCGCAGCTGGCGGGCGTGAACCAGCGGCTCTTGAAGGGCAGCGCCCTGCTCGACGGCTTGCCCCGGGAATACACTCTGGGCGAGATCGCCATCATCACCCGCGCCGGCCCGGCGCGCCTGCTCGGACTCGCGCGCAAGGGCCACCTCGGCCCGGGGGCGGATGCCGATGTCACGATCTACGCCCCCGACGCCGACCGCGCGACGATGTTCGCGACCCCGCGCTACGTGATCAAGGCCGGCGCGCTCGTCGTGGAGGAAGGCCAGTTGCGTCGCGCCCCGGCGGGGCGGCGGCTCGCGGTGCGTCCCGACTATGACGCGGCGGTGACGCAGGACGTGAAACGGTTCTTCGACGACTACGCCTGCGTGGCGTTCGAGAACTAC
>WNFJ01030399.1_pt4 | contig 19352 bp, 21 predicted proteins | sample 5400461 | NCBI WGS metagenome assembly WNFJ01 (sample SAMN13153349, study PRJNA577476) | soil metagenome | isolation source: 115 cm saprolite on Douglas fir-dominated hillslope | place: USA:California | collected 2013-09-17
TCCCGCCGACGATCTTCTCCAGGCGATGGAGCTCTGCTTCGAGAAGGGCTGGACCGACGGCCTCCCCGTCATCCCGCCCACGGAGCCCCGCGTCCGCGCCCTCCTCGACGCGGCCGGGCTCGAGCCGGGCCGCGAGATCGCGTTCATCGCCCACCGGAACGTCGCCGTCACCGCCGAGAAGGCCGCGATCAACGCGGCCATGGCCGGGTGCCGGCCCGAATACTTCCCGGTCGTGGTCGCCGGCGTCGAGGCCATCGGCGATCCGCGCTGGGCGTACCACGGCCCCGGCACCTCCACCGCCGGCGCCGCCGTGCTCATGATCGTCAACGGGCCCGTCGCGCGCGAGCTCGACATCAACGCGGGCGACAACCTGTTCGGGCCCGGCTGGCGGGCCAACCTGACGATCGGCCGCGCGATTCGCCTGATCATGCGGAACGTCTGCGGCTCGCGGCCGGGCACGCTCGACCGCGGCACCATCGGTCACCCCGGGAAGCTCTCGTACGTGATCGCGGAGAACGAGCGCGAGAGCCCGTGGATCCCGCTCCACGTGGAGCGCGGCTTCGCGGCCGACCAGAGCGCGGTGACGGTGCTGGCCGCCGAGGCGCCCCACCAGTTCTACAACCAGCTCTCGGCGACGGCCGAGGGGGTGCTGACCACGCTCGCCGACGACATGCGCATCTCCGGCAACGTGATGGGCCAGCCGCAGTACGCGGTCGTGCTCGCCGGGGAGCACACGCGCACGATCGCGCGGGAGGGCTGGCAGAAAGCGGAGATCCGCAAGTTCCTCTTCGAGCACACGCAGAACTCCCACGCCCACCTCAAGCGTACGCAACGGATGGCCGGCGCGGTCCAGCCGGGCGACGAGACCCGGATGCGCCCGCTGGTCGAGTCGCCGGACGACATCCTCGTGGTCGCCGCCGGCGGGCGCGCCGGCGCCTTCTCGGCCTACATCCCCGGCTGGGGCAGCAAACGCGCCTCGCAGAGCGTGACCAAAGAGATCAGGAGGCCCCGATGAGCCCACTGGACATCCTCGACCCGACCGTCGAAACGCCGAAGACCGCGGTTGCGTTCGTCCCGCGGCCCGACTCCCTCCTCGGCAGGCGCATCGGCCTCGTCGAGAACACGAAGTTCAACTCCGACCGGCTCCTCCTCAAGATCGGCGACGTCCTGAAGGCGGAGTACGGTGCCGCCGAGACGCGGCTCTTCCGCAAGCACAACTCGAGCGTGCCCGCCCACCAGGAGATCATCGACGAGCTCAAGGCGACCTGCGACGTCATGGTCGCCGGCATCGGAGACTGAGGCTCCTGCTCGTCGGGCAGTGTGCTCGACGGAATCCTGTTGGAGCGGGCGGGCGTGCCGTCGGCGTCGATCGTCACCGATGTCTTCGAGGTGACCGGTCGCGCGATGGCTGAGCAGTGGGGCCAGCCGTACTACAAGTTCCTCGTGATGCCGCATCCGGTCGCCAACCTCGCGGAGGGCGAGCTCGACCAGCGGGCGCGCGAGCTCGCGCCGCAGGTGGTGAAGCTCCTGCTCGAGGGCCAAGAGTAGGGGACCGGCCGCGAGGCGCGGGCGCGTGAGGCAGGGCGCCCGCGTCCCCCGGTTTCGCCCGGCCTGGTGGTGCCGGAACGCGCACCTCCAGACCATCTGGGGGCCGCTCTGCCGCCCCGGCTGGACGGCGCTCCGGCGGGAGCGTCTCGACACGCCCGACGGCGACTTCGTCGATCTCGACTGGCTCGACGGCCCGGCGGGCAGCCCGGTCGTCCTCGTCCTCCACGGTCTCGAGGGCTCGTCGAGCTCGCACTATGTCCAGGGGCTCGTTCGCGAGTGCCAGGCGCGGGCCTGGCGCGCGGTCGCGCTCAATTTCCGCTCCTGCAGCGGCGAGCTGAACCGCCTGCCGCGCTTCTACCACTCCGGCGAGACGAGGGACCTCGACTGGGTCGTCCAGCAGGTCGTCGCCCGGGAGCCCGGCGTGCGACTGGGCGCCGTGGGCGTGTCGCTCGGGGGCAACGTCCTGCTCAAGTGGCTCGGGGAGCGGGGAGAGGAGGCGCCGACGGCGCTCCGCGGCGGCGTCGGGATCTCGGTGCCGTTCGACCTCGCCGCCTGCGCGCGCGCGCTCGACCGCGGTCTCCGGCGGCGCGTCTATACGGCGAACTTCCTCTGGTCGATGCGGCGGAAGGTGCGCGCCAAGAGCCGGCTCTACCCGGGGTTCGTGGACGTCGACACCGCCTGGCGGGCGCGGACCTTCGCCGAGTACGATCGGGTGGTGACGGCGCCGCTCGGCGGCTTCGCCGACGCGGCCGACTACTGGCGGCGCGCCAGCGCGGGCCCGTACCTGGCCCGGGTCCGGCGGCCGCTTCTCCTGATCAGCTCGCTAGACGACCCCATCGTCCCGGCGACCGCGCTGCCCGACCTTCCGGCCCTCGGGTCGAATTGGGTGACCGCGGCTCGCGGGCCCGCCGTGGCGGCCGCGCTTCTGGGCGGAGCTTCGGGCGATCGAGTTCCTCGCGGACGCCCTCTGAACGGCCGCCGGCCCGGGTACGGACGAGCGCCGGCTCCGCCGGCGCACTCGGGCGCTCGGCACTTCGCGTCGCGCACTTCGCGAACCGCCAGGCTCTACGGGATCGAGACTATCCGGCCTGCCGTCCCCGACGCCGCGCCGACCGGGGAGTCCTCGGTGGCCTCAGGGGCAGCGGGTGCGTCGGGCTCGCGTCGGATCGGAACGCCGTCTTCAGCTCCCCGGTCGACCGGGAGCGGCGGCGGTCGTGGTCAGAAGGACCGGATCAGGCGCTCGACCCGCTCGTCGTGGGACTGGAACGGGTCCTTGCAGAGGATCGTCTCGCGCTCCGGGTCGTTCAGCTTCAGGTAGACCCAGTCCACGCGATAGTCCTTGCCCTTGAGGTTCGCCTGGCGGATGAACTCGCCGCGGAGCCGCGCCCGCGTGGTCTGAGGCGGGATGTGCTTGGCGCGCTCGATCGACTCGTCGTCGGTGAGGCGTTCCAAGATGCCGCGATCGGGGCGAATGTCGTGGTACTGGAGGTCGAGCAGCGAGACCTTCGGGTCCCGCCACGACAGCCGGTTCCGCGCCATGTAGGCCTCGATCCACTTCCGCTTGATGACCCAGTCGAGCTCGCGGTCGAGCTGCATCGGGTCGCTCTCGAGCTTCTCGAGCACGTCGATCCATTGCGCGAGCACGTCCTTCGTGACCGGATCGGCGCCGGAGGCGTCCGCGAAGCGGACGGCGTGCTCGAGGTAGTCCATCTGCATCTGGAGGGGGGTGATCGTCCGCCCGTCTTTGAGCTTCACGATCTCCCGGAGCGTCGGGTCGTGGCTGATGTCGCGGATCGCCTGGACCGGCGACTGCAGCGAATAGTCCTTGTCGAAGTAGCCGGCCTCGATCATGTCGAGCACGACCGCGGTGGTGCCGACCTTCAGGTAGGTCGCGACCTCCGACATGTTCGAGTCGCCGACGATGACGTGGAGCCGGCGGTAGCGCTCCGCGTCCGCGTGGGGCTCGTCACGGGTGTTGATGATCGACCGCGACGACGTGGTGGCGCCCGAGATCTCCTGGGAGAGGCAGTAGTGGAACCCGCGCGGCGTCTGGAGGACCTTGCCCGCGCCCGCGATGATCTGGCGGGTCACGAAGAAGGGGATCAGCGCCTCCGCCAGCCGCTGGAACGACACGTCGCGGGAGACCAGGTAGTTCTCGTGACAGCCGTACGAGTTCCCGGCGGAGTCGGTGTTGTTCTTGAACAGCAGGATATTGCCCGAGATCCCGTCCTCCCGCAGCCGCTTCTCGGCCTGGTGGAGCAGGTCCTCGACGATGCGCTCCCCCGCCTTGTCGTGGATGACCAGCTCCGTGATGTCGTCGCACTCCGGGGTGGCGTACTCGGGGTGGAAGCCGGTGTCGAGGTAGAGGCGAGCGCCGTTCTCGAGGAACACGTTCGCGTTCCGGGCGCCGGGGATCACCTTCTCGAACAGGTAGCGGGCGACGTTGTCGGGGGACAGGCGCCGCTGGCCATTCAGCGTGCAGGTCAGACCGTACTCGTTCTCGAGGCCGAAGATGCGGCGCTTCATGACCTGGCTTCAGCCTAACACGAAATCAGCCGCCGGCACGCAGGAGCTGCGCGAGGGCCTCGGGCGGGATACGCCGGAACTTGCGCCGCTCCTTCGTCCGGTCCAGGACGGCGACCTCGAGGTCCTTCTCGGTGAGCGTCTTGTTCTGCGTCACGCTGAGGGCGCGCACGCCGAGCTGGATGGCCGCCTCCAGCGCGAGCGCGTCCCGGTAGTTCTCCTTCAGGAAGCGGCGGATCTCGTCCGCCTGGCCGCCCATCGCCGCGTAGTTCTTCTCGTCCTCGATCGTGCCGTCGTAGAGGATGTGGTAGATCTCGTTCTTCGAGTGGTCGCCGTCGGCGACCTCGGCCACGAGCACCTCGACCTCGAACGGCTTGATGTCCTGGGTGAAGATGTTGCCGAGGGCCTGCGAGTAGGCGTTGGCGAGCGCCTTGGCGGTGACGTCGCCGCGGCTGTAGGAGTAGCCCTTGACGTCGGCGTGGCGGACGCCGGCGATCCGGAGGTTCTCGAACTCGTTGTACTTGCCCACCCCCGCGAACGCGATCCGGTCGTAGATCTCCGAGATCTTGTGCAGGAGCGTCGAGGGGTTCTCGGCCACGAGCAGGATGCCGTCCGGGTACTCGAGCGACACGATGGAGCGCCCGCGGGAGATGCCCTTGCGGGCATACTCCGCCTTGTCCTTCATCATCTGCTCGGGGCTGACGTAGTAGGGGAGGGGCATGGCGCTCACCCGGCGGCCTTCTCGGCCCGGGCCCGCTCGCCCAAGAGGTTCTCCACCACGCGGCGGATCTCGTCGTCGGCCACGTCGCCGAAACCGCTCCGCGTGATCGTCTTGATGGTCGGGAAGATGCCCCGGATCAGGTCGGGCCCGCCGGTGCCGACGTCCTCGTCCGAGGCATCGAGGAGCGCCTCCACCGCCACCCGGAGCGCGTCGTCCCGGCTCATGTCGCGCTTCCAGCGCTTCTTCAGCGAGTCGCGGGCGTCCTTGCCGCCCGAGCCCTGGGCCCAGTAGTCGGTGTCCTCGTACTTGCCGCCGGTCACGTCGTACTTGAAGAGCCGTCCCACCCCGAGCCTGTCGTCGAAGCCGGCGAAGATCGGCACGACGACGAGCCCCTGGAGGGCCGCCGGCAGGTTCATCCGGATCATCTGCGAGAGCTTGTTCGCCTTGCCCTCGAGCGACAGGTTATCGCCTTCGACCTTCTCGTAATGCTCCAGCTCGGTCTGAAACAGTCGGGCCATTTCCATCGCCGGTCCCGCGACACCGGCGATTCCCACCCCGGAGAGGTCGTCCGACTTGAAGATCTTTTCGATGCGGCGGCTCGCCACCTGGAAGCCCTCGGTCGCCTGACGGTCGCCCGCCATGATCACGCCGTCCCGGAACCGGAGTGCCAGGACGGTGGTGCCGTGGGGCGCCCGCACGGGCTGGCTCCCTGGCTCGACCGCGAGCCGCGGGAGCAGGTCCGGGGAATGGCGCCGGAGCAGGTCGAGAAAGCTCGGGTTGCCGAACTCGCCGAACAGCTCGAGCGGCTCGTCCATCTACACGCCGTAGTTGGGCCGGGAGATGTTGCGCAGGAGGTCGGCGGCGCTCGGCGAATCCGTCAGGAGCTGACGGACGTGTGCCTCGGTGCCGCGCAGGGGCTCGAGCATGAAGATCTTCTTGAGCGGCCCCTCCTTGAGATCGAAGATCACGGAGTCCCAGCTGGCAGAGGCGATCTCGTCCGCGTAGCGCTGCAGGCACATGCCGCGGAAGTAGGCGCGCGTGTCCTTGGGGGGATCGTACATCGCCTTGGCGATCTCGTCGTCGGTGACGATCCGCTCGACCGCATCCGACTCCTCGAGCTTGTAATAGAGCCCCTTCCCCGGTCGGATGTCGTGGTACTGGAGGTCGATCATCGCGACCCGGGAGTCGCTCCAGTTGAGCCCGTGCTTCGCCATGTAGTTCTCGATGAGCTCGCGCTTGATGACCCAGTCGAGCTCGCGCGCGAGCTGCATGGGATCCCGCGCCAGGCGATCGAGCGTTGACTCCCAGCGCGCGAGCACGTCGCCGACCCACGGGGGCTGCTCGCGGTCGCGGTAGTAGCGCTGGGCCAGGCCCAGGAACTCGCGCTGGACGTCGACGGCGGTGACCGTGCGCCCGTCGCGGAGCCTGATCGGCTCGCGGCAGGCCAGGTCGCGCGATACCTTCCGGTACGCGAGCACCGGGCCGTCGATCGAGAGGTCCACGTCGATAAAGTCGTCCTCGATCATGCTCAGCACGATCGCCATCGTTCCCGTCTTCAGGTAGTTGGCGATCTCGCTCATGTTGGCGTCGCCGACGATGACGTGGAGCCGCCGGTACTTCTCGGGATCCGCGTGCGGCTCGTCGCGGGTGTTCACGATCGGCCGGGAATGCATGGTCTCGAGCCCGACCTCGGTCTCGAGAAAGTCGGCGCGCTGCGAGATCTGGAAGTCGCACGGGTCCGCGTTGTTCTCGGCTCCGACCTTGCCGGCGCCGGTGTAGACCTGGCGCGTCACCAGGAACGGCATCAGGTGCTGGACGATCCGGGCGAACGGGACCTTCCGGTCCAGCAGGTAGTTCTCGTGGGTGCCGTACGAGTTGCCCTTCCGGTCGGTGTTGTTCTTGTAGATGAGGATGCGCTGCTCCGGCGGCGAGACCGCTTCGGCCCGGGTCCGGGAGAGGTTCAGGATCCGCTCGCCCGCGCGGTCCCAGATCACGAGGTCGCGGGGGTTCGTGGTCTCGGGCGTGGAGTACTCAGGGTGCGCATGGTCGACGTAGAAGCGCGCGCCGTTGGACAGGATCAGGTTGATGAGGCGCGACTCCTCCTTCGAGGGCACCTCCTTGTCCTCCATGTACTCGAAGCCGCGCGCGTCGCGGAGCGGACTCTCGGCCTCGTAGTCCCACCGGATCCGGGAGGAGCGGAAGGTCTCGTAGGAGTTGATGAGGAGCAACGAGGACAGGATGGGGTTGAAGTCGGGCTGGTTCTTGACCGTGATCCCGTACTCGGTTTCGATGCCCATGACTTTTGGAATCGCCATCGCTGCCTCGTCGTGAGAGTCGGGACGCAAAAAGGGGTGAGGGACCGAGGGGGAGCAGGTCCCTCACCCCGTGCGCTTAGAGGTATTGTCCGGTGTTGACGACGCGCTCGACGTTGCGCTGCTTTTCTTTCGCTTCGCCCATGAGCGGCTTCACATACACGATCCGCTCGCCCTTCTTCCCCGCGATCTTGGCCCAGTCGTCGGGATTGGTCGTGTTCGGCAGGTCCTCGTTCTCCTTGCACTCTTCGCGGACCGCCGTCAGCAGATCGTCGACGGTGATGCCCTTCTCGCCGCGGCTGATGTAGCGCTTGAGGGCGAGCTTCTTCGCGCGCCGCACGATCGACTCGATCATCGCGCCCGAGGAGAAGTCCTTGAAGTAGAGCACTTCCTTGTCGCCGTTCGCGTACGTGACCTCGAGGAAGCGGTTCTCGTCGCGCGTCGAGTACATCTCCTCGATCATGATGCCGAGCATCCGCTCGATCGCGGCCGGCAGCTCGCCGCCGTTCTGGCGCGTCTCGGACTCGGCGATCGGGATCTCCGGCGTCAGGTACTTGAGGAAGATGTCGCGCGCCGCGACCTTGTCCGGGCGCTCGATCTTGATCTTCACGTCGAGCCGGCCCGGGCGGAGGATGGCCGGATCGATGAGGTCTTGGCGGTTCGAGGCGCCGATCACGATGACGTTCTTCAATCCCTCGACGCCGTCGATCTCGGCCAGGAGCTGCGGCACGATCGTCGTCTCGACGTCCGACGAGATCCCGGAGCCCCGGGTCCGGAAGAGGGCGTCCATCTCGTCGAAGAAGATGATGACGGGCACGTCCTCGGCCGCCTTCTCCTTGGCCTTGACGAAGATCTCGCGAATCTTCCGCTCCGTCTTCCCCACGTACTTGTTGAGGAGCTCGGGGCCCTTGATGTTCAGGAAGTAGCCCTTGATCTTCTCGCCGCGCTTCTCCGAGATCTTCCGAGCGAGGTTATTGGCCACGGCCTTGGCGATCATGGTCTTGCCGCAGCCCGGAGGGCCGTAGAGGAGCACGCCCTTGGGCGGGGCGAGCTTGTGCTCCTTATAATAGTCGCCGTAGAGGTACGGCAGCTCGACCGCGTCCTTGATCGCCTCGATCTGGGGGCCGAGCCCGCCGATGTCCTCGTAGCCGATGTCGGGCACCTCCTCGAGGCCGAGGTCCTCGACCTCGCTCTTCGGGAGCTTCTCGAGCAGGTAGCCCGACTTGGCGTCCATCAAGATGTGGTCGCCGACCTTGAGGCGATGGGTCCGGAGCGGGTCCGCGATGATGCCGACCTTCTCCTCGTCGGCGCGGAGCGTGACCACCGCACGCCCCTCGTCGAGCTGCTCCTTCAAGATCACCACGTCCCCCTGGATCTCGTACCCCGCGGTCTCGACGACGTTGAGCCCCTCGTTCAGGATCAGCTCCTGTCCGGGCTTGATCTCGTCCGACTTGATCGAGGGGTGGAGGTTGACCTTGACCTTCCGGCCCTGGGAGAGGATGTTCACCGTCCCGTCGTCATTGACCGAGAGGTAGACCCCGTACGTCGAGGGCGGCGCGCAGAGCTTGTCGACCTCCTCCTTCAGCGACGTGATCTGCTCCCGCGCCTCGTAGAGCGCGTTGACCAGCTTCTCGTTCTGGTTGAACGCCTGCACGAGCTGGCGGTTGGCCTCACGGAGCTTGTTCTCGAGGACCATGAACTCCTTCGGGGTGTCCTCGAGCTTCTTGCGGAGGTGGACCGTCTCCGCCTCGAGCGACCGCACGTAGGCCTGGAGGTCCTGGACCTGGAGCTCGTACTCGGTCAAGCGCCGTCGTGAAGTCGAGTCGGACATGGGCAGGAACTTGGACAGGCCCTTTACGCCCTCGGAGGAGGGTTCGCGGCTGGGGTTACCCTTTTTCTCGAACTCCTTCATACCGCATCCCTCTCTCTGGTTGACCCCGCGTGCGACGCTCTGCCCTGGTCACGTGTCGTCACGCCGCGACACCACACCAGACTGTTTGCAGTATAGGCGTCCGCAAAAAAGAAAGTCAAGATCGGAGCAGTGATATTGCTTGTTTTTTCCCTCGGATGGCGTTGTCTCTGCATATCCTGCCCATCCTGCCCGGCTTTATGGAGCAAGATCCGTACCGCGGAACGCCGCTCGTGCCGCCGGCGGCCCGCGAAACGGGTGGCATCGCGCGCCGGTTCCTCGTATATAAGAGAGGCATGCGGTCCTGCGACGGCCGCGCGTCCGGGCTCGTCTTCCTCGTCGCCCTTTTGGGGCTCGTGCCGCTTCTGGTCACGCCGTGTGCCGCGGATGGGCGGCGCGAAGTGCGGGTCGGCCTTCCGAGCGTTCCCGCTGCGCTCGACCCCGCGACGGCGCTCTCCGGCCCGACCGCGCTCATCTCGCGTCAGGTCTTCGACACCCTCGTCCGCTACCACGGGGGAGGCACGGAGCTCGAGCCCGGCCTCGCGACGCGGTGGACCATCTCGGCCGACGGCCTCACGTGGACCTTCACCCTCCGCGAGGACGTCGCCTTCCACGACGGGACGCCGCTCGGCGCCCGCGACGTGCTCGCGAGCTTCGAGCGCCTGAGGTTTCCCGATCGACCCCACGCCCCGAACCCCGACGTCGTGTGGCCGGCGCTCTTCCGGGGGCTGCCCGGAGTGGTCAAGGAGCTTCAGGCCCCGGACGCCCGCACGTTCCAGATGATCCTGGTTCAGCCCTACGCCCCGCTGCTGACCGTGCTCGCCCATCCAGGCTTCGGCGTCGTCCGCGTGTCGACGGGGGCAGACGGCGGGACCCAGCTGACGCGGCCCGGCCAGTCGCAGGCAACCGCGTCGAGCGTCTCGTGTTCGTCGAGATGGCCGACGACGCGGAAGCCGAGGCGGCGTTCGCGGCGGGGACGCTCGACGTCTGGCTCCCCGAGGGCCCGCCGCGGCGGGAGGAGAACGCGTTGTCCATCCCCGGCACCCGGGTCGGGCTCCTCGTCTGGCAGACCGAGAAGGAGCCGTTCGCCCGCAAGAAGGTGCGCCAGGGGCTCGCGGCCGCGCTCGATCCCATCCTGATCGGCGCGAGCCTGGGCCAGGGCGCGGTGCCGCTGCAGTCCTTCCTCCCGCCCGGCATCTGGGGACGCCGGGAGGGACCGCCGCTCCTGGGTGGCAACCGGGAGGCCGCCCGGAGGCTCCTCGCGGCGGGCGGTGTCCCCAAGGGCTTCACGCCGACGTTGCTCGTTCCCGACCTGCCGGGCCCGGTGAATCCCTCCCAGGTGGCCGAGAGCATCGCGACCGCGCTCGCGGGCGCCAACGTCCCGATCGTCACGCGCGTCGAGCCCCTCGACACGGTCCGCGGGCTCACCCAGGCGGGCGACTACGACATGGCGCTCGTCGAAGCCTCCGTCGAGGGCGGCGATCCCCACCTCTTTCTCTACCCGCTCTCGACGACCGAGGGCGCGACGAAGGGGCCGCACGCGCTGAACGTCTCCTTCTACCGGAACCCGCGCCTGGACGACCTGCTGATCCGGGCCAGCCAGCTCGCATTCCGGCCCGAGCGCCAGCACCTCTATTACCGCGCGCAGGCCCTGATGGCCGACGAGCTGCCATGGCTCCCGATCTACGTGCGCCTGCGGTGGGCGGTCGTCCGCCCGGGCGTGACCGGTCTCCGGCTGCACCCCACGGGACTCCACCAGCTGGACACCTTGACCGTCGACCATCCCGCGGTCCCGGCGTCCAAGTCGAGTCCCTGACGAACGCCTCGATCGGGCGTCTGGCCGGCGCCGTCTTGGCCCCCGGGCTCCTCGCGGCGCTCCTCGTCCTGCCCGCGCCCGCCGCCCCGCAGCCAGGCGGCGCCTTCCGCCTGGCGTTCGGCACCGACCCGCCGACGCTCGATCCCGCGCAGGCGAGCGACACGACCTCGTCGACGGTGATCCGGCAGATCTTCGACGCCCTCCTCGAGCTCGACGAGCGGCTCGAGGTGCGGGGCGCTCTCGCCGAGCGCTGGGCGGTCTCGGCCGACCAGCGCGTCTACACCTTCCACCTGCGCGCCGGGGTCCGGTTCCAGAACGGTCGCGAGCTCGGGGCGACCGACGTGAAGTACTCGTTCGAGCGTGCCGCGCGGGGCAAGCGGCCCTGGGTGTTCGAAAAGATCGCGGGGGCCCGGGACTTCATCCGCGGCCGGTCCCCGGAGATCGCCGGGATCCGGACCGCGGGCGAGCGCACCGTGGAGATCACCCTCGAGCGGCCGTTCGCGCCCTTCCTCTACCTAATGGCGTACGACGCGGCCTCGGTCGTGCCGCGCGAGGAGGTGGCCCGGCGCGGGGCCACGTTCGCCAGTCACCCGGTCGGGACCGGGGCGTTCCGGCTCGCCGAGTGGCGGCACGACGACGAGCTCGTGCTCGAGCGCTTCCCCGAGCACTTCCGGGGCGCGCCGCTCCTCGACCGGATCGTCTTCCGGATCCTCCCCAACCTCGACGTCGCCGACATCCCGACGGGGTACTGCCGCCGGGTCCAGCGCGATCCGAGGACCGGCCACGACGTCGCGATCTGGCCGACGCTCGGGACGAGCGCGGTCCGGTTCAACGTCGAGCGGCCGCCCTTCGACGATCGCCGGATCCGGCTGGCGATCGCCCACGCCGTCGATCCCCGCGTCGCCGTCCGGGGGCTCCTCGAGGACTGCGTGTCGCCCCCGCGCGGCATCCTGCCGCCGGCGATGCCGGGGTTCAACGAGCGCGTGCGTCCCCTGGCGTTCGACCCGGCGCTCGCGCGCCAGCTGCTCGCGAGCGCCGGCTTCCCGGGGGGGCTCGGGCTGCCCCGCGTCGCGTACTACTACAACACGACCGAGCTGAACCAGCGGATCGCGGAGCTCATCCAGGCCGAGCTCCGGGAGATCGGCATCCGACTCGAGCTCCGCCGCCTCGACTGGGCGGCCCATATCATGCTCGTCGACGACGGGACGGCCGGCTTCTTCCGCCAGGGCTGGATCGCCGACTACCCGGATCCCGAGAACTTCCTGACGGTGCTCTTCCACTCGCGCAACGTCGGCGCCGCCGGCAACACCTCCCGCTACCGGAATGCGGCGGTCGACCGCCTCCTCGACGAGGCCGACGCGATGCCGGCGGGCGTCGCGCGGTTCGCGCGGTACCGCCAGGCCGAGCAGCTGATCCTCGACGACGCGGTGTGGGTCTCGCTCTATCACTACTCGAGCCGGGCCCTCATCAAGCCGTACGTCCGGGGCCTCGAGCGGTCGCCGCTGTCGTCGGCGCCCGAGTTCCTGGCGCCCCTCCGCAAGGTCTGGCTCGCCCGGTGAGGAGGGGGCGCCGGTGACGTTTATCCGCCCGGTCGCGCAGCGCCTCCTGGCGCTCGGGCCGGTGCTGTTCGGCATCACGCTGCTCGTGTTCGCGCTCAACGCGGTCGCGCTCGGCGATCCCGCCCGCGCGGCGCTCGGGCAGCGCGCCGACCCCGACGTCCTGCGGCAGCTTCGCCACGAGTACGCGCTCGACCGCCCGCTCGTCGTGCAGTACGCGACGTGGATCGGACCGCCAGCAACGCCCGGTGACCGAGGTCGTCGCCGACCGCCTGCCGGCCACGGTGCGCCTGGCCCTGGCGGCGACGCTCGTCTCGGTCGTCGTGGGCGTGGGCGCGGGCGCCCTCGCCGCGGCCCGCCCCGGCAGCGGCCTGGACCACCTGCTGATGGGGGCGGCCGTGCTCGGCATCTCGACCCCGGTCTTCTGGCTCGGCATGATGCTGGCGCTCGTGTTCGCGGTGGGCCTCGACTGGCTCCCGGTCTCGGGCTACGGCGGGGGCGACCTGCCGCACCTCGTGCTGCCCGCGCTCACGCTGGGGGCGCTGCATACCGGCACCGTGGCGCGGATGACGCGGGGCAGCCTCCTGGACGTCGTGCGGCTCGACTACATCCAGACCGCGCGCGCCAAGGGCCTCGCCGAGGGGACGGTGCTCGGCAAGCACGCGCTCCGGAACGCCCTGATTCCAATCGTGACCGTGATCGGCATCGGCCTGGCCGACCTCCTCGTCGGCGCCCCCCTGACGGAGACGGTGTTCGCCTGGCCCGGACTCGGCCGGATGCTCGTGGCCGCCGTGGGCGAGCGGGACCTGCCGGTCGTGATGGGCGCGGTGCTCGTCTTTGCCGTCGTGTACGTCGTCGGCAACCTCCTCGTCGACCTGGCCTACCTCGTCATCGACCCGCGGACGCGGGCGGCCGACTAGACCCTGATGCGGCGCGCGGCCGGCGAGCGCCCCTCCCCCGAGGCTCCGCAGGCGCGGCCCGGCCCCGGTCAGCCGGGACACCGGTGGCGCCGCCATCGCGGCTTCGTGGCCGGCCTCGCCCTCGTCGGCCTCTTCGTCCTCGCCTCCGCGCTGGCGCCGGTGCTGGCCCCCGCCGACCCGCTGCACGTGCCGACCGGTGCCGAGGCGGCCACGCTCCTGCCGCCCGGGTCGCACCACGCGCTCGGCACGGACGTCCTCGGCCGCGACCTGCTCTCGCGCGTGCTCTACGCGGGGCGCGTGTCGCTCGCGGTCGGGCTCGGCGTCGAACTCTTCGCGGCCACGCTCGGCTGCCTCGTCGGCCTCCTGGCCGGCTACTACGGCGGCTGGCTCGACGCGGTGCTGATGCGGGCGACCGACGTGGTCATGGCCTTCCCGTCCCTGGTCCTCGCCATCGGGCTGATCGCCGTGTTCGAGGAGCCGGGCCTCGACAAAGTCTTCCTGGTCCTCGGCGCCCTCGGCTGGACCACCATCGCCCGCGTGATCCGCGGCGAGGTCTTGACGCTCAGGGGCCAGGAGTACGTGGAGGCGGCGCGGGCGGTGGGCGTCCCGGACCCGGTGATCCTCGTCCGCCACGTGCTCCCCAACTGCCTCGGCCCGCTCCTGGTCGCGGCGACGATCGGGGTCGGCGGCAACATGGTCGCCGAAGCCGGACTCTCCTTCCTCGGGCTCGGCGCCCAGCCGCCGACGATCTCGTGGGGGGCCATGCTGGCGGAGGGACAGACCTTCCTGACCGCGGCGCCCTGGGTCGCGGTCTTCCCGGGTGGGGCGCTCCTCCTGGCGGTGCTCGGCGTCAACCTGCTCGGCGACGGCCTCCGGGATCTGCTCGACCCTCGATTCCGAAAGTGGTAGAAATAGCTGCTCCATGCCCTCTGTCGCCGAGACCGTCGCCGAGCTGATCCAGTGGGTGTTTCCCGAGCACGCCGGCGCGCCCGGACAGATCCACGGCGGCCGGATGATGGAGTGGATCACGCAGGTCGGGACCTCGGCGGCGGCGCGGGTGGCGCGGGGGACGGTCGCGCTCGGCTCTCTGGACGACCTCGACTTCCTCCACCCGGTCCGGGTGGGGGAGATCGCGATCCTCCGCGCCCAGGTCGAGTACGTGGGCCGGTCCTCGCTCGAGGTCGGGGTCCGCGTGTGGTCGGAGAACGTCGCGACCGGCGAGCGGGCGGTCACGCTGAACTCGCACCTCGTGTTCGTCAAGGTCGGCGTCGACGGGCGGCCGCGGCCGGTCGCGGACAAGATCACGCCCCGCGACCGGGCCGAGCAGGACCTGGTCGAGGCGGCGCGCCGGCGCCGGGAGGCGCGCCTGGCCCGCTTCGCCAAGAAGGTCGAGCGGGGGGAGGGGGTCGACGACGAAGGCGGGGACCTCCGGTGGCGGTTCGAGTCGGCCCGGAGCGTCTTGCCGGAGGACGCGCTCTTTGGCCGGATGATGTTCGCGGGCAAGCTGCTGAAGGACATCGACGAGGCCGGGGGCATCCTCTCGATGCGCTACTGCCGGGGCTTCGTCATGACCGCGTGCCTGGACGCGCTCGACTTCTACGCGCCGGTCGCGACCCACGAGGTCGTGACGTTCCGGGCGGGGCTCAACCACGTCGGGACCTCCTCGCTCGAGATCGGCGTGAAGGTGCTGGCGGAGGTGCCGTGGACGGGCGAGGTCCGCCACGCGTGCACGGCCTACCTGACCTTCGTGCACCTCGGGCCGGACCGCCGGGCGACGCCCGGCGAGCGGCGGCGCTGGGAGGCCGCGCTCGGCCGGCGAGAGGCGCGGCTGGCGCGCGTGAAGCGGCTCCGGGCCTCCCTGGCGAGCGACCCGGAGGCGGCCGGGGCTCCGGCGACCGAGAGCTGAGAGGGGGGCGAACGTGTCAGGACATTCACGGTGGTCGCAGATCAAACGCAAGAAGGGCAAGACGGACGTCCAGCGGGGGAAGGTCTTTTCCAAGATCCTCCGCGAGATTACCGTCGCCGCGCGCAACGGGGGCGACCCGAAGGCCAACATGCGCCTGAAGGCGGCCCTCGAGTCGGCCCGGGCGGCGAACATGCCGGCCGACAACATCAAGCGCGCGATCCAGAAGGGCACGGGGGAGCTCCCCGGGGAGGCGTACGAGGAGATCACCTACGAGGGCTTCGGCCCCGGCGGGGTGGCGCTCCTGGTGCGGGTCCTCACCGACAACCGCAATCGGACCGCGCCCGAGATCCGACACCTGTTCGAGCGGCACGGCGGCAACATGGGCGCCTCCGGCTCCGTGGCCTGGATGTTCGAGCGCAAGGGCGTCATCCATGTCGACGCCGAGCGGATGCCAGAGGACGATGTGCTCGCGGTCGCGCTCGATGCGGGCGCGACGGACATGCGGCGCGTCGAAAAAATTTACGAGATCACCACGGCTCCTGCTGAAATGGAGGCGGTCCGCGGCGCGCTCGAGGCCCGTGGCGCGCCGGTCCTCGAGGGCGCGGTGTCCTTCGTCCCGCAGTCCACCGTCCGGGTCGAGGGCAAGGATGCGCAGGCAGTGTTGCGCCTGGTCGAGGCGCTGGAGGAGCAGGACGACGTCCAGGCCGTTTACGCGAACTACGACATTCCGGACGAGGTCATCGAGGCGATCTCGGCCGCCTAGCTCGCTTCCGTCCCGGCCGGGGCTCCGGGTCCTCGGCGTCGACCCCGGCCTGATCGCCACCGGCTATGGATGCCTCGAGACCGGCCCGGCCGGCGTCACGGTGGTCGACTCGGGGGTCATCGCCACCGCTCCCGACGCGGCGCTCGAGGGGCGGCTCGACCTGATCCACGCGGGCGTGCGTGCGCTCCTCGACAAGCACGCCCCATCGCTGGTCGTCGTCGAGGATCTGTACGCCGAGTACCGCTTCCCGCGCACGGCGATCCTGATGGGGCACGCGCGGGGGGTCATCTACCTCGCGGCCGCTCAGCGGGGCGTGGCGGTCCTCGCCTTGGCCCCGGCAGAGGTGAAGCGCGCGATCGCCGCTAACGGGGCCGCCTCCAAGGGGCAGGTCGAGCGCGGCGTCCAGATGCGCCTCCGCCTGCCCTGTCCGCCCCGCCCGTCGCACGTGGCCGACGCGCTCAGCCTTGCGCTCATCGGGCTCTCGCGCGCCGGAGGTCGGCTGTGATCGCGACCCTCCGCGGCCGGCTCCGCCGGCGCTTCGAGGACCGGGTGATCGTCGAGTGCGGCGGGGTCGGCTACGAGGTCTTCCTCCCCCCCGTGGCGATGAAGGGGCTCGCGGACCTCGACGAGATCGAGCTCTTCATCCATTACCACGCGACACGGGATCAGCCGCGGCCCGTCCTGATCGGCTTCACCTCCGACCTCGACCGTGAGTTCTTCGAGAAGCTGATCACGGTGAAGGACATCGGGCCGATGGTCGCCGCCCGCGCGCTCGTGGCGCCGGTGGCGGAGCTCGCGGCGGCGATCGCCCGGCAGGACGAGCGGGCTCTCCGCCAGCTCCCCGGGATCGGGCCGCAGAAGGCCAAGAACATCGTCGCGCAGCTCCAGGCCAAGGTGTCGAAGTTCGCTCTCGCCCGGGAGGGGTCGGTCGACCGGGCGGGCGAGGGGCCCGGCGGCGCCCCGCCGGCGGCGCCGGGCGATGCGGCGGCCCCCGCCGACCAGCTGCGCGCGATGGTCTGGGAGATTCTCGTGAAGCAGCTCGGCCACCGGCCGAGCGAGGCCTCGCAGCTCATCACGGACGCGTTCCGGCGGAAGGGGGACATCGAGACGCCCGAGGAGCTGTTCGACGAGATCTACCGGGGGCGGCGGCCGTAATGCCGGACTCCACCCGCATCCTGAGCCGCGAGGCGCTGCCCGAGGAGGCCCAGGTCGAGCGCCAGCTCCGACCCCAGCGCTTCGACGACTTCGTCGGCCAGCGCGCCGCCGTCGAGAGCCTCCAGGTCTCGGTCGAGGCGGCCCGGCAGCGGGGCGACGCGCTCGACCACGTGCTCCTCTACGGCCCGCCCGGCGTCGGCAAGACGTCGCTGGCGACGATCCTCGCCAACGAGATGGAGGCGCAGGTCGTGCCCACCTCGGGGCCCGCGCTCGAGCGCGGCGCCGACCTCATGGGGATCGTCACGAACCTCGCCGTCCGCGACGTGCTCTTCATCGACGAGGTCCACCGGCTGCCGCGGATCGTCGAGGAGCTGCTGTACCCGGCGATGGAGGACTTCGCCGTCAACTTCGTGATCGACAAGGGGCTCCACGCGCGGACGCTCAAGTACGCGCTCCAGCCGTTCACCCTGGTGGCGGCGACCACGCGGCCGGGCATGCTCTCGGCGCCGCTCCGCGAGCGCTTCGGCATCTTCCACCACCTCGATTTCTACTCGGAGGCCGAGCTGGCGCGCATCGTCGCCCGCTCGGCGGCGATCCTGGGCGCCAGCATCGATCCGGGAGGCGCGGAGGAGATCGCCCGGCGCGCGCGCGGAACCCCGCGCATCGCCAACCGGCTCCTGCGCCGGGTCCGGGACTACGCCCAGGTGAGATCCGACGGCGCGATCACCCGCGAGAGCGCCCGGGCGGCGCTCGACCGGGAGGGCGTCGACGCGCGCGGGCTCGATCGCCTGGATCGTCGCTTCCTGACCGCGGTGATCGAGCAGTACGGCGGCGGCCCGGTCGGCCTCGAGGCGGTCGCGGCGACGATCAATGACGAGGCGGAGACGCTCGCCGAGATGGTCGAGCCGTACCTCCTCAAGATCGGCTTCATCGTGCGCAGCCCGAACGGCCGTCGCGCGACGCGCGAGGCGTACCTCCACCTCGGCACCACGCCCCCGGCGGCGGCGGCCGGGCAGGGCGGGCTCTTCGAGTGAACCTCGACGACTTGGGCAAGGTCCTGATCGGATTCGGGCTCCTGATCGTCCTCCTCGGCGTCGTGCTGCTCGTGGCCGGCCGCGTGCCGTGGCTCGGCCGCCTCCCCGGGGACATCTACGTGTGGCGCGGCAACTGGGCGTTCTACTTCCCGCTGGCGACGTCGTTGGTCGTGAGCGCGCTCCTCACCCTGGTCTTTTGGATCCTCAATCGCCGATGAGGGGGTCGGGTGTCCTCGGGCCGGCCACGGCGCTCGTCCTGCTCGCCGGCGCCGGGCTCCCGGCCGCCTCCGCCTCCACGATCCGGGTGGCGGTGCTCGAGAACGCGCGCGCCGTCGAGTTTCGCGGCACGGACCTGGAGGTGAGCGGGACCGGCGAGTGCCCCCGCTGCGGGCAGCCGGTGCACGTCGGGGGGGCCGACATCCTCCTCCGCGCCGTGTCGCGTGATGGTGGCGTCGAGATCGACGGCGAGCCGTTCGGCCGCACGGTCCGCGTGCGCAGCGCCGCGACGATCCGCGTGAACGGGCGGGAGTACCTCGGCGACTTCGAGGTCGCGACGAACGGCGACGGTGTCGTGGTGATCAACGAGCTGCCGCTCGAGCAGTACGTGGCGGGCGCCCTGAAGGCGGAGGCGCCGGCGACCTGGCCGCGGGAGGCGCTGCGCGCCCAGGCGATCGTGGTCCGTACCTACGCCGCCTACCAGCGCCAGCTCAACGCGAGCCGGTCGTACCACATCGTCGCTTCCACCGCCGACCAGCAGTACGCGGGCCGCGTGGACGACGCGTCGCCGGTCTGGGATGCGGTGCGCGACACCGTGGGGCAGGTGCTCCTCTGGGAGGGTGGGCTGTTCGCGGCCTTCTACCACACCGACGACGGCGGCTATACCGAGGCGCCCGGCGCCGTCTTCGCCGCGAGGGACCTGCCGGCGCTCCGGCCCGTGCGCTGCCAGTACGACTCGGGGCCGCACTATCGCTGGACCCTCGACCTGCGCCTGGCGGACCTGTCCGAGATGCTCCGTCGAGCCGGATTCGAGGTGGGCGCGGTGACCGGGATCGACGTGGCCGGGCGCAGCCAGACGCTCCGAGTGCGGGAGCTGGTCGTGCACGGCACCCGCGGCGCGGCGCGCCTCCGGGGTACCGAGTTCCGCCGGCTCGTGGGGTACGACACGCTCAGGAGCACGCTCTTCGCCGTG
>WNFJ01212563.1_pt1 | contig 19351 bp, 13 predicted proteins | sample 5400461 | NCBI WGS metagenome assembly WNFJ01 (sample SAMN13153349, study PRJNA577476) | soil metagenome | isolation source: 115 cm saprolite on Douglas fir-dominated hillslope | place: USA:California | collected 2013-09-17
AAAAGGAGGTCGCGACACATGCAGCTAGCCTACAAGACAGGTTCTCGCGCTGCTTCCCTCGGCTTCTTACTAATTGCATTCCTATTTGCTGCCTGGAATATCCCCGCGAACTCGCCCCGGTTCCTCCCGCCCGGCTACTCTGCCGCTCTGCACGCCCCCGTCGCTTCCCCAGCGGCGAGCGCGCAGTTCCTCGACGCCTATGCCAAGCTGCCTCTCAATTTCGAGGTCAATCGCGGACAGGCCGCCCCCGAGATTCAGTTCCTTTCACGAGGGCACGGGATGTCCTTGTTCCTCGGCTCAGACAACGCAGCTTTCTTGATTGACCAAAGGGATTCGCGGGCGCTCCACCAGCAACCCCTTTCAGAAACAGCCCAGGATATTAGCGCTCTCCTTTCGCCTTTGTCCGGCAGCCTGACTGACAAACCGGCAGCGGGCGAACTCCAACCTGACTCCTCTGCGGCTTCCCATTTGCTTCGCATGTCGCTGCTTGGTGCTCGTCCAGGTTTGCAAGGCGTGGGCGTCGACCCGTTGCCCGGACAGACCAACTACTTTATTGGAGATGATCCGAAAAATTGGCAGGTTAATGTGCACACCTACGCCAATATGAGGGCATTTATCCGGGAATCGACCTTCTCTATTACGGCAATCAGCAGCGCCTCGAATACGATTTCGTCGTCGCACCCGGCTCCAGTCCAAAGCAGATCCAAGTCGCGTTCGAAGGGGTCGATCACGCCCGACTCGATCCCTCGACCGGAGATCTTGTTTTGGAATCCGGCGGCGCCGAAGTGCGTTTTCAGAAGCCGTCGGCGTATCAAACCACCGAGGACTCTTCCGCAGTCGGCAGCGCGAGCAAGCGCTTCGTCGACTGCGATTACACTCTGGAAGCCGGCAACCGCATCGGCTTCAACGTCGCCCCCTATGACTCCTCGAAGCCTCTCGTCATTGATCCCGTCCTAAGCTTCTTTACCTATCTCGGCGGCATGCTGACCGACGTGGGTCTGCACATTGCCGCGGATGCCACCGGCATTTACGTTACCGGCGCCACCACCTCTCCCGACTTCCCCACCGCCTCTGCGTTCAGCTCAAGCTTGCATGCCGCCCTTTGCAGCACCCCCGGTGTGAAATCGTTCCCTTGTCCGGATGCTTTCGTCACCAAGCTCAAACCCGACNNTTATTTATTCCACTTTCCTTGGCGGAAGCCGGTCCGATATTGGGATTGGGATTGCCGTTGACTCAAATCAACAGGCCTATGTTACCGGCGAAACCGAATCCATGGACTTCCCGACGACTAACAGCGGTTTCCAAACCACTGCCACAAGCAGGCTTGCCCGCGCTTTCCTAACCAAGCTCAGTCCCAGCGGGTCGCAGCTTTTGTACTCCACTTATCTCGGCGGAACTCCGGGCAGTCGCGGCGTCAGCAGCGACCCCGTCAACGATACTTCCGCCACCTCTATTGCTGTCGACAACGCTGGACACGCCTATCTCTCCGGCTACACTCGCTCCAATTCGCTTCCTACTACGCCTGGTGTCGTGCAGCCTAACGCCGGCCTAAACTCCGGACCCGGCGGCGTGCACTGCTCCAACGGCTTCTCACTCATCCCGTGTTCGGATGGCTTCGTCGCAAGGCTCGACACTACTGCCTCCGGCAGCGGCTCCCTCCTTTACGCTAGCTACCTCGGCGGCAGCTACTATGACGCTGCGACCGGCATTGCTATAGATTCAGCAGGCAACGCCTACGTAACTGGTGCCACACTTTCCGACGACTTTCCGGTCGTCGCCGCTTTCCAGCCCTCGCGCAAAGCGGGCCGCTGCGGCCCCTTGGCCTCCAGCGGTGGTGGGGGCCACGTCTGCGCTTCTGCTTTCGTCGCCAAAGTCAACCCAACTGCTAGCGCCCTGGTCTACTCTTCCTACCTCGGCGGTACGGGAGACACCGCGGCTCTCGGCGTGGCCGTCGATTCTTCGGGAAACGCATATCTCACCGGCACGACGAATGCTGGCGACTTTCCAGCGACGGTCGGCGTGGCCCAGCATTCCCTGGCCACGGCTAGCTGTTCCCTTGCCGGTAAATCGGCCACCTGCCCCGACGCGTTCGTTGCCAAAGTCAGCTCCACGGGCTCGTTGTCTTACGCCACCTTCCTCGGAGGCACTGGCATAGATCTCGGCTTCGGCATCGCGGTCGACTCCACGGGCAATGCCTTCGTGTCCGGGATTACCAATTCCACCGATTTCCCTACCACCTCCCCCCTGCAAGCCGCATTAGGTAGTGGCTCTTGCCCCCTCCGCATCTCCGGCATTTCTTACAACCTCAATTGCCCGGATGCTTTTCTTACCAAGCTTGACCCTGTCGGCGCCACGCTCCTCTATTCCACCTATCTCGGAGGAAACAATGTCGACTTCGCCACCAGCGTTGCCCTCGACGCTTCCAACAATGTTTATGTAACCGGTGGCACTTTTTCTCCCGGCCTGTCTACGCCAGGCGCGTTTCAATCAATGCTTGGTTCGAAAGGTGATGCGTTCGTGTTCAAGGTCCTGGCCCCGGCTCCTCCAAGCTTTACTTTAACTGCGGCCAACCCCGGAGGTTCCACCTCTGCAACCGTAAAGGCCGGACAAACCGCCACCTACAGCCTCCAAATCAATCCGACGGGCGGCTTCACCGGCACTGTCGGCTTGACATGCTCTGGAGCACCTGCCCATGCCACGTGCAACCCTCCGAATCCTGTATCAGTGAGTTCAAACTCGCCCGTGCCCTTCAGCGTTACCGTCAACACCACTGCGGCTTCGGCAGTGCCTCCAATCCCGTGGCGTATTCCCGGTAATCGCATTCCAGTCTGGCCCATTGCCCTTCTCTCGCTCGCGTTTCTTATTCTTGCCAGCGGAAACCGTCTGGGCGTTCCCAAGCGGCGAGTACCTCTATTGTGGGCCACCACTCTTTTCTTCTTGAGTCTCTCGTTAGTGGTCGGCTGCGGCGGAAACAGCAGCTCTGGAAGCAGCGGCAACCCTGGCACGCCGCTTGGCACCTCAACGCTCACGCTGACCGGCACATCCGGCTCCATAAGTCAGAATCTGAGCCTTACTCTCACCGTCCAATAGTTTGCTCGATGCGTGGCCCGCACGAAAAAGCGTAGACGAATCTGATTGGCCGGGCGCCCTGCCCTCATTTTTGAGGGCGTTCTTTTTCTTGACAGACTGCCGCTTCTCTGATATTCTCAAAGGTAGATACACCTGTAGTTACTCCCGTAGTCTCGGCCCAGCGTCCATCCCCTAACGGAAACAAACAAGACAGTTGCACAATTTTAGTGCAGCCTAAGTCCCTTTAGAATCAACACTTACAAAGGCTGTAGAAGTATTCATTCTAAACAACTTAAAACCCTTTAGAATGAACACTCACGAAAAAAAGGGAGGAAGAAGCCCATTTTGCACAATTTTGGTGCAACGTAAGTCCCTTTAGAATGAACACTTGCAAAAGTGTATCAAAACAAAGGACTTTATCTCCCTTTAGAATCAACACTAGGGGGGATGAGGGATATCCCTAAACTAGTAAACCAGTGAACTTCGTACAAGCACTTTTTACTGCCACCACGCTCTTGGAACGGCCCAACTCCGTGTCTGCCTCAGACCCGTCTCAGCTATACTCTCCCCTCCGGAGGAGCCCCTTGCTGGAAGTCGCCAAGAGTACCCTGCTAATCCTCAGCGCCCTGTTTCCTGTCGTGAATCCCCTCGGCGGCAGCCCCGTCTTTCTCGCCTTGACGCGCGAGTACCCTGCTTCCGCGCGCAGAATCCTTGCACGCCACGTAGCCATGAACAGCTTCATCCTCCTGATTGCTTCCTTTGTGATCGGTTCGCACATCTTGGATTTCTTTGGAATCTCGCTTCCGGTCGTGCAAGTCGGCGGCGGACTTATTGTCATTTCCAATGGCTGGGCCATGCTGAAGAGCAAAGAGGAAGTGGATCGCGGCCCGGCCGTTCAGAAAAAAGTGAACATGACCGACATTTCTCGCAGCGCTTTTTATCCGCTGACCCTGCCGCTTACCGTCGGCCCCGGCTCGATTTCTATGGCCATCACTCTAGGAGCCAACGAACCCCGCCACCTCGGCCCAAATCTTCTTGCGCTTCTCGGCGCGGTGATCGCCTCGGCGCTCGTAGCCGTAAGCATTTATCTTTGCTACGGTTTCGCCGATCGCCTCGCCGCGATCATCGGCGAAAACGGGATGAGCATCATGCTGCGGCTCTCCTCCTTTCTCCTCGTTTGCATCGGCGTCCAGATTCTTTGGAATGGCGTAAGAGCCTTGCTTCTTTCTCTGCCTCGAGTCGGGGTCTGAGACTGCTTTGTCGCGCTTGGTGTATTATGGAATTTCACCATCGAGATGAGACGCGAAGCTCTGAATTTTATATTGTGCCCCAATTGCGCCGGCGAAGTGTCCCTGAGCGGCAAGGCCTCCCCCGCGGCCAAGGACGGTCACATCATGACCGGCGGCCTCTCCTGCCGCGGCTGCGCTTCGCAATTCACGATCCGCAACGGCGTGCCGATTCTTCTCCCCACAAACCTCGCCAGCGTCAAACTCGAGACCGCCTCACGATTTGCGGAGGAATGGACGCGCTGGAGCGATCTTCGCGACTATTACGAGCAGGAGTTTTTCGACTGGGTGGCCCCTCTGACCGCTGGGGATTTCGCGGACCAGATCGTTTTCGAGGGAGGTTGCGGGAAGGGGCGCCACACCGCAATCGTGGCTTCGCACCGTGCAAAAGCGATTGTCTCCCTGGATTTGGGCGAGAGCGCATTCGTCGCCTTCGCGCATACTCGTCAATTCCCGAACGCCCACGTCGTTATCGGCGACTTGCTGAACCCGCCCGTTCGCCCCGTTTTTGATTTGGCATTTTCCGTTGGTGTTCTGCACCATTTGCCGGACCCCGCGGCAGGTTTTGCGAGTCTGGCCTCGCGAGTGAGGGAAGGCGGACGGGTGGCCTTCTGGGTTTACGGCCGGGAAGGCAACGAATGGATCACCCGGTACGTGGATCCCGTGCGCAAAGCCATCACTTCCCGGCTGCCTGCGGCGTTCCTGCGAGTTGCTTCGATTCCGCCTGCGGTGGCGCTTTGGGCCGTCATAAAACTTTTCTACCGTCCGAGATCTGATGGGAAAGGCCCCGCGAAACTTCCTTACGGCGATTATTTCGCCGCCCAGTATCACTACCCGTTCGATGAAATTCACGCCAACGTTTTCGATCAATTGGTGACGCCGGTAGCTTATTACTTGCGAGAGGATGAAGTCAGGCCCTGGCTGGCGTCGGGCTTTCGGGATGCCGCGCTCCGCTCCCATCGCGGATACAGTTGGACGGGACTAGCGACCGTCTGTCGAACCAAAGCTGCCGTTGCCGAATAGCGAGCAAATTTGCAGATTCGCGGTCTATCCGCGTTGCGCCACCGCGAGGGCAACAGCTACAATTGAAGTGCGAAGTATTTGCATCCTTCCGTTTGTCTCGGCTGGATCGCGGGCGATCCGGCCCGGTTTCGCCAGGTCGCGTGGCGCAACGCTTCGAATCGTGCATTGCCAGGCGCGGCAGTGAGCGGCGGAACTTGAGTCTCCCGAAGCTCATTATGATGACAGGAAGAGCGTCCTAACTTTAGAACGGCGCTCCGCGAGGTACAAAGAGTTGTGCGGAATCGTAGGATATACGCATAAGAGCTGGACCCCTCCTCCCCGGCGAATCGAGGAGGCCACTGCAACGCTGATCCACCGGGGACCAGACCAGCAGGGCGTATTTCAATCAAGCCTTTTCTCGATGGGCGCGGCGCGCCTGAAAATCATCGACCTGGACTCCGGGAACCAGCCGATCCTCTCCGAAGACGGGGATTTCGGAATCGCCTTCAACGGCGAGATCTACAATCACCTCGAAATTCGCAACGAACTGGAAAAGCTCGGGCATCGATTCGAATCGCATTCCGATACGGAAACCGTGCTTCGCGCGTTCATGCAATGGGATAAGGAATGCCTGGCGAAGTTGCGGGGAATGTTTGCTGTCGCATTGTGGAAGAAATCGGCAAGACGCCTTGTTCTGGCGCGTGATCGCATGGGAATTAAACCGCTTTACATCACACGTCAAGGTGAAGATCTTTTTTTTGGCTCCGAGCTGAAAGCCATTTTCATCCATCCGGAAATCGAACGACGGCTGAGCCTCGCCGGCCTCGATTGTTATCTCTCGCTGAACTATGTGCCGTGCCCGTGGACCCTCGTGGAAGGAATCGAGAAACTTCCGCCGGGCTATTGGCTGGAGTGGAGCGACGGAAAGATATCCTCGGATGCTTATTGGAAATTGCCTTTCACCGAAGTGTCCGATTACACGCTGGAAACGGCAAAGGAGGAACTCGATGGCTTGCTGCAGCAATCCGTGCGCGAGCACATGATTTCGGATGTTCCGCTCGGGATTTGGCTAAGCGGCGGAATGGATTCGACGACCATTCTGCACTACGCCTCGAGGGCCTCCTCTTCCCAACTAAAGACATTTTCGATTTCCTTTCGAGGACGAAGTTTTGATGAAACGAAATTCATCGATCGCGCCGTGCATCAGTACGGAACGGACCACCAGGTTCTAGATTTAACTCCTGCGGAGGATCTGTGCGGCGCGATCGAAGAGTTTGCCTACTATTCAGATGAACCGAGCGCGGATGCGGGCTCGTTGCCCGTCTGGTTTCTCTCGAAATTGTGCAAGTCCAAGACCACGGTGGCGTTGAGCGGTGAAGGCGCCGACGAACTTTTCGGCGGATACATTACCTGCCGCGCAGACATGCTTGCCAAATGGGCCAGGCGGATGCCACGACCTCTTCTGCGAGCGGGGCTGGCCGGAGTGCGCCATTGGCCGGTTTCAGACGAGAAGATCAGCTTCGAATACAAGCTAAAACGATTTTTGGAAGGCAGTCTGCTGGAGCCCAGTCACGCTCACGTTTACTGGAATGGAACTTTCTCGGACGAGGAAAAGCAATCCCTGATTCGGCAGCCGCTACCGTCTGCTTTCCACCACCTCCTGGAGGAAGTGGACGAGTTGCCGAAAACCGGCGACGCCCTGGCGCACTTTCTGTGGTTTGATCAGAAATATTATCTGGCCGACGACATCCTGGTGAAAAGCGACCGCATGAGCATGGCTCATTCCGTCGAAGTGCGCCCGCCGTTCCTTGATCATCGCATCGTGGAATTCGCCGCAAAGCTGCCGGCGCACCTGAAGATTCGTGGATCGCAGCAGAAACTGGTTTTGAGCGAATTGCGTAAGGACAAGCTTCCAGCCTCCATGCAGGCCGGCAAGAAGACGGGTTTTGACATTCCTGCGCATGAATGGCTCCGTGGCCCTCTGCGGGGAATGCTAGTCGATTCCCTGCGGGAGGGAATCGCGGAATACGGGCACCTCTTTCGAGGAGATGCCGTTGAAAATCTTTTGACCCGGCATCTGGAAAGAAAAGCCAACGTGGGGTATCACCTCTGGGGCTTGATGATCCTCTTTCAATGGATGAAAAGATGGCAAATACAAGCGACGTCAAGCTCGACGGCGCAAGCGTTCTTACAAGTAAAAGCTGGCTCATATACCTGATCGTTGCCCTGGTTGCCGGAGCGGTCTATCTGGGTTGTAGCGTGTCGCCGCCATCGCTGATGGACGATGTCGACGCGGCCGTGGCACAAATCTCCAGAAACATGGTTACGTCGGGGGATTGGGTGACCCCGCGAGTTGACGGCGTCGCGTTCCTGGAAAAACCGGCCATGTTTTACTGGCCGATGGCCGTCTCGTTCAAGATTTTTGGCATTCACGACTGGGCGGCGCGCGGCAATCGGTCTGGCCTGCCTGACGTGTGCCTTCGGTGCATGGGCGTTCGGTCGGAAAGCGGGTTTGTGCGCAGGTTTGTGCATCGCCACCTGCGTCGGCCTCTTCCTCTTCACGCGCATCGTTATTCCCGACGTGACCTTAACGCTTACCATCGCGCTGGCGATGTGGGCATTTCTGCGCGCCCTCGACGAAGAGGAACCGCACCCGCGGCTCTGGGCATTCGTTCTCGCTGCCAGCATAGGGACCGGGGTTCTGCTGAAAAGCTTGATCGGAGCGGTCTTCCCAGTGGCTACCGGAGTTCTTTATCTTTTCGTGACCAAACAATTTTTTGTCGCTCGAACCTGGAAACGGTTGCGTCCCATCAGCGGCTTCCTCATCGCACTCCTCGTTGCCGCGCCCTGGCACATTCTGGCCACACTTCGGAATCCACCCTATTTCTCTCTCTCGCTTCACAGCGGCCCGGGGGAATACCACGGCTTTCTCTGGTTCTATTTCATCAACGAACAGGTGCTGCGCTTCCTCAATCTGCGCTATCCTCGCGATTACAATACGGTTCCCCGGCTCTGGTTCTGGCTTTTTCATTTTCTGTGGCTTTTTCCGTGGAGTGTCTACTTCCCTGCAATCGCCGGGCTCTCCTTCAAGCCCATTGACCGCGCGGGCCGGACGCGCCTGCTGGCAATATGCTGGATCGGATTCATCCTGGTGTTCTTCACGTTTTCCACGACGCAGGAATATTATTCGATGCCCTGCTATCCCGCGCTGGCCTTGCTGCTTGGCTCAGCGATGGCTGCGGGTGGTGATTGGATCCGCCGCGGAACCCGCGCTCTTTCCGTGATTGCCGGCTGCGCCGGCATCGCCTGCGTCACCATTTTCTTTCTGGTACGACACGTTCCCGCGCCGGGTGACATCTCTTCCGCGCTCGGCCATCATCCCAGCGTCTACACCCTCTCCCTGGGCCACATGATGGACCTTACCTTCGATTCCTTTGCGTATCTGCGCCTCCCCCTGCTGGTCGCAGCGATAGCTTTGCTTGCAGGCGCCATTGCAACCTCTCGATGGGTCGATCTGCGCTCTTTCCTGGCGGCCGCGCTGATGATGGTTTTGTTCTACCACGCCGCGCGGTTGGCGATGGTCGTATTCGACCCCTTTTTGTCGTCAGGCCCGCTCGCGGAAGCACTGCTGAAGTCGCCTGAGGGAAAGCTGATCGTGGACCATAATTACTGGGCACTGTCTTCCATAACGTTTTATGTGGAGCGCGACGTCCTGATATTGAATGGGCGTTATTTCAATCTGGAATACGGCTCTTATGCACCCGGCGCTCCGGACGTCTTCATTGACGACACCCGATTCAAGAGGCTCTGGCTCGACTCGCAGCGCTGCTATCTTGCGACCTACCAGCCGAAGGTCCAGCAATTCGAAGATCTGGTTGGCCGGGACCATCTCGAAATCGTCGCCGCAGGGGGCGGCAAACTCATTCTTACTAACCATCCTTTGGAGCACGCCAGCCTGGTAGAGGGAATGCGCCAAGTGTCAGTAGTTTCCAAGAACCCGCTTGGAAAGACCTGGGTAAACAGGTAAAAAAAGAAAATCCAGGTAAAATAGGTATTTGCCCGGCGCCCCTGCCTGCCGGCTGGTCCTTACGGGAGATTTGCTGGCAGTTCGAATTGCCGTAGAATTGAAGAGAAAGATTTACCCTGAGGAGGGTACATGAAGATTGCCGTGCTCGGTGGGGACGGCTATTGCGGTTGGGCGACGGCTTTGTACTTGTCGCAGAGGGGGCATTCGGTTGCCATCGTTGACAACTTTTTGCGCCGCCTTTGGGACCATGAGCTAGGCGCACAGACGCTCACTCCGATTCGTCCGCTCACGGATCGCGTCAGGGTCTGGCAAAACCTGACCGGCAAAACCATCGAACTGTTCGTCGGCGACGTTGCCGATTACGACTTTCTCGCTTCCGCGGTCAAGTCGTTCAAGCCGGAAGCGGTGGTCCATTTCGCCGAACAGCGCTCTGCTCCCTATTCCATGATTGACCGCAAGCACGCAGTCTTCACTCAGGTCAACAACGTGGTCGGAACACTGAACGTGCTTTTCGCCATTCGCGAATTCCTGCCGGAGTGCCACCTGATCAAGCTCGGCACCATGGGCGAGTATGGGACCCCCAACATTGACATCGAAGAGGGCTACATAACCGTCGAACACAACGGCCGCAAGGACGTACTTCCCTTCCCGAAGCAGCCCGGCTCCTTCTACCACCTCTCGAAAGTGCACGACAGCCACAACATGATGTTCGCCTGCAAGATCTGGGGCCTTCGCGCTACGGACCTAAACCAGGGAGTCGTTTACGGAACGATGACGGACGAAGCAGCGCTTGATGAGGCGCTGATCAATCGCTTCGACTATGATGATGTCTTTGGCACCGTCCTGAATCGCTTCTGCGTTCAGGCGGCCATTGGACAGCCGCTCACGGTGTACGGCAAGGGCGGACAGACGCGCGGTTTCCTCGACATTCGGGACACGGTCCGATGTGTCGAGATTGCCTGTCATAACCCGGCGGCCAAAGGCGAGTGCCGCGTTTACAACCAGTTCACCGAACAGTTCTCTGTTCTGGATCTGGCCCACATGGTGGAATCGGCCGCGAAGAAACTTGGGGTGACGGTCGAGATCGATCACATCCCGGATCCTCGTGTCGAGGCCGAGCAACACTATTACAACGCAAAACACTCGAAGCTGGTCGATCTGGGCCTGCAACCGCATAATTTGTCTGATGCGCTGCTGGATTCGCTGATGAACATCGCCATGAAGTACCGAGATCGAGTGGACGTTTCTCTCATGCTGCCGCAGGTGAACTGGCGTGAGCCGAAGAACGATCGCCGCATACAGATGAGCATGCCTTCGAAATCCGCTGCGCCGGAGCCGCGTGCGGATCTTGCGGCTTCAGCAGGGGCAAAGGCCAAGAAGGCGTAGGACTGCACTCGGCCCGGTTCTCATTGCGGGGAATTCTGGGAAGGACCCGAGGCGGCGGGCACGAGCATTCCCTCTCGAATGGTGTAGTCCACGTCGCGCCACCGTATGCTGTTGCGCCCAAACGTCAGCAGCCAGATGACGAACGCGGTCGCGTCCCAGACGACGATGAGCGGCATCTTTTTCCAGAGTCCGCCCTGCTGCAACCCCCAGACGCCGACGAGCCATGTCATCGCCACGCGGAAACCGAGATAGGCGGCGAAATACACGAAGCCAATTCCAGCCGGATGAGTCAGCGCAACAGCCAGGCACCACGGCAACCCCTGTGTAAAGGCGAGCCCCACATGTCCCCAAGGACGCATGTGCCGCATCACCGTCATCCAACGGAGCCGCTTGCTGAATAGCGCGCGAGGCGAATCATAGTCCGGTACGGTCTGGACCGCGTACGGAAGCAGTTCGACTTTCAAACCTTGTTGGGCGATCAAACGGCCAACCAGAAGATCATCGGCGGGCTTGTTTTCAATGGCTTCGTAGCCGCCGAATCCAGAAAGGTGCGAACGGGTTGTAACAATGGTCGGTCCCAGGGTGAACTTAATTCCATCCAACTGCCGGGCGACCAGAATTCCAGGATAGAAGTCGGAATACATGCCGATGGATTGCAGATGTTGCGCAAACGTGTCATCGTGGATAGATACGTAGAAGCAGGTGACGCAACCCACTTTGGGGTCAGACAGCGGGGCGACGACCGTGCGCAAGTAGTTGGGTTCGACGCGGACATCACTGTCGCTGATAACCAGAAACTCGTTTTCCGCCTCGTTCACCATCCTTACCAGCTTGGCGACTTTGTCGTTGATGGCGCCGCGTCCGGAGCCAAAAAGCAAGCGAATCCGGCGTTCGGGGAAATCACGTATCAATTTTTCTAAAACCGGCACCGCTGGGTCATTGCGGTCCCCAACGCAAAAAATCAACTCATAGTTCGGATAATCCTGCCGGCAAAAACTCGCGTAGTTTTCGTATGCTTCAGGGTCCAATCCCCGGACAGGCTTCAAATTGCTGACCGGCGGCACAAAGCCCGAACTCCCCGGCAAGCGGTCCTTCGAGCCCCGAAAAAAACGCCACGAGCAATAGAGGACCAGCAGGTAATAGACGAAAGGCGCGGCAGCGATAGTAAGAAATAGGTAATCGGCGACTCTCGAAATCATTGCACCTCGCGCACCAAGATTGTGCCACGATGCTCCGTCGATACTAAGGCGAGTCCCCCAAGACCGATTGTATTGAAAAAGCATAGCAAAAAACGGACTATTTCGCTGCCTTGCTTGGGCTTTTGTCTCGATTCGACATCGCGTAAGATGATATTCGAGCGATTCACAGATCATTGAGACTGTTTTGGGATTCGTCACTAAGGGATGCACGCCGGCATCCAATCGAGAACCCAACACGCCCAGATTCAACCGCGGGGCGCACACGTTTGAAAAACATTGCAAGGGGCGAAGCAGAGATCGCATGAAAGATTCTCCGGGCCTGCACCTGAAAACTTACGTACTTATTTTGTTCATGGTTTTGTTTGCTCCCCTCGGCAACGTCCTGCTCAGTAAGGGCATGAAGGGGGTTGGCTCGGCCAAAAACTGGGTACCGGGCGAACTTTTTCATATTCTTTCCAGGATCATTACTTCAGGTTATATCTGGCTCGGGATCGCCTGCTTGCTCACTTTTTTTGTTGCGTACATGCTCGTCCTCACTTGGGCAGACTACAGCTACGTTCAGCCAGCCTCCTCTTTTTCCTACGCGGTAGTGGCCATGCTAGGTTATCTCCTTTTAGGAGAGGCCGTGCCTCCCCTGCGCTGGATCGGCATATTCGTTATCTGCGTCGGCGTTTTCGTAGTCGGGCACACGCATCCGCGAACCACGGAGAAGGCCTAAACGTGCTCGAGCTATTATTCCTTTTTATTATCGTTGTTGCGGGCACCGGCGGCGAGCTCTGCGTTTCCCGAGCCATGAAGGTGGTCGGCGAAGTTCACGATTTCCGGCCGGCCGCGCTGGTTCATTTTGTTTTCCGGGCGATGCGCGTGAGTTGGATGTGGATCGGTATCGCGATGATGACGCTGGCCTTCTTCGCTCTTTTGGCAATGCTCTCCATCGAAAATGTGAGTTTCGTGGTTCCCGTGACGGCCCTGAGCTACGCGGCAGGCGCTCTTGGCGCCATGTTGTTCTTGCACGAACGCATCAGCGCGCAGCGATGGCTCGGCGTTCTGATCGTTTGCGCCGGAGTAACTCTCGTGTGGCTCAGCAAGCGCTAGGCCACGAGTTCAGGTTCCCACGTTTACGGCTTCTCCGGATCCACCTGCGTAGGCTTTCCAATCTTGATGGTTGAACCGAACCGCTTGTAGTTTTGGTAGCGAACCGATAAACGAATATGCACGTCCTGCCCTGACTTGAAGTGCAAGTTGTCGTCAGCTCGCGTATAGGTCGGGAACCAGAAGTGCCCTTCGATATTTTCCCGAAACGTCTCGAACAGGGGAAAAGCCTGGTCTTCTTTTTTCTTCAGTAGGCCGGTGGCTTTTCCTCTAGTTTTGACGATCTGGAGGTCCTTGTCCTCTACCCAGACGCGGCCTTGAAAGTAGCGTTGGCCTTTTTCCAATTTCAGCGGAGCAATATCAAAAACATACGTGCCGACTTCGTCGACCTGCTCGCGACCTACATACTTGACGTCATACTTGGGCAAATCGCCCGGGGTCAGCACAAGAGGCCACACCTTCTCGATGTCATCGAAATCTTGTTGCGACATGGTAATGCGATGGAGCGAGGGTGAAGGGGCCTCGAGGACTTTTTCGTAGCGCTTCCCCGCAGGCGTGAAGAGGATGTCGCTGGTCAGGCGGTACTCCCCGTCCGGGCGGCCGTCCTCATCAATTTCCTGGAATTCGAAAATCTGTGTGTACGTGAAGTTATCGCGCTCCTTGCGGAACTCCTCCTCGTGCTCGGTGAATTTCTGGATGATTTGCTGCACGGGCACCGGCGGCGGCTCATTGGTGATATGAGAAGACTTCTCTTGCCGGGGAGCAATTATCTTCGCTGGGTCCCCAGGCGCACTGGAAGGAGCCACGGTGCCAGGGGGCGGCGGTGGCAACGGCCCTTGCTGCTGCTGCGCGGCCATAGGCAGCGCGAGCGCGACACAAGCAACCATCAAAAGCGCTCTGACTCCCATGTTCTTGCGTTCATTCTCTGCCAATCCGGAAATGACTGCACTCATTTTCTCTGCGCTCCTGACTCTGATCCAGGTTCTACTGTACTTGAAGATTCGATGCAACGAACACGGATTTTGTAGCGGGTCTGGAAGTATAACGGATGGCTTCAGGGCTCAATGACGCTGGGCGGGGTCCCGCAGAGACGCTGCGCTGAGCGAAATCATTTACGACGGCAATTTGGAGGCGGGGGGTCTTCAATGGCGACGGTCCGCCTATGTTCCGCATCTTGGAGACGCCGAATTCGAATCATTGCGAATTTTCCGTCTGTGCATTTCGCAAACCTGTTGTCGTCAGAACCGCACTCTACATGCCGTTTCCTTTGAACCTGATTACGGCAGTTGATCCGTATGCGCCTGAAAAGAATTAGTGATAGTTGCTAGATAAAGTTTGAATTTGACTCAAAGCAAAGAAGTCGGCACCCTGCCTGCAACCTGGTGGCACAGTTCATCCTTTTGGAATCAGAACGGAAGTGAGCAGCTTTCCTGTTTCTTTTTCTCGGGCACAGCGTCGTGCCCGCTCAACATGGCGTAGCGCTCCAAGAAGAGCCCAACTCCGACCGTGAGAACGGAGACAAGAAGTGAGTGGCCGGACTTTGGACAAGCGTCTATCAGCAATTCCCAACAAGGCGTTTATCGGTTTTGGTATGCACTCGTTGAAGTGTTTCTACACTGCTCCGAAAGCTTACGGCGTTTCAGACTGCGATGGAGGTATTCCGATGAGGTTGTGTAGGACCAGTTTGTTGCTCTTCAGCGTCATTCTATTTTGCTCTCTCCGCTTGCTCTCACAAACTGCGGTGACTTCATTGAACGGCACGGTCGTTGACCCTGGTGGCGCCGCCACTCCCCAAGCGGATATCACGCTCACGAATCGCGACAGCGGGTTTAATCAGACCAGAAAATCGAACGGCGAAGGGGAATACAGCTTCCAACAGATTCCGCCCGGCAAATATACAGTTACCATAACTGCGGCTGGTTTTGCACAGCAGGTCAGGCAAGTGGAGCTGCTGGTCAATCAAACCGGGAGACTTGATATCGGTCTTACCCTCCAAGCCGCCAGCACGAGCGTGGAAGTGAACGCCCAAACGGTCACGCTCAATACCAGCGACGCGACTATCGGTACTCCTTTCAATCAAACCGAGATTCAAGCCCTTCCCTTTGAAGGCAACAATGTGCTTGACCTTCTGAGCCTGCAGCCAGGCGTAATGTTTTTGGGGCGGCAGTCGGACAGCCAGATGGATGTGGACAGCCGCAGTGGGTCCGTAAACGGCGCGCGTTCCGATCAGAACAACTACACGCTGGATGGTTTGGACGACAACAACCAGAATAAGGGCTACGCGTTCGAAGGAGTTTTGCGATCGACCCGCGATTCGGTGGAAGAGTTTCGCGTGGTCACCACAAATTCAAATGCAGACTCAGGGCGATCCTCGGGTGCGCAGGTAGCACTAGTCACGCGGAGTGGAACGAATTCGCTTCACGGTAGCGCTTATGAATATCATCGGCCCACGAATATGGTGGCGAATGACTGGTTCAACAAGCACTCCGAGCTTCAGACTGGGCAACCTAATGTTCCCGGAAGATTCCTGAGAAACACCTTCGGTGGTTCCTTCGGTGGGCCGGTCATGAAGGATAAGCTGTTCTTCTTTCTTGCCTATGAAGGACAAAGAACCGCTGAAAGCACGCAGGTTACTCGTGAAGTGCCGACCGCATCCCTGCGGCAGGGGAACGTGACCTATCTAACCCAGGCCGGTACTTATCGTACGCTTACGCCAGCCGACATTGCCTCCATGGATCCGAAGTGCAGTAAGGCCGGAACGTGTCCGAATGGACCAGGAGTAAACCAGGCAGCTCTCGCGTATCTAAGTCAGCTACCGCTCCCCAACGGCAACCAGTTGGGCGATGGCTATAATTTCGGTTCCTACACTTTTTCGTCCCCGTCTCCGCAGTCGCTGACCACGTACATCGCGAAAATCGATTACAACCTGAGCGCTAAGCAGCGTCTGTTTGTGCGCGGCAATCTTCAGTACGATAGGGGTATCAACGCCAAGCAATACCCGACCTCCCTGCCGAATTCGGCGCGATACGACAATTCCAAGGGAATTTCCGCCGGCCACGTTTGGACCGTCTCGGACACGGTCGTAAATAACCTGCGCTATGGATTTGTTCGACAAGGCTACGCTGACCTGGGAACCACGAGCCAGGACTATGTGACTTTCAGTAATGTTGACACGTTCAGCGCCGGCTCTGACGGAACGACCTATCCTTCCAGCATCATCAACGTTCCGACACACAATGTGGTGGACGACATAACGTGGGTAAAAGGAAAGCATACGATGCAAGCCGGCGTTAACTACCGGGCGATATTCAACAATCGACGGGCGAATTCAACCGCGTTCAAACACGCAAATGTAACCTCCAATTTTCTCACGGTGGGAGCAATTGCCTATACGGGCAGCAGTTTAGACCCCGGAGCTTTTGGGTTTCCCATCGTCGATTCCTCCTTCAAAACTGCCTACGATTCCGCGATCTCGGATGCCACAGGTCTCATCACGCATTCGGTGGAGTTCTTCAATTACGGCGTTTCCGGAAACAGTCTCTCTTCGCTCCCATCTGGGGGTTGGACGGCTCGGCGTTATCTGTCCAACGAGTACGAATACTATTTGCAGGATAGTTGGAAGTTGAAGCCAAATCTTACGGTTACATTTGGCCTTAGACACTCGTTGTTGCAGGTACCTTACGAGAGGAATGGACAGGAAGTGAGTCCTACTGCGAGCTTGCACGATTGGTTCATCACTCGCGGGACGCAGATGCTCCAGGGACAAACTTATAGTTCCGCGATCTCTTTCGGACCCGCCGGGCGGGCCAACGGCAAGGCGGGGCTGTGGAATATGGACAAACTGGATATTGCGCCGCGCTTGGCCTTCGCCTATTCACCGAATTTCGGGAGCGGAATTTTGGGCAAGCTGGCGGGACACGGCGCGAACCTAACGTCCGTTCGCGGGGGTTTCGGTATGTACTACGACCATTTCGGCGAAGGCATCATGAATACGTTTGATGCGCACGGCTCGTACGGTTTGTCGACCCAGGCTCAGAACGGCGTCAATCAATACGTGGACACAGCGCCTCGCTTCAGTGGTCCGCAAAGTGTGCCCACCTCCATTATTCCGGTGCCGTCATCGAATGGAACCTTCCCGGTAACTCCAGGGAACGGCTTGGCAATTTCCTATGGGCTGGATAACAAGTTGCATACGCCCTATGCGTACGGGTTTGATTTGGCGATTTCAAGACAACTTTCGAAAGGCGTGATTGTGGAAGCGGCTTATACCGGGAGGCTTGCACATCGACTCCTGCAACAACTCGATCTGGCGATGCCGCTCAATCTTGTAGACCCCAAAGGCGGGGGCGACTACTTCACCGCAGCAACGCAGTTGACGAAACTCGCCAACGCGGGCACTCCCGCTGGCAACGTTGCAGCGATCCCCTACTGGGAACATTTGTTTCCGGGAGCGGCCGGAGGAGGCTTCTCTGCTACACAAAATATTTACCAGACCGAATTTTCCCACGTTCATGCTGACCCTGTGACTCATCAGCCCGCTTGGTCGCCGATCATCGCCGGGAACGAGACGGCGGCACTCTACGACTTGGATCTCGGATACTCTGTCGATCAAACCGACCCATTGTTCCGGTATTTTGATCCCCAGTATTCTTCGCTGTATGCCTGGTCATCCATCGGGACCAGCAGCTATCACTCAATGCAATTGTCTTTGCACCACCCCATGCGGAAGGGCGTGCAATTTGATTTGAATTATGTCTTCGCAAAATCTATCGATTTGGGATCCGATACAGAGCGTGGATATGGGGGCCAACTGTTCAGCTCTCTTATCAACTCTTGGAATATACGCGGAAATCGCGGGCCCTCGGATTTCGATGTGCGCCACGCGATTACGGGCAACTTCGTGGTTGCCCTGCCCTTTGGACGGGGTGCTGCCTTTGCTTCCGGCGTAAACCGCGCGCTGGACGCCGTGATTGGCGGTTGGGCGCTTTCCGGCCTCGCACATTGGACCAGCGGGTTGCCGTTCAGCACCATCGATGGCCTTGGTTGGGGAACCAACTGGAACAACCAGAGCTTTAATGTGCTAACGGGACCCGTTGCAACGGGAGGACACAACTCCAATGCCGGCGACCCCAACGTGTTCAAGAACCAGACAGCAGCTCTCGCGAACATCCGTGCTCCCTATCCTGGAGAAACAGGCCAGAGAAATATGCTTCGCGGCGATGGATACTTCAGCATCGACTCAGGTCTATCTAAAGTATTTCGCATCACGGAAGGACAGAACGTGAAGTTTTCCTTCGAGGTCTTCAACGTAACCAACTCTGTACGCTTCGACCCCAACAGCATCAACAACAACCCGTTTGGGAGTCCCTCGAGTTTTGGGAACTACAGCGCATTGCTTACCCGTCCGCGAGTTGTGCAACTCTCGTTGCGGTACGCGTTCTAGCACTCAAGGAGGCAGAGGCAAGCAAGGGCAATCTTGATTGCCTTCTGCCTATTTTCATCGTAGCTTTGCGGAGCAATCACAGAGGTCTTGGATGATCCTTTGCAGAACCGCGTCAAGAATCCTTGCGCTGAGTTGCTTCCTCCCTTTAATACCTGCCGCCGCTCACTTTGCATCCGCCGAGAATGAGAAGAAGACCGTGTACGACTATTCGTTAGTCGCGTTCGACGGGAAGGAGGTGCCACTCTCGACGTTCAAAGGCAAGGTCTTACTAGTCGTCAATCTTGCCAGCCAATCCATTTTTAAAGATCAGATCCCTCAATTGGAGGAACTCCAAAAAACATATAAGGACAAGGGACTGGTCGTCCTGGGTGTCCCGTGCAACGATTTTGGCGCTCAAGAGCCGGGAACCGATGCGGAGGTGCAGAAGACGTACACCAACGAGTTTCACTTGAGCTTTCCAGTATTTGCCCGGGCATCCGTCCGGGGCAAGGATCAGGCCGCGCTGTATGGATTTCTTACCAATGACAAGAAAGGAGGAGCGGGGGGCGAAGTTCACTGGAGCTATACGAAATTTGTCGTCGACCGCGGCGGCAAAGTTGTAGCGCGATTTGAACCGGAAGTAGCGCCGAATTCGCCGAAGCTTGGGGCAACGATCGAAGAAGTTCTTGCGGGACGGTATAGGCCACCGGCCCAAAAGAGCGGCGACGAAGAAAAAAAGGGGCAAAGCGACCAGGGCGAGGGACCGGGGCGGTAGGCCGTGCTTTTAATTGCGATGGGCGCCGTTGGTTGAAAGCATACCCCAAGATTGCACTCCGCGACGGAGGAGTGACTATGGCTGGTTGGGATT
>WNFJ01053968.1_pt1 | contig 19350 bp, 20 predicted proteins | sample 5400461 | NCBI WGS metagenome assembly WNFJ01 (sample SAMN13153349, study PRJNA577476) | soil metagenome | isolation source: 115 cm saprolite on Douglas fir-dominated hillslope | place: USA:California | collected 2013-09-17
TTTTCGCCTGCGGGAACTTGGTGGCGAGGCCGGCCGCTGCCGCGTCGACGCTGCTCTGACTTCGTCCATTGATGACGACCGCGGCACCCGATTGGGCGAGCCCGGACGCGATGGCAAAGCCGATCCCGGCCGTCGAGCCGGTCACAATCGCTCGTTTTCCGCTCAGATCGACGATCATGCGCTCGGCCCGGTGCTGACCCGGACACATCTAGGTTCGAAAAAGTCCCGCGCAATACGTCGGGCCTCATACTCACGGATAGCTTGCACTGGAGAGAAAATAGCCGGCGTAGCCCGGAGGCGAAAATTCAAGTCCGCGCCGTCATCCGCTCCTTCAAATGCGGAAACTTTTCGGTGAGGAGCGAGCCGAAATAATAGGTCGGTTTGAACGCCGGATGGGCGCGGATCGCCTCGAACCAGCGCGCGATGCGCGGCTTGTCCCGCCACATCGCGTCGAGCCCGAGATCGGCCATGCGCACGATCGTGGGCATCACGCAAATGTCGGCCAGCGTCGCCCGCGCGCCCATGAGCCAGGGCCCGCCGCTTTTCGCGATCTCGTCGTCCATGCGCGTGAGCGTGCGCCCCAGGCGGTCGAAGGCGGCCTGCATTTCCGCATCGGAAAAGCCCCGGCGGCCCATGGCGAGCATGAACTCCTTGCGCAGCGGCTTTGATTCCGCGAAGGCAACGAAATCCTGCTCGCTCATGGCCGCAAAGCGCGGCAGGAAGGCGAGGTTGAAGGTCGGCACGCGGATCGCCGCGGCCGGCATCTCGTCGATGAAATGCATGAGCGCCCGCATGTGGGCGCGCGCCAGCGGGGTGGGCGGCGTGAAGCTCTCCGGCTCCGGCGCGATCTCGTCGAGATATTCGCCGATGACGGCGGAATCGATCACGATCTTGCCGTCATGGTCGAGCGTCGGTTGAGCTGATCGCCCGCCAGGAGGTCGAGCTTCACCTCCGCGAAGGCAAGCCGCTTGGCGTTGAGGACGAAACGCACCCGCTGGCTGCAGGTCGATTGCGGCGCGTTGTAGAGCGTGAACATGAGTCGTTTTCTGGGGCTTGTCATGGCCGGGCTTGTCCAGGACAAGCCAGGCCATGACAACGTTTCCAGGTCCGTGCCATCCTAAATCAAAACGATGATTTCAGCCTGAGATGATCCAACCGGTTGATCGATTTGACCTCGATGCGCTGCTTCTCGTTGTCCTTGAGCACGTCGAGCGGAATGACGGCGCCGGCGGCGCCTTGCGCATAGAGCTTGCGGTAGAAATCCGGGAGATGGGTCACCGGCTCGCCGTTGACGCCGAGAATCATGTCGCCGCGCTTGAGCCCGGCCCGGTCGGCGGGTCCCGCGGTCGTCACGGCGCTGACGAACAAATGGCCGCGCATTTCGTCGGTCGTGACCCCGAGCCACGGCCGCCCGGCTCCGGCCCCGCGCCCGGTGACGATGAGATCGGCGAGGATGGCAGGCAACAGGTCGGTCGGCACGAACATGTTGCCGGTCATGCCGTCGCCCTTTCCGGTCGCGTCGCCGACGATGAGCGAGCCGACACCGACCAGCTTGCCCTCGTGGTTGAGCAGCGCCGCCCCGCTCCAGGCCTGCTGCGGCGGCGCTGTGAAGATCGCCTCGTCGAGCAGGTATTCCCAATTGCCGGCGAATTCGCGCTTGGCGACGACGACCGCGGGCGCGGCATTGGCGGGGCCACCGCGTCGCGCTCCTTGAGCTCGGCGGATTTGCCGAAGGCCAGCGGCTGCACCTTCAGCGGCGCGATCGCCTGCAATAGGCCGAAGCCGGTCTGGTGGTCGTAGCCGACGATATTCGCCGGCACATCCTGGCCGTCATTGGTCATCACCTCGGCCGAGTGCGCCTCGACCATGAGATAGCCGATGGTCAGGATGAGACCATTGCTGTCGATCACGATGGCGGAGCCTTCGCGCTCGCGCCCGAGCGTCCGGGTCGTGCGCCCATCCGGATTGATGAAGGTCTTCATATGCACGACGCCCGAGAGCAGCTCGGCGAGCGCCGGGGACTGGGCGCGGGCCGCAGAGGTCAAGGCGGTCGCGCAGGCAAGCGCAAGCAGCGCAACCGGGAGACCGTTTCGCAATCCACGAACCGGAATGGATCTTCGCCGACATTGAATCCGCATGAATCCTCTCCATCAAAAGGACGGCTCAAAAACGGAGGGCTCGCAAACTCAAGGGAACGCAAGGGTCGCAAACGAAGTCCCGACACGGGAAGACTTGCGGCATCGTCACGCGCGAGTCGGCACTATACGCCGGGACTATACGCCGGGACTATACGTCTCTGGCGGGCTGCAGCCATCCGGTCGCGCGCCATCCCACCGGATTCTTCATCGCCGGTCACGCCGACGATACCGAGCCTATGCCTATGGCCTGCTCGAAGGCGCGTCGCACTTCGGGCGGCTGGCCGTATTGCCAACGGAAGCCCTGCAGGCGCGCCTTGAGGATCGGAATGGTCTCGAATTCCTTGCGCGTGACCCCTTCGACGCAGCGCTTGCGCTCCATATTCGGCAATTCGACGCATTTTGCGACATTCGAATTGCGGATGATGCCCTTGGGCTCGGAGCCCTTGGCAAGTGCCGCAAGCTCGTCGAGGAAGCGCTTGCGGATCATCGTGATGCCGAGATCGCTTGCCCCCAGATGCTCTCGGCTGCGATCCGCGATGGTGCCCTGGCCGACCCAAGCGATGATGTCCTGATTGATGACATGGCTCGATATCCAGCGCCCTTGCGCGTCCTTGATCGGGCCATGCCAGGTCGGAATCGGGCCCTGGACGTAAGGCTCCCGCTCCCGCGGCACCCGCGTGTAGAACCAGCAGACGCTGAGCGTGTTTTGATCGTCGATCGGCACGCGCCATTCGAAGTGATCGCTGAGATAGAAGCCGTTCGGCCATAGCGCCACGCGGCCGATCGTCCAGTTGGTATCGGTCTCGTTGGCGCCCTCGCGCACGCGCTTGTAGACGAAGCCGTGCTCGAATTCCTCGAACTTGAGCTTCAGGTGCCGGGGCGCGTTGGGGCCCGCCTCGCCCTTGAGGCGAGTGCCCCAATTCTCGTGCATCCATTCGAAATGCACCGGATCGCAGGAGTTCTCCTGGCACTGAAACCAGTTGCACGGGACTTCCGAGATCACGATCTCGGCAAAGCCGTTCGACCAGGTCAGCGGCTCCCAGACCGGCAGCTCAGGCGCCGGCTCCGGCCCCAGATAGGCCCACAAGAGGCCACCGGCCTGCTTGACCGGATAGGCGCGCGTCTTGCCGCGATCCCGGCCGCGCCCCGACGGGTTGGCGATGTCGTCGTAGGGCTGCTCGATGCAGCGCCCGGCCGCGTCCATCAGCCAGCCGTGATAGTGGCAGCGAATGCCGGTCTGCTCGACGAAACCGAGCGTCAGGTCGGCGCGCCGGTGCGGACACTGGCGGTCGATGAGGCCGAAAGTGCCGCCGCGGTCCCGGTAGAGCACGAGGTCTTCGCCGAACAGCCGCATCGGCTTGATCGCGATCTGGTCGAGCTCGGTGACGCCGCCGATCGGCATCCAGTAGCGCCGCAGGTAATCGCCCATCGGCGTGCCCGGACCGACCTCCGTGAGCAGCCGGTTGTTTTCAGCGCTCAGCACCTTGGCTACCCCTCCAATCCGGTCGGCACGTTCTGGTTTTCGCTTTCGAGCTTCATGCCGGAGGCGAGCCCCATGGTCTCCATCAGGGCGGCGAAATCCTTCTGCAGATATTCGTCGGGCTTGGGCTTGAGGGTCGCGGCTCCGAAGTGGCTCTGCAACATTTCGCGGGCGGCGGCCGTCACCGGCATGATGACGTCCCAGTCGCGCCCCAGCGCGAGGCCGAGATCGAGGTCCTTGCGCAGAAGCTCGGGCGTGAAGGTCGTGGTCCAGTCGAGATTGACCAAAGCGGGCGATTTGTAGCGCGTGAACATCGAGCCCATCACGCTATTGTTCATGAATGACAGGAAAGCATTGCGCGGCACGCCCATCTTGTTGGCAAGCAGCGTGATCTCGATCAGGTTCTCGATGACGACGCCGAGCATGACATTGTGCGCGATCTTGCAAACGCGCGCGAGCTCGCCGTCGCCCACATAGGAGACGCCCTGCGGGGCGAACACCCCGATCAGCGGCATCACGGCGCGGCAGGCCGGCTCGAGGCCGGAGACGACCGCCGACAGCTTGCCGGCCTTGATCACCTTGGCGTTGCCGCTCACCGGCGACGCCACGAAATCGCTGCCGAGCCTGCTCAGGCGTTCGCGGATCGCGGCCGATTCCTCGACCGCAATGGTCGAGCAGTCGACCAGGATTTTCGGCACCCGGCCCTTGCCGCCGCTCGCCACCCCATCCTTGCCGAAGTAAACTTCGTCGAGGTCCTTGCCGGTCGACACGATCGAGAACACCACGTCCATGCCGGCGAGGTCGGCAAGCTTGTCGACCACCTTGCCGCCCTTGGCGACGAGCGGCTCGGCCTTGGCGCGCGTGCGGTTCCAGACGGAGAGGTCGTGGCCGGCCTTGAGCAGGCGTTCCGCCATGGGCAAACCCATGCGGCCCGTGCCGATCCAGCCGATTTTTTGCTCGTTCTTCGCCATATTCCCGCTCCTCGATGGATTCCGTGTCCGCGGCTTTATGACAGTATCGAAGGCGCTTCAACAGCGCCGCCTCGGCATGCCGCGCTCGCTTGCCGAACGGTGGGCGGCATGTGGATAGATGCCCGCAAATGGCCCGAATCGGGTACTATTGACGCAGATCAAAGAAAGCGTGACTGCTTAAGATGGTTGCTTTTGGAACAAGGTATCACAAACGAAGCTTGTGGTTACATGCGTCGGTCGTGCGGCTCCATTCCTAACCAGAGCGAACGGGAACTTCGAAAATGGTCCAGCCACGTCGCCCCAAGCGATTTGCCGAGCCCGAGATCGCCTCGCCGATCGCGGTCTGGAGATCGATGCTGGCCGCATCGATGAACTCCATCGAACAGCGCCGGGCCCGCCCGACCCATGACCCGAGGCTCGAAATGTTCGGCATCATCGTGCTGGCGCCGGCGTTCGTCGCGCTCACGGTGGCGATGCTTCTTGTGCTGCTCGCCATTTTCGTGATCTGGCTCTGCGTGGTGGGCGTGCTCTTTGCGGGCACGGTCATTGCCGATCAGGTCGGCCGCCGGTGGCGCCGCGGAGGATTTTTCAGGCCTCTCGATCATCGTGCGCTGGGCTATCCGGGGCACTGATCGATTTATGGAATCGGTCATTGATGGATCGATCGCTGGATCGATCAAAAGCTGAGCCGGTCGTGGGCTGAACCGGTCAGGGGCTGGTTTAAGTGCATCCCGTTCTTGAAGCGATCTATCACGTGCGCTGCGACGCGCGCTCGATCGAGGAGCGCGCCCGCGCCATCGCGATCGAGCAGAGCGTGGAAATGCCGGTCGCAGCCATCGCGGACGAATTCGTCCGCTCGCAGATCGTCGGCCGCGTGTCCGCCATCGAGGAAAAGGCCAGCGAGCTGTTCGAGGTTCGCATCGCCCTCGCCAGCGAAACCGTCGGGAACGATCCCGGCCAGCTCATCAATATGCTGTTCGGCAATAGCTCCCTGCACCCCGATGTCGCCTTGCATGACGTCGAGCTGCCGGGCGAGCTGGTGGCGACGTTCGCCGGCCCCCGCCACGGCTTGCACGCGCTGCGGCGCCGCGTCGGGGCGCCGGTGCGGGCGCTGACCTGCTCGGCCCTCAAGCCGCAGGGCCTGTCTCCGGCCAAGCTCGCGGAGCTGGCGCGGCGTCTTGCGCAGGGCGGCATCGACTACATCAAGGACGACCATGGCCTCGCCGACCAGGCCTATTCCCCGTTTGCGGCCCGGGTCGAGGCGATTGCGGCCGCATTACGCGGCGTCGCCCAGCCGGGCGGGCATGCCGCGCGCTATGTGCCGAGCCTGTCGGGCGATCTCGATGCCATGCGCCGCCAGATCGAGGTCGCGCGCGGCGCCGGCATCGATGCCGTCATGGCGGCGCCCGTGATCGCGGGCCTCGCCAATTTTCATCGGCTGGTGCGCGAGCATCCCGATCTGGCGTTCTTCGCGCATCCCACCATGGCGGGGGCCGCAATCGCGCCGCCGCTCATGTTCGGGAAACTGTTTCGGATGCTGGGCGCCGATGCGGTCATATTCCCCAATCATGGGGGACGTTTCGGATATACGGCGGAAACCTGTCGGCGCCTGGCATCGACGGCGTTGCGGGAGTGGCATGGATTGCGGCCCTGCGTGCCGGTGCCGGCCGGCGGCATGACCCGTGATCGCGTCACGGAAATGCTTGATTTCTACGGCGTCGACATCATGTTGCTGATTGGCGGCGCGCTACTCGAGGCCGGCGCGCAACTGGTCGAGGCGACCGCGGCTTTCGTGGCCGAGGTGCACGGATATCGCCAAGAAATATCGCCATGAGATAGCGCCATGAGCAAAATCAAATCGCGTGCGAGCGAGGTCGGCGAGAGCAAGACCGCCGGCGGCCGGCCGGTCCACCGCCGGGCGCGCAGCGACTACCGCTGGGACGGCGTGGCTGAGCTTCCGTACAAGGAAGACGATCGGGCACTGTTCAAGTCGATCACCCGGCAGGTGCTGTTCTCCGATTCCGGGATGCGCGGGGAATTGCGTTATTTCGAGGTCGCGGCGGGCGGCTTCTCGACGCTTGAGCGGCACGAGCACATGCACGCGGTGCTGATCCTGCGCGGGCGCGGCCATTGCCTGATCGGCTACGAGGTGAAATCGCTGGAAACCCGCGATCTCGTCACCGTGCCGCCGCTCACCTGGCATCAGTTCCGCGCCACCAAGGGCGAGCCGCTCGGCTTCCTTTGCATGGTCAATGCGCAGCGCGACAAGCCGCAGCTGCCGACCGCCGAGGATCTGGCGCGGCTCACAGCCGATCCCGCCATCGCGGAATTCCTGCGCAACGACCTGTAGCCCGCATGGAGCGTTTGCGAAATGCGGGACGGGCGTTCCCGGATTACGCAAGCGCTCCATCCGGGCTACGAATCCCGCCTCGTGCCCATTTCATCCTTCGGCAAAACGCGCTAAGTGCGGCGCGCACGAGCATAAGGAGCACGACATGTCGGTTACCGAGACGAGCCCGTTGGCCAAGGGCAATTACGAGCCGGTCGCCTGGAACTTCAAGCTTCTCGCCCAGCACGAGTTGCAGGGGTTCGGCGGCATGGGCGAAGGCATGTCGATCCAGATCGCGCCGGACGGCCGCCGCATCCTCTGGCTCGCCCACGAGAGCGCGCCGAAGAATTTTACCGGCGTCGATGTCTCCGATCCGCGCAAGCCGAAGGTGGTGGTGCAGACCGATCTGCCGCAAAGCCATATGCGCTCGAACTCGCTCGAGGTCACCGACAATGTGATGGCGGTCGCCTATCAGACCCAGAAGGTGGGCTTGCAGCCCGCGGGCTTCGAGCTGTTCGACATTTCGGTGCCCGAGAATTCTTCGATTGTTCCGGCCCGCATTCGCGCGGGGTGCATCAGCTCTGGTTCTGCGACGGCCAGTATATTCACCTCTCCGCCGGCGCGCCCGACTTCACCCCCACGCATCCCAACGACGATCAGTTCTACCGCATCTTCGACGTGCGCAATATCACCAAGCCGGTCGAGGTCGGCCGCTGGTGGCTGCCCGGCACGCGCCACGGCGACAGCACGCCGCCGCCGGAGCGCCATCCCAAGCCGCTCTTGGACCGCGGCAACCGCGCCCACAACACCAATGTCTATCCGGATCGGCCGGACCGTTGCTATCTCGGCTATATCGATGCCGGCATGTTCATCATGGACATTTCCGACAAGTCGAAGCCCAAGCCGATCAGCCGCTGGGACAACTCGCCGCCCTATACGGGCTTCACCCATACGGTCTTGCCGCTGTTCGACCGCAACCTCATGATCGTGACCGATGAATCCACCATCGACAACGCCGCCGACTGGCCGAAGCTGATCTGGATTCTCGATGCGCGCGACGAGAAGCATCCGGTGCCGATCGCGACCTGTCCGCTGCCGAGCCCCGAGGCCTATGCCAATCGCGGCGGCCGCTTCGGAGCGCACAACATCCATGAGAACACGCCGCGGCCGACGGCCTGGCACTCCGACCAGATCGTGCTCGGCACCTTCTTCAACGGGGGCTTGCGCGCCTACGATATTTCCAATCCCTTCCAGCCGAAGGAAGTCGGCACCTTCATCGCGCCGGCGCCGCCGATGTCGCCGGCCAAGAGCATCCAGCTCAACGACGTGTTCGTGGACGAGCGCGAGATCGTCTACACGGTCGATCGCTTCGCCGGCGGCCTGTACATTTTGGAGATGGATTTTTGAGGCGGGAGCGCGAAGAGCGGCGTTCCTCGCCCCGCTTGCGGGGAGAGGGCCACACGGCAATGCGGAAAACCAGAATTCGGCTGAGGGGGCGCTTCCACAAGCTCAGACTCGCGGCGAGGCCCCCTCATCCCGACCTTCTCCCCGCGCGCGGGGAGAAGGAGCCCGCTGCGGCTCGCGGGCCGCTTGAATGCTCGATCTGTTCCCTTCGCGGGCTGCTGGGCCGTTCGGACGGCGGCTCAAGCATGCCCGCGGCGCGCGCATTCCGGTGACGGTCGTCACCGGCTTCCTGGGCGCCGGCAAGACCACGCTGGTGCGGCGCTTTCTGGAAACCCCGGAAGGACGCGGCACCGCCGTGGTGGTCAACGAATTCGGCGCGGTCGGCATCGACGATGCGCTGGTCCGCGCCAGCACCGATGAAGTGACCTTGCTCGGCAATGGCTGCCTGTGCTGCACGACGCGCTCCGACCTGCAGATCGCATTGCGCCGCCTGGTGGCCGAACGCGAATGCGGCACGCTGCCGGGCTTCGGCCGCGTCATGATCGAAACCAGCGGGCTCGCCGATCCCGGACCCATCCTGCAGACGTTCGCGACCGATCGGGCGCTGGGCGGGGAATTCTTCGTCGAGGTCGTGGTGGCGGTGATCGACGCGAGCTGCGGCCTCGCCACGCTCGATTGGTCGGCGGAAGCGCGCAAGCAGGTGATCCTCGCCGACCGCCTGGTGATCTCCAAAACCGATCTCTGCCCCCTCCCTATCCCTCCCCCGCATAGCGCGGCGAAGACGCGCGTAGACGCGCTTGTGCTGGGGGAGGGAACCGGAGGGGGGGCGCAACTGATCTCGCGCCTGCGCGAGCTCAATGGACACGCGCCGATCGATACGGCCATCGGCGGCGCGCTTGATCCGCGCCGCCTGATCGAAGCCGAGCCGAGCGGGCCGCGGCCGCATTCGGGTTTCATCGGCGAGACCCGGCACAGCGACGGCATCCTGAGCTTTGTGTTGAGCGAAACCGCGCCGCTCGCCTGGCAGCCGTTCGAGCGCGCCATGGAGACGCTGATCGCGCTGCGCGGCAGCGACCTGTTGCGCGTGAAGGGCTTTCTCAATGTCGCCGGATGCAGCGGTCCGGTCCTGGTCCAGATCGTGCAACACCTGGCGCACCCGCCGCTCGAGCTCGCATCCTGGCCGGACCACGACCACGCCAGCCGTCTGGTTTTCATCACCCGGAATCTTCCGCAGGAGCGGGTCTTAGCCCTGCTCCACTCCGTGCGGGCGCTGGCCGCGGATGCGCCGGGCGAACCCCGCGGCTGACCCGACCCGACGGTCCCGGCTCCTATCGCCGCAGGGGTGTTTCCAAGCGTGTGGGCTTGGACTACCCTTGGGCCGGTTCCAATCACGGCCGGACCGCCGTGTCCGGCGGAAGCGTTGCGCGAAGGCGCACCAGGCCGCCGCTTATCCAGCGCCATCCCAGGGAGACATGCACCCATGGCACGAATAACCCTCGACGTGAACGGCAGCGCCCACACGATCGATGCCGATCCGGACATGCCGCTGCTCTATGCTTTGCGCAACGATCTTAACCTCAACAATCCGCATTTCGGCTGCGGGCTCGCCCAATGCGGCGCCTGCACGGTGCATATCGACGGACAGGCGGTGCGCTCCTGCGTCACGCCCCTCTCCGCCGTCGGCACCCGCAAGGTGGTAACGCTGGCCGGGCTCGGCACGCCCGACAAGCCGCATCCGATCCAGAAGGCCTATGTGGAGGAAGAGGTGCCGCAATGCGGCTACTGCATCAACGGCTGGATCATGACGGCGGCGGCACTGCTGAACCGCAACAAGAAGCCGACCGATGCGCAAATCAAGGATGCCCTCACCGGCCTCAAGTGCCGCTGCGGAACCCATATGGGCATCATGCGCGCGGTCAAGCGCGCGTCCGAGATGATGGGCTAAGGGAGGCCAACATGACCAAGATGGACAAGGCTTCAACGTTCTCCCGTCGCGCCATGCTGCAGGCCGGCGGCGCCTTGGTGGTGTCGGTCGGCATGCCGATCGGGCTCGACACGGTGCTGGGGATCAATCTGGCGCAGGCGCAGGGCGCCCGCCCGCCAGTCACGCCCGACCAGCTCTCCTCCTACATCGCGGTCAACGCTGACGGCTCGGTCACGGCCTTCTTCGGCAAGATGGATATGGGACAGGGCGTCTTCGTTGCGATCGGCCAGATCGTTGCGGAAGAGCTCGACGTGCCGTTCAAGAGCGTGAAGGTGCTCATGGGCGACACCGCCACGAGCGTGAACCAGGGCGGCGCCTCGGGCTCGACCGGAATTCAAGACGGCGGCAAGCAGATGCGCGTGGCGGCCGCAGAGGCGCGCCGCGTGTTGGTCGACATGGCGGCCGAGAAGCTCGGCGTTCCCGCCGAAAAGCTCGCCGTCACGGATGGCATCGTCGGCGATGGAACCAAGAAGGTGTCTTACGGCGAGCTGATCGGCGGCCGCTATTTCAACGTGCAGCTCGACTGGAACAAGCAGATCGGCAACGCGCTCTACGCGCCCGGCAAGGCCCAACCGAAGAAGCCGAGCGAACATAAGATCGTCGGCCAGCCGATCCAGCGCGAGGACATCGCGCCGAAGGTCTATTGCCAGCAGGACTTCGTCACCGACGTCAAGGTGCCGGGCATGGTTCACGCCCGCATGATTCGTCCGACAGTCGCCGGTGCGGTGCCCGTCAAGGTCGACGAAAGCTCGATCGGCAACATTCCCGGCGCGAAGGTGGTGTGGGAGAAGGGCTTCCTCGGCGTTGTGGCGGAAAAGGAATGGGACGCGATCAAGGCGGCCCAAAATCTCAAGGTCGAGTGGTCCGATGCCAAGCCGCCATTCCCCGACCAGGCCGCGCTCTACGATCACATCCGCAAGGCGCCGGTGCGCAAGCGGCAGGTCGACGGCAAGGAAGCCGGCAATGTCGACGAGGCCTTCAAGTCCGCGGCTCGCGTGATCGAGGCCGAGTACGAATGGCCGTTCCAGTCCCATGCCAGCATGGGCCCTGCCTGCGCCGTCGTCGAGATCAAGGACGGCCAGGCGACAGTATGGACCGGCTCGCAGAAGCCGCATTTCGTCCGCGACGGCATCGCGGCGACGCTTGAATTGCCGCCCGAAAAGGTCCGCGGCATCTGGGTGACCGGTCCCGGCTCCTACGGCCGCAATGACGCCGGCGACGCGGCCATGGATGCCGCCCTCCTTGCGAAGGCGGTCGGTCGTCCGGTCAGGCTGCAGTACATGCGCGACCAAGGCACCGGCTGGGACCCGAAAGGGCCGGCCTCGACCCATCGTGCCCGCGCGGCAATCGACACCTCCGGCAAGGTCATCGCCTACGAGTTCGTCAGCAAAGGTTTCTCGCGCGTGGACGTCAATTCGAACGAAAGCGCGCCGCACGATACTCTGGCCGGGCAGCTTCGCGGTGTCCCGCTGAAGTCGGGAGACGGCTTCGGCATCCCGACGGAGTCCTACGAGTTCGCCAACAAACGCACATCGTGGGAAATCATCCCGCCGTTGCTGGATCGCGGGTCACCCTTGCGCAGCTCGCATCTGCGCGATCCCGTCGGCCCGCAAATTCACTTCGCCAGCGAATCGTTCATGGACGAGGTGGCGGCGGCGCTCAATGTCGATCCGATCGAGTTCCGCCTGCGCCATATCAAGGACCCGCGCGACATCGCTTTGGTGAAGGCCGTGGCGCAACGCTCGGGCTGGATCAGCAGAACCTCGCCGCGCAAGGACCAGACTGGCAACACGGTCAGCGGGCGCGGCATCGCCTATGTGCAGCGCAACGGGACGCGAGTCGCGATCGTCGCCGAGGTCGATGTCGATCGCTCGAGCGGCAAGATCTGGGGGCGGAAGTTCACGGTCGCCCATGACTGCGGCCAGATCATAAATCCGGATGGCCTCAAGCATACGATCGAGGCCAATATCGTGCAGGGCGTAAGCCGCACGCTTTGGGAGGAAGTCAGGTTCGACCGCAAGAACGTGACCAGCGTCGACTGGGTGACCTACCCGATTCTCGACATCACAGAGACGCCGAAGACGATCGACATCGTGCTGATCAACCACCCGGAGATCGCGCCCTCCGGGGCCGGCGAGCCGTCAACCCGCCCGGTGGCGGCCGCGATCGCCAACGCGATCTTCGACGCTACCGGCGTGCGCATCCGCCGCGTGCCGTTCTCGCCCGACAAGGTGAAGGCGGCGTTCTCTTAAGAGCGTGGCGCGGGATGCAATGATTGAAGGGGTCGGCCGGAACGGGCCGGCCCCTTCGCGCGGACGGGAAGGTGGCGCCAGTGAAGCAAGTCGAGGTCGCGGTGATCGGGACCGGTTGGTGCGGCGGCATCCGGTCGGAAACGTTGTCGCGCTCCGCCCTGGTGGACAAGCTGCATGTCTGCGAGATCCGTCCCGAGCGGCTCAAGGAGGTGCAAGAGCTCACCCGCGCCGCGCATGCCACGCTCGACTATCAGGACATCGTCAAGAACGCGGCGGTTTCCGTGGTCTACATCTGTACCACGCCGGAACCGACGCATTTTCCGATCGCGCGCGACTGCCTCAGGGCCGGCAAGCATGTGCTCTTGGAAAAGCCCATCGCGATGCAGCTTTGGGAGGCCGACGAGCTGATCACTTTGGCGCGGCGCGGGGGCTTGAAATTCACCATCGGGTATTCGCAACGCTTCAACGCCAAGTTCGCCTTCGCCAAGAAGAAGATCGTCGACGGCACCATCGGCAAGCCGGTCTCCGTGATGGTGAGCCGCCACCTCTCGCGCAATCTCGGCAAGAAGATCGCCGGCCGCGTGAAGCTGTCGCCGGCCGCGATGGAGTCGACGCACGATCTCGATTTCGTCTTCTGGCTGCTGGCGCCGGCGAAACCGGTGCGCGTCTATTCGCAAGGCGCCTACGGCTACATGCAGGCCCTCAACGGCTCCTACGACTGCATGTGGACCACCGTGACCATGGACACCGGCCTCATCGTGGTGGTGGGCGGCGGCTGGAACCTGCCGCCGAGCTATCCCAACTATTGCGCCACCTGGGTCGAGATCACCGGCACCGACGGCGCCCTGGTGCTGGACGACACCCACCGCGACGTCTGGCTCAACACGGTCGCGGATGGCACGCGGTTCCCGCTCTCGACCATGCCGGGCGAGCAGGTGGACCATGTCTTCGCCGGCCAGATGGGACCGGAGACCATCCACTTTCTCGAGGCCTGCCTCCTGGACCGACCCGTCATGGTGACGCCGGAAAGCGCCCGCATGGTCATGGAAACCTACACGGCCGCCGATTTGTCGGCTGAGCGCAACGCGCCGGTCGATCTTCCGCTTTCCAACGAGGCGCTCGCCGCGATCGCCGGCACGACGGGAGGCAAGCAATGACGGATCAAGCAACGACATGTCGAAAAACGGCGGGCCACATGATCGAGGCCGCGCTGGCTCTGTCGGTCGTGCTGGCCGCCGCCGCGCCGGCCGCGGCGCAGCAGGGCGTCGCCGAGTTCTACAAGGGCAAGACGCTGCGCATCATCGTCGGGGTCGGGGTCGGTTCGGGCTACGATCTCAACGCCCGCGTGCTCGCCCGCACGTTGCCGGCGCATATTCCGGGCAGCCCGGCCGTGATCGTGCAGAACCAGCCCGGCGCCGGCAGCCTGGCCATGACCAATGCGCTCTACAACAACGGGCCGTTCGACGGCACCGTGATCGGGGCCTCGTTCAACGGCATGCCGACCACGCCGCTGCTCGAGCCCTCCGGCGCGCGCTTCGATCCCGTCAAGCTCAACTGGCTCGGCAGCACCAATCGGGAGACGCAGATCACTTACGTCTGGCACACCGCGCCGGTGCAGAAGCTCGCCGACCTTTACACCACCGAGCTGATCGTCGGCGCGCAGGCGCCCGGCTCGACCCAATATGATTTTCCGGTCCTGCTCAACCATCTGTTCGGGACCAGGTTCAAGGTCGTCACCGGCTATGAGAGCACGCCGAAGATTCATCTGGCGATGGAAAGCGGCGAGGTACAAGGCAACGGCGCCACCAATTGGTCGACCGTGAAGGCGCTCAATTCGAATTGGCTGACCGAGAAGAAGATCCGCATCATCGTGCAATGGGGATTGAAGAAAAATCCCGAGCTCCCCGATGTTCCGCTGGTTCTCGACCTCGCCAAGTCGCAGTCCGACCGCCAGGCGCTCGAGCTCGCCTTGGCGCGGCTCGAATTCGGGCGGCCGTTCTTCCTGCCCCCGAACGTGCGCGCCTTCGACGCCACTGTGAAGGACCCGGCATTCCTCGCCGATGCCGACAAGTCCAAGATCGAGGTCGACCCGTTGACGGGCGAGCAGGTCGCTGCGCTGGTCGAGCAGGTCTCCCGCACGCCCGCCGATACGGTCGCGCGCGTGCGCGCCGCGATGGAGAACAAGTGATATCTTGCGCCCCGTATTGGCGAAACGCATTCGGTCAAGGGAGGCTCGCATGATCGGAAACGCAGCACGCATGAGCGTCGTCGGCGCGGTCGCCGGCGCAGCCGTCATGGCGATGAACTGTACCGCCTCGGCGCAGACCCAACTCAAGGTCATCGTCTTTCCGACGCTCGCCAACCTGGCGCAGTACGCGGCGCTGTCGCAGGGCTACTACAGCAAGCGCGGTCTCGCGGTCGAGCTGATCGGCACGCCCAATTCCGATGAGACGAGGGACGGTTTGGCCCAGGGCCGCTACCAGATCGCCCATGGCGGCGTCGACAATGCGGTGGCGCAGGCCGAGACCGACAAGGTCGATCTGTTCATCTTCATCGGCGGCAACAACGGGTTCAACAGCCTCATCGTCCAGCCGGACATTCGGTCCTACGAAGACCTGCGCGGCAAGACCATGGCGGTCGATTCGCCGCTCACCGCCTTTGCGATCCTGATGTACAAGATGCTCGACGTGAAGGGTCTCAAGCGCGGCGACTACACGGTCAAGGCGGTCGGCGGCAGCCCGCAGCGCTTTCAAGCCCTGAGCAAGGACAAGACCTATGCGGCCGCCATATTGAATCCGCCGTTCACGCTCCAGGCGCAGGATGCCGGCCTGAAGGATTTGGGAGCCGCGATCGACGTGGTCGGCCCCTATCAATCGGATGGCGGATGGGTGCTGCGCTCATGGGCCAAGGCCAACGAAGACACGCTGGTGCGCTACATCCAGGCCAACATCGAGGGCATTCGCTTTGCGCTCAATCCCGCGAACAAAGCGGCGATGACCGCCACCATCGCGGAGCGCCTCAAGCTGCCGCAGGACATCGCGGCGCGCTCCCTGCAGCTCGTCCTCGACCAGAAGGGCTTCGCCACCGACGCCAAGTTCGACATGGAAGGCTTTCGCAACGTGCTGAAGCTGCGCGCCGATCTGCTCGGCACCTGGGGCGGCATGCCGCCGGCGCCTGAGAAGTATCTCGATCTGTCCTATTACCAGCGCGCGCTGGCCGGTCTTTGAGATCGCCGACGGCACCGCGATGGCCGAATGAAACGACGGGCATTCATCGCGGGGCTCGCGAGCGCGGCAGCCTGGCCGCCGGCGGCGCGCGCGCAATCCGCCTCCAGGCGCTACCGAATCGGGATGCTCGACACAAGCGCGCGCCAATTCAACGCCAATTTCGGGGCGTTCCAGCAGGCGCTGCGCGAGCATGGCTATGTCGAGGGTCAAAACCTGAGCTTCGAATATCGCTCGGCCGATGGCCGCAATGAAAGCTTTGCCGAGCTGGCCGCGGAATTGGCGCGCCTCGACGTCGATCTGATCGTGACGCGGGGGACACCCGCGGCGCTGGCCGCCAAGGCCGCGACCGCAACCATACCGGTGGTCATGGCGGCGGTCGGCGATCCGATTGCGATTGTCCGTGGCGCCGGCAATCTGACCGGGTTCGGCGCCAACCTGCAAGGCGCGGAGCGAAAGCGCGTCGAAATTCTCAACGCCATGCTTCCTAGACTGGCACGCATCGCGGCGCTCATGAACTTGTCCAACCCGTCGCGCCAATCGGAATGGAGCGAGATCGCGGCCGGCGCGCGTTCGTTGGGAATCGAGCCGCAGGTCCTGGATACCAGAACGGTCGCGGACATCGAACGGTCGTTCGACGCCGCGTCGAGCCAGCATGCCGACGCCCTGGTGGTCGGCAGCGACACGATCATGCAAACCAATCAGAGACTGGTTGTTGAGTTCGCGGCTGCTCATAGGGTACCGGCAATGTACACGTTTCGGGACTTCGTGGACGCCGGCGGCCTGGTGTCCTACGGGGTGAGCCTGCCCGACCTGTACCGGCGGGCTGCCGCTTACGCCGACAAAATCCTCAAGGGTACTCGGCCGCTCGACTTGCCGGTCGAGCAGGCGACCCGATCCGAGCTGGTCGTCAGCGTCAGGGCCGCAAAAGCCATAGGCCTCCGCATCCCCGAAGCTTTCCTCTCCCGTGCCGACGCGGTGATCGAATAGCCTTTCCGGTTTCGTAGACCGTGGCGAGGCGCGGCAATATTATCGCCCAGGTCCAGCGCCGCCCGCCGCATGGCTGAGGAATGACAAGGTCTGTGGGCCGGACCCCCGACCGTGGAAGGACATTTGTATCAAGTGTATCAAGCGTATGTGATCCAAATCGGATGGAAATGGATGGACAAATGGAGGGGTTTGGCAGAGATTTATTGGATGGGAATGGATGAAAAAGTGGCGCGCCCCTTCGATCTTGCGGGTCTGCAGATCACGCCTGAAATCCTTTCGCTGATTGCGGAGATCGACGAGTTCAAGGGCGCGTGGCGCGCCGTGGGTCGGATTGCGCCGGAACGGTTGTCGGGGCTGCGCCGCGTGGCGATGATCGAAAGCGTCGGCTCATCGACCCGGATCGAAGGCGCCAAGCTCAGTAATCGCGAGGTCGAACAGCTCCTGTCCAATCTTCGCTCCCGCTCATTCACGACGCGCGACGAACAGGAGGTCGCGGGCTATGCCGAGGTCATGGATACGATCTTCGATCATTGGGATGCGATCCCGCCGACCGAAAACCACATCAAGCAGCTTCACCGCGATCTCCTGACCCATTCCGACAAGGATGAGCGCCATCGCGGCGCCTACAAGACCTTGCCCAATCACATCGAGGCCTTCGATGAGAACGGAAAGAGTCTCGGCGTCGTCTTCGCGACGGCGACCCCTTTCGACACGCCGCGCCTGATGTCCGAGCTGGTGTCCTGGGCGCGCAAGTCCGAAAGAGACAAAACGCTGCATCCTCTTCTGGTCATCGCCGTCTTCATCGTCGTATTTCTCGAGATCCATCCGTTTCAGGACGGCAACGGTCGCCTCTCGCGCATCCTGACGACGTTGCTCCTGCTGCGGGCCGGTTATGCCTATGTGCCCTACAGCTCGCTCGAGAGCATCGTCGAGCAAAGCATGGATAGCTACTATCTCGCTTTGCGCCGAACGCAGACGACGATCCGGACGCCCGACCCGGACTGGGCGCCTTGGATCGATTTCTTCCTGCGCGCCTTGCAGCAGCAAAAGCGCCGTTTGGAGAAGAAGATCGAGCGCGAGCGGATCATGCTGGGCGATCTGCCGGAGCTGTCAGTCAAAATACTGAAACTGGCGCGTGAACACGGCCGAGTGACGATCGCGGAAGCCGTCAAGGTGACCGGCGCCAGCCGCAACACCGTCAAGGACCATGTCCGCGCGCTCACCGATCGCAAGCATCTGACGCGACACGGCGCCGGCCGGGGAGCCTGGTACGCGCCCATCTGATCGGGACATGAATCGCACGGAACGCCTCATCGCCCTGATGGACGCGCTTCGCCGCCATCGCCGGCCGGTCACGGCCGCCAGCCGGGCCGACGAGCTGGCGGTCGATCTAGCCTCAGGCCCCGAGATGCATCGCCTGTGACTCTGCTCCCCGCGCGCCTCACCGTTCCCGCACCGGCGCCAGCCCGAGTTCCGCCGCGAGCCGATCGAGCTGCACGATCAATTCGCCCGCCACGGGCACGCCGTTGCCCACCCGGTCGGCGCGGCGGCGGCGGCGCGCCTCGCCGGGCAGCCGGACGGCGTCGAAGCCGGGCAGCGTGCGCGAACCGCGCAAGTCGCGTAAGTGCCGGTCGATCTCGGCGGTGAAGCTCGCCAGCGGCGTGAAGCGGGCGATGTCGAGCGCGATGATGAAGTGGCCGGTATCGCCGGCGCTTTTCTCGTCGGCGTTGAAATCCACCACGTCGCGGCCGAACGAAGCCCCGTTGAGCGTTCCGGCCAGGAGGCCGAGCACCAGCGCAAGCCCGCTGCCCTTGTAGCCGCCGATCGGCAGCAGCAGGCCTTCGGCGCTGCGCTCGGGGTCGGTGATCGGTCCGCCGTCGGCGCTGCTCACCATCCAGCCTTCGGGCATGGGCTTGCCCTGCAGCCGATAGTTCTTCACCGTCCCGTAGGATGCGACCGTGGTGGCGATGTCGAGCACGACCGGCGCCTCCGCGCCGGCCGGAATGGCGATGGCGAGCGGATTGGTGCCGAGCAGCGTTTCGGCGCCGCCCCACACGGCCATGTGATTGGCGCTGGCGACCACCGAATAGATGCCCACCATGTCGTGGGCGAGCGGTAGGGCGGCATAGACCCCGGCGGCGCCCGCATGGTTGGAGCGCCGCGCCCCCACCCAGGCAACCCCGCACGCGCGGGCAAGCTCGACGGCGGTCGCCGCCGCCTGCGCCATGACCAGATGTCCCATGCCGTTGTCGCCGTCCACCAAGGCGGTCGCCGGCGCGGTCTTGCTCACCTTGATGTCGGGCCGCGGATTGACCCCGCCGGCGCGCAGGCGCCGCACATATTGCGGCAGCCGGAACACCCCATGGGCGTCGGCGCCGGTCAAATCCGCCTCGGTCATCAGCTCCGCGACCTTGGCGGCATCGTCGGCCGGCAATCCCATCTTGGCCAGCGCATCCTGGATGAAGCCGGCGATGGCCGCGGCCGGTACTCTCGTTGGTCTTAAGATTTGATCCATTGCGACCCTGGCCTGCGCGCGCAGCGTCCGATCCCAGTGCCGCACACCAGCCGACAAGGCAAG
>WNFJ01465032.1_pt1 | contig 19349 bp, 17 predicted proteins | sample 5400461 | NCBI WGS metagenome assembly WNFJ01 (sample SAMN13153349, study PRJNA577476) | soil metagenome | isolation source: 115 cm saprolite on Douglas fir-dominated hillslope | place: USA:California | collected 2013-09-17
ACCGCGTTCAAGGAAGGGTCGGAGATCTTCACCTGGCCGCCGACCGTGTTTCCGAAGCATTGGCACTGGGACAATTTCGTCCAGGCGTGGCAGGGCGCTCACTTTTCGCGCTACTTCATCAACTCCACGATCGTAAGCCTGGTCTCGGTCGTGACCAATGTCTTCCTCGGGGCTATGGCCGGATACGCCTTCGCCCGTCTTCGCTTTCCCGGTCGGAATTTCCTGTTCATCGTCGTGATGATCACGCTCATGGTCCCAAACGCGGTGCTCATCATCCCGCTGTTCTTGATGATGAAAAACGTCCCGTTCACCGACCCGGGCGGCTGGTTGAACACCTACCAGGGCGTGATCTTGCCGACCGCGGTCACGGGCTTCAGCATTTTCCTCATGCGGCAGTTCCTGCAGGGAGTCCCGCGCGAGCTTGACCAGGCGGCCGCCGTTGACGGCGCCAACCTCTTCCAGGTCTTCTGGCACGTCATTCTCCCGCTGACGAAGCCCGCGCTCGCGATCATCGCGGTCTTCACCGCCCTGACCCGCTGGAACGATTACCTGTGGCCGCTCGTCGCGATTCGAGATCCCGACCTCTACACCGTCCAGATCGGCCTGAAGTATTTCATCGGCCCGTACCACGCGCAGTGGCACTTACTCATGGCCGGGGCGGTGATCGCCGCCCTACCGATGCTACTTGTCTACGCGCTGTTCCAACCGTTCTTCGAACAGAGCCTGGGCAACCTCGGGACAGGTCTCAACGAATAGCCGAAGATATTTTCCTCCCCCGCTCGCAGGGAGGGGCCAAATCATCGACTGGCAGGCAGGACGATCCGTGCGATGGCGCCTTCCAGCGAAGAGGGATCGAGCCCGTGCTCGATCCAGTTGCCATCGTCCCGCGCGGGATGTACCGGCCCCGTACCGGCCTGCGTCCGTTCGAGCGCGCTGGCGATCTCGGCAAGATCGGCGGCCTCGAGCGTCAGGTTGCCGGCGGCGATCCAGCCGTCCACCTGCTCCGGCGAGCGCGCCCCGACAATCGCGCCGCTGACTCCCGGCCAGCTGAGCGTCCAGGCGACCGCGACGGCCGCGACCGAAACGCCGTGTCGTGACGCGATCGGCTTAAGCGCGTCGCGAAGCGCGAGATTACGGCTGAGTAATGGCTCCCGGAATTCCGGATTGCGACGACGCCAATCATCGGCCGCCATCCGCTCGACCCGCTCGCTACTGAAGTCGTCGGTGAGAATGCCGGATTGCATCGGGCTGTAGACGATGACCCCGGTGCCGTGCGAGGCGCTCCAGGGAATGACGTCCGCCCCTGACTGGCGATGGATCAATGAGAACGGCGGCTGAAGCGAATCGACGTGGCGGACGCGTTCGGCCCGCTCCAGGAGCTCGACGGTGAAGTTCGAGACCCCGCCGGCACGGACCTTGCCCTCGCCGATCAGGCGCGACATCTCACCCCACGACTCTTCGATGGGCGTTCCGATCGCGTCCGGCCAGTGGAACTGATACAGGTCGATGCGCTCGACGCCGAGCCGGCGCAGCGACGCCTCGACCTCCTTGCGGATCGATTCTGGCCGCAAGTTGCGCTGCGGCTCGGCAAAAGGCTTCGATGGGTCAGGCACCTGTCCGCCCTTGGTGAAGACGAAGGGACGCTCGGCAGCCGGGATCTCGCGGACCGCTTGTCCGACGACCTCCTCGGAATGGCCCAGCCCGTAGACGGCCGCGGTATCGACCCAGTTGATGCCGGACGCAACCGCATGCTTGATGGCCGCGATCGAAGCCGCGTCATCCTGGCTTCCCCAACCGTAGGCCCAACCGCCACCCCCGATGGCCCACGCGCCAAAGCCAACCTGGGTGATCTTAAGCCCGCTCGTTCCGAGCGGACGGGTACGCAACGTCATGATGCCAGCTCCTCTACCTGCCGCTCGTGGGCAGATCCGTTGGATACGCCGTGACAATCGCCGAGATGTCCTGGTCGGGCACCCGCGATGCAACTCCGGCAAACAGTTCGCGGGTCGCCGAGGTGAGTGGAGCCTTCGAGCCCACCCGTGGATCACGCTGGTACAGCGCGAGCCCGAGGTCGAGGTCCTTGAGGATGTCGCGAACGGCGAACAAGGTCGGCTCGTAGGTGTACCGGACGAAGCCGTTCTCCCGAACTTTGAGCCCCGGCGCGAACCGGCTGAGAATGGTGAAGACCGATTCGGGGTCCAGGCCTTGCGCCCTTCCGGCGGCCATCAACTCGGCGGCCCCCGCGCTCACAATACCCAGGTAGCTGTTGGCAATCAGCTTGAGCGTGGCCGCACTTCCGATGTCGCCGACGTAATGCACCTCACCGAGTTGCTGCAAGACCGGCCGTACCGCCTCCAGGTCCTCGACCAGTGCCGCACCCGCCAGGATGACCAACGTCCCGCTGTTGACGGCTGGAATGCTGCCGATCACGGGTGCCTCGACCAGCTTGGCTCCTTTTACCTCGGCGGCATCCCCCAGCTCTCGCGCGGCCGCTGGACCGACCGTGCTCATGTCGACGATGGTGCTCTCCGCGGAAGCCGCGAAAACACCGGTCGGACCGAAGTACACGTCGTGCAAGGCTTGCGGCCCAGTCACCATGCTGATCACCACGTCCGCCTGCCGGGCGGCATCAGCCGGCGAATCGGCGACAGGGCCAACGCCGAGGGCTTCCGCCTTACTTTTCGTCCGGTCCCAAACGGAAACATCAAAACCGCCGGTCTTCAGCCGGCGGGCGATCGCGCCCCCCATCTTTCCCGTCCCGAGTACAGCTACCTTTGTCATGGTTTTCAGGATGCGACACACGGGAATGCGCAACATCCCTCTCCCTGCCGAGCCGCCACCGTACTTTTGGGGGAAACGCCGGCGCTTGGTCGGCTACTTCGGAATCGAGTCCAGGACCTGCTGCGTGTGGCTCATTCCAAGCCTGGTTGCCCCCGCTTCGAGCATGGCCACCGCATCCTCGTAATAGAGGATGCCGCCGCTGGCCTTCACGCCGAGGTCCGGCCCAACCGCGGCGCGGATCAGGGCGACGTCGTGCAGCGTCGCCCCGTGGCCCAGATAGCCGGTTGAGGTCTTGACGAACGCGGCCCTGGCCTCAACGGCGATTGCGGACCCCGTCCGCTTCTCATCCTCCGTCAGGCGTGCGCATTCGAGGATCACCTTGACCGGACGGCCGGCGGCGGCGGCAACGACGCTCACGATATCCGCCTTGACCGCTACCCGCTCACCATCCTTGAGGCGTCCGATGTCCAGCACCATGTCGATCTCGGTCGCGCCGTCGGCGATCGCCAGTGCGGCCTCGCGCGCCTTGGCATCGATGTGCGCCGCCCCAAAGGGAAAGCCGACTACCGCGGAGATGCCAACGCCGCTCCCCCGCAGCACCTCGCTGGCCTCCGCGACCCGGTTCGAGTTCAGGCAAACCGTCGCGCAGTGGTTCCGTCGCGCGATCTCGCAGGCCAGCAAGACCTCGTGGCGCGTCGCGGCCGGATCGAGGAGGGTGTGATCGATCCGGGCTGCCAGCTCCGAACGCGTCCATCGCCGGATCACGGATCCAGCCTACGCCTGCGGTTCCGCTCAGGAGTCACCGCCGGACATACGGGTGCCCCATGCGCGGGGGAGGGTAGGTTGGGCCCGCCTTTCCCTTACCCTCCCCCGCTCGCGGGGGAGGGCAGGGTGGGGGCGGAAGTCGCGCGGTGATGCTTCAGTCTTCCTGGTCGCCCGTGACGGTGAAGTTCGCCGTCATGCCGCCGACCTGGAGCCGATAGGCACCGGGCTGGACCTTCGGCGGCCGGGTCGCGTCGATGTCGCCTGGTGTCACGGCCAGCACCGAGACCGGGAACGAGACATGAACCGTCTGCGACTGGCCCGGGTCGAGGGTCACCCGCGCGAAACCCACGAGCCGCTGTGGCGGCACGACCACGTCGCTGATCGGCTGTCGGACGTAGACCGGGACGATCTGCGTTCCGGCTCTGCCGCCCGTATTCGTCACGGTAAAGGTCGCGGTCTGCGTGCCGCCGGCCGAGACGGTCGCGTCGGTGGCGAGCCCGCTCGTGGTGAAGGTGGTGTAGGAGAGCCCGAAGCCAAACCGGTAGAGCGGGTTGTAGCCCGCGCCCTGCCCGAAGCTCGTGGCCGGCAAGAGGTCGAAGAACTTCGGCTGGTCGCCCAGCGGCGAGGGCGCTCCGCCGTTGAAATCTCCGTCCGGTGCGGCCGCGTCGGATGGCCAGCTCACCGGCAGCTTCCCGCTCGGATTGACGTTGCCGAAAATCACGTCGGCCACCGCGGCACCGGCTTCGGTGCTGCCCTGGTAGGCCATCAGCACCGCGTTCGCATTCTCGGCATCGGCGCCCAGCCCGATCGGCCGGCCGGCGATGACGACGACGATCAGGGGCTTTTGCGTCGCGCGCAGGGCGGCGATCAGCGTTTTCTGGTCCGGTGTGAGCTGGGGCGATGGATTGTCGCCCAACCCTTCCGCGTACGCCTTCTCGCCGACGACGGCCACGATCGCATCGGCCGAGCTCGCCGCCGCGACTGCGGTCGCCTGGTCCGGCGCGAAAACGACGTTGGGATCCTGTGCCTGAAGTCCCTTGAGGACGGTGGTTCCGGGTGGGATCTGGTTGGCGGGCCCCATGCAGCAGACGTGGCCGGCGCCGAACACGCCCTGCCAGCTGACGCTCCAGCCACCCAGCTGATTCGTCATCGAGTCCGCGCTTGGGCCGGTGACGACCAGCTTGCTGCTCGCTGAGAGCGGCAGCGCGTTGCCCTGGTTGCGCAGCAACGTGATCGATTCGCGGGCGGCCTGCAGGGTGACGTCTCGCCCGGCGGTGACCGCGGCATCCGCCTTGCTGGCGTCAACGAAGGGATGATCGAACAGCCCCAGGTTGAATTTCAACGTGAGGATCCGGCGGACCGCCTCGTCGATTCGCTCCGTGGAGATGGCCCCAGACTGCACGTCCTGCAGGATGGCGGCTTGAAACTGGTCGGCATTGAACGGCGTCATGCTCAGGTCGACGCCGGCGTTTACGGCTTTGGCAATCGCCCCGGCCAGGTCGGGCGTGATGTGATAGGTGTTGGCCAGCGCACCGACGTCGCCGAAGTCGCTGATCACCACGCCTTTGAAGCCCAGGCGCTCGCGCAGCTCGGTGGTCAGCAGGAAGTGCGAGGCGGTCGCGGGAATCCCGTTGATCGAACCCGAGTCCACCATCACGGTGCCGGCGCCGGCCTGGATCGCGCCCGCGTAGGACGGCAGGAAGACATCCTGTAGATAGCGAATCGGTAGCTGGGCCTCGGCCCGGTCGTGCCCGTTGATCGACTCGGAGTAGCCGGCGAAGTGCTTGACCGTGGCCGTGACCTTCAGTGAGTCATTGCCGCCGGCGGCCTGGAGTCCGTGCACGTTGGCAGCACCCAGAGCAGCCGACAGTACCGGTTGCTCCGCCCAGGTCTCGTAGGTGCGGCCCCACCGGTTGTCGCGGGAAAGGTCCTGGACCGGGGCGAAGTCCCACAGCCAGCCGGTGGCGATCAGCGCTTTCGCGGTGACGGCGCCACCAGCCTCGGCCGAGGCCGGATCCCAGGTCGCGCCCATGCCGATCGATTGCGGGAACAGCGGCGCCTGGAAGGGGTGCCCGAAGCCGTGGACGGCATCGACGCCGAACACGACCGGGATGTGCAGCCGCGAATGCTCGATGGCGAAGTGCTGCATCGTGTTGTACTCGTTGGCCCAGTCGGTGCCGGTGTTTCCCGGGCCGCCGGAGTGCGTCGTATCGATCGGGATGTCCGTCCCACCGGCGAGGATCGCGCCGACGCGATTGTCGATGAAGATCTTCTGCTCGCAGTTGGGGTTGGGATCGTTGAAGCCGCCCTGGCTGGTGCAGGCGCTGTTGGTATCGGTGACCTGTGTCACTTCGATCATGTCCATCTGGCCAACCTTCTCTTCGATCGTCATCCGCGACAGCAGGTCATTGACGCGGTTCGCAATCGACTCGTTGCTATCGAGAAAGACAGCCTCGCTGCTGGCAACCGCCGACGAGCCCAGGGCGATGCTGACCAACACCGCCGCCAGCGCCGTCATGGCGCCCAACCGCCTCGCGTGAACGTTTCGCGCACGCACGCTCAAGAAGTTGATGGTCCGCTTCATCTCGCACCCTCCATGTGAACCTTTGCGGCTCTCGCGAGCCTCCCCGATGACGCCAACTACGGTAGTACGGCTGAGCTTTGGCGTCAATCATGTGCACGGATGTTGTGCGGGGAGTGGTGTCAGACATTACATCACCTTCGAATCACGGAGGGTGAGTTTGACAAACCGTGTAAGTTAGCGAGGGGAAGCCATGACGGGTGCACCGGATAGCAAGCGGCAGATCGGAAAGCACCCCCTGCTCATGCTCACGCAGCTGGTGGGCAGCCCACTGCTCAACCCTGCGGGCGAGCGCCTGGGGATGGTGGAAGATTTCATCGTCCGCCTCGCCGACAGCGGGTACCCACCGGTCACCGGCCTGAAGGTCCGGGTCGGTGGCCGCCATCTCTTCGTGGGCGCCAGCATGCTCGCGAAGCTCGCGCCGAACGACATCCGGCTTGGGGAACAGAAGCTGGACCTGGGGCGCTTCGAGCGGCGGCCGGGTGAGGTGCTGCTTCGGGAGGATATCCTCGATCGCCGCCTCATCAACGTCGCCGCCGGCCGGCCGATGAATGCCAACGACCTGGCGCTGGCCCAAATCGACAACCAGTGGCGACTGGTTGGTGTTGACCCCAGTCCGCGCGGCGCGCTCCGACGGCTGTTGCCGCAGCGAATGCGGCAAAAGAAACGGCGGCCCGCACCGATCGTCAACTGGAACGACATCCAGCCGTTCGTCGGCCGCGTGCCGACCGCGAAGCTCCTCATCCCACTCCAGCGGTTGAGGCGGTTGCATCCCGCGCAGATCGCGGACCTGGTCGAGAGCTCCTCGCACGAAGAGGGCGAAGAGATCATCGACGCCGTCGCCGCGGACCCGGAGCTGACGGCCGACGTCTTCGAAGAGCTCGACACCGACCACCAGATCGAGTTCCTCCGCGCTCATACCAACGAAGAGGCGGCCGCGATCCTCGGACGGATGGCTCCGGACGACGCCGCCGATCTCCTCGGCGAACTCGAACAGCAACGGCGGCTGCGTGTCCTCAACCTCATGCCGGCATCGCAACAGCACAAGGTGCGTGCGCTCCTCCAATACAACGCATCGAGTGCCGGCGGAATGATGAGCCCGGATTACGTTGCCGTCCCGCGAGGGACCACGCAGTCGCAGGCGTTGGAGCGGGTGCGAATCGACGACAAAGTTCCCGCGCAGCTCCTCACGGCGGTGCTCGTCGTCGAGCCGGACGGCCGGCTGCTCGGCGCCGTCCCAACGATCGCCCTGCTCAAGGGCAACGCGGACTCGCCGATCGAAACCGCGGCCAGCCTGAACCCGGCCAGGGTTCGTGTCGATGACGACCTGCCGGAGATCGCCATTCTGATGGCGGACTACAACCTCACGATTGTTCCCGTGACCGACCGGGACGGGCGCCTGGTCGGGGCGATTTCCGTCGACGATCTGCTGGAAGCGGTCCTGCCCGACGACTGGCGCCGCCGAGCCGAAGCTAGCCAGGGCGGCTGACAGCCTCGATGTCGGAGCGCGAGCCGATCGGCCAGGACGTTCCGCCAGAGCCGATCAAGGAAGAGACGCGGCCTAAGCCCGAGCTGCCACCGGCGGTTCAGCCGGCCGTCCTTGACGAAGCGCACCTCGGTGACATCGAGGGTGCCTTTGGCACCATCCGGCTGGAGGATGTGGCGCCGCGCCGAACCTGGAAACAGCGTCTGCTCACCCTCGCGGCGATCATCGGGCCCGGGCTGATCGTCATGGTCGGCGACAACGACGCGGGCGGCGTCTCGACCTACGCCCAGGCGGGTCAGAACTACAGCTACTCCCTCCTTTGGACGCTGGTTCTTTTGGTGCCGGTGCTGATCGTCAACCAGGAGATGGTGGTGCGGCTCGGAGCGGTGACCGGCGTTGGCCATGCGCGCCTCATCAACGAGCGGTTTGGCCGGTTCTGGGGCTTCTTCTCCGTCGGCGATCTCTTCATCCTCAATTTCTTGACGATCGTCACCGAGTTCATCGGGATCACCCTGTCGGCGGCCTATTTCGGCATCAGCCCGTTCATCGCTGTCCCCTTGGCGGCGGCGGTCCTCATCGGCATTGCGACCACCGGCAACTTTCGTCGATGGGAGCGGGCGCTGTTCATCTTCCTCGCCGCGAACTTGCTGGTTGTTCCGCTCGCCGTTCTCAGTCATCCACGACCTGGCGCCGTCATTCACGGCTTGTTGGTGCCGGGCGTCGCGGGTGGTCTCTCCTCCAACGCGGTCCTCCTGATCATCGCGATCGTGGGCACCACGGTGGCTCCCTGGCAGCTCTTCTTCCAGCAGTCCAACGTCATCGACAAGCGGATCACCCCGCGCTGGCTGGCCTACGAGCGGGCCGACACCGTCATCGGGGCCTTCGTGGTGGTGGTCGGTGCCGCGGCCATCATGATGGCGACCGCCGCGGCCTTCGCGGGGACGCAGGCGTTTGGCAACTTCACCGACGCCCTGGGCACGGCCATTGGCCTCAACCACCAGGTCGGACCGGCGGTGGGCGTGATCTTTGCCCTGCTGCTGTTCGACGCCTCCATCGTCGGCGCATCGGCCGTCACGCTCGCTACCTCGTACGCCTTTGGAGATGTCTTCGGGTTGCGTCACTCGCTCCACCGCAGCTTCGGCGACGCCAAAGTCTTCTACGGAAGTTATTCAGGCCTGGTGGCGCTCGCCGCGGCCATCGTCCTGATCCCCAACGCCCCCCTCGGCCTGATAACCACAGCCGTCCAGGCCCTGGCAGGAATCTTGCTTCCCAGTGCCGCGGTCTTCCTCATCCTGCTTTGCAACGACCGGGACGTCCTCGGTCCCTGGGTCAACCCAACCTGGCTCAATATCGTGGCGACCGTGATCGTCGGCGTGCTCCTGATGCTATCCCTGATCCTGGTGATCAGCACGATTTTTCCCGCCGTCGATATCACCATCCTGTTGGTCGTCCTTTCGGTGATCCTCGTCCTCGCACTTGCCGGAGGCGGGCAGTGGATCTGGCGTGGGCGACGAAAGGTCGGACCGCGACCCGTGATCGATCGCCGGGATCGGGAGCGATGGCGCATGCCACCCCTAGCGTTGCTGAACCGGCCGACCTGGTCTCCGGCTCGCACGGCCGCAATGTATGCCCTCCGAGGCTATCTCCTCGTGGCCGTCCTGCTGCTGATCGTCAAGGCCGGCCAGCTCGCCCTCCACCACTAACGCAAAGTGCCCGCTTAGTATGAAATCGGAGGGGACTTTGGAGAGCACGCGGGAACCCGGCGGCCGGAACGCGAGTGGAACGATCCGCGCTCCAGCGCGCCTGCGGTTATTCGATCGGATGGTCGAGACGGCTACGCTCGATGGCTTGCTGAACGCCGTTCGTGAGGGGCTCAGCCGAACGCTCGTCTTGCGAGGCGAGCCCGGCATCGGCAAAACCGCGCTCCTCGAGTACACCATCCAGTCGGCGACGGATTTCCGATTGACGCGGGCGCTGGGGATCGAGTCCGAGATGGAATTCAGCTTCGCCGGTCTTCACCAACTCCTCGTTCCGTTTCTCCCACGGCTGCGTGAGCTGCCAGGCCCCCAGCAAGATGCCCTCCAGTCCGCGTTCGGACTGGTGGTGGGCGCGGCGCCCGACCGGTTCCAGGTGGGCCTGGCAACATTGACGCTCCTGGCCGCGGCGGCCGCCGAACAACCGCTGCTGTGTGTCGTGGACGACGCACAGTGGCTTGACCTCGAATCAGGGGAGGTCCTCGCGTTTGTCGCCCGCCGGCTCTACGCGGATCGGATTGCACTGCTCTTCGCGGTTCGCGATGGAGCCGGTCCGCGCCGCCGGCTGGAAGGGCTGCCGGAGTTGTTCATCGATGGGATCCCCGAGGCCGACGCCCGCGAGTTGCTCGCTTCCGTGGTCGCCGGTCCTCTGGACAGCCACGTCGCCGATCGCATCATCGCTGCCACCCGGGGAAACCCCCTGGCGCTCCTCGAGCTCACGTCCGATCTGGCGCCGGCGCAGTTGCGGGGCACGTCGATGCTGCCCGAGCCACTGCCGATCGGCGCTCACCTCCAGGAGATGTTCTTCCGCCGTGTGAAATCGCTTCCCTCCAGCGCCCAGACGATGTTGCTGCTCGCCGCGGCCGACCCATCCGGCGACCCCGTCTTGCTCTGGAGGGCGGCGAAGCTTCTCGGGCTCACCATCGAGGCGGTCGGACCGGCCGAAGCCGAGCGCTTGATCAGCGTCGGTCCGCAGATCGCCTTCAGGCACCCCCTGATACGCTCCGCTGTTTATCACAGCGCCCCGCTCCATGAGCGGCGCAGAATTCACGAGGCGCTCGCGATGGCAAGCGATCCCCAGATCGATCCAGATCGGCGTGCCTGGCATCGCGCCACCGCTGCGCTGGGACCGGATGAAGGCATCGCCGAGTGGCGGCCACGCCGCGACCGCCGCCTTCTTATCGCGCGCGGCCGAGCTCACCCCCGACGAGCATCAGCGGACGGAGCGGATGCTTGCCGCCGTTGAGGCCGAGCTGATCAGCGGGGCAACGAACAGTGCCCAAGCCATCCTCTTGCAGGTCACACCCCGATTGGTCGATCCGACCCAGCGCGCCCGCGGGCTCCGGCTTCAGGGCGCACTCCGTTGGGCAGAGGGCCAGCTGGCCGATGCCCCGTCCCTGCTCCTGCAGGCGGCGCGCATGCTCGGACCGCTCGATCCGCAGCTTTCCACAGAGACGATGCTCGAGGCGCTGCAGGCGGCGCTCTACGGTGGACGGTTAGCGCGCGATGGCGGCGCGAAGTCAGTGGCAGGAGAGGCTCTCTCGATGTCGCCGGGCGCGCGCTCGCACATGGCGATTTCCGATCTCCTCCTCTCCGGCTTCACAGCCTTACTCACCGAAGGTCGGGCGGCAGCGTTCCCAGATCTTCGTCGCGCCGTGGCGACGCTTCAGGCCAGTGAGCTTCCCGATGACGACGACCTCCGCTGGTTCATGCTTGGCTGCCTCGCGGCCAGCGAGTTGTGGGATGACCAGGCGCAGCACGCCTTAGCAAGCCGCTGGGTAGGACTGGCGCGTGACCGCGGGGCGCTCACCGCATTGCCGGTGGCGCTGAATTACCTGGGCTGGTACGAGGTCACCGAAGGCCGGCTCCACGCCGCCGAAACCACCCTCGCGGAGGGCCGAGAGATCTCCAGGGCCATCGGCAATCCGGGCATCGTCGGCGCCTCGGGGGCGGGCGAACTGCTCCGGCTCGTGTGGCGCGGCCGGGAGGCACCGGCTCGCGCAGCCGCGGCGGCGCTGAGCCGAGATGCGATCGAGCGCGGCCAGGGTGCCGGTCTGACCCATGCGCAGTCTGCGCTGGCCATCCTCGAGCTCAGCCTTGGCAACTACCAGGCGGCCCTCGAGTGCGCGCGCGATGTCTACGATGAGAACCTCCTTTTTCTCGGGACATTGACCTTGCCCGACCTTGTCGAGGCAGGGGTACGCGGCGGCGATCGTGAGCTGGCGGCGGACGCGCTCGATCGATTCCGGGAGCGCGCGCTCCTCAGCGGTACCCAATGGGCGCTCGGTCTGCTCGCTCGCTCACAAGCCCTCCTCATCGAGGACGCCGCAGCCGAGGACTCCTACATCGAAGCGATCGAACGGCTGCAGACGTCCCGCGCGACAACCGATCTGGCCCGCGCCTACCTGCTTTACGGGGAATGGCTTCGCCGTCAGGGACGGAAGCGCGACGCTCGCATGGCGCTTCGCACGGCGCACGAGACCCTGGATTCGATGGGTGCCGCGGCGTTCGCCGAACGGGCGCGCAATGAACTGCTCGCGACCGGCGAGCACGCCCGGCAGCGCACGGTGGAGACTCGCGATGACCTGACCCCACAGGAAGCGCAGATCGCCCGCCTCGCCGGGGAGGGCTTGCGGAATCCAGAGATCGCCTCCCGTCTCTTCATCAGTGGCAGCACCGTCGAATACCACCTCGTCAAGGTCTTCCGCAAACTTGGCGTGCGTTCGCGCACCGAACTTGCGCACGCCCTCCCGCAACAGGCCTAAGCGACTGACGCGGGTTCGCGCGCTGGCGAGGCTGTGGCCCTCGTCGCGGCCTGGCTCGAGCGGCTTCCGAGCAACTCCCCGATCACGATGCGAAGGATCTCAGCCACGGGAATGGCAATCAGCGCGCCGAGCATCCCCATCAAGGCGCCTCCGACGAGCACCGCGAGGAAAACCGCCAGCGCAGGCAGATGGACGCTGCGGCCGTAAAACAATGGATTCAGCACGTTTGTCTCGATTTGTTGGTACACGATGATGTAGATCAGGAGGATGAGCGCTTTGATCGGCGAGACCCCGAAGGCCGCGAGGATGGGCGGAATCGCTCCCAGCGTCGCACCGACCATCGGGACGAGATCGAAGACGGCCAAGAGCACCGCCAGGGCCAGCGCGTAGGGAACCCCGAGGATCGTCATCCCGACGAAGGCCCCCGCGCCGGCGATCAAGCTGATCGTGACGTTGCCGGTGATGTACCCGGAGACGGCCTCGGCCGATCGATCGAGCAAACTCTCCAGCCTGGGCCGCTGCATCTCGGGAAAGAGTTTCAGCCCGGCGTTGACCAGGTAGGTCCCATCATTCAGGAAGAAGAAGGTCAGCACGATGACGGTGACCAGGGCCGCGACCGTGTTGAGGGCATTCGCTGTCACGGTCGTGAAGGAACCGATCGCCCCGCTGAGTTGGCCCGGCAGCGCATCGATTTGAGGGCGCAGGGCCTGCACGAAGTCACCAAGGCCGATCGGCTGCGCCAATCTCTGCACCTGCTTGGTCAAGCCGCCGGGTTCTTGTAAGACATGGGCAATCCCTTGCACCTGGGCGACCAGCGAAGGCAAGGCAAGCGTCACCGTGATCAACAAGGCAATCAGCAACGCAAGGAAGACCGCCAGGATCGCAGCAGGTTGCGGCAGGCGACGGCGATGCAGCGCACTCACGGCGGGGTTTAGGGCCACCGCCAGGAACACCGCCAGGATGATCAATTGGATGATGCCCTCCAGGCGAAAGAGGAGATAAAGGCCGAACAGCACCCCGAGTGCGGTCAGCAGACTCAAGAGGACGGTGCGCACAATTGCCGAGCTGCTCATGCCGTGGCCGCCTTTTCGACGTTTGGCGGCATCGGGAGGATCAGTGTCTTCGGGTCTCGCTAGGCCCGGATGAAGAGGTTGTCGAAGTGGTCGCTGACACCCTTCGCCGGGCTTTGCGAGAGGAGCTTCCGGCCCCAGCGGCTACTGATCAGCGCGAGCAGGCTGCGTCCGGCGGTCGGCATGAAGTAGGGAATGATGTTGATGACGAAGACGACCACGAAGCCCACGGCGAGCCACCCGAACGGCGTCATCTGCCGACCCGCAGGACGCTCTCCTTCATGTGCCGAGCTCGGTGACGTGAACCCAACGCAACAACGTCCTGGTGAGCCAGCCGCGTTCCGGCCCGTACGAATGCAGAAGCCGGCCGCTTAGATCCCTCACAGACTTCGAGACGTAAACCTTGCGGCGGCGCACTCCGCTGACGAGGCTGAACGGGATGCAGAGCGAGGCACCCGACGTGCTCGTCCGGACGACAAAGCACCCTCCCGACGGGTCGTAATCTGCAACCGTTCCGAACTTTCGACGGTGTGAGTCGTAGACGGCAAGTCCGTTGTCGAGATACTCACGGATGAACGCCCTCACATGGACTGGAGTTGGGGCGACGCCCCGGCTGCCGGCATTCATACGGCAAACGCCGATTCGGGCATGACCGTCGGATGTTCCGCGTCGACCGTAGTTTTCAGTTCTAACCGCACCGTGCCACTGTCGCGTTTCGCCGCGTTGAGCCACCGTTCGAGTTCGGCCACGTCCGGTTCGGCGCCTCCAATGGATTTCAAGAACTCCGAGACGAGGCGGGCCGTCCACGAGCCCGTGCCTTTGCCCAACGTGACGGTCGCGGCTGGCCCGGAAAGACGTTTCGCGCCAGTGAGACTGAGGATCTGCTTATGCAGCTCAGCCATTTGGTCACTCGGCTCCGCATCGAGCTCGGCCATGGCCCGGCAGTAGGCGCTCCAGGCCCGCCGTGCGCCCCCTGCATCTTGTGTGCGGAGGTGCGCGTCGATCAGGCGCTGCCAGGCAATCTCCTCGTCGGGATTGAGGTAAGTCCAACGCTCCAGGGTTCTGAGAGCCGCAGCCGGTTCGTTTTCGCCCATTTGGTGTGTGGCGAGCCGATCGAGAAGTTCAGACTCGACTCCGCTCCAGTAGGTTCGCTGAGACTCGATCCACGCCTCGAAGTCGGGAGCGTCCGGAACAAGCATCCCGGCAAGAAACGGCCCCCGGATCCGAGCGACCGCCGCTTCAATTTCGCGCTCCCGAAAATTGCCCGGCGAACAGCGAGCCAGGTGTTGCGCATGAGTCAACGCCTGGACGTCGAGATCAACGGGTGCCCCGAACCTGACACCAAGTGACTCTCGTGTCGCCACGATGACCGAATCGGCCGCGGGTCCGAGCCCCTGTCGCACGTAGTTCAACGCCGTTCGCAGGCTGGCCCGAGCCTCGGCGACATCGGACTGCGGCCACAGCAGGTCGGCGAGCCGTTCGCGAGGGTGCGGGCCAGGATCCAGCGCGAGATAGGCAAGGAGCGCGAGGGCCTTTTTGGTACGAAAGACAATCGGTCGACCGTCAAGGGCTGCCTCAGCAGCACCCAGCAGGCTCAACCGAAGCCGCATAGCGCGCTCCTGTACCGCTGTTATCCCTTCCATGTTTCTAGGCTAGGCATGGCAAGCAATCATCGAATCAAGGAAATCCTTAGTCCTTGGAGGCGCAGTCCTTGGCTTTCACGCTCCTCTTGCGGGCGGCGTCCAGACTGCTACGCATGAGCACCCTGGCGACGACCACGGTCGACCGCATCGAGGCCTTCTTTGATGAACTGGCCAAACGTGGGCATGTCCCTCTGCTCGAACACGTCAGCGGAACGCTCGAGTTCGACATCGAGGGCACGGATCCCCGATGGATCATGGTGAATTGGGGTGACCTGCGCGTAAGCCGCACGCCGATCGAAGCCGACTGCGTCCTCTCCTGCGACGCCGAGACGTTCACCCGGATCCTCACCCGCCAGCAGAATCCCGTCGCCGCCGGCATCCGAGGCGCGGTGAAGATCACGGGAAACCTCGCGCTCGGGCTCAGCATCCAGCGCGTCGCGGAGCCGCAGTAATGGCCCGGAAGACGATCAGTATTCTCGAAGGCAACACCTTCATCGTCAGCGATCTGGCCGGCAACATCGACGCCTCACCGGTTGATACGCATGGCCTCTTCGCCTGGGACACACGCTTCCTCTCCCGCTGGCTGCTGACGGTCGACGGCGAGACACCCCAGGTGCTCTCCACGGATGATCTCGAGTACTTCTCGGCGCAGTTCTTCCTCGTCCCGGGTACGGGCACCGTCTACGTGGATGCGGACCTTTCCATCATGCGCAAGCGCGCCGTTGGGAACGGCTTCCGCGAGGAAATCCTGGTCCGTAACGAAAAGTCTCAGCCCAAAGACCTGGTGATCCGCCTCGAGGCAGCGGCAGACTTCGCCGATCTCTTCGAGGTCAAAGATGCGCTGTCAAAGAAAGGCGAAACCTACCAGCAGGTCAACGACGGGAGACTGATCCTGGGTTACCGGCGCGAGACCTTTGTCCGCGAAACCTGGATCACCAGCAGTGCCCCGGCGGTGCTCGATCCGAAAGGGATCACATTTCGGGCCCATCTCGAGCCGCACACGACCTGGCACACCACGATCGATGTGCGGGTGCCTGGGGTTCTCGCCTCGACCCCGGAACCCGGGACCGTGAGCGGCCTCACGGGGCTGCCGGCCGATACCAATTCAGCGCCGACCAAAGACCTCGAGGCCTGGCTCAGCGCGGCACCAAAACTCACTTGCGATTGGGAGCCGCTGGAGCGGACCTACCAGCGCAGCCTCGTCGACCTTGCCGCGCTCCGGTTCTTTCCGGGGATCGTGGCGGGCGCCCTTCCCGCGGCCGGCTTGCCCTGGTTCATGAGCGTATTCGGGCGCGACAGCCTGCTGACGAGCTTCCAGGCCCTGCCGTTCGTTCCGGAACTGGCCGTCACCACTCTGCGAGCGCTGGCCGCCTGGCAAGGCACGGGCCGCGACGACTTCAGGGACGAAGAGCCGGGCAAGATTCTGCACGAGCTCCGATTCGGAGAGCTGACCGGCTTCGAAGAGCGGCCGCACTCCCCCTACTACGGCTCGGCGGACAGTACGCCGCTCTTCCTCATCCTCCTGGATGAGACTGAGCGCTGGACAGGCGATCGCGCTCTCATTGAGGACCTCGAGGGCGAGGCGCGCGCCGCGCTGCGTTGGATCGATACCTATGGCGACCGCAATAGCGACGGGTACATCGAGTACGAGCGCCATATGAAGACGGGACTCGAGAACCAGTGCTGGAAGGATTCCTGGAACTCCATCCTCTTTGCCGATGGCTCCATGTCGAAGTTGCCGCGGGCGACCTGCGAGATCCAGGGCTACGTCTACGATGCCAAGGTCCGAGCCGCCCGCCTGGCCCGCACTTTCTGGAACGACCCGCCCCTGGCCGAGCGCCTCGAGCGAGAGGCGGCGGACTTGAAGGCTCGCTTCAACCGCGATTTCTGGCTCGAGGACCGGCAGGCGTTCGCGCTCGCCATCGACGGCGACGGGCGCAGGGTCGACGCCCTGACGTCGAACATCGGGCACCTTCTCTGGAGCGGCATCGCCGACCAGGACCACGCGGCCGCGTGCGTCGACCACCTGATGGGCGACAAGCTGTTCTCCGGCTGGGGCGTCCGGACCATGGCCGAAGGAGAAGGTGGATACAACCCGATCGGCTACCACCTCGGCACCGTGTGGCCACACGACAACGGCATCATCGCCGCGGGCCTGGCTCGTTATGGGTATCGAGATCAAGCAGCCCGGGTCGCGATGGCGATCCTCGAGGCGGCGACCTACTTCAACGGGCGGTTGCCTGAGGCGTTCGCCGGCTACAACCGCGAGCTGACGAGCTTCCCGGTCGAGTACCCGACCGCCTGCAGCCCGCAGGCCTGGGCCAGTGGGACTCCCCTCCTCCTGCTGCGGACCCTGCTCGGGCTCGAGCCCGTTGGCGATCACCTTCTCGTCGACTCCGCCCTGCCGGAGCAGATCGGATGGCTGCAGATCCTCGAAATCCCTGGTCGCTGGCGACCGACGGATGCCTTTGGTCGCGGATTGGGCGCCAAGCGCGGAGGTCGAGATGAGCCGGCTGACGGTTGAGCAGGTCTTCGCCCTGTTTCATCGTTCGAATGACGACGCCCGATGGCTCGCCTCGGCCGACGCGGAGGAATACCTCGCCGTCGTGACCTATCTGGTCGCCCGCGACGTGCGCGGCCGGGGAAGCGTCTAAGCCGACTTCTCACGAATCCATCCGCCCTCTCACGATGCGTTTGCGAAGGGGGTGCAGGCTGGGGCCACGGCGCTGGAACAGCACTAACTTCAACCAGCGACCGGAAAAGGAGGTCAATATGGATGAGGCAATTACCCGTAGCTCCCGGTTCCTCGCCCTCAGTGGCGTGGCTGGGATCATCTTCGGGATCGTCGCCCTCGTTTGGCCGAACATCACGCTCGTCGCTCTCGTCGCTCTGTTTGGGGCTTACGCGTTTGTAGCCGGGGTCTTCACGCTGGTCGCTGGTCTCGACTTCGCCACCGAGGGTGCGCGCCACTGGGTGCCGATGGTCCTCGGGGGCATCGGGGGCGTCGCGATCGGTGCCGTTACGTTTTTCCGGCCCGGCATCACAGCGCTCGCGCTCGTCTTCTTGATTGCCGCATGGGCAATCGTCATCGGCGTGTTCGAGTTCGCCGCTGGCATCGAGTTGACTGGCACCGTCAGCGGCGCGTGGACCCTTTGGCTGGGTGGGCTGATCTCCGTTGCGTTCGGTGTCGTCGTCGCTCTTCGCCCCGGCTCGGGCGCACTCGCCATCATCTGGCTGATCGGCCTGTGGGCCATCATCACCGGCGTCATCCGGCTGGTCTTCGCCTATCGGATGCGCAGCAACCAGGCCGAGGTCAAATCGGCGGTCGGAAGGCTCACCGGAGCACCGACCCGCTAAGCGTCTTCCCTCCGAGAGAGGCGCGCTCGCTTCGACGAGCCGCCTCTCGACCGATCAAACGAACGACCCGATTAAGCCAAACACTTGAAAGGAGCTAACGATGGCAGACACGAAAGGTACGATCACGGAGGACGTCGCGAACAACATTGCGCTCGGGCAGACGATCTATGACAACGCTGGCCAGAGGGTGGGGACCGTCGACGACCTCGACCGCCCGACTGGCTGGCTGAAGGCCGAGACCAACCCGTTCTCGGACAAGGCGATCTACGTCCCCTTCAACCTGATCACGAGCATCGATCCGCGGGAGCTGTACCTCTCGGCATCGAAGGAAGAGCTGCGTCGCGACTACTCGAACCCGCCGGCGCGTACGACCGACGTCGAAAGAGTTCTCGGCGAGACGATCGCGACCACCCGGCAGCCGAGCGGATACGACGGCACGCCGCTGATCGTCGAGGAGGCGAAGCTCGACAAACTGCGCAGCCGGATCACGGTAGGCGACCTCGTCCTGACGTCGGACATGGTCGACCTCGGAACCATCACGCGCTACGACCGCACGACCGGCTGGATGATGATCGGCAAGAGTCTGCAGGTGAAGAACGACCTCCTCGTTCCCCTCACGCTGGTCAGCCACGTCGATAGCGAAGAACGTGAGGTGTACCTCGCGGCATCTCGGGCAGACCTGCGCGGCATGCAGCACCTGGAGCCGGCGGACGTCGTCTTCGTCGATTCGAAGCCGCTGGTCGCGAGCTGACCTCTTCCCCTCCCCCGCTCGCGGGGGAGGGGCAGGTCCGGGCCGCCTACCGTAGCATTCTGCTATGGACTCACCACGCACTCGTCCTGCGCGGTTGATCGCCATTTTCGGGTCCGGAGAGACAAGCCCGGTGATGACGTCTGTCCACCAGGAACTGATCGCACGGGTGAGCCAACCGAGACTCAATGCCATCTTTCTCGACACCCCGTTCGGCTTCCAGCAGAACGCCGACGAGCTGGCCGCGCGGACCATCGCCTATTTCCGCGAGCACGTGGGCTGCGAGATCAGTCTCGCCTCCTTTCGGCACAGCGGGCGGGCCACGACGCTGGAGTTCGAGCAGTTCCTCGCCCGACTAAGCGAGGCGAACTACGTCTTCGCGGGCCCCGGCAGCCCAAC
>WNFJ01724117.1_pt1 | contig 19348 bp, 17 predicted proteins | sample 5400461 | NCBI WGS metagenome assembly WNFJ01 (sample SAMN13153349, study PRJNA577476) | soil metagenome | isolation source: 115 cm saprolite on Douglas fir-dominated hillslope | place: USA:California | collected 2013-09-17
GGGGGGGGGGGCCCGCGGGCGCCCACAAGGGGCGCCCCTACGGGTACGTCAGTTCAGCGCGAACACGAACAGATAGCTCGAGTCCGCGAGATTATCGTACTTGATCGGATGCAGGTGCCGGCCGCTCGACTGCACGGCGAGGAATTGCTTGGGTCCGATCGAATAGGTCACCGGCGCGCCTTTGAGCGGCGTGCCGAGATTGAAGCGCCACAGCTCCTCGAGCGTCTCGTCGTTATAGGCGATGACCCAGCCGTCTTGCGTCGCGGTAAAGACCACCCCGCCGGCGGTGACCAGCGCGCCCGAGCGAATCTCGATCGGGGTGATCGCCTTCGCCAGGATCTTGTTGTTGACGGTGTCATAGGCGGTGACCGAGCCGTAATAGAGGTCGCTGGTGAAGGTGCGCTTCTCGCTGGCCTTGGCGTCGATGCCGCCGTCGGGGCCCTTGAAGGCGACCTTGGCGCCGTTCTGCGAGAAGCAGCCCTCGGCCCCGACCCCATAGGCGATGTGCTTGACCGGATTGTAGGCCGGCGGCTGGTGGGCGACGCCGCCGTGCCAGGTCGGGCAGGTGCGCTTCATGCCGTCACCGCGCAGCTGCCGCGCCTCGGGGATATAGGCCTGCACGTCGAGCTTGGGATCGTATTCGACCGGCTTTCCGGTCTTGGGATCGAGGCCCTTGGTCCAGTTCAGGTCGTTGACGTATTGGGTGCCCTTGATAGAATCCGTTGCGCCCGAAATGGCCGACCACCTTGCGGTTCTCGCCATTGATGACGGCGTCGTAGAGCATGTGCACGCCGATCTCGTCGTAGTCCCAGCCGTCGTTGGGCGTGTATTGGAAATACCAGACGAGCTTGCCGGTATCGATGTCGAGCGCCACGGCCGAGTTGGTATAGAGATTGTCGCCCGGGCGCGCCTGCGGATCCATTTGCGGTATAGGATTGCCGGTGCCCCAGATGGTGAGCCGGGTCGCGGGATCGTAGGAACCGGTCTGCCAGAGGCCGCCGCCGCCGGTCTTCCAGGCATTGTTGCTGTCCTTCCACGTTTCGCTGCCGGGCTCGCCCGGCTTGGGCACCGCGTACCAGCGCCACAGCTCGTTGCCGGTCTTGACGTCGAGCGCCGCAAGCCAGCCGCGGGTGGCGGCATCGCCGGCGCCGTTGGCGACGATGACCTTGCCCTCGACCACCAGCGGCGCGGTGAAGAACTTTTCCCGGCTGCCGAACTCGTTGGCGACCGCGACCTTCTTGTCCCAGACGATCTCGCCGCTGTCGCGATTGATGGCGATGACGCGGCCGTCCGGGAGATTGGCGATGACCTTGTCCTCCCACAGCGCGATGCCGCGGGTGCGCGGAACATTGCCCTCGTGCCGCACCCCGGAATCGCTGATCCAGACGAACTCGCCCTTGTTGGGATCGCGCGCGTCGATCTTGTAGACCGTGCCCCAGCCGTCGGTGGTGTACATGTAGCCGTTGTCGATAAGCGGATTGACCTCGTTCTCCGGGCCGTTCTGTCCGATGTCCTGCATGCCGCCGAGCGCGAGCGCCCAAGCCAGGCGCAAGTTCTTGACATTGTCCCGGTTGATCTGGGTCAGCTTCGAATAGCGGGTCGAGGCGTAGTCCCCGTTCATCAAGAGCCAGTTCTGCGGCTCGTTTTGCGCATTGAGGAGCCGTTCCTTGTTGACCGTGGGCTTGTATTCGGCGGCCGGCGCGGACGCGACCAGCGCCGCGACCGATACGCTCGCCAAGGCCGCGCAGGCGAACTTGACCAATTTGCGGGCACGATTGGACGTGAGAGGAGAGGCAAAATTCGGCATGACTTCAAACTCCCTGGCGGGCGCCTCTTGCGAGCGCTCCATGGCACCGACAAAGCGCCGAAAGCTTATAGGGCAAGCGCAGGCAGGGCAATGTCGCAATCCTGGACGTGCCCTGTCCTGGGCTAGACCCGGAAAGATGGTGAATTGTGAGTAGTGAGTGGCGAGTAGCGATTAGCGAATAGCGAAAGGAGGCGCCGCCTCTCGATCCACTACTCCCTACTCGCTATTCGCCACTCGCTATTCGCCTCACTGCGCGGTCAGCGCCTCGATGACGGAGCGTCGATAGCTGATGAAGGCCGGCACGGTCGCAACGATCAGGCCGAAGGCGATCATGCCGCCCACCAGCAGCAATTCGTCGGGCCCGATCCGCGCCGGCAGCACGATCCCGGTCGCGCGCGTGATCATGTGCGAGACCGCCATGGCGGCGCCGGTGCCGAGCAGCAATCCGAACAGCGCGCCGGCGACCGCGATGACGGCGATCTGCGCCCAGACGCACAGGAAGATGTAGAGACGCGGCGCGCCGAGCGCGCGCAGCACCGCGAATTGCCGGCGATGCAGCGTCAGGATCGCCATGACGCCGGCCAGCATGGCGATCACCACCAGGCCCTGGGTCGCGAGCGCGAGCCAGCTCATCAGCTCGCGGATGTCGCCGAGCACTTCATAGAGCCGCACCAGCGCCTCCGCCGGAAAGAATGCCATGCTGAGCGAAGAGCGGTAGAGGTTGCGCAGCCCGTAGGCGGCGTTGATGGTGTCCGGCTTGATGACGATCGCCGGCACGCCGGGCACGCGCGCTGCGTCGAACGGCGGGCCGATGCGCTCCTCGCCCTCGGCATGGCCGGTCGGCAGGCCGTGCACCCGCCAGACGAATTCGATCGGCACGATTACGGACTTATCCCACGGCGTGCCGGTCGGCTGCATGCGGCCGACCACCGTCAAGGTCTGGGCGTGCTGAACGCGCGCCGTGCCGGCCTCGAGAAACGGGTTCCTGCCATGGTCGGGGCGGAAGGTCTCTCCCATCGCGACGCCCGCCGCCGCGCCGGCCACCGCTTCGCCTTCGGTCGTAAACACGCGGCCCTCCTGCAATCCGCCGGAGAGATAGTCGACGAAGGCCGGCACCGTGCCGACGATGGGAGAGCCGCGGATATTGTCGCCGAAGCCGAGCGGCGCCGAAATCCTGGCGCGCGGTTCCGCCAGCACCTGGCCGACCATGGCCGGGTCGAGCAACGGCACCGTGCCGGGGCGCAGATAGATCGCCGCCAGCACCACGTCGGTCTCGCTGCCGGGCGCCGCCACCATGAGATCGAATTTGTCGGCGGCGCGCGCGCTCCCGATCCGCAGCGCGGCCTCCTGGGTGGTGATCCCGACCCCGATGGCGGTCGCGACCGCGACCAGGAGGATGAACAACAGGTAGGTGCCGCGGTGGCGGGCGATCGTGGCACGTACGACCGGAAGGGGATTCATGGCGCTGCCTGGTGTTGCCGGCCCGTCATCCGGCCATGATCGAGCGCTACGATTTTGGAGAACCGCTTCAGCAGTTCCTGATCGTGACTGATCGCGATCACTGTGCGCCCATCCCGCGACGATAATTGCAGGAGTATCTCGATGACGACGGCACCGGCCTTGGCATCGAGGCTCGCGGTCGGTTCATCGGCGAGGATCACGGGCGGATCGAATAATAGTGCCCGCGCGATCGCGACGCGCTGCTGCTCGCCGCGCGACAGGCTGGCCGTGCTCTTGCGCGCCTGCGGCACCGAGAAGTGCTCGAGCAGCGCGACCGCCCGCGCGCGAATGGCGCGGTCGGTGGTGAAGCGTTCGAAGCTGGCCGGCAGCAGCACGTTCTGCAGCGGCGTCAATTCCGCAAGCAGATGGAAGTCCTGGAACGCGAAGCCGACCGTGTGGCGCCGCCAGCGGTCGCGGGCCGATTCCGCCTCGTCGAGAATGTCGCGCCCGTCCCAGAGAACGCGTCCACGCTGCGGACGCAGCAGGCCGCCGATCGCGTAGAGGAACGTCGATTTGCCCGATCCCGACGGACCGGTGACGGCCGTGAGCGCGCCTCCCGGCACACTCAATTGCTCGATCTCCAGCGCAGTGACCGCGCCGGCCCCGTTGGAATAACGTACCTGCAAGTCCTGAATCTCAAGACCCGGCGCTCGCAGGTTCCCCGGCTTGGCTTCATTCAACGACGATCAAACCCTTGTGTATTTGGCGTCACGCAGCCTCACCAGGCTGACGAAACCGGTGGCCGCATCGGTATCGATTCCGATTTCCAAAATCCCGCTGACACTGAGCAGGCGGTCATAGGCCAGCGCGCGCACCGGGCGGCTGAGCTTCACCAGAACGATGTCGTCCGGCCAACTGGCGGCAGCGTCGCAGAACGGGCAAATGGCGGTCGGCAGGCTCGTGAGCACGAAGAAATCGATCTCCGGCTTTAAGGGCGGCGCCATATAGCCGCGCATTTCCACCATCGTGCCGGTGAGCTTTCTCGCCTTTTCGGTGTACTGATCGTCCGCGACGGAAATGTCGGCGAAGGTGACGAGCTCCGCCGCGCGTGCCGGCAGACCGGCGAACGGCGCCAGGCAGGCAAGCCCGAGGATCGATCGCCGGGAGAGGACGGATCGATCTCTGCGCACGGCTCGCGCCATGTTGGGGGCCTTCATCATTTCACCTCGTCGCCAATAGTAGATTCTCTGCTTTGCGTGGTGAATCGTCAAGCTGCCCGCTGTAGGGTAGGCAAAGGCGCGTAGCGCCGTGCCCACGTGCAGTGCTGCCAACCGTTATCCGAACGCGCCGACCAGAACATCGCTCGGCGGTCGGCGAGCGTCACAGTAAGGAAAAGATACTGCGAATCGTTTGATTTAACTCGTCGCCGCGCGTGGGCACGGCGCTACGCGCCTTTGCCCACCCTACGCCGCTGTCTTCAGGCGCCGCGGGCTCGCCTCGATCGCTGTAACAATATAACGGCGCAAGCCAGCACGCGGGCGCTGCACTTGCTGATCAATGGAATTTGTGAGACCGTTTCAGCACTTCGTGACGAGATGAATGAGCTTGGAGGGTCGAGCCAAAACCGATGCGGCAGTCATCGGGGGCCTGACGGCAGGGAGAGGAAGACATGATTACGAAAGCAGGCATCACGAACGCTTGCGCGACCGTAATCCCGGAATTCAATTAGGCAGCAGCTGCTTCAAGCAGCAAGTTTGAAAAGATTGCGGCCCCGGTCCGGATCGACCCGAAGGCATGGTCAGCACTGCTACACGCCCTCATTCCGGACCCAGGCGCTGCTCGACCCGGGGGCGAAATTCGGCTATCGCAGCGGTCTTCGACCGCTGTCGATCGCTATTATCGCTTCGGAGGCGCCCGTGATGCTGGCCGAATTGCCGCATTTCAACAATGCAAGGCGCTATGTTGCGCCGCTCCTGATCATTGGAGCGGTCCTCGCGGCGCTTGGGCTTGGCCTGACCAGCGCAATTTCCGCGCATGCGAACGCCTATTGGCGCCTCGATCTTCCGATCCCGCGATCGCTCGGTTTTCTCGGAGCCTCGTTCCTGGTCGCGGCCGCCGGCTTTCTTTCCGCCGGGATCGTGGCCTTCGTCCGCCTCCGGCTGGTCCAGCAAGAACCGCTGCAACAGGTTTCGAAGGAAGAGCCGATCGGCGGGCCGGACGGCGAGGGCAACCTCGCCCGGTGGCGACAGTTGCTGGCCCGCGCGCGGTCGCTCATGGTCTTGCGGGCGGAATCGATGGCGGGCTGGCCGCAAGCACTGGTCGCATTGCTGTTCGGCGCGTTGGCAGTCGCCGGCGTGGTGGTGACGTGGGGCGTGACGCCGTTCGCGGCCGCCGATCCGACCACGCTGGAGGTTCTGGGAGGCACGCTCATCGTGGCGGCATTTCCGCTCCTGGTCCTGGAACGCTCTTTCGCCAATGTCGCGGCCGAAATGCTGCCCGACGCGCCGCAGCTCGACCGGCTCTTGCGGATACCGCTGACGGTCAGTCTCGGTCTCGGCATCGCTGCGGTGCTCCGATCGCTCGGGTTTACGTGGGCGATCCGGGTCGAGCAGGGACTGGCCATTCTGGTCGTTGTGGTAGCGCTTGAATTGATGGTCCGCGGCCTGGCCGTCGCCTTTGTTCCGTTTGCTCCGATCGAGCAGCGCCGCAGCGTTGCCGACAGCAGCATCGCCGGCTTCCTCCGCTTTTCGGCGCCGAGCCTCCAGGCGCTCAACACGGCGGTGCGCCAGCAATTCGGCATCGATCTGTCGCGCAGCTGGGCGCTGGCCTTCGTGCAGAGGGCGCTCTTCCCGATCGCCTTGGTGATGGGGATATTGGCTTGGGGCGTCACCGGCATCACGGCGCTCGGCCTCAACGAGAGAGCCGTCTACGAGCGCTTTGGCATGCCGGTCGAGGTGCTGGGGCCGGGCCTGCATCTTCATCTCCCCTGGCCCATGGGCGTGATGCGGGGTGTCGAGTTCGGCGTGATCCACGACATCCCGATCGCGATGTCGCCGCAGGGCGATGCCGGTCAAGCCGCGCGACGGAGCGCCGGGGTCGATCAGCAGCAGCAGCTGGTCGGGGCGGAAGCTGCACCGCCGACCGCAGCCGACCGGCTTTGGGATGCGTCACATCCTTCCGAGCAAAGCTACCTCATCGCCAGCCAAGCGAACGGCCAACAGACCTTCCAGATCGCCGACGCGGATTTGCGGGTGGTCTACCGGGTCGGCCTCACGGATGCCGACGCCATGAATTCCGCCTATCGGGTGGCCGATCCCGAAACCCTCATCAAGGCATCGACCGGTCAGCTGCTGGTGCGCTATTTTGCCAGATACACGCTGCCGGACGTGCTCGGTCAAAGCCGCGATGCGTTCACCACGGATTTTCGCACGGCGCTGCAGGATCAATTGGATCGATTGTCGAGCGGCATCGAGGCGATCGCGGTGGTGGTCGAGGCCATTCATCCGCCGGCGGGCGCCGCATCCGCCTATCACAACGTGCAGGCCGCCGAGATCCTCGCCAATTCGCAGATCGCCGTGCAGCGCGCGAGCGCGATTCACTCCATCAAATCGGCCCAACAGGCGGCGATGGAAGATCGCAACAAGTCGACCGCGGCAGCCGCCGAGCTCGTCACTCAGGCCCACAGCGAAAGCATACTGTTCGATGCCGACCGTGAGGCGCGGCAGCGGGACGGCGAGGCGTTCTTGTTCGAACGGCGCGCCGAGCGTCTTGCCTCCGGTCTGGCGAAGTCGGAGGCGATCGTGGTCGATCACCGCTTGCGCGGCCAGAACGGGCCGGTCATCGATCTTCGCAGCCTCGATGCGGGCGGCGGCCGGGCGCAACCGGCACGACGGGACATTGTTTTTCCGCCCGGGAGAAATTACGGCGACGATGACGACGACGATGCGCCGCCGCCCAGTTACCCACCCAGACCAGGAACACGACGATGACGTTCGGGCATACTCACCACGGTCATCACCACGACCATCATGACCATCCGGCCCTGCGACCCGAGCTCGGGCGCCGAGGCCTGTTCGCGCGCTACGGCCGTTTCCTGGTCGCCTTCCTGATCGTCGCGGCAGCGGTCCTGAGCGCCTGCCTGGTCCTGGTCGGGCCCGGCCAGGCCGTCGTGGTGACCCGCTTCGGCAACCCGGTCAATGTTCTCACCGCTCCGGGCCTCGCCTGGAAAATGCCGGCGCCGATCGAAAGCACGATCGACGTCGATCTGCGGCTGCGGACCACGTCGAGCGGCCTGCAGGATGTGGGAACGCGCGACGGCCTGCGGGTTCTGATCCAGGCCTACGTGGCCTGGCAGGTGCCGGCGGAGGCCGAGCGCATCCGACAGTTCCTTCGTGCCGTGCGCAATCAGCCCGATGTGGCGGCGCAGCAGTTGCGAAGCTTCGTCGGCTCCTCGCTGGAAATCACGGCGGCGAGCTTCGATCTGGCGAATCTCGTCAATACCGATCCGGCCAAGGTCCAGTTGAGCGAGCTGGAGAGCCGCCTGCGCCAACGCCTCGACGAGCAGGCCCTCAAGGTCTACGGCGTGAGCATCCGCCAAGTCGGCATCGAGCGTTTGACCTTGCCGACCGAAACCCTCAATGCGACCGTGGCGAGAATGCGGGCCGAGCGGGAAACCGTCGCGGCCGAGCGGCAGGCGGAGGGCCAGCGGGCGGCGGCGGAGATCGCCTCGAACGCCGACCGCGACGCGCGGGTCTTGCGCGCCAAGGCCAAGGCGGAGGCCGCCTCGATCGACGCCAAATCGCGGCTGGAGGCGGCGGACATTTACGGGCAGGCCTATAGCAGCGCCCCCGATCTCTACATGCTGTTGCGCTCCCTCGATACGCTCGACACGGTCGTGGGCGCCAATACACGACTGATCCTTCGCACCGATTCGGCGCCGTTCCGGGTCCTGGTCGACGGACCTGCGAATGCGGCGGCTGCGGCCGCAACCGCGGCGGCGCCTGTCCCTGCGCCGGTCCCCGCGCCGGCGCCTCCCCATGGCCACGCCCAGGAGGCGCCGCGATGACCATGCCGGATCCCAAGGACGGCGCCGAGCCCGCCGGGCCGTGGGCGCAGTCGGCCAAGCTCGCGTTCCGATTCCTGTTTGTCGCCGTCTGTCTCGCGGCCATTGGCTGGTCGGTATCGAACTTCCGCCAGGTGCCGCCCGAGAGCCGGGCCATCATTTACCGCTTCGGGAGCATCGTGCGCCAGCAGGGCGCCGGCCTGCTCACGGCCTGGCCGCGGCCCATCGAGCAAGTGGTCATCCTGCCTGCGGAAGATCGCCAGATCGAATTCCGCATCGACCAGTTCGAGCCGGACTCCGCGGTCGGCGGCGATTTCATGATCAGCGATTATGCCCGGGAGAACACCGCCTTCCTGCTGACCGGCGATGCCAGCGTCGTTCATCTGCAGGCGACGCTGCTTTATCAGATCATCGATCCGGCCGCCTACATATTGGCGGCGGAGCACGTCGGGCCGGCATTGCAGCGGCTGTTCGTGGCGAGCGCGGTATCGGTGTGTGCATCGCGCGATCTCGACACGATTCTGGTGGCGCGCCCGGAATTGGATAGCGGCTCCAATGCTGCCGCGCGCGCCGGCCGCGAGCAGCTGCGCGCGGATCTGATGAACGTGATCAATCATCGTCTGGACGACCTTACCGGCGTGGGCACCAGCCTGGGCATCAAGGTGAGCCGCGTCGATCTCGCGGCGGCGATACCGAGCGGTGCCAAGAGCGCCTTCGATTACGTCCTGATCGCCTCGCAGCAGGCCGACCGGGACATCGCCGAAGCCCGCACCGGCGCCGCCATGACGGCGCTGCGGGCGAACCAGGACCGGGATCGAACCCTCACGGATGTCGACGCCAGGGCCGCGGAGAAGGTCACCGAAGCAAAGACGCGGACCGCCTCCATCGCGGCGCTGGCGAACGGATCGCCGGGACTGTCCGGCGCTACGCTCAGCAGCCGAATCTACTTCGACCGCATCGGCGCCTTGCTGGCCAAGGCGGCGCGGGTCGATACCGTGGACAATGATGGCGGGATCCAATTGATGCTGCCGGGACCGGTGCCCAGATGACGGCCGAGACCGTTGTTGCTGCCGCGCCGCCGTCGGCGGGCGAGGGCCTGCTGAGCCGCGCCGAGCAACTCTCGCTCGGCCTTCGCCTCACCCTCTCGCTCATCGCCGGCGGGTGTCTCATCCTGGCGACGGCGCTGCAATTTCTGGCGCCGGGCGAGCGTGATGTGGCGGAGCTGGTCGCCGGCATCGCGGCCTTGCTGGTGGCGGTGCCGGCGCTGTCGGCCGCCTGGCAGTCGCTGCGCTATCCGGATCTGCACGGCATCACCGATCAGCTCATCGCGCTCGCCTTGATCGCGGCCTGGGCGGCCGGCGATCTGATGACGGCGGCGCTGCTTCCGCTGGTCATGACGCTCGGGCATATCCTGGAGGAGCGTTCCTTGCTCGGCTCGCAGGAAGCCATCCGGGCGCTGAGCAAGCTGACCCAGGTCAAGACGCGCCGCCTGCTTCCGAGCGGCGAGGTCGAGGAGGTGAATACCCAGGCGCTGCGCGCCGGCGATCTGATCGATCTGCGCGCCGGCGACCTCATTCCGGCCGATGGGTTGGTCCAATCCGGCGCTTCCAGCGTCGATACCGCTTCGATCACCGGTGAATCGGTCCCGGTCGAGGTGCAGCCCGGCAACGAAGTCCTCAGCGGCTCGATCAACGGCGATGGCCATCTGGTGGTCAAGCTCACGCGCGTGGGCGAGGATTCGACGCTGGGCCGGGTCATCGCGCTGCTGCAGGATGCCGAAAGCGCCAAGCCGCCCGTCACCCGGCTGCTCGAGCGGTACGCCGAACGCTACATGGTGCTGGTGCTGCTGATCGCGGCGGGCACCTGGTTCGCGACCAGCAATACGGTGGCGTCGCTCGCGGTTCTGGTCGCCTCCTGCCCCTGCGCCCTGGTACTGGCCGCGCCGGCGACCTCGATCGCCGCGATCGCGGTGGCGAGCCGCCATGGCATCCTGGTGAAGGGCGCCGCCTTCCTGGAAAACCTCGCGACCGTCGATGCGGTGGTGTTCGACAAGACCGGCACCGTCACGGTCGGCCAGTTGCAGCTGGTGGAAGCGCGCCCGGAGCCCGGCGTCGATCCGCGCGAGCTCAAGGCGCTGGCCGGCAATCTCGCGGGTGCGAGCAATCATCCGGTCAGCCGCGCGCTGGCGACGCTGGCCGAGCCCGGGCGCCAGCTGCTTGACGAGATCAAGGAATCGAGAGGCCTGGGCGTGGTCGGTCGCCAGGGGCAAGAGACCGTCGCGCTCGGCCGCGCCGAGCTGTTCGCGGAGCTGGGCGTGCCGATTTCGGAGCCGCCCGACCATGACGGTCCCATTGTGGGCGTCGCGCGCGGGGCGAAATTCCTCGGCTGGATGTTGCTCGCCGACGAACCGCGGCAGGAGGCGCGCGAAGCGATCGACGATCTGCGTGAGCTCGGGCTGCGCCGCCAGGTTCTCCTGACCGGCGACCGTCCGGCGGTTGCGCGCCGCATCGCGGATTTCCTCGGCCTGCCGAACATCCGCTCCGAGGCGCTGCCGGCCCAGAAGATGACCTATGTGCTCGACGAGATCGGCGCCGGCTACCGCCCCATGGTGGTCGGCGACGGGATCAACGATTCGCTGGCGCTCAAGGTCGGCGCCGTCGGCATCGCGATGGGGGCACGCGGAACCGATGTGGCCTTGGCGTCCGCCGACCTGGTCTTGATGACCAACGATCTTCGTCGCCTCGGAACCTGCATCCGGCTGAGCCGGCGCTGCCGCCGCACCATCTATGCGAATGTGAGCATCGGGCTCGGCTGGACCGTCGTCATCGTGGCCATGGCCGCCACCGGCGGGCTCGGCGCCAGCGGAGCCATCGTGGCGGCGCTGCTGCACAATGTCAGCACGGTGGTGGTGATGGCCAATGCCGGGCGGCTGCTGAAGTTCCAGGAAGTGCTGTCTTAGGTCCGAATGTGTCGTGCGATGTCGCCGTGGTGATGGCGGATATAGTGCTTCATCCAATACGTGAAGGAGCTCGGCTTCTGCTTGATGCGCCGGCTGAGCTCGCGGAGGCTTAAAAATTCGAGGTCGGCAATCTCGGCCGGATCGGGCTTGGCCCGCGACTTGAGGCGTCCGAAATAGACATAGACGAATTCATTCTCCTGCATTCCATGGTCCAGGTCGGCCCGGTAGCGGGCGAAGAATCCGAACGCGAGCGGATCGGTGACGCCGAGCTCCTCGTTGAGACGGCGGCGGGCGGCGGTCACGGTCCGCTCGCCCGGACGCGGATGCCCGCAGCATGAATTCGCCCACAGCCCGCCCGAATGGTATTTGCGCGGGTTTCTCTGCTGGAGAAGGATTCGTCCCCGGTCGTCGACCATGAAGATCGAGAAGGCGCGATGCAGCAGGCCGCGCTGATGGATCGCTTGTTTGGGCGCGGCGCCCACGGCCCGGTTGCTTTCATCGACCAGGATCAGCGGCTCGTCGGACCCTCTCGGTGCTCTCATTCGATCACCCGTTTGGCGGCCTTGGCCTTGCGAGGCTGAACGGTCTTGGCGGCCGATCTTTGTGGAAATGCTCTAGCCGTCGCCGATCATCATTGTCCAGGCTCGCCAATGGCCTTCGCCTGGAGCAATCGTGCTCGGTTTGGCTGGGAATGCACATTCCGCGATGCGGAACGACGGGCCGCAGAGCCGAAAATTAACTGGAACTCCATATTCGCGGGCGCGTATAAGGTCTTAAGCTGGCGCCCCACCTGCCAATCAGCTGAGCAGTGAACCGTAAACGCCGATTAACAAATACCAGAGCTCAACGTGATCGGGCGCGGTCGACATTGGGGAGGAACCTTGGCCAAGCAAGCGACCCAACCCGACCCCGGGACTGATCCCGGGCCCGATTCAATGCGTGGTCCCAAGCGTGGTACCAAGCGTGGTCCCATGAGCAATCCGATCGGGGAAAGCGGCGCGCCGGCGGGTGTGGCACCGGCGCGCTCGAACGTCGATCCGCGCATCGCCTACGACGATCTTCGCCAATGGATCGAGGAGGCGCGCAGGCTCGGCGAGATCAAGGAGGTCAAGAATCTGTCCTGGCAGCGCGATATCGGCATGGTGGCCGAGATGGCGCTGCACGACGACGACGCGGCCTGCTTCATCTTCGAGGACGTGCCCGACACCATCAAGGGCAGCCGCGTTCTGGTGAATTTCTTCGGCGGCAAGCGCAAGAACATGACGCTCGGCTTTCCGACCGAGCTCTCCAAGATCGAATTGAGCGAGGGCTTTCGCACCCACTTCATGGGGCCGATGAAGCGCATCGAGCCCAGATACGTGAACGACGGGCCGATCTTCGAGAACGTGATCAAAGGTGACGACGTCGACATCACCGCCTTCCCGGCGCCGCAATGGCACGAGCCGGACGGCGGCCGCTATATCGGCACCGGCTGCTTCAACGTCATGCGCGATCCGGACGACGGCTGGATCAATTGCGGGACCTATCGGGTCATGATCCACGACGCCAAGTCCGCCGGATTCTACATCTCGCCCGGCAAGCACGGCCGTCAGATGCGCGACAAATACCAGGCGCGCGGCGTCTCGATGCCGGTCGCGGTCGTCTGCGGCGGCGATCCCATGACGTTTCTCATGGCCTGCAGCGAAGTGCCCTATGGGGTGAGCGAATACGAGATCGTCGGCGGCATGCGCGGCAAGCCGGTCGAGGTGATCAAGGGGCCGGTCACCGGCCTGCCGATCCCCGCCAATGCGGAGATCGTGCTGGAGGGTTTCGTCGAGCCCGGCAATGAGCGCATCGAAGGGCCGTTCGGCGAATGGACCGGCTATTATGCGAGCGATGTGCGGCCCGAGCCGGTGCTCGACATCAAGGCCATCTATCACCGCAACGATCCGATCACCCTGGGCTGCTCGCCGCAGCGTCCGCCCGATGAAATCTGCCGCTATCGGGCCGTGGTCCGCTCCGGCCTCCTGCGCGAGAGCATCGAGAAGGCGGGGGTGCCCGGCGTCACGGCGGCCTGGGCGCACGAGGTGGGCAATGCGCGGCTCTTGCTCGCCGTCGCGATCAGCCAGCGCTATCCGGGCCATGCCAAGCAGGCCGGCCACATCGCCACCATGTGCCATGTCGGCGCCTATTGCGGGCGCTACACGATCGTGGTCGATGACGATATCGACGTATCCAATCTGGAAGAGGTCGTCTGGGCGCTGCTCACGCGTTCCGATCCGGCGACCTCGATCGACATCATCAGGAACGCATGGTCGACGCCGCTCGATCCGCGGATCGAGCCGCAGCGCCGGGAGGCGGGCGACTACACCAACAGCCGCGCGGTCATCGACGCCTGCCGGCCCTACCATTGGCGCGACAAGTTCCCGGCCGTGAACCTGCCGACACCGGAACGGCGGCGCATGGCGCTGCAAATGTTCGGCCACCTGTTCAAGAGCTGATCAAAACGCGAGGAATGCAATGCGACGCCTCATTGTCGGCATGACCGGTTCGACCGGCGCCGTCTTCGGCATCCGGCTGCTGGAGGCGTTGAAGCATTCGGAGGTCGAATCCCATCTCATCATCAGCAAGTGGGCGCAGCGCACCATCGAGCACGAGACCCGCCATACTATCGAGCAGGTGCGCGCGCTCGCGACCGTGGTCCACAGCCAGGGCGACATGGGCGCCTCGATCTCCTCGGGCTCCTTCATCACCGATGGCATGGTGGTCATTCCCTGCTCGGTGCGCACGCTGGGCGGGATCGCCAACGGCTATGGCGAGCACCTGGTGCATCGCGCCGCCGACGTCATCCTCAAGGAGCGGCGGCGCCTCGTCCTGGTGGTGCGCGAGACCCCATTGTCCGAAGTCCATCTGGAAAACATGCTCAAGCTGGCGCGCATGGGGGTGGTCATGCTGCCGCCGATGCCGGCCTTCTACAATCATCCGAAAACGGTCGACGATGTGATCGATCACATCGTGTTTCGCGTGCTCGACCAGTTCGGCATCCAGGTGCCCTTCGCCAAGCGCTGGGACGGTCATATGCAGACCGCCGCCACGATCGCCGCGGTCGGCGGCACGGCGGCGAAAAGTAAGACCTGAGATCGGATGTAGGGCACAATAGCGAAGCGTATTGCGCCATTCCGCATTCGCCTATTCGTTCGCCATCGGGGCCTTCATCGAGCGTCGGCGCAATACGCTTCGCTATTGCGCCCTACGGTCGTTGCTTTGTACCTTGAACGCCCGTCCACAAACCTAAGAGTGCCGGCCGATGATCGATTTCTACGCGTTGACCAGCCCGAACGTGCGGAAGATCTTCATCATGCTCGAGGAGATCGAGCTTCCTTACAAAACCATTTCCGTCGACGTTTGGAAGTGCGACAATTACGATGCTGAGTTTCGCAAGATCAATCCCAATGGGAAGATTCCGGTCATCGTCGATCACGAAGGACCCGGCGGGCGTCCCTTTACGGTCATCGAGTCGGGCGCGATCCTCATGTATCTGGCCGACAAGACCGGCCGCTTCTTGCCGAAGGAGACGGCGTCGCGCTACGAGGTCATCCAATGGCTGATGATCCAGCTGACCGGAGTGGGCCCGATGTTCGGACAGCTCACGCATTTCAAGGTGTTCGCGCCGCCTGGAAACGATTATTCGCTTGTCCGCTTCCAGACCGAGGTGCGGCGGCTCTACGACGTGCTGGAGGGGCGGCTCGCAACGACCGCCTATTTGGGCGGACCGGATTACTCGATCGCCGACATGGCGACTTACCCGTGGGCGGCCAATCATCAGCGGCAGGGGGTGAGCTTCGAGGACAAGCCGAACCTCAAGCGCTGGCACGATGCCGTTGCGGCACGAGGCGCCGTGCAGCGCGCCACCAAGAAGGCCGACGCCATGCCTAGCAGCCGCGACCATGCCAAGCCCGACGATGTCGATCGCTTCTTCGGCCGCGGGCGCTATGCCAGACCCTGAACGGGCGCACCACCCATGGGCTGACGCGGCATGGACCGACGCGACATGGGCCAACGCGACATAAGGCAACGCGACATGGGGCAACGCGATTTGAGGGCCGGCGAGGGGAGGACATCATGCAAGGATCGCTGCGCGCGCTCGCGCTGATGGCCTTATGCTCCTTCGCGGCGACGCCGCTCCACGCCCAATCGCCCGCGGATTTCTACAAGGGCAAGCAGATCCGCATGGTGGTGGGCACCGAGGCCGGGCAGGACTACGACACCTGGGCGCGGCTGGTCGCCCGCCACATGCGGCGATATGTTCCGGGCAACCCGGCCTTCGTCGTCGAGAACATGCCGGGAGCGGGCTCGCTGATCGCGGCCAATCATCTCTACAACAAGGCCGCGCAGGACGGCACCACGCTCGGCATGGTGAGCCGCAACATTCCCAACTATGCGCTCATGGGGCAGCCCAACGCGAACTACGATCCCTTGAAATTCAACTGGATCGGCAGCCCGGAAATCACCCATCGCGGCTGCTACGCGCGCTCGGATGCCGGCGTCAGGTCGCCCGAGGATCTGTTCGTGCGCGAGCTCGTGGTCGGTGGCGATGGCGTCGGCACGGCGCTCACCGAAACGCCGGTACTCTTGAAAAATCTGCTCGGCATGAAGTTCAAGGTCATCGATGGCTACAAGGGCGCGACCGGGGTGATCCTGGCGATGGAGCGCGGCGAGCTCGAGGGCATCTGCCAGACCACAAGTGCCTTCCAGGGCTCGGCGCAGCGCCTCTTGGATGATGGCACCTTTCGCATCCTGTTCACGGCGGAGCGCGATCCGGTGCCCGAGCTCAAGGTGCCGACCGTCTTTGCCTACGCCAAGACCGATGAGCAGCGGGCGATCCTGGAAATCCATGCCTCGAGCCTCGAGCTCGGCCGGCCGATCCTGGCGCCGCCCAATGTTCCTGCCGACCGCGTCGCCGCGCTCCGCCGCGCCTTCGATGCCGCCATGCATGATCCGGCGCTGCTGGAAGAAGTCAAGCAGATGAAATTGACGGTGGAGGCGCGCTCCGGCGATGCGATCGCGGCCGCGATCCGGACGGTTGCGGCGCTGCCGGGTGATCTCGTCGCCAAGGCCGCGCGCATGACGCGGATTCAACAGTAACTTTCGACAGGAGGAGGACTCGTTGGAAATCAAGGGAAAGGCCGCCATCGCCACCGGGGCAAGCTCGGATGACGGCATCGGCGCGGAATGCGCGAAGATCCTGGCGTCGCGCGGCTGCAACGTGGCGGTGAACTATGCGACCAACAAGGCCGGCGCCGAGAAGGTCGTGGCCCACTGCAAGGCCGCGGGCGTGGACGCGATCGCGGTCCAGGGCGACGTGTCGAAGGACGAGGACTGCGTGCGTCTGGTCAAGACGGCGGTCGATCGCTGGGGCCGGCTCGATGTGCTCATCAACAACGCGGCCATCACCAAGCCGATCCCGCACAAGCGAATGGACCTGCTCGACGCCGCGGAATTCCAGCGCATCTTCAGCGTCAATCTCATCGGCAATTACCAGATGTGCCGCGCCGCCGCTCCGCACCTCAAGGCGACCGGCGATGCCGCCATCGTGAATATTTCCTCGGTCGGGGCCATGCGGGCCGGCGGCAGCTCGATGGCCTATGTGGCGTCGAAAGGCGCGCTCAATACGCTGACGCTCTCCATGGCCCGGCTGCTGGCGCCCGAGGTGCGGGTCAATGCGCTCTGCCCGGGCGGGATGCTGGGCCACTGGACGCGCCAGATTCTCACCGAGGAACAGTATCAGGAGCGCGTGCGGCGGGCGAAGACGGAATTCCCGCTCGGGAAAGGAATCTGGCCGGTCGACGTGGCGCGCGCGGCGCTGTTCCTGGTCGAGGTCGCGACCGTCATGACCGGGGAATGCATTCGCATGGACTGCGGCCAGCATCTCGGCGAGACCAGCGCCAGGAACTAGCGCGTTGCCGTCTTCCGGCGTAATGTCGTAAGTTGATGCGACCGGCCGGTGGGCGCGCCAGGCTCGGCTCGACGAGGGAAAACGACACCATGAGAATGAGTTTGCAATCGACTTCCGTGTTGGCGAGCCTTGCATTGGTCGCCGCGACCGGCGCCGCTTCGGCGCATCACTCGTTTGCCATGTTCGACATGGAGCACCCGATGGAAATCTCGGGGACCGTGAAGGAGTTCAAGTTCGTGAGCCCGCACACGCTGCTGATATTGCAGGTCAAGGGCGACGACGGCACCGTCAAGGATTGGATGCTCGAAGGCGGCGCGCCGGGCCTTCTGGTGCGAGAGGGGATGACGTCCAAGAGCTTGAAGCCCGGCGACGAGATCAAGGCCACCATCAATCCGCTCATCAATCCGCTGCACAGCGGCGCGGAAGGCGGCTCCTACCAGCCGCTCCTGATCAAGTTCAAGGACGGCACCCCGGTCGCGGCCCCCAAATAACGGTTCGACCGGCGGGGCTCCAATTGCGGCGCAGTCCCGTCACCCATGGGAGAGCAAAATGCTGTTCAAAAGCATGATCGGATCGATTGCGCTGGCCGCAGCCGTGATCGCGGGGCCGGTTGCGGCTCAGCAGCCGTTTGACCAAGGCAAATATCCGGCCCTCGCGGGCCAATGGTTCAGAGTTGGAGCGCTCGGCGTATTCGATTCGACCAAGCCGCCCGGACGCGGACAGCAAGCCCCGCTCACGCCGGAATATCAGAAGATTTTCGAGGCCAATCTCGCCGAGGTGGCCAAGGGTGGGTTCGGGGACGACCCGGTCTATACCTGCATCCCGGAAGGCATGCCGCGGGCGATGAACTTGGTTTTGCCGATGGAGATCGTCATCACGCCCAACACCACCTACATCCTGATGGAATATCTGAGCATGCTTCGGCGCATCTATACGGATGGGCGCGGCTTTCCGACCGACGAGGACCCCTCGTGGATGGGTTATTCGGTCGGCAAATGGGTCGACGAGAGCGGTTCCGGCCGCTACGACGTGCTCGAGGTCGAGACCCGCAACCTGAAGAATCCGCGCACCTTCGACCCCAGCGGCACGGTGCTGCACAAGGATGGCGAGACCGTCATCAAGGAACGGTTCTATCTCGACAAGGCCAATCCCGACACGCTTTACGACCAGATCACCGTTCAAGACCACGCGCTCACCCGTCCCTGGACGGTCCTCAAGACCATGAAGCGCGAGAAGAAGCCGATCTGGGTCGAATCGATCTGCGCCGAGGGCAACGTTCACGTCAATATCGGCAATCAGCACTACATGCTCAACGGCGACGGCGAGCTGATGCCCGCCATGAAGGATCAGCCGCCGCCGGACCTGAAGCATTTCAATCAGATCAGGAAGTGAGCGCCTGCCCTTAAGGCGGGGCCGCTCATGGTTCCGCGTCGGATTAGTCCAGTATCCCGAAATCGATTGCGACCTCAAACGCTTGCGGGCCGGTATTCGACCGGGCCGGTTCCCGCGGCGCATGCGGCCGGGGCCGAGATATCGTTGTGAAGCCCGCTCGATCGATGTTACGGTGCCGGGATTACTGCTCAGTCCGGAACACCATCCGTCATGACACCGACCGCGACAGCCGGCGGCAACGCCAACGTGTTCCATTTCGTGATGGTCAAGCCGAGTCATTACGATGACGAAGGCTATCCGATCCAATGGGTGCGGTCGGCCATTCCGTCCAACACGCTAGCCTGCCTGAATGGGCTCGCCGAGGATGCGCGGGCGCGCCTGGTGCTCGGCCCCGACGTCGAAATTCGCCTCCACACCTACGACGAGACGAACCGGCGCGTACGGCCTGACCGGATCATCCGCATGATCCGCCGGGAAGGCGGCCGCGCGCTGATCGGCCTCGTCGGCGTCCAATCGAACCAGTTTCCGCGCGCCGTCGACCTCGCCCGGCAATTCCTCGCCGCTGGGCTGCCGGTCTGCATCGGCGGCTTTCACGTCTCTGGCTGCATCGCCATGCTGCCGGAGCTGCCGTCGGATATTCGGCAGGCGCAGGAGCTCGGCGTTTCCTTCTTTGCCGGCGAAGCCGAGAATGGCCGCCTCGATCCGGTGCTGCGCGATGCCTGGGACGGGAAGCTCAAGCCGCTCTACGACTAC
>WNFJ01330877.1_pt1 | contig 19333 bp, 25 predicted proteins | sample 5400461 | NCBI WGS metagenome assembly WNFJ01 (sample SAMN13153349, study PRJNA577476) | soil metagenome | isolation source: 115 cm saprolite on Douglas fir-dominated hillslope | place: USA:California | collected 2013-09-17
CTTAGGCTGCCGTGTGCGGAATGTTGATGCATGCGAGACCGAGACGCTGGTATGCTTCACTCATGCAGTTGCTGGCTTTCAGCCTGGCGTCTTCTGTAGGCGGCTGAACTCGAATCAAGTTCACGCCGGACTTCCCAAACAACGAATTCGGATAGCCATCTTGATGCTGCATGGTCTGTCTCAGCATCTGCGCCAAATCCTCAGAATAGTAACCGTTGCTGAACGTCAGTCCAGCGGCTGGAACTTTGGACGATCCAGGCGACATCCAGTATTCGCAAATGAGTTCCCACTTTCCTCTCGTCGTTGAGAGCCACATCTTCACATACTGCAAAGAGGGCTCAGGAGCTGTTCCATATTCGACATGGACCACCCCTTGGTGCGAACTCTTGAGGAGCCCGTTCCAATTTAGAACCACCGCACTTTCTAGTACGCGATCGATCTGGACTCGCTTTGTCGGCTCTTTACTCATCATTAGAAACGGTTTCTCCATCAGCGCCGCTTCTGCGCGGCTCAATTGTGACGTTGTTGCCGCAAACGCCTTCAAGAGCGACCCCGTCCGACTGCAGGCAAGAGCCATCTAGTGAGGCTAAGGTGAGGAAATTTCAGATCGGCTGACTTAGTTCAGTGAACCTGAAAAGTGAGGAGGAATACTCGCTTCAATACGAACGCTACGCTGATTCAAGGCCCTTGTCAATGAGTCGCAAAATAGCTCTTTCGAGAATGCCGAGCCGCGAATTCCCTGGGCCGGTTGCACGCTTGGACGGTGCGCTGCAAGGGCAGCGATATGCTAACGATCGTCTTGGCCGGCCCGTGAATGGCAATGAGCAATTTTGCACAGACGTCTTAGAGCTGGGACCGGATAATCATCCGAAGGGCGTTTTGCCTCAGAAGAGCATCGAGTTTTGTTCCCCCGCAAGGCGGACCCGATGGCAACTTCGCTCACTCCAGCTCAAACCAATATGGAACAGACACTTGATCCACTCCGTGACGTCCAGGCTCCGATCGCGTTTAGTAGCCTACAGAGCGCCATGACTGAATATGTTGAGGATCTGAACAGGCGTTTCAATGCCGGCCTCGCGGTCCGACGAACGCAAACCACGTTCGAAGTGCATGAGCCAGAGAAGGCGGACGCCCTCGTGAGCCTCAGGCTGACGGACAAAAACGACATACAGTACAACCAGTTTATTAAGCGCAACAACGAACTGCAGTTGGGCACGATCTATGTCCGCGTCCGCCAGGATGGTCCGCCCACCCTTATGTTCCCAGACTTCCCGCACCCGAATGTTCAGTTAAGTTATCAGGACGCGTCAAAACGGTTGCTAGACTCTTCCTTCTGACGCCAACTGTGAGCTCGCGCGCCATCACCCGTTAGTGTGCGACCTTCTCAATCTAGCCCTGTGCCTGGCGCGTTTCTGCTTCTTCTTGGCTCTTCGGGCATCGGCAAATGTGTCGACAAGGTCCTTGGGACGCCCAGGCTTTTCTGGATTCGCCTGAGCTTTCTGCGACGTCGCATTTGGTTCGGAACGGTCTGATTCGATAGCATCCATCTGCTTTTCCCCTTCTGCGTGGCCGAAAAGAGATACGTCCACGTGGCCATACTCCCAAACATACGCACCCTGAGGCCCCACAACTGGTCAATTGTGACCATCTTTTGTCAGGACGGAGTGACACACTTGTAGCGTCTGCCATCGATATGGCGGTGGGCTATGGACTATGGGCATCAAGGAGGTACGTTGATGCTGTGGACAGTTTTCATGCTCTTCATGTTCGTCTGGATGCTGGGTTTGATCTTTCAGTTTGGGCTGGGTGTCATTCCCTTGGTAATTGTGCTTACTGCCATTCTGGCCTTCATCCAACTGATTCGCCGTGCCGCTTCCACTCGGAGGTTACCGGCCCGCGAGACCCAAAAGTTCAACTAACAAGTTGACCGATTCACGCGCTCCTGAAATTCATGGATGGGCCTGGTACGAGACGATGATGGAGCACCAGGTTGAACGGCCTCGTGTCGATCTCGAATGCCAACGCCAAGGAGGAAGTCGCCATGTCTCCCATCTCGTCGGTTGATGAAGCTCCCAGGATTTCTCCCAGATCGTTGCAACCGCGCACGTGGGCTGGCTTCGCCCAGGGCGCGGAGCGCGCCACGCACTATCTTCATCTCTCGGCTTTTCCATGTGACCAATGCAAAGGTCCGGTGATTCGCGGGTGGATCGGGACGCGAGAGGATGACATAGCCAGAGAGACGGGAATTAACGAGGTCGGAGCGGTATGTCTCTCCTGCGGGTGCAGACCAGAATCACCCAGCGCTCCTTTGGAGGCTTGTCAATTCCGTCCGGTTCAATGGGAGTGGACGATAGAGAAGAAGCCAAAGGCAATAGAACCTGGTGGCGATTCGCTCCCAGCGAAGCTATCACAGGTCGCCGATACCGGCTAGAGTTAACCCAGGATCTTCAGAACGACCGAGCGTGAAAAGCCCTTCCAAACGCTGGCTGTGACTCGACTTGCACGGGGTCGGTTTTCTGCGAGATTCCCGGCACAGGACGGCGTATCATTAATAGATAGTGAAAACCGCAGTTGCTCTAACTCGTAAGCTAGCAGCCTTTGATCCAGAGGCCTTCCTTGCAAAAAGCGGCCTGGGGCGAAAGATCGTTGAACTGGAGAAAAGGAATACTGTCTTTTCCCAGGGAGATGAAGCCGATGCGGTGTTTTACATCCAGAAGGGGAAGATCAAACTCACCGTCATCTCCACCCGCGGAAAAGAAGCCACCATTGCCTTACTGAGCGCGGGAGATTTTCTCGGCGAGGAATGCGTCGCCGCGATGCAACCGCAACGCCTGACTACCGCGGCCACTCTCACGCAATGCACGGTCCTCAGGATCAACAAGAAAGAGATGGTGCGGGTGCTGGACGAGGAAAAAGCATTCTCTGAAGTTTTTGTCTCTTATCTCTTGGCCCGCAACATTCGCATCCAGGAAGACCTGATTGACCAGTTGTTCAATTCCAGCGAGAAGCGCTTGGCCCGGGCCCTCTTGCTGCTTGCCCGATTCGGCAAGGAAAGTACGCCGGAACTGGTCATTCCCAAAATAAGTCAGGAAACACTGGCGGAGATGATTGGCACCACTCGCTCACGGGTGAGCTTTTTCATGAACCGCTTCCGCAAACTCGGATTCATCGAATATAACGGTACGTTGAGCGTTCACAGCTCGCTGCTGAACGTCGTCCTGCACGATTGACATTTTGGAGCTGGTCACGCTGCGGCTGCACAGGGAATACGGTCGAACTGGAGCCCAAGGCCGTCATAAGCGTCCCTCATGCACGCGCTGGCAGCAAGACTCTCCTGTTCGGTGGGCGGCGTAACCTGGATCAATCCCGCGCCCGGCTTTCCGAACGAAGTCATGAAGCTGCCCTGATGTTGCATGATCACTTCCAACATCTCGGCCAGACCCCCGGAATGATACTCATTGCTGAACGTCATTCCCTTCGCCGGAATAGCTGTTTGCCCTTGCCGCATCCAGTACTCACAAATGAGACTCCATGATCCTTTTGCCGTCAGTTGCCAGACCTTCAGATACTGCAGCGAGGGGCTGGGGGCATAGTCGATATGGATCAAGCCTTTTTGAGATGCATTAAGTAGATCCTTCCAACTCAAAACCACTGCGCTTTCGAACATGCGGTCCAGCCGAACTTTCATTGCTCTCTTTCCATGCGGGATGCCAGTCATACAAATCCTCTTCAGTTCTGACGCGATGAGAGTACGACCGCCTCTCCTCAAAAGGGAAAGGCGGTCTTCAGCACTCACGCTACCGCGACGCCGGCCCGGATCTTGTGGAATGTCGAATTCAGGACCTCATTGGTCCCAACCTTCGGCGTTCCTTCGATCACGTTTTTCAGCATTCCGAGCACATCCTTGTAGGTGTTGTTGTCGTAGTTCTCAGCGTTTTTTTGAGTGTCCCAGAGACTGATGGCGAGGACGTCTGACCCGCCGGGAGCAGCGAAGGTTATTTCATCCTGGAAACCTGTCTGCTTGCGAAGCAAGGGGACAATGTCTGTTTCCACAGTCTTGGTGAATTCGTCGAGTGTATTGGGCTTCAAGTGAATCGAGAGTTTACGTGCAAACATGTCAACCTCCTTGGTTGTGGTGGAAGCTAAGGTGAAGGAACCTCAGATGGGCTGACTTAGGTTTCAGAGAATCTGAAAAGTGAGGAAAGATTACTCGCTCTATTGCGACCCTACGCTCATCTGGCAACAATGTCAACTGCGTGCACGGGACCAGCGCATTCAGCTGTCAGTTGCGTGATTGCCTGGAATAAATCCTCTGCTGGAGCATCAGATCTGACGTAGGCGTCCGCCCGGCAGTTCGGGACCCGACCACCAGTGATGAGAACGACCGGCAGGTGAAAGTCCGTCTTGATGCGATGTATCAGCAGCGTCTTTTCTTTCGCTGAGAGTATCTGCCCAATGACTAACATCGAACAATTCAGATTCGCAGGCCTCCCCTGTTTCCTGGAGGGAAGCTGCTGAGACGACCCGGAATCCGGCGCGACGGAGAGCTGCATTTCTGGTGCTGACAAGATCGCTCAACCCCACCGACAGAACATTTGAAACTGGCTGCATAAACCCAACCTCCACTATTCCTGTCCTTGTTCACGTCGTTCACGTCCGCTTTCTGAGCCACTTTCCGCATCGCGTTCCATCATTTATTGTGGGTTTGGGCTCGGGCACTGTCTGTCCAAAAGTGCTCACATCGCGATCTTGAGGTCCGGGACCAGTGTCCCAAGATGAGCAGTTTGGGACAGCTTGTTCTGGCATTCCCGTTCATAATGTCCGGAAGCGGCCTACGGGCCCCGGAAGGATCGAGCGGCGGTGGGCCTTACAGGACATGCCGGATAGAAAGGATTCGTAATGATGAAGCTCACAAATCAAAGGTTGTTATTGGCGGTATTGGGTTGCCTTAGCCTCCCGTGTCTCCTTGCATCGGCCCAAGCAACCGACCGGGACCAAAACCTCTCCGCATGCAAGAATGGCTGGGGAAGCTGCGATCGCTCGGTGCTCACCCAGCCAGAAGCGATGGAAGTGGCTGCGGCCGAGCATCGGCGCAATCTCTCCGACTGCCGGAACGGCTGGGAGTCCTGCGATCACGCGAAATTGACTCGAGCGGAGGCCAGCGCGTTGGCCGTTTTCACCCATGAGCACAATTTCTCCGAGTGTATGGAGGGTTGGTCGAAGTGTGACCACTCCGGATTGACCCGGCGCGAAGCAGCTGCGGTTGCCCTGGCCGAGCGCAAGCACAACGTTTCGGATTGTGCGAGCGGAGCGCCATCCTGCGATCAGTCCCAACTAACGCAGTCAGAGACCAGGAGCGTGGCCGCGGCCGAGCACCAGCGCAATGTTTCCAACTGCACGGACGGCTTCGGATCCTGCAACAGCTCCGCGCTCACCACATCAGAAGCTGCGCGGGTGGCCGCCGCCGGCCGCGAGCGCAACGCCTGGAATTGCATGAAGGGGTGGGGATCTTGCGACCACTCTGAGCTAACTAAGCCGGAGGCAAACACGGTGGCTGCCGCGGAGGACGAACGTAATTTCTCCGATTGCAGGGACGGTGGAGCGTCTTGTGACTACTCCCAACTGACGGCTTCGGAGGTTAGCAAGTTGGCCGTGGCCGAGCGCCAGCGCAACTATACCGCCTGCCTCAAAGGTTATGGCTACTGCGATCGCTCGCTGCTCACCCCATCGGAAGCCGGCGCGATCCCGGTCGAATCCACGCCAGTTCCTCCGCAGCATAAGTGAGACCAGCAAATATGCGGTCGCGACTTTGGGCGACAAGATATCGATGGAGGACCTAGAAATAGCGGACTGTGGAAAATCAGGCTTCCATGGATACCGCGCCCTTTGTTCATTCTTGACCAGTTTCACGGCCGCAATTGTGGATACTGTGTATGACTATTCTTGGAGGCAACATGTCCGACAACCGCAGCAATAATATCGGCTGGTTCCTAGCCGGACTGGGCTTGGGCATCGGGGCGGCCATCCTCTATGCGCCCAAGTCCGGACGGGAAACCCGGAAAGCTATCGTCACCGGGGCGGACGAAAGCCGTGAGTACGTGGCTTCCCTCGGGCGGAATGCCCGCGAGCACATCAGCACTTGGGTAGACTCCGGAAAAGATGTGATCAACCGCAAAAGAGATCCGAGCACGGCGACGGTCGAGAAGGAGCACAAGGCTGTTCACGACGCGACCGCGAGAGAAGCGAAGAAGAGTTAACTCGCGCACTCCGCCAGTGGCCGAAGCGGCATCAAATGAATAACGGCAATTCCCTCATCGAGGTGAAGCATGTCCGACAGAAATGGCGATAAAGCGAGATTCCACCGGCTGCGGAAGAAGAGGATCATCCGGCGGGAACGTCAAGGCATCCTTTTCGCGAGAGCACAGACCGTAGGCGGCAATAAGGCTACAGCAGGAGACACGGCGCCCATCACTAAGGAACGCCGAAACCGAAGCTCAGGCTGATTCAACGCCGATCTCGTTCATGCAAGCGCTGATTTCTTTTTCCGCCGCAGGCGGATCTGACAGAGAAGCTTTTGCACGTTTGGTTTGGCTCGTCTCATCAGTGTTTATCAGTGGTAAGGTTCTTGCTTGTTCTGGTTTCGAATTATGGACAACACAAAAGATAACGTGAATCAACCGCGGAAGACACAGGCAGCCATTGCCCTTCGCAGCCTCCAGGACGCCATCACAGAACAAATTGGAGACATAAATAGGCGCTTGCGTGCAGGACTTGCCGTTCGCCAGACACAAACGGCATTCGAGGTGCATGAGGTAGAGAAAACAGATGCCCTCCTCCGTATCAGCCTCACGTCAGAAAACAACATTCACTACACGCAGCGAGCAAAGCGACATAACCAAATGCAATCGAGCGTGATATACGTCCGTGCCTCCCCGGATGGAACTCCCACCCTCTTCTTTTCAGACTTTCCGCGCCCCAATGAGCAGGTGAGTTATCAGGAAGCCTCAAAGCGTTTGCTGAACTCCTCCTTCTAGAGCTACTAGGAACTCCTGCCCTCGACAACCAGCTCCAAGAAAATTTCAAAAGCAAAAGGCGACAAACTCCGGCGGTTTGTGAGCGTCTCGTCTATGAAGCTTTAGTCTCGATTGCTTTGGGCTTTGGCGCCGTTACATGTGGTTTGACCGGGTCCCGTTCTCTGATCAGATTTTCGGAGCGGCTTGAGCTGTTCACGATCAGGGTAGACACCTGCGACTCACCAGCGCCGCTAGGCGCGATTGGAAATAGACCGGCAGAGCCTGCCGGGCTATTCTCATGCGCCCTGACGGGGCTTGGCACGGGCCCCACATATTCACCAAACGGCTTGCTGACTTGCAGCCTTGACGACCGTCCGTGTCACTTGCCTAATTCCTTTGCTGGGTTCTCCCCTGGAGGTGAACAGTAAGTGAGCACTCTTGCACAGATCGTCTTCGGGGCCAGAGCTCATAATTAAGAAGGTTAGGGCTGGGCAACATCTGGTACCCTTTTGACCTTTTTAACGAAAGGGAGGTTTTGTGCTGACAAGAATCATGAAATGGACGTCTCTCACAGTGCTTCTAGGGGCTCTGTTCTTCTGGAGCCCTGCAGGCAGTTATGCGATCGTGCTGCAGTTCGTCATTTGCGGTAGCGCCACTCTGGTTGCGTTCCAGGCTGCTCGATCAAGGAAGCATCTCTGGACAATTGCTTTTGCAGGACTCGCTATGCTTTTTAACCCGGTGGTAGCAGTTCCGTTCTCTCCGGTCGTTTTCCCGTGGATCAGTCTGTTCTGTTTCACCATGTTTCTTGCATCCCTGAGGTTTTTGGAGACAGCTCCCAAGGTTGCCGCAGTGTCCATCACATCTCCGGAACCACGGAGCCAATCCGTGAATCCCCCTGTTTCAGGTCTTTAAGATTTGTGCCGGAAACTCCCTCGTAACTCGATATCGAGCTTTGAGGGCTGCTCGTCCCAAGCATAGCCAGATAGCGCGCGCCAAAGTAGGCGCAGAGCCGTTCGCGGACAAGGAGGCGTTGTGTTGAGAGCGTCAGAAACCACAAGCGAAGTAACCAATATCACGCATGAGGGTGTGACGTATTCTCTCGTCACGAAGGGAAAGCAATCCAAGGCTTGCGTCGAGACATGTCCTGTTTGTGGTGGCACCGGCTGGATGTATAGCCGCAAGTGCAAGGAATGTGCTGGCCGCGGGCTAATTGACACCGGTGCTAACTCTTCAGGTGGAACGTAGGGCCGGCTTCGCCACCATGCCGCGATTGTTACGCCAACTCGGTTGGAGCCAGCAAGGCCGCCCACACGGCGGAGCGTTTTGGTTCAGGCGCCGCTGATTGCGATCCCAGACTCGTGAGCGCCCGGGATTTCGCTGTCGTCACCTCGTCGATCGACCGTCCTAGCAGGACGGAACACTCTTCAACCGAGTAGTTCTCCAGGACCGTCGTGACCAGCACGAAGCGTTCGAACTCGGCCAGCCGTGTGACGGCCATGATCATGGAGTTCCTCTGCGGGTCGTCGATCCAGGTCCAGGCACAGTCTGCCTGCGGCAGAGGGCCGGGCTGCCCTGGGGTTGGCGCCACAATCTTGATCGCGTTTTTGATGATGGCTCGCTTGCTCCACGAGCGCGCCCATTGGCGGAAAACCGGATTGCCGTCGATACTCGACTCCAAACCGGCTACGAAGCATTGCTCGGCTTTGTCGGGATCGGCGGTGAGCAGAAAAGCCAGCAGATGCAGACCAGACATATCTTCGGTAAAGATCTCCTGAAAGTCGCGACGCGTTGCGTAGGCTGTGGCCTTTTCTTTCTCCAGGGCATCCTGGTTGTTCTTCCAGCGAAACATGTTCATCTCCATCCGGCCCCAACCCGCAAACGCTGCTCATACGGTTGGTACCTTGTTAAGTGATTTCCGTTCAACAACCGTTTCCAACCTTTGCGGGAATATATAGTGCAGACGGCACGCCAAAGGCGGGGTTACGGCACGCAACTCACTGACAGATAGAGGGTTATGCCGAGCATCAATTGGTCGAATCCCCTGCCATTCATGTGTCATTCCATGCACAATGTCAGCGATCCGACACATCTAACCGGGTGGACGGAGGCATCTTCGGCGATGTTACAGGCGGTGAGTCATCTTGATGCGCGGGTTCATCGCTCCCGATGAACGTTTGCCTAAAGGCCCGCGATTTCGCAAAGCGAATCGCTAGACGCTGATACGGGGTAAGGGTCAGATTGACCCACTACCGCCTATAATTTCGAGAGTGCTGGTCTCCGACTTCAGTTTCCACCTTCCCGAAGAATTAATCGCACAAGAGCCGCTGGCTGATCGGAGCGCTTCACGCATGCTGCATCTTCGGCGCAATAGCGGCGCCTTTGAAGACTCGCAGTTCCGATGCTTCCCCGATTTGCTTCGATCCGACGATCTCCTGGTGGTGAACAACAGCCGCGTTTTTCCTGCGCGCTTGTTTGGACATCGCTCGGGCGCGCATGCGCAGCCGGTCAGTCCGCGCAACCCGGCTGCCAAGAACTTCCTGCGTGGACGCGTCGAAGTCCTGCTCACTCGACAGATTGGCCCGCTCGAGTGGCAAGCCCTGGTGCGCCCGGGAAAAAAGATCGGTGTGGGAGAGAGAATCTGGTTCGGTAAAAGTAAAGACCGCGAGCTTGAGGCAGAAATCACTGCGCGTGGAGAATTCGGCGAGCGAACGCTTCGTTTCAGCCCGGTCCAGGATTTCTTCGTGACCGTAGAGAAGTTGGGACACGTGCCCCTGCCGCCATACATCGCCCGTGAAGACAAAACCGCGGATCGAGATCGCTATCAGACCGTCTACGCCAAGCCGGAAGCCCTGGGTAGCGTCGCGGCGCCGACTGCCGGTTTGCATTTCACGCCGGCAGTCCTCGAAAAGATTCGCAACCGCGGCGTCGAGATCGCTGAGATTACGTTGCACGTTGGACTGGGAACATTTCAGCCGATTCACGTGGAAAACGTGGAAGAACACAGAATGCACTGTGAGAGCTTTCACATTCCCGAAGCTGTTGCCATGCAAATCAACCGCGCCCTCGATCAGCACCGCCGCGTGGTGGCCGTGGGTACGACCACGGTGCGAACGCTGGAGTTTGCGGCTTCATTCAAGAAAACCGCTACAGCGAACGTCCCCGCGACAAAGCATGAAGGCCCCTTTGTCAGAGACGCCGCTGGCAAGATCGGCCCAGCCCACGTTCAGGCCGGATCAGGCGAGGCCGATATCTTTATCTACCCGGGATTCCAATTCCGCGTCGTCAGCGCGCTGCTCACCAACTTCCATTTGCCGCAGTCCACGCTGCTGATGCTGGTCTCGGCCTTTGCCGGACGCGAGAACATCTTGCGCGCGTATAAACATGCGGTCCGCGAGCGCTACAGGTTCTTTTCCTACGGGGATTGTATGTTCTTGGAATGACGTTTTTCTCAGTCGCGCGGTTACAACAACGCCTAGCTTGAAAGTGTCATCCCGAGGGATCCGGAGGTGAGCGAGCGCTGTCTTTAGCTCGCGAACCGGACCGAGTGATCGGCTCCGCTGCTCTCGACGTCTCTCGTGTTCTGACCTCGTCACGAACCGCAAACGCGTCGCTGGTCGATGGGCTCGTGGGCCCGGGGAAGAGCGAAACCACGCAAGACAACAGAGCTGAAAACCGGCTGAACTACTTCATGTTCGTTTTTCAACTCCAAATGGACTGACTGCGCAACTTGGCGCAGTCATTGTAAACTGGTCGGAGTCAAGAGCCCCTCAATCTCGTGTCACCAACGTCAGGGGAATCTATGGTTTCCACTCGGCCAAAAAGCTGCTCGCGTTCTGGAGGCCGGTCACCGGGACTGGGCTAGAGCCATCGGCATTCACCAGCCAGATGTTATAGGCGCCATTTGTGTTTGCAGCATTACCACCGTCCATAGAGCGGTTTGATGAAAAGCTGAGCTCACTTCCATCCGGCGCCCATCGGGGGTTAAAAGCGTTGACCCTAGAAGCAGTAAGCATGGTGAGAGGTGTGGCGGCGGAACCAGTAGCGTTCACCACCCAGAGGTTCAGGCTGGAGTTTGTGTTGGCAGCGTCGGCACCATCCAGGGCACGATCCGAGACAAACGCGAGCTTGCTGCCGTCCGGTGCCCAAACTATCTCACTGAGCTGGTTAAAGGTGTTGTACCTGGTCAGGGGTGTGGCGCCGGAACCATCGGCACTCATCATCCAAAAATTATTAGCGGACCCATTGCTGGCGTCAGTCCCGTCCAGTGCCCGCGTCGATTCGTAGACTAGCTTGCTTCCATCCGGCGACCAGGCTAAGCTGTCGCCGCAACTCACAGGGGAGGTGAGCCTAGTTAGCGGTGTGGCGCCGGAACCATCGCTATTCACCATCCAAACATTGCATCCGCCGCGGTTGCCGGCATCGCTTCCATCGAGAGCGCGCAGAGAGAGAAAAGCAATTTTGCTGCCATCCGGAGACCACCGGGGAGAGAAGCTGCTTCCTCCGACGGTAGTGAGCTTGGTCACGGGTGTGGTGCCGGAGCCGTCAGCGTTGACCAGCCAAATGTTCTCGGTGCCGTCAGCAAAAGCGGCGTCGCTCCCGTCCAAGGCACGGTCCGAGCCAAAAGCGAGTTTTTGGCCGTCCGGTGACCAATGGGGTTCGGTACTACCGCGCAGAGACACGGCTGTGATCGTAGTCAAGGGTTTGGCGCCAGAACCATCTGCGTTCACCACCCAAACGTTAAAAGTGTTGTTGGGGTTTGCGGCATTGCTGCCATCCAGGGCGCGAAACGAGTCAAAAGCTAGCTTAGAGCCGTCAGGGGACCAAACGACATCAAAGTCGGCGGCACCACCCGCGGTGAGTTTGGTCAGCGGTGTGGCACCGGAGCCATCGGACTTGACCAACCAAATGTTGCCGGCGCCAGTGACGGCATCGCTACCGTCGAGAGCCCGGGACGATTCGAACGCAATGGTTGCTGGCGGCTGGGTTGAGTTGCCGCCACAGCCAGTGACCAGCCCGAACAGCGCAACCAACGTCAATAGCCAAAGTGCATTTGCACGATGTGTAAGATCTTGAGCAGGCGAAGAATCGACCCGAAACTCATTTGCAGAAAGCAACGACCTGAATGTGTTCATAGTCCCTCTGTTTGAGAGAGCCCGGCTACCTTTCAGGAGGCTGCTCGTTCTCCTTGGCCTGGCTTCCTTACGCCGCATACGACAGAATCTAATATGGAGAGCGACCATACTACGGATTCCTTCAAGCTATAGTCAAGATTAGTTAATCTAGAGGCAAGATTAGTTAATTGGTCTTTCGGAGTAGGAAGCCTATGAACCACAAGGTAGTAACCATGTAGTAAATGTAACAAGCGGTCACAGAGCGCTACAGGTTCTTTTCGTACGGGGATTGCATGTTCGTCGAGTAACCACGAGCTGGTTTTCTTGATCATGCGCGGCGCCTGATGCTCCTGCTACACTCCACCGCATGGTGTCTTCCGTCCCAGCGCCTGTCTCCGCGCCCCGACGCCTGATCGCGCCCTGGTATCACACCCTCATCTTCCTCCTGATCCAGGCAGCTTTGGCCTGGTGGGGCACACGCCTCAACAAGATGTCACCGCCGGGCGCCGGCGGAGGAGCTGGTGCCGAGCCGCGCGGCCAGGCTCTGCTGTACCTCGTCAACATCGCTGGCGAGTGGCTGATGCTTCTTTTCATCTGGGCCGGCGTCAACGACCGCCAAGGCCTGCGCGGACTCACCGGCGGAAGGTGGACCAGTTGGAAACAGGCCGCAACCGACTTTGCCATCGCCGCGCCTTTTTGGGTGTTGTGGACGGCTACTGCGCGCTTCGCTTGGTACTTGATCGGTCCGCCGCAAGGTTCGCGCGGGCCGCTTAGTTTTCCGCCGCACGGCCTGCTCGATATTTCCGCCTGGCTGGCAGTATCCGCAACCGCCGGCTTCTGCGAAGAGATCTTGTATCGCGGGTACTTCCAGCAACAGGTCCGGGCCATCACCGGCAGCGCCTCAGTAGCCATTTTGGCTCAAGCGCTTCTCTTTGGAGTGGGACACACCTATCAAGGTTGGAAGCCGGTATTGGTAATCATCATCTTGGGTCTTCTCTACGGGCTGCTCGCTCACTGGCGTCGCAATCTTCGGCCGGGCATGCTTGCCCACGCCTGGAGCGACATGTTTGAGGGATATTTCAAGTTTTTGTGGCGATAATGAACTGCATATTTCTTGTCGGGTGAATCGGCGCCGGGTGCGCGAGCATCTCTTTCTGTGCGAGGGGCAAATTCATGAACATCCAGCTCCAGGGAAAGACCGCCATCGTCACCGGTTCCACGGCGGGGATTGGCTTTGCCATCGCGAAGGGGTTGGCCGGATCCGGCGCAACCGTGGTGGTCAACGGACGCACCGAGCAACGAGTGAACCAGGCTGTCAGCAAAATCCGGAACGAGATTGCGAACGCACAACTTCGCAGCGTGGCCGCTGACTTGGGCACGGCGGAGGGCGTCGCGCGTCTTATCCAGGAAGTCCCCCAGGCCGACATCGTGGTTAACAACCTGGGCATTTTCGAGGTAAAGCCTTTCTTTGAAATCCCCGACGACGACTGGGAACGCTTCTTCCGCGTGAACGTGCTCAGCGGTGTCCGCCTGGCGCGGCACTACACGCCGGACATGGTGAAGCGCGGCTGGGGCCGTGTGATCTTCATCTCCAGCGAGTCCGGCGTCCAGATTCCGGCGGAGATGGTGCATTACGGCATGACGAAGACCGCTCAGCTCGCGGTCTCCCGGGGATTGGCCGAGACAGTGGCAGCGACCGGGGTCACGGTGAATGCGGTGCTGCCCGGGCCGACTCTTTCTGAAGGTGCGGGGAGATTTCTGGAGCAAGCTCAAGCTCAATCCGGCAAGAGCTTCGCGGAAGTAGAGAAGAACTTTTTCAAGGACCTTCGCCCCAGCTCGCTTCTCAAGAGATTTGCCACCAGCGAGGAAATAGCCAACATTGTCGTCTATCTCGCGTCAGAACAAGCATCAGCGACGACTGGAGCTGCTGTGCGCGTGGACGGCGGCGTGGTACGCTCGATCGTGTAAGCATTCGACTTTTCGTTCCATAAAGGATTCATTCAGTTTTGCGATCAAGAATTATCGTTTTCATTGCCATCGTCCAATCGATCCTTTTTCTTGGACACTGGTTTCTTTACGTCACGCTGGTGCGATTCTTTGGGCCGGCGGCTTCCTCGTCTGCGGTCAAGATTGCCTTGGCGGTACTCTCCGTCAGTTTCATCGGCGCCTCGTTGCGGGCATGGTACTCCTATCGGCGGTTGGTGCGTGTTTGGTACACGATTGCAGCGGTCTGGCTTGGCTTAGCCAGCTACCTCCTGTGGGCATCACTGTTATGCTGGATTATCTATGGCGTGTCCCAATTATTAGGTCTGGCGTGGGCGCCGCAGTACATTGCAGCCAGCCTATTCGGGGCTGCCGCCTTGGTTTCGCTGTACGGCATGATCAACGCGGCGCGGCTGCGTGTGACTCGCCTCAACGTCGCGCTGCCGAACTTACCCGAGCAATGGCGTGGGCGCGTTGCCGCTTTGGTGAGCGATACGCACTTAGGCCATGTTCGAAACGGGCGCTTCGTGCGACGCGTGGTGAGGACACTTGCCTCTCTCAAGCCCGACGTCGTCTTCCTTGCCGGCGATCTCTACGACGGCACAGCCGGCGACTTTGAAAAGCTGGCTCAGCCCTGGGCTGAGCTCACTGCACCCCACTCGCCGCCGGTGGTTCCGCACGGCGTCTATTACATCGCCGGCAACCACGAAGAGTTCTATGGCGAGGCGGAGTATCACGAGCCGTTGGTGCGCTCCGGTGTTCGCGAGCTCAACAACCAAAAAATCGAAATCGATGACCTCCAGCTGATCGGCGTTCACTACCGCGATGCCGCACATCCCGATCGCTACCGCACGATCCTGCGCGGCGCCGGAATCGACCGCAACCGGCCCAGCGTTCTTCTGCTGCACGCGCCGGTGCATTTGGAAATCGCCGAGGCGGAAGGAATCTCGCTCCAGCTCTCCGGCCACACTCACGGAGGCCAGTTCTTTCCTTACACCTGGATTGCTGGACGGGTCTGGGGAAAACTCATCCACGGCCTCGAGCGGCTGGGCAGCTTGCTGATTTACGTTTCGTACGGGGCCGGGACTTGGGGTCCGCCGATGCGAGTCGGGACCTGGCCGGAGATCGTCCTTATCAAGTTCGAATGAAGGCCTCGCTGCTGATGAAATGTGAAACCCACCACCGAGGCACGGAGACTAGGAGATTTTAAGTTTGAAATTTCAAATTTAAAATCTTCTCCATCCCACGTGATAGCCTAGTTTCTTAAAGACATTTGACCACCAGCTCCCCAGATTCCGCGAAGGGCCGGGTCTTCTTGCTCGACACCATGTCCTTTATCTTCCGCGCCTATCACGCAATGGTGCGGCAAAGACCTATGTCCACGAAGACCGGCATTCCCACGGCTGCGACTTACGTCTTTGTGAACATGTTGCGCAAGCTGCGCGCGGACTTCAACCCGGAATACCTCGCCGCGGTGTTCGACGTTGCCGGACCCACGTTCCGCGACGAGCACGCCAAGTCCGTCACCTCGGTCCGTAAGTTCGACATCAAGACCCAGACTTTCACGGAAGTCGAATACCAGGGTTATAAGGCGCAGCGCGCGGAGATGCCGCCGGATCTGGCGCAGCAGGTTCCCTACATCCGGCGCGCGCTCGACGCCTACCGCATTCCCATCCTGGAGCAAAAGGGCTTTGAGGCGGACGATGTGATCGGCACGCTCGCCCGTAAAGCCGCTGCCGAGTCGTATCAGGTGCTTGTCGTCTCCAGCGACAAGGACATGTTGCAATTGGTGAACGAGAAGACCCATGTTCTGAATCCGCCCAAAGACAACCAGATCAGCGATGCCGCCAAGGTGGAAGAAATTCTCGGTGTACGCCCGGACCAGGTGGTCGACGTGATGGCTCTGCGCGGCGACTCCATCGACAATATTCCCGGCGCACCGGGAATCGGTGATAAGGGATCGGTCGAGATTATCAAGCGCTTTGGAACGCTCGAGAATGCGCTGGATCATGCGGCCGAAGTCGAGCGCAAGACCTATCGCGAGTCGCTGCTCAACAATCGCGAAACCATCCTGTGGAGCAAGCAGATGGTCACCATCGACCAGAATGTTGCGATCGAGCTTGATCTAAAAAAGATGGTGGCCGGCGAACCCGATGCGGACGCGCTGCGCAAACTCTTCGCCGAGCTGGAGTTCACGACATTGCTGAAAGAGCTGGCTCCAACTCTTGAGGTAACCGAGACCAGCTATGGCGAGCTTAAATCTTCGCCTGACGTCAAAGCCCTCGAGGCAACTCAAAAGACACTCGCCGCACCGCTGGCTATTGCGTTTGCGTTTCTGAAGGCCGTCCCAGACGCTGAGCCTGAAGGATCGGAAGAGACGCAAACGCAATCCGATCAACTTCTCTTCGCTGAGCAAACACCTTCGCCGATTGATGCCCCGGCCTCCGGGCCCTTGCAACTCGCTCTTTCGGTTGAACCCGGCAAGTCTTTCAGGCAAGTCTTTCACGGCGTCGCTCGATGGTGGCGAGATCTCGGCCCAGCTCAAACGCATGCTTGGCGATGCCGAGATCCCCAAAGCGGTCCATAACTACAAGGCCGTGCTCCGCGAGCTGGCAGCGCACGGGATCAAGCTGGCAGGCGTCCGCGATGAACCCATGCTCTACTCCTACCTGGTCAATCCGACTTACACCAAGCACTCGTTGGCCGAGCTCGCGATAAGGAGCTTCAACCTTAGCCTATCCGATTCGCTGGCTGAAGCGGCCGATCTCACGGGGCGCGTTGCCAGAGTGCTGCGTAAAGAGGTGGAAGACGACGCGCTGATGCCGGTCTATGAGCAGATCGATCTGCCATTGGTTCCGGTGCTGGCGCGTATGGAGGAAGCCGGAGTCAAGATCGATACCGGCATGCTGCAAACACTTTCAGTGCGTCTCGAAAGAGAGTGCAATGCCAAGGCCCACGAGATCCACCAGAAAGCGGGAACCGAGTTCAATATCAATTCGCCGAGGCAGCTTGGCGACGTCCTCTTCAACAAGTTGAACCTGCCCAAGCCGGTGAAATACGGCAAAGGAAAGATGATTTCAACCGCCGTGGATGTTCTTGAGGAGCTTTCGGCCGAACACGAAGTGCCGCGGCTGGTACTGGACTATCGCCAGCTCTCAAAACTGAAGAGCACGTACGTGGACGCTCTGCCGGCTCAGCTCAACCACTCCACCAAGCGTCTGCACACGACGTTCAACCAGACCGGCACCACAACGGGAAGGCTTTCATCGATCAATCCGAACCTTCAGAACATCCCCATCCGAACCGAGTTGGGACGCGAGATTCGCGCCGCCTTCATCGCCGAGCCGGGTCACGTGTTGCTTTCCGCCGACTATTCGCAGATCGAACTGCGTTTGCTGGCGCACTTCTCTGACGATCCGCTCCTGGTCGAGGCCTTCCGCCGCGGCGACGACATTCATACGCTGACCGCCGCCCGTGTCTTTGGCGTGCCGCCTCTGATGATCGATGCCGAACAGCGCCGCCGGGCCAAAGCCGTGAACTTCGGCATTGTCTATGGTCTCTCCGCGTTTGGGCTGTCGCAACAGATTGGCATCGAGCAGCGCGAGGCTAAGAAATTTATCGATGCCTATTTTGAGAAGTATGCGGGCGTGCGCGGCTTCATCGATCGCGTCCTTGCCGGTACTCGGCGTGAACAGCGGGTGAAGACTCTGTTCGGCCGCGTGCGTCCCATCCCCGACATCAACAGCAAAAACCCTAACATGCGCGGGTTCGCCGAGCGCACGGCAGTCAACACACCGCTGCAGGGAACAGCCGCGGACTTGATCAAGTTGGCGATGATCGCCATTGACAAGGAGCTCGTGGAACGCAAGCTGAAGTCGCGCATGTTGCTACAAGTGCACGACGAACTCCTGTTCGAAACTCCCGAAAGCGAAATCGAGACCATGCGCGCCTTGGTCCGCGAGAAGATGGAAAATGTTCACCCGTTGAAGGTGCCGCTGCTGGTTGAGGTCGGGGTCGGTCCGAACTGGAGAGACGTGGAGTGAGCGGAAGATTTGTAATCGGGTAAGTTGTAAGTTGTAAGTTGTAATTGAAAACCTAAGGTTCCACCGGTTTTCAATTACCCGATGATTCAATTATCAATTCCACCTGGTATCCCATCCTTATCGGAACCCACTGAGAGGCTGTCATCTCGACCGAAGCGCCGCGCGGATCTGGTTCCCACAAGGATTGTATTGCGCGGGGTGGAGAGATCCAGAGGCAGCGTCCTCTACCATGCTGTCACAGGGAGTTCTCCCCATGCATTGTCCCGCTTGCCGATGGTCCTCGTTAATGCTGAGGGCTAGATTCTCGTGAGAACTCCCTGAAGCGGCATCTCAGAGGATACTTCCTCGGGATCTCTCCACTCCGCGCCAGAGATTTCTTGCTGGGACAAGGTCTCCGTGGCGCTCCGGTCGAGATGACAGACGCAAACGGAATTCCGGTACGCGGCTGTTTTTGACCCTTCTCCGAAGGCACGAATTCCCGGCTTGCTTTTAGCCCAGGCTGAGGGATCCGAAGGCGGAGGATTTGTAATCGGGTAATTTGCAATTTGTAAATGAAAACCTAAGGTTCCACCGGTTTTCAATTTCCCGATTACCCAATTACCAATCTCCCCACGCCGGCCCGGGATTCGGGACTTCAGAAAAACTTCCCCCGATCGGCCGCCTCCTTGAGCAGGCGGTTGTTGCGAATGTGGTTGATGTGCCAGGCGCGAAAATATGGCTTGACGAACCAGTACGCAAACCCGAAGAACCACATCACGAAATACGGAAGAATGCAGATCCCCAAGACACAGACTAGCACGTAAAGAACCGCCCCCACGCCTGCTCCGATTGCGGCGAGAAGACGGGGAAGGAACAGGTAGACAGCAGCCCCGGCTACCACAGCAAACACGGCTCGCTTCAACCCGGGCTTCAAAGGAAGGTTCACTCCTAGAGGCTATCGCATTCGGCGGGTCTTTTGTGTAGTTGAAGGACTTAAGATTTAAAATTTCAAATTTAAAATTTAAACCATTGCAATTTCCCAATTACCCAATTACCCCATTTATCAAATCTTTCTACTGTCCCGAAAATCGGAAATTTAACCTCTCAAGATGAAACGATCTTGCGGTGTTGTTCACTTTATGTTGTAGGTTCAGAGCCTCTTCAACGTGTCTCTGACGGCCCAAGAAAAATCTGTTCACTTGGA
>WNFJ01596828.1_pt1 | contig 19329 bp, 21 predicted proteins | sample 5400461 | NCBI WGS metagenome assembly WNFJ01 (sample SAMN13153349, study PRJNA577476) | soil metagenome | isolation source: 115 cm saprolite on Douglas fir-dominated hillslope | place: USA:California | collected 2013-09-17
ATAGCGTTCGAGCAAAGTCCGCTACCTACTCCGTAGGAGATACAAAGCAATGTCGTTTCCTGCTCGACGGCCGGCATCGCGGCAATATCGGCGAAAGAATAAACACGCGGATTTTCAACTCGCCCGACAATGTCCAAACGCCACGAATCCCGCGCGACGTCGGGATCAATGAGATTTTTTGAGACTTGATAAAATTCGTCGTCCGGACGGATCGGCGTGATTTTCTGCACCTTCGGACCACCGTATTGGCGTCCGTCGTAACTAAACGTGCCCATCCTAAAAAGTCGGCGCAAAGTGGTTCCAAGAGCGAGTGCAACGGCCGCGCCAATTCCAAGCGCGACGAAGCGACGGCGAGCAACCGGTCGCCCAACCGCTGTCGCGCTCTCACCTGCAACAGCAGCACGCGGCGGTCTGCTTAGCAGGCCGTAGAAAAACATGATCCCAATCCCGCATAGCGAGAATGAAATGAGCATCTCGAGAGAGGCGATTACGTGTGCGATGCCTGGCGGAAAGCCGCGGTAATTGGTGGAGAGCGTCGGCCAAAGCAAAGCGACAAACAGGATAGTCGCAGCTAAAACACCGGGAATAATCAAAGCCGCGGCGGTCGATCAGCGAAGGGCTCGTAGTTTGCCCAACGTCTCGCCGGTCACGCCGTCTAAGATAGAACGCATAGATCACTCCGCCGAGACCGGCGACGATCACTTGGCCGGCCAGAGCACCGAAAACTCCCTGAAGCTTGAGCGGCGTATAGCCGCCCGCGCGCACAAGCGAGCCAATGAAGAATTCGACAGTGAGCAGCGGAAAAAGCCGATCGAAGATGAGTTCCGTCGGCGTCGGCCACCCCAGCACTAGGCGAAGAAGTGCCATCGTGAACAGCATCGCGACCCCGGCCAGTATGCCAGCAGTGAGGCCCCAAATCAGCGTTTTGAGCCAGGGACCACGATCCGCCGACCGAGGTGATGAGTTAGGCATATCACGGTTTTCTAACATGGCGATACGATGCATGGGGCTGGCGTCTTATTCCGAAACAGAAGATCGCGTTTGCAAAATGCGTTTTCCGCTACCTTTCCTTCGATCGCTATAGTAACGTAAGGCGAATTCAACGGGGTATCTGTTACAAACCCTGTCCCCATACCCGCTGCTTGAATGATTCGCGGCCGGACGCGAAATGATACATGTAATATGCGATCGGATTCTTGATGTAGTATTTTTGATGGTATTCCTCCGCGGGCCAAAATTTTCCCGTCGGCAAAATCACTGTGGCAATCGGCTTCTCAAATTTGCCCGACTTCGCGAGATTCTCTTTTGATTCTTCGGCAATCTTTTTCTGTTCGTCCGTGGTGTAAAAGATTGCGCTCGTATACTGCTCGCCGATGTCATGAAACTGTCCGTCCGTCTGGATGGGGTTGATGTTATGCCAGAAAATCTCGAGGAGCTTTGCGTACGATATTTTCGTAGGATCATAAGTGACCTCGATCGCTTCGCGGTGCCCGGTCTCGCCGGCTGATACTTGCTCGTAGGTCGGGTTTATTTCGGAACCTCCGGCGTAGCCGACTAAAGTGGAAATCACGCCTTGCGCGTGGTCGAAGGGCGGTTGCACGCACCAGAAACAACCGCCGGCGAAAACGGCTTTCTCCGCGCTCGCAAGATGAGCATCCTCCGCTGATCCGTTGCCAGCTATGCCGAAAACAGTTGCGAACAATGCAAGCGCTAGAATGGCTCTCCTCATGCTATTGTCCTCTAAGAGTCGCGAACCACGTTTCTATTCCAATCAATCACCCCGGCGTCACGATATTGGGGGCGGGAATAATGTGGCGAGCTGCGGCTCTAAACTGAAGCGGACTATTTCGCTACTCAGAAAAACCACTATGAAATCACTCGTCCAAACACTCGCGTTTCTCTCCTTCATCACGTCGCTTTCTACCGCACTCGCCGACGCGAGTGTGAACGTGGACAAGAACGGGGTCGGTATCCAAGGCTACGACCCGGTCGCATTTTTCACAGATCGTAAGCCTGTCATAGGCAAAGAAGAATTTCACAGCAGTTACCACGATGTGGTTTACCATTTCGCGTCTGCCGAACATCAGGCGATGTTCGATGCAAACCCATCGCAATATGAGCCACAGTTTGGCGGGTATTGCGCTTACGGCGTGACGAAAGGACACCTCGCACCTGTTAAGATCGATGCTTTTCAGATTGTGAACGGACGCCTTCTCATGCAGTACGACAGCAACGTGAGAAAAACTTTCAACAAAGACCAGCGTGGTAATCTGGAATTAGCCGACAAGAACTGGCCCGCCTTGTCCGAAAAAGGACATTAACCATCGCCGCGAGGATTTGACTTCTCGCGAGCGTAGCGCGGGTTTATGCGCGCACATGTGTCAGTAGAACGAAAATCGCTCGCGGTGGCACGCTCATTGGCAAATGTTCCTGCATCCAATCGAGAGGGCAACGCTTCTCCGCGAGGGCTGGGAATCTTTGCCCGAAGATTTGCGCACGCCAAACCAGGTGAGCAGGCATCATCTACCCATTGCGGTTTTACGACGGGCGCGAGCGATTGCTATATGAAGAGCGGCTTGCCGGCGGAGGCGATGTCCTCGCAGTGATGAAATAAAAAGGCGCGGTCCGGGCTCTGTACCCCTACAGGGCATCCATTTATGAGAACATCTCGAAAGCATTGGTATCCGCATTCTCCGTTACGGCTTAGTCTTGGTATTATTGTGGATCGGCGGAATGAAATTCACCGCCGTTGGTGGCTAACAGCCCTTTGCTTAGTTGGACCTATTCAGTAATGAGCGTTCGGGGTTTCTCGGCCGTTTTGGGCGTCGTTGAAATCGCCCTCGGTCTGATCACGATCGGCGTGGAGAGATATTATTTTCGCGTCAACTCCGCAGCGCCGGACTCTCTGAGGGCTTTCTTTGCGATGCGTGTGACAATGATCGTCACGGTAATCGTTGCGACCAAACCGAGACTGAAGAAGATGTACTCTATCGGGGAATGCTGCCTCTCGCCGCCGAGTCCGGCCTTACCAGCGGCGCCGAGATAAACGTAGAGCAGCGTCCCTGGCAGCATGCCGCACGCGCTCGCCACTACATAGGGCCAGAACTTGATCGCGGTGACTCCATAAAAATAATTGCTCGCATTGAACGGAATCAGCGGGCTAAGCCGGAGCAGGCCGATGATCTTCCAGCCTTGCTTTCCGATCGCTTCATCAATGGCTTTGAACTTCTGATTGTTCCTGGTCTTCTCTTCGATTTTCGAACGCGCGAGATAGCGGGCGATGAGAAAAGCGAGCGTCGAACCAAGCACCGCGCCCAGCCACGCGACGAGCGTACCGAGGCCAAGGCCGAAGATCAGTCCCGCGCTGATCGTAAGGAGCGAGCCAGGTACAAAGATTACTGTTGCGATGGCGTAGATTCCGATGAAGGCAACCAAGCCGAGCGGGCCGAGCCGCTCGACCCAATTAGTCAAGACTGTGATCCATGCGCGAAGCGGCACAAACTGACTCCCGATCGATAACGCAACGACGACAGCAAACGCGATCCACTTCCAATATCTTGAGAGCCGGTTGTTCATACGTTCCTTTTTCCAGGTGACCCATCGCGGTGATCGAGAGCTGATTCATCTTCCGCTGACGCGCGAAATTCGATGCCGGCGCCTTGACCCGGTTTGCCTTCGTCAACGTTCCGGAACTCATTACTGACGCCTCCGAGTTGCCGCCGGTAGAGCCAGGCAAAGAGCTTTTTCGCGAATGGTGTGAGGCGCGTTTTGCTGTAAGCGTCGCCGGTCTTGCGAACGGCTTCGATAAGGGTCGGATATGGATGAATGGCGGTGGCAACTTCGCTCAGACCAAGGCGCGAGCGCATCGCGAGCACGATGGGCTGAAGCAAATCACCGGCGTGTTCGGCGACAATCGTCGCCCCGAGAATTTTGTCTGTGCCTTTACGCAAGAGTACTTTCACGGAACCGCTCTCCGTGTTCTCGACCACGGCGCGATCAACGCCGGACATCGGTTGTTCAAAAACGTCATATGAAACGCCTGCCTTTTTTGCGTCGTCCTCATTCATTCCGACGCGCGCAATTTCCGGGTCCGTATAAGTGCACCACGGGACCACCGAGTAGTCCGCCTTTTGGCGCAGGACTTGGAGCGGCATGAGAATGTTGCGCACGACGATTCGCGCCTGATAATCGGCCATGTGCGTGAACAGATAGCGTCCCGTAACATCGCCCGCCGCGTAGATGTGGCGTTGCGAAGTCTGCAGGTACGCGTTCACTTCGATTCCTCTCTTGTTTGTCCGCACTCCCGCCGCTTCGAGGTTGAGGTCATCAATGTTTGGATTGCGACCGGTGGCTATGAGCAACGCGTCGCAGGCCGTCTCGCTCGTCGTTCCGCTACGTTGGATCGTTGCCAAAATTTTCGCGTCGCGCATTTGCACGCGCTTAACCTCGGCGTCAGTCAGCACCGCGACCCCTTCGGCTTGGAAGCGTTCTTTGAGCGCGACGGAAACATCCGGGTCCTCGCGCGGCAGCAGCCGATGCCCGTGCTGAACAAGTGTCACCTTCGAGTCAAAGCGCGCAAACGTCTGTGTCAGCTCGCAACCAATCGGCCCGCCACCGATTACAAGAAAGTGCTCTGGCTTTTCGCGAAGCTCGTCGAAGATGGTCTCATTCGTAAAAAAGCGGACTCCATCGAGACCGTCAATTGGTGGGATAGCGGCGCGTGTGCCGGTGGCGACGACGAAATATCTCGCGCGCAGTTTCACCCCTCCGACTTCCAGTTCCCAAGGAGAGAGGAAACGCGCGCAGCCGCAAAAAACGTCAACGCCGAGCGATTCAAAACGTTCCTTCGAATCATGAGGTGCGATGATCGCGCGGCGTTCGCGCATTCGCTCGAAGATCTGGGAAAAATCAGCGTCTGGCAGGGGCACGCGGATGCCCCAGTCTGCGGCGTGACGAATAGTGTGCAACACGCGCGCAGACGAGATAAGCGCCTTGCTCGGCACGCACCCGAAGTTCAGGCAGTCGCCCCCCATTTTGTGGCGCTCGATGAGCGCGACACGCCCGCCCAGGCCGGCCGTTCCGGCTGCGGTGACAAGTCCCGCTGTTCCTGCGCCGACGACGATTACGTTGTAAACACCCTTGCTTTTCGTCCTCATCGCTGAGGTCGCGGCGCAAGGATGAAGCCCGGCGTTAGCCCCTTCGCCCTTTTACGAAATTTGGTCTCGAGCTTATTCGGGCTCGTACCCAAGAGATACCGGCACGTCAGCAGGAGATCGCGCCCCGTTCTTGCCAATGGCCCTTCCGGATAAAACCGCCGGCCCGAAGACACGACAGGCGGTCGAAGTGTAATCGTCTTCCCCGCGTGCCGCATCCGTTGCGAAAAATCAAAGTCTTCAAAAATCTCCATTTCCCGAAATCCGCCGAGCGCCTCGAAGGCCGGGCGGCGAACAAAGATCGCCTGATCGCCTAGAAACACTCCGAAAACCCGACCTCGCAGCTCGGCCAGGAGACACGTGGCCCGGAGGAATCGCGAGCGCACATCATATCGTCTGGCGAACGCTCCGCCGGCAATGCGCGCGTCCATGAGAGCGTCCGCAATTTTCTCCAACGCGCCTTTCGGCAAGAGGCAATCGGCGTGGAGGAAGAGAAGCACTTCACCACGCGCGCGAGCCGCGCCGAGATTCATTTGCCGGGCCCGGTGCCGATCGGGGGACTCGACGACGACACAGCCGCCAGCCTCCGCGAGCGATGCCGTCCCATCATAACTCGGTCCGACAGCGACAATGATTTCATGCGTCACTGATTCTGCCCGGAGATGATTGAGCGCCTTGGGCAGTGACGCCGCTTCGTTAACGGCAGGAATAATGACCGAAATTAATGGCGAATTCTCCATTGCGAAATGTATGAGGTCTGGCGAGTCGGTGTATTCCTTTCAAAAAATCACGAAATCATCACATCGCCGGCCCCATCGCAACGATGAGAACGGTGCGTTAAAAGAAACGATGTCGACGCACCGCAGACTTCTCGACACTAAAAAGGGACTTCGAAATTCAGATCGGCGGGCGTCCCCTTCGTGGTTAAGACCCACGCCTTGTCTCCAGAATACGAGACTTTAGAAACCCAGCCATTTTTCTCGATCATTTCGTACGAGTTTGGCTTGATTTGAAAGTCATCGCCGCGCACGAGGTAAACCATTGCCATCTGCTTGCCGTTTTGTAGACAGAGCATGAGCACCGGCTTGCCGTTCCAGTCGACGACACTTGAGCCGATTAACTTCATGTCCATATTCGTCCCTGGCTTCGCGATTTCTAGGGCTGCCTTGCGAACAGCAGGCTGACGATTGGCCCAGCTGGCAACCGCAGACGCGTCGAAGCAAACAAATTGCAGTGAAGGCATCTCGTTCGTGTAACTGATCGCTTGCAAAGCGAGGTTGCGTACCGGATTGCGAGGCGCCGCGAAACGCTGCCAGACGCCCAGGCCGATTACAACGACCGCAGCCGCGGCCAGTATTGGCCGCAGCCATGGCACGGCGAAAATGTTCCTGGCCCTTTGCGGTCGGTGGGCGAGAATCTCGTATTTCAGATCGCGCGGAGCCGTCACCGCATCTCTGAGCTTCTGGACCATCAGCGCGTCGAATTTTTCCTTCTCTTCAAACCACGCTTGCAACTCCGGATCCCGCTCCAGTTCACGCAGAGCATCGGCAAAAATCGGGTCGTGCGAGTCTTTGCCGCCGAGCCGGTACGATTCGAGAATTCTCTTGGCTTCTTCCCTATCCATTCTGGCACTCCCCTTTTTCAGAAATCTTGACGATCTTTCCTGACTGAGTGACGCGCTCACTCTCCAACCGCTGCCGGAGCATTGTTTTCCCACGTGCTAGCCGCGACATCACCGTGCCGATCGGCACTTCAAGGATGTCAGCGATTTCTTTGTACGAAAACTGCTCGAAATAGAAGAGGCTGACGGGCAGGCGGAAGTGATCATCCAGCCCTTGCAATATCGTAAGCAGGCTCTTCGCGTCCATGGTAGCTGCGTGATCCACACTTATTAGAAGGCTATCATCGCCCTCTAATTCCACGTCATAGCGTTGACGCACAGCTTCATGGCGCTTAGTGCGCAGAAATTCCCGACGCAGAATTGTAAAGAGCCATCGCTTGCCTTTTGATCGGTCGCGAAGTTGACGCCGGTTTGTCTGCGCGATGAAGAACGCCTGCTGCGTGAGATCGCAGGCGTCATCGTGATTGCGACTCAGGCTGAGCGCAAACCGAAAGGCAGGTTGGTAGTGTTCCTCGACAAACTTTTCGAAATCGTCTGGCATCGTTTGCGTAGAAATCGAAAGGGTTAGTTTATTCGAGCGCTCGAACGGGAACGCCGGGCCTCGGGTAGAAAGTAATGTCGCGGCGGAGATCATAGCCTATTTGTGCGCCGAATAAATTGCCGGAGCACTCCACCATTTCGCTCGGAAGATTTCTTCCGTAGTGTTCCTCTGAGGAGTGTATCGCCGGAACAGCGCGACGCCGCCAAGCAGTGGTGGAGAGAGGTGTTGTTTTGATCGCGTCCAATCTGCATTCGACCAATCGTGTGAGCAACCCGTCCGCAGCTCCGCAAATGTGGGAAGCGACATAATTACAGGGCCACATTTATCAGCGCTTATTCGCTTCACTGGTCCAAAGGGCACACTCTCATTGTTCCGTTGTCTTCTTCAGTTTGAGCGCAGCGGAGTTCATGCAGTAACGAAGATGCGTCGGAGCGGGACCGTCGTTAAATACGTGGCCAAGGTGCGATCCGCAGCGCGCACACGTAACCTCATCGCGCGTCATCCCGGCGCTGTTATCGGTTGAGACGGTTACTTTCCCCTCTGCGATCGGGGCGTAAAAGCTGGGCCACCCGGTTCCGGAGTCGAACTTGGTTTCGGAGCTAAACAATTCAATGCCGCAGGCGGCACAAACATAAATTCCTTTCTGATGGCTGTTCGCATATTCGTTGAGAAAGGGCAGCTCGGTGCCAGCTCCGCGCAAGACGTGAAATTGCCCTCGCGACAGGATCTTGCCCCACTCATCGTTTGTTAGGCTGACTTTCTCGGTGGCGGGAATTGCGTTGAGTTTTGCTCGGATTCGAATTGCTTCGGTGTCGTCTGCTTTTGCGACCCCGCTACGAGAACTCAGCAAAACGACGGCAAACAAAGCGACTGACAAAGCGACCGAAATAGTCATTCTAAGGATAGCCATGCCTTTACGTCTCTTTTGTTCTTGCGCGAAAGTTGGGGTCAGCCTCGGAATCATAGTAGTTGCTTTCGTTTCACTGAATTGCTGGCCGCAGCCAGCCGCCAGTGGCTTGTATCGGCACGGGCGTGTCATGAATCGTCACCCAAGTGGCCAGCGCTGTGCGCGTGACTTTTTCCGCATGGCTTGACGCGAGAGTCCACTCGGTGTGGGCGATCCCAGCATCTGCTGTCATCGGAATTAATTCGTAATTTAGGACTACAAAATCGTGATGTAATTCGCGCCCACCGTTCTCCCCTCGCGCCACTTTTGATGCGATCCCACTCCCCAAAAGTGCAACATGCAGGTCCCACTTGGAGGTTGAAGCGGCCACCGGAGCAAAACTGAAGGCGAGGCGCTCGTTCGCAATTTGCCGGACGCTTAGCACGCCCCTGCTCGCGCCAGTGGCGGCAGGTAAACGCGGTTCCGAAAACCAATTCCACTCACGTCCGTTTACGACAAATCCAGGTGTATAAACGGACTCATTATTCCAGGAGGCGGCGTAAGCGCGCTGGCGTTGGGTGAAAACCGGAGACGCAAACCGGTCCTTCCAGCCAAGTCCATCCCAGTAGTTAACGTGAAAGGCGATTGGGACAAACTCGCTCCAAAGACCGGGATTCGTTGATAGCTTGCCGAGCCAGGCTTCCGCCGGCGGACAACTGCTGCATCCTTCCGAAGTAAAAAGCTCTACCAGTGTTGTCTGTTTCTCAGTGCTCTGAAACAATATGTTTCCGTCGCCGCTCGCCTCACTAGCATGTGCAAACAGCCAGCAAAGCGTGATCGTGACGCCGAGACCAAGTCTCGCCGGGAGTTGCAAGAAGCCAAACGGTGAAAACGTCCGTAATGCAATAATTGCTCCCGTCAAAAAAGTAGCGTCCATTTCCTATTAGGGTCGCGACAGACGCTTTTATTCCCAATCGACGGTTAAAGAGCCAACCATGGGACGGAACGCGCCGCGCGAGACAACCGTGGAAGAGCTTTTGCTTAAACAAAGAACTGTTCGGTGTGCGGACGCAGATCAAGCTCCAATGTCCAGGCGGAGCGGGCTTGATTGGCGAGATGCCAGTAGGCATCGGCCATGCGATCAGGATCGAGCATCGGTTCGGATTGCACGCTTACGGTCGAATCTTGTGGCGGCCCGATCAGCCCATCGACGACGACGTGCGCGACGTGCACTCCTTTCGGCCAAAGCTCCCGCGCGAGCGACTGCACCAAACCGCGTACGGCGAATTTCGCGCTGCTGAACGCGAGCCACCCGCCACCGCGGACACTTGAAGTGGCTCCGGTAAAAAGCATCACGCCCCCGCCGCTGGCGAGCATATCGCGCGCAGTCTCTTGCGCGCACACAAAACCTCCCAATGCCGCCACGCGCCACGATTGCTCGAATTGCTCGACCGTCGTGTCAAGGAAACCGTTGCCTGACGAGTCGCTGGCGTTATGAATAAGGAGGTCGATCGGGCCCAGTTGCTCACGCACCCGCGCGACTGCGGAGATGACTTCCGCGGGACGGCTGACATCCGCGACAACGCTCGCCGCAAATTGGCCCGAGGCCGAAATCTCGCGGGCCAATTCTTCAATGAAATTCGGGTGCCGTGCAACGAGGCCGACGCTGAAACCTTCGCGCGAAAACCGTCGCGCGAGGGCCGCACCCAGACCAGGGCCAACGCCGGTGAGCAAGGCGATTCGATTCACGGTTTCCCCCCGAAAGTCGCATAATCATCGAGATCGAGCAGATCGGCCCATGTCTTGATGTCCTCGCGTGTTTCCGAAAACTTGCCGAGAAGCTCCGCAAAGAAGCTGAGCGTTTCCGCGTCGGGCGCGGAGATTTTTGCAGAGCTAGTCATAATAATTTTGGAGGACCGTTTTAGTTATTTATTCCAGATCGTAAGCATTGTGCTTCTCGCCATTACACCGTGGACCGTTCAGTCTTGTGTACATGAAATTCAAAGCAATCTGGGCGGTGATAATGCCCGGCAACGTCCAAGGTCATGGCTTCCTGCCGGACTCGCGCGAGGTCGAGGTCTGCATGGAGAATAGCAGGCGCGTCGAATCTCGGAGAGACAATGTATGAACCGTCCGGCGCGATGATCGCGCTTCCACCATTCAACACCCATTGCTCAGGGCTTTTCACGCGCTCGGGATGGGGTTCCAGTTCGGGTGGCAATGCGCGCGCACGCATGAGAGCGCCTGCAGCAAGCACATAGCATCGGCCCTCGAACGCGTAGTGCCGACCAGCCAGTTGATGGACTTCCTTTACTGTTGGCCAAACCGCGCAATGAATGTCTTCGCCAGCCTCATGGAGAGCTTGGCGCGGCAACGGCATCCAGTGCTCCCAGCAAATCAGTCCCCCAATTCGACCAACCGAAGTGTCGATGGCGCGAAGTCCTGAAGCGTCGCCCTGTCCCCACACAAGTCGTTCGGTATAGGTGGGGACGAGTTTCCGATGATGATTAAGCAGCGACCCATCAGACCCGTATGTGAGAAGAGCGTTGTAGAGAGTTCCACGGCCCGGGCCACTCGTTACCTTTTCGGTCACGCCGACGACAAGCGTGATGTGCAACTCCGAAGCGATTCGCGCGATGGCAGAGCCGCTCGCCCCGCGGACATCGACGCTCTCCGCGGCCAGGCGACGAAACACCATCTTGGTGGGCTCGTGGTCCCATAGAGCTGCGTCTCGACAGAGATCGAGCCACACAGGGTAACCCGGCAGCCAGCTCTCGGGGAAGACCACAAGTTTGGCCCCGGCGGCGGCAGCTTCCTGGGCCAACATCGATGTGCACTCCAAACCCTCCGCCAGGGTCGGCACGACCTCAGCCTGGACAATCGCGACGGGTGCTATCTTCGGCACAGTGTTACGATCATATGGCAACAACCGTCGCCCGGCCAATCCGAACAAATCAGCGGCGGTGGTGGGTCACCATTTAACATGCGGTTCCGCCATTTTGTCCATTGATTCGCTGTTGAGCCGGGTGCGGCAAATCGTCAGTCGTGAGCAAAAATCCTTCACGCAACTCAACGTGGAGATTTCTGAACAGTGCGGTCAGTTCAAGATTATAGCAATTCCTTCCCTCTATTCGTCGAAGGAATAAACAATAATCTGCGAACTCTTAATCTTAAACACCGTATGAGATTCGAACTAACTGGTGAGATTCCTGATACGGCAACGGAGGAATAAATTATGAAGCTGGAGCTTAAAGGTCAGAAGGTAATGGTCACAGGTGGACTGCGAGACGTCGGTCGCACCATTAGCGAAGCGTTGACGGGAGGACAAGTCGACGTCGTGATTTGGATACGCGGTTTGGATGATGAGGTGAACGAAGCCCGACCAGTGGAAAAAGTGGAATTACCAACGGCGTCACACCGGCCTAACGGAACGTTTCCGCATCTCTCGCTTTGGCGCGAAACAATGGGCTTCCAGACCTAGAACGATTCACTCGCGACGCGATCGGCTGATCTGAGCAGCCGGCGGCGATACAAACGAACTGATTTCCGCCAGTGACTTGCGGGAAATATCTGGAACGATGGCGTCTTTCGCCGCGTGTCCGACAACAAGCAGCAGAAAAGCCTTTTCATACGACGGCCTGTTTAGGATTCGATTCAGGAATCCCATCGGGCTCGGAGTGTGCGTTAGCGCGGCCAGGCCGCACGAGTACACCGCCGTCACCAGCAGTCCGGCAGCAATTCCCACCGACTCGATCGCGTAGTACGTTGGCGAGCGCGTTCCGTCTGCCAAAATGCGGACCGGTTGCGCAAAGATTGCGATTAACCATGGCGCCGTTTCCAAAAACGGCTTGTGCCAGTCAGTGCCAAGAGGAGCCAGCGCCTCCAGCCAAGCTTTAGGCGCGCGGTGTTTGTAAAACTCTTTTTCCTCCTTCTCCGCTGCTATGCGAATCTCGCGTTTTACCAAGGAATCACTAACCGCAACGAAATGCCACGGTTGCAGATTTGCACCGTTCGGCGCCGTCCCCGCTGCCCGGATACACTGCTCGATTACTTTCTGTGGGACCGGACGATCGGAAAAATCGCGGATGGTTCGTCTCCTTTGCATCGCCGCAAAAAATTCCGCCGCTCGTTCAATTAGCTCCTCATCGGAGTAGTTTTCAATTTTCGGCGCTGGGATAAAACGCGGAGTATTCACATGAGAACACTACGACGGTGCACCACCGTTGCGACCGGATTTGGCTCAAGGTGTAAGCAGAGGAAATAAGAATTCTCGGAATATTGGCGGCGGTCGGGCCTCTTTCTAATTTAATCGCCAGTTTCACCTCGGTCTCCGGTACAACCCTTTTCTCATTATGAAAATCCTCAACCGTCTTGCGGTGCTTTTGTCGATATTTTTTTTTCAATCGTTGAGCCATGCCGTGAACGTTCCGGCTGGCATCAAGCATGAAGACTACGACCGTTTGCTGAAAAAATACGTGAACAGTCAGGGCTTTGTCGCGTATGAGAAATGGAAGGGCAACGGCGAGGACATGAAAGATCTCGACAATTATCTCGCGCAGTTTGCTGCTACGGGAAAAGCCGCGAGCGGCAACGAGCGCTACGCTTCACTCGTCAACGCTTACAACGCGTTCGTCCTGCAATGGATTTTGCAAAATTATCCGACTGAAAGCATCTGGGCGTTAAAAGGCTCGTTCAAAGAACGCCGACACAAGTTGGGCGGCATGAACGTTTCCTTAAACGACATCGAGAACGACATGCTGCGTCTGGAATTTGGCTGGCGCACACACGCTGTATTGGTTTGCGCGGCCCGCAGTTGTCCGCCATTGCAACGGTCGGCCTACAGCGCGTTCAGACTCGATGAACAAGTCGCGCGCGCCTATCGGACATGGCTTGCTCGGAATGATCTGAACGAATTTTTCCCGGAGAAAAATGAGGCGAGCGTCTCGAACATTTTCAAGTGGTTTAAGGGCGACTTCGACAAAGCAGGCGGCGCAAAGACGATCATGGCGAAGTATGCGCCGGCGCCGGCGCGAGCTCTTTTACTAAAGCCGGATTCCAAGATCACTTACAAATCTTACAATTGGGGCCTAAACGATCAGGGCCCACACGGCCGCAATTACAAGATCAATGTCTTCGATTTCCTCCGCTAGGCTCGGCCGGTGAGCGATGATAATTCGCGAACGGCGAGGGTTTGGATCCACATGCCTACTAGCTATGACTGGAGCGCAGATGGGTTAACAGAGCGGCGATGTTCGCGATTGATGAGTAACGCGCCCACGGCGCCAAGTAACATGAACGCGATCGCAAGCCCCTGCTGGTGCGAGAGTCCCCAGAACCTTTCAGGTCGCCCATCAGCCCGCAACGGATCCAACAGCAGTCTCAGCAAACCGTAAAGGAACAAGTAGCCACAGAAACTCGAACCACGGCCGATTTGAGACGTCTGAACGCGTTTGAGCAGGAAGAAGCAAGCGAGAGAAATCGCCAGCAAACCGGCTGATTCGTAGAGTTGCGTTGGATGCGGTGGACGGCCGGGACAACAACCGTTAATAAAGCATCCTACTCGACCAATCGCATGTCCCAGAGGCAAAGCGACTGCCACATAGTCCGCACCTCGCCAAAAGTTTAGTCCCCGCCACCACGCGAATATAGCGCCGGTCGTAAGGGCGCCGAGCAGGCCACCGAAAAAGACAAATCCGGTTCCGAAGTTCGACCAGAAACGAAGCTCACCTGTGGCATAGTGACGCCATCCGAGAATGACAAAGAGAGCTTTTGCCCCAACGATTGCGCCGACCAGCATTAGCCACATCCCCGCCCAGAACTCATTCTCGCCAACGCCGATTTCGCGATGCCGCATCTTCAGCCATAGTATTGCTGTCACTCCCCCCGCGGCGACAAAGCCACCAAAAAAGGTCATACGACGTTAGAAAAGCCTCGTGTGAGCTGACGATAATAGGCCTCGCGTAGGCCCGAAGCATTCACGGCACACATGGATTCGAGCCGACCATCGATCGGCACCCGGAATGCACAAGCATCGAGACGTTCTTGACCCTGCGCAGTTTTCATTTCGGCGGCACTCATAAAGTGGTGGCTCACGATACAAAAATAGTTCGCATTCAACGAACCCGCGCGTCTCAGAAGCCGGGTGAAATGGGGAAGCAATCGGCGGACGACAAATCCACCGTGACAACGTGCAATTCGACCCGCCCGCCGCCAGGCGCGAGCTCGGTTGTCCAGGCGAAAGGAGACGCCACCAAGCCGCTCCAGTAACTCATCCAGCGTTCGCATCTCGTCCGCCCGATCCCGGCGATAGAGCGGAATAAAGGCCACCGCGTTACGTCGCCGGACCGCCAACCCTTGGACAAATCGGGAACAGGAAGGATGGCCTAACCAGCCTTCACCGCGCTGAATCATGGGATCACTTGTACCCTCAGCAATGCGGAGCCACAATTCGTCCGCAGAGACGCCTTTCAGTGACCGATCCGTCCGTCCAACCTCAGCGAGCGGCTGGAAGCTCACCATTTTGAACGCGTCAGCGTTGGACAGGAACCATCGGACGATGTCGGGAACGGCTTTAAGGTTGTCCCGTGTAACTGTCACGGTGGAAGCGGCCTCGAGTCTGAGCCTGGTTCGAGCGCGAGCGGTTCGGATCAACTGTGCGAATTCAGTCCGAAGGCCATCCAGTTCGGCCTCGGTCTGCGCCGTCTTATAACCGTCGCGGCGCCCGCGCTGCGTGGTGTCAACATGGATGCACACTTCGGTTAGCCCTCCTCGCTTCATCAGCCGTTCGAGGAGACCCGGACGTCGGCGAAACGTTTCGCCGTGTGACATGAGCATGGGCACCAGACCAAGAGTGCGCGCGTAAACAATGATTTCGATCAGTTCCGACTCTTCGCGAAGTGATACCTCGCCATCGGTGAGTTGAACATTGCCACACGGGCCCAACCATGCGCGGATCTGCCGAAGTTGTGCCTTGATCCCTGAAACCGGCGCTGGCCGGGCACGGTTGGCATCGGCATTTAGATAACAACCTGTGCAGGAGAAATCGCATTTCGGCATAACGCCGATAGTCGCGCCACACCCTGCGTATTGGCGCCCCATAAATTGAGTTGGGCCACGGAACGACACCGGCACGCGCTCCCAGGCGGCAGCTAGCGCGGCCCGCACCTCGGCGGCCTCTTGGGTCAACGTCATATCATCGCGAAGGTGAGGCTGTTGGAACTGGATTTGTCCCGCGCCTTGTCGGCGGACTCTCGTCATGTCTTGACGACGGAGTGAAACAGGCAATCGCGGCAGCCAACACAACCGCGAACCCCGTGAGCATTAGGATGGTCTTTTTCATAATGGGCATTTCTGGCAATCCTCAGTCAGCATGCAAGAGGATTTATTTTTCGGTAGGGGTTTCAGCATCTTTGGCGACTTCATTCCGTCAGCGCTCCGCCGCAGCTTGAGCCGGCGCCTGCAGTACAACCAAAACAATGATCGCCCGTCATAATCTCGCGGTTGTCGATCTTTTCCGGGTAAACATCCCACAAAAAGAGTCGCTCGCCGTCTTGCCATTGCATATTGAGCTGCTGATTAAAATCGCAATCGTAAACCTCACCACGCCAGCCGACGCTGATGGTATTGCGGCACATAAGACCGCTAATGGTCGCCGGATTAAACGCTTCAATGAGGAGCTCCATATATTCGTCGAGCTTGTTGTTATGCCGCAGATAAACAGCGAAGCGCCCGATCGGGAGATTCGTGATCGTGTAAAGGTTATTGAAGACAATTCCGAAATGCGCCGCCAGTTCGCGTTTGTAATCGGCCTCCAATTCCGCTTGTGGCGATGGCAAAAACGCCCCCACAGGATTGTAAACGAGATGCAACGGCAATTCTGTTTCGATGCCGTAGCCTAACGAGTTAAGCAGCTGCAAGGCGGCGATACTTCCTTCGAAAACGCCGTCGCCGCGCTGCGCATTTACATTCGCCGGCGTGTAGCATGGCATCGATGCGACGATCTCGACTTTATTGCGCGCGAGAAATGCGGCGAGGTCTTCGTGACCTTGCTCTAGTAAAATCGTTAGATTGCACCGCTCAATGACATGACGCGAGGGTTGCAGCGCCTTCAATCTTTCGACGAAGTAGCGAAAATCCGGAATCATTTCCGGCGCGCCACCGGTAAGATCGACAATCGGAATGTCTGTTTTGGCCACCCAATCGATGATGCGATCGATCGTCTCCCGCGTCATGATTTCCTTGCGCTTCGGCCCCGCGTTCACGTGGCAATGCATGCACGTGAGATTGCAAAGCTTGCCGACATTGATCTGCAAGACTTCCGTCCTGGTGTGGCGCAAAGTCAGGCCAACAACGGCCAGTCGGTCGGCAAAACGATTCACGAGCGAAAAACGGTTAGGCTCGAGAAGATGAAGCCGGATAAAAGCGCCGCGCACGGGAGAGTGATGAACCAGGAGAAAACGATCGCGTTGATGACGCGCAGATTTGCTTTGCCGGTGGTGAGCCCAATTCCAAAAAGCGAACCGACCGAAACGTGCGTCGTCGAAACGGGCAATCCGTACAAGCTGGCCAGCACAACCAGAATCGCGGTGGTGAGATTTGCGGTGAAACCCTGTCCGTGATTCATCGCCGTGATCTTCTTGCTCATGGTCTCGGCGACTTTCCCGGCGTTCAGCAATCCGCCGATCGCCATCGTCAACGCAACCGCGGCAAATCCCCAGCGAATGTCGAGCGCTTTCCACAAAAGCAGTAATGCAACAACCTTCGGCGTGTCGTTCAAACCGCGAGCAAAGCTCACTGTTCCGGCGCTGAGAAAATGCGCGGCGTCCATGATTTGTTGCGAGCTGACACCGAAAAAGGATCCTGCGTAACGCTCCCGGCAATTCTTCTGTTCATCGACCGCCAGTGTGCTTGTCGAAATTACGCTCCGCAGCGCGAAGGTCGAGGAAGGTTGCGGCATCGCGACGACACGTTCTTCCGTGCCAACACAAATACACCACTCTTTCGTGGTTCCGGTTGCGACTCGAAGCGCGTGAAACAAGACGTAAAGAACGCCGGCGACTGCAATAGCAAGAACAGGACTGAGCAGCAGCGGAAGAACAAAACCTTTCCCAAGTGCGGCGAGATTTACTCGCGTGCCGACCGCGACTAGGCCGCAACCGATGATCGCGCCCGTCAAAGCGTGCGTAGTTGAGACAGGAAACCCTGTGAGTGTGGCAAGGATGACGGTGAGGCCGGTGCCGAGAGCCGCAGCGAGGATAAAATATTCCGAACCGACGAACTGATCGGGCACGATTCCTTTGCCACTAAACTTTTTCAGCAATGTCTGGGCCAGAAAGATCGACATCATGGATCCGGCGAAAGTAGTGATCGTTGCCCACGAAATTGCCGTCCGATAAGTACAAGTGCGACTGCCAAAGAGCGAGGCCACACCTTTGAAATTATCGTTCGCGCCGTTGGAGTAGGCGAGAAAACAGGTGGCGACGAAGAGGAGCGCTAAAATCATCATCAGCAGCTCCCGCCGTCGCAACATTGGTTGTTTGCCTCGGTAGTCACGTCGTAATCTTGCCCCTTGGTCTCCTTTGGGTGTCGCAGCGAAGTGCGCGAACAATCGAACGGCTTCGCCTCGACGAGCGGTACATCGACAATCGGATCGACGAACTGGAAGAATTCCTGATAGGGCGCTTTCCGGTAAAGATTGTAAGTTTTGTCGCAGACCGCGTATCGTTTGCCGCGCTCCATTCGATGATTGTCGTCATCGAGCACTTCCTTGAATGGCCCGCGATAAATCACGGCTTGGTTGCGCTCGAAACACTCGCCTTGCTTTCCCTTGAACGCTTCAATCGTCACAGAGCGAAACTCAATGCCCTGGACCGAGCGCCACGGTTCCGCATCGCGTTTGAGAATTTGAATTCCGTAAAAGCCGGCGGTTTCAAACGCGGCGAGGAAGCCCTCCTCCGTGAGCGCGCCGGAAACACATCCACTCCAAAGTTCGGGATCGTTTTGCATTTCTTCTGGCACGTCTTCGTCGCTCACAATGTCCGAAATGACGGCGCGACCGCCCTTCTTGAGCACGCGAAAAATTTCATCAAAGAGTGTTCGCTTCGATCTGCTCTCCACTAGATTGAGGACGCAATTCGAAACCACCACGTCGATGGAGTCGCTCGCCGCCAAAGGATTCTTTACGCGCAGTTCTTCAGCCAAATCATCGGCCCGAAGAAAAGAAGCGGCGTCGGTGATCGGACGTTTTTTCAGCGCCTCATCGAGCTTCTCCAAATCGAGCGCCAGGTCCTGAATTCGGCCTTTGTGAAATTCGACATTCGCGTAGCCAATGCGCTGCGCTACGATCGGCGCATTGCGGCGCGCGACTTCGAGCATTTCGTCGGTCATGTCCACACCGATGACTTTGCCCTTCGGGCCGACAATTTGCGCGGCGATAAAACAGATTTTGCCAGTGCCACTGCCAAGATCGAGAACGATCTCGCCTTCGCGTAAATATTTCGAAGGATCACCGCAACCATAATCGCGCTCAAGAACTTCTTGAGGAATTACCTTTAGATGCCCGGCGTCGTAATCGCCCGGACAACAGAGTTTTACTTGTGAGGCTTTTGCTCCGGCTGCGTACCGTTCTCGGACGATGCTCTCAGTGCGATGATTTCCCAACATCGACGTGGGATGCCTGAACGTGGTGTTTTATTCCAAGACGGTAAGCAATTCCCTCGGCACCAATTCTAAACCCGTCACCTTGGTCTTCAATGGGACCGGCATAGCCTGGCGGCGATCCTAATCCAACGCGCACAATTCGACTCCGTCTCGCGCACATCCGCCGCGTCCGACCGCGAATGTCCTGACGGCGCCAGCTAGCACAAACCCGAACACGCGAGACGCAAACCAGAACAGGTCTGGCGCGTCAGTGTGCTAGAATTTGTGCTAGAACGAGGCGCATTCTGCTCACCATTCGCGACCGCGACGAGATTTCACACCAAAAACCTGTTTTCCCTTAGTAAAAAACGCGTTCGCTTTGAAACGAAAAGCGATGTTTTGAAATCGATGATTTCGCAATCCTAAGTCTGGCGCGTCTGCCAATAGGTACCATCTGGGGGCCGCACTGCCAATTACTGCCAATAAAAAC
>WNFJ01347146.1_pt1 | contig 19324 bp, 12 predicted proteins | sample 5400461 | NCBI WGS metagenome assembly WNFJ01 (sample SAMN13153349, study PRJNA577476) | soil metagenome | isolation source: 115 cm saprolite on Douglas fir-dominated hillslope | place: USA:California | collected 2013-09-17
GTAAAAGTACTCGTCGCATCATCATCGGGATAGGAATACGCAAAAGGAACCGCATCCTTAAAGACCTTGGCATAATTGACAGGCCAATTGGCAGGATTACACATAGCACGAGGCATATAAGGTCCCCTGCAACAGTACTGATCAGTATGGAAGACGTTACAGGCAACCTGGCAGGAGATTACTTTGCCACTGGCATCTTTCTTTTGCAATACCGCCGGACACGTCGCATTGACATCTTGGATACAGCCAGAAGGGCCTGCACTGGCTGGCCGGGAGATGCAGCCATTGGAAGTAATAGCATCAGGTTTGTTTCCACCAAAGGTATTGATGAACATGGGCACATTGTAGCCATCGACCAGACTTATATCGTAAAAATCCATGCCATGCCATGCGTTCAAGTTAAACTCACCCAGCGATCGAGGAAGTTGACCATCCGCGCCTGCACACTGCAAACGACCGTTACAGTCACCCGTCTCACACCTTCCCATGCCAGCACTATTGAATGTACAGCCAGTTCGCCCCCAGATACGTCCATTCCACCCAGGGGGAATGGTCACGCTCATACTTGCACCAGGTGCTAATGCCCAACCACCGTTCAATGGAATATACTTACTGTACGACATACCAACCCAAACTGTCTGACTCATGGTATTCCTAAAACTAAACGTATGCTGGCCCCCTAGCGCAGGAACCGGGATTGCTTGCGGTGGTTGGGACCCTGGCACCTGATTCGGGACTGCTTGTGTTGGTAGAGATGTTGGGCTCGGTGTAGGAGTCGATGGAGGTATTATGGGTACTGTAACTGGCATGTTTCCCGCCAGCACCTCAATGCCATTGACCAGGGCATTATCCTTGACCTTGATGAACTGGATAATAACCTTGCCAGTAGCATCAGCAGTCGCAGAGAATTGCTTGACAATCGCTTTATTGGCACCACCAGCAGCAGCAGCAAGAATGTCAAAATTGCTCAGAACTGGTTGATTATTGAGCTTAACGTTGAAGATACGCTGTCCTGCCTTGGTCCAATAGGTTTCGGCAAAATCTAAGCGTATCGTGCAGCTCGCATTAGGGACCAGATTGGGAATACTATAGGTAAAGTTACCGTAACGATACGTTTGGTAAACCCCTTGTGGAGCTGGATCGCTCACTGCGCTGGCATTAATAGTTGCTTTGGTTTTGGAGGCTCTTCCCCCACTGAAATCTTCATCAGCAGCGAAGGGAGCATCTTCGCCTCCACCTGCATTGATCCGTACAGTATTCACTTGCGGAGAGGCCTGGGTTTGCAGATAATGAATTGCAGAGAATCCTCCAAACAAGAACCCTGCAAACACAATAGTTAGCGTAAGGAACACTCTGCTCTGTGTGGTAAATAAACCTAGTCTTTGCTTCATCCAATTTTCCTTTCTAGTTCATTAGACATCTGAAATGTCCCCTATTTCTGCTAAACTGGGACCTGGAAGCTTGTTGAAGCCTCTGGAATGTGAGAATAGGGTTGGGCCAGAAAATCCAATGTCAGCTGAGTATCAGGCTCGGGCATTAAGAAGTAGACTACACCAGTCGTGCCCTTGGAAGCAGCAACAATAGCCAACGGTAGCGTCGAAACTGTCGGATTCTGCAAGGCATCTTGCGACTTGAGACGAATGTTGTTATCTGGCTGGGGATAGAAAGGGCTCGATCCAGAATTATATGCAGACAACTCGACTGCAATATAGCGCATCCCTACATCTGCCTGCTTGCCATTAGCACTCAGACTGGCAGTGACCTTTGTGATGGTCCAATCGACACCACTATACTGGAACTTGTTCTCGGGAGTAATCGTTTTCGGTTGATATCTGCTCAGATTGGGATTCTCGGTCAAAGGAATATCCATCTGGTGTTCGTCTGCTGCTCCTACGCGCAGAACTAGCTTGTCGAGATCCTGTTCATTACTTAGAGGAAAATCCACCCAGTTGTCCCTGACGACATTCTGACTGATAGCACTAGAGGTTTCCTCTGCAGAAGCTGGTACACTATGACTGTCTGGTAAGATCAAGTGAAATACATCACTGTAGAAAATGTACACGTCCCTATCAGCTTTACTGCTCTCTTTCGTCACGAGGCGCAGTACAAAAGAACTTGAAGTAGTACGATCAAAGTTAAAATTGTTCTGCTGGGTCAGGGAGACAATCTTAAAATCGACATTCTCATAGGTAAAGGTCGCGTAGCTAGCATTACCCAGGCTTGTAGCTGAAACCCCCTTAGGTGCTGTTAACTGGTTGCAGGTAGTGATGACCAAAGCTAAACCCAGTAATCCGACGAACGGGATTTGTTTTAGATGGGAGATGATAAACTTCACTTGCGATTCCACCTTTCACCAGAATTGTGCACTGAACCTGCGGCCAGTAGAACCTTCCTTAATACAGAGCAGTCAAATACAACCAACAATCAAGAAATGACTAAGAAAGTGCCGATTTCATCGGGATCAAACACTTTCTCAGCTCACATTGAACATTCCCATCCAACCCTTGTTGCTGAAATCGGCTTGGTGGGCATGGAACATATACTGCCCAGGGAATTGAAACCGGAACTCGAAGATATAGCGCTCCCCTTGAGACATCGTTATTACATCTGTTAATCCATCAGGCTGGAGACTTGTTCCCGTCTGATAGAAGTTGAAGAGGTTGCCATGCACGTGAAACGAGTTGATCAGATCAAAGTCTGTGATATTGACGCAGTAGATGCGTACGAACTGGCCAACCTTGAGGGGAATAGGATGCTTGTAGTAGTGAAAGGCTATTGTGTTGACTGCGTAGAGTTGATTATCGGTTAGGTCTAGGCCTGGGGGTGGAGTTTTGTCTGGGCCTGTAGCTTGAGGATTGAAAGGAAAAGCATTCATCATCATGGCTAACTCTATGTCAGCTTTAGGACGTGCTGGGATAGGATCAATAATGAACATCCCGTAAAGCCCCATGAAAAGATGCATAGGCAGTGGGGACATATGGCAGTGGTAGAGATGAAGACCAAAGGGCTGTGCATTGAACTCATAGACAGTTTTACTGCCCGGCTTAATGGCTTCAAATCCCCCATCGTCGGAACTCGGATGAATACCGTGAAAGTGTATAGAGTGGGCAAAATCGCCGTTATTGATAAAAGTTATGCGGATGTGATCTCCCGCATGACACCGTAGCGTTGGTCCTGGCACCCGACCATTATATGTCCAGGCTTTATACGTGACGCCAGGAGCAAGCGTAATGGTCTTATTGATCGCAGTAATAGTATACTCACGCAACGTTTGTCCATTGGGAAGTTTGCTGACCTTGCCATAATCAAAGTCAGTCAGCATGGCTGTCGGATCGAAGCCGTTGGCGTGGGAATCAACGTCTCCATTCATATACATCATACCGTCCATAGTAGGAACAGTATCTGATGCCTTACTGGCCATGCCTGGCATATTTGGCATATTAGATTTGGACGGAGAGGCATGAATATCCTGTGAGCCTGCCGATAAGGCCAGCACGTTGCTGACCAGTCCGGCAAGACCAATACCTCCTCCTAAAAATAGTCGTCGGGACAGTTGGCGGCGGTTAGTCATCAATTTCAATCTCCTAAAAATAGTCGTCGGGACAGATGGTAGTGGCTAGCCATCAACTTCAACCGGCGAATACCCACATATGAGTGAGTATTCGCCAATCAAGCGAACAGAAGGACCTCCTTATTGTTGACGAATTGATTTTCCATTTTAGACTTCGCCAACAATGTCGAAATTTCTAGCCTGTCACAATAATTGTGGCTTTCATCTGGGGATGAACCACACAATGATAGGTATAGGTTCCAGCTGTGTTAAACACTAAAGAATAGGACTGATTTGTCTCCAATGTAGGAGAAGCAGTGAAATCATTAGCGTTATCAGGCGTGGCCGTATGGGGAGCAGCAGAATCATTTACCCACGTGACTTTCGTGCCCTTTGTGATAGTCACAGTGGCCGGCGAAAAGGAAAATCCAGACGGACTCGTCGAATCGTCGATTATCTTTATCTGGACTGTGTCTATCATCGGTGACGGTGAAGCAACAGGTTTGGTTGGGATAGGTGTTGGAGTCGGTGCTGGCGTCAGTGTAGATTTCAAACCATAAGCGTAGATCTTTCCATTATTGTCCTCGGCGAAGAGATGTCCGTTCACAACGATAGGACTCTGCCAATGTAGACTGCCGATAGAGTTTCCTGCGGATGGCTGAGTGCTACTCCATAACACGGCTCCTGTGGTCGGATTCATGGCACGCACCACATTGTTTCCCTGCAGAAAGAGTATATTATTTGCGATAAACGGGGAACTACCAGCAAACCCACTCTTGTAAGCCAATTGCAGTGTGCTATGGCCCTGGGTGTCTGTGACAACCTTAAAAGCGGATAAGCCGTTAAAGTTGGCAACGAAGACCCATGTGGTGCCACTGGCATCGGTCCATACTGCTGGCTGGGTATCGACATCTCCACCTTGTGGCAATGCCAGTGCCTGTACTTCACCACCAACATGATTGGGCCCACCTTGCCCAGAGAGGTTCTGCCGATTAATGAGACGCAAGGTACTATCTTTGCCAGCCTGCACCATCATATACGGGGTCGAACTGTTTGCTTGCTTGGGCAAGATCGCAGGACTGGCACTGCCGAGATCTTGATCTCTGTTCTGGAGGTCCTGATAGTTCGCTGGCGTGTAGGAGTCCAGCAACTTTGTGAGATCAGGGCTCAGTTCAAGGACACTATCTCCGTAGTCGTGTTTGCTGGGATCAAACCGTCCGTTGCCTGTTGTCACATATAGATTGCCTGTTACTGGATCGACCTCTGGTGCCCCGCGTCCCCAGATTCCTCCCTGTGAGTCGGGGCAATCATTAGGTCCTAGCAGGTGCTGAATATTGGCACACAGCGCGTTGAAGACCGTCTCCACGCCAGTAGCGAGATTAACTGCGATGATATGGCCTTCGTAATGGCCTCCGTCTCCATAGTGTCCTGCTGTGGTCATGTAGAGATAGCCATTGGCAATATTGATTGGAGGTTCGCCTTTCTCGGAGTTCACCAACAGTGTGACCGTTGCTGGCCAGGTAGCATTGGTGATTTCAGTCCCATCGCCAACTTTATATTTATGGACCTTGCCATCCAGTCCATAGCTGTAGACAAATTGACCAGATGGGTCAATAGCTGGCGAACTCGTAGTGATATAGGGTCCAGACGTATCAGCATGCCAGACCAGGGCACCAGTATTAGCATCGGTGGCTATCAGACTCCCAGCTTTTGTCGTGACAAACAAGAGATCCTTGACACCAAGCGGAGTCGTGACATGGGGAAGTTCAACAGGAGCACCATCGGCCGTACCCGGTAGAGTTTGTTGCCAGAGCTGTGTCAGATTACCTACATTGTTGGCAGTAATAGTTGTTTCATTTGGATTGACACCGCTGTGTTGTCCGCCCCCATCAAAAACAGACCAAGCAATCTCATTCCCCGGTGAGATAGACCCTGATTGTGTGGTAGGCGTTGGCGTGATTCCTCCCGTTTTACCGCCCTGAGAATTACTTTGGCCCGTGTTCTCTCCAATGATCTCGATGCCACTGACCAGCGCATTATCTTTGACGGTGATGAACTGGATGGTGATCGTACCACTGGCATTAGCAGTGGTCGTGAATTGCTCAGCAACCGCTTTCTTGGCACCACCAGCCGTGGCCAGAATATCAAAGTTGGTCAAAACCTGCTGACCATTGAGCTTGACATTGAAGATGCGCTTCCCGGCTTGGTTCCAAAAGGTTTCGGCAAAGTGCAAACGTACGGTGTAGCTCGCACTGGGAGTCAGCTTAATAATATAGGTGAAGCGGCCACAGCGGTTGGTTTGGTACACTGCTTGTGGGGCCGCATCAGTCACCTCACTGGTATCAATGGCTGCCTTGGTGCCTCTACAGGCTCTTCCCCCATTGAAATCCTCATCAGCAACGTAGGGAGGGGCAGCTCCTCCGCCTGCATTAATCTGTACACCATTAGCCGTAGAGGCTTGGGCATTGAAATAATGATTGGCAGAGATTACGACAGATATGAGCCCTGCAAGCACAATAGCTAGCGCAATGAATACTCTGCTCTGTGTGCTCAACAAGCTTAGTCTTTGCTTCATACACTCTTTCCTTAGAGGCTAGCCAGAGGAGGACCCTCTGGCAACTGACAAAAACAGACAACTAAGAGAAAACTTTGCGGAAAGTCCTGTACTTTTGCGTTGATCTCACAGGACTCTCTTGATCTCATAGGCACTCCTGTGTTGATCTCACAGGCTGAGCCTTATAAACCCGGTGTCAGCGCATTTTAACTGAGTACCTCGATAGCATTGACCTGGGCATTATCCCTAACCCTGGTAAACTGGATGGTGATCTTGCCATTGGCATCGGCGGTGGTAGTGAATTGCTTGGCAATCGCCTTATCAGCCCCACCAGTAGTAGCGAGAATATCAAAGTTGCTCAAGACCTGCTGACCATTGAGCTTGACGTTGAAGATACGCTTCCCTGCCTTGCTCCAGTAGATTTCAGCAAAATCCAAGCGCACCGTGTAGGTAGCACCAGCTTTCAGACCAGGAATGCTATAGGTAAAGTTCCCGTAGCGATAGTCTTGATAAGCCTTTTGTGGGGCTGGATTACTTACTCCGCTTGTATCAACTGTCTTGCTATGGCCAGTTGCTGTGCCACCAGTGAAGTCCATATCAGCAACAAAGGAACCAGTCGCAGGCCCTCCTACATTGATTTGTATCCCGCTACCACCCGCAGTAGGTCCAGGCGTGGGTGTCGATGTGGGTCCAGGGGCAGGTATGGGTCCAGGTGTCTTTCCTCCAGACACTGTAGTGCCATTCACCCCAATTTGCCCAGCGGGAACAGAGAACGAGGTCCCATCCGAGAATGTGACTGTGATCGGCGCATTGCCAGTGTTATAGGCTACGTGATTTATCGTATTGCCATTGGCAAAAACGGCATATAACGGAGTATTTGCCGTAATAGCAGCATCTACCTTTCCTAGAGCCTGCAAATCGTAGAGCATTGAATAAGTAACTGCCTTTGTTTCAGAGGACCCAGGAGTATAGTTGGGTTGAGCATTGAATAGCTTGATAGCACCGGGTGCATCAATCAACGATTGATATTCCCAAAAGGTGTCCTGCCAGGTTGACCAAGTATTGGACCCATGTTCCTTTTGCATATTCTGCAGGAATTCCTGCTCGTAGCTGGTGTTATCAGCTAGATAGAGTGACCCAGGCGTAATAGGGAGCAGATTGATGCCACGAATGTCTTGTGGGTCAGCGGAGAAGTAGGTACCATTCCAGATCTGACCACTCCAAACCTGTGCAGTATAGTCAAAGCCATAGCCTGCAGGAAAATTGTCATGATCGACATTAAACCAGTACTGCTCGACTGCCTGAGTCTCTGTCGTATACAGGTAAATGCCCAGATCACGTAATTGCGTGTTTCCAGTAGCAGCACCCCATTCGATCAAGCCAGCCCAGGCATTAATCGCTTCAGAGGACGATTCTTGATTATTGCCCCAATACGCTAACTCACTGCCCGAAGCCCAGGAGTGTCCTTCATACGGAGAAAAATTGCGCAGGAAGGGAAATTGTGAGTCTGTCCGATTGGGATCAGCAATATCATTGACCAGCATATTCACCATGCCCCCGTACTTGCTCACCCAGGCAGGGTCCTCACGAGCAATTTCTGCGGCGGCATTGATCCAGTAGCCATAATGGAAGTGATGATCATTGAGATCACTCTCCGAGCCATAGGAAGCTGGATAGCCAATCAAGGTAGCCCAGGTCGGATCGTAATAGAATAGATCCGTTGTTTTGGGATTGCCAACCGGGTCTGTGGCCGTAAAGTGGTCTGCCATCGCGTTTTCCAGCCAGGCGAGCAGATCTTTGTATGCCGGTGTTGCTCCTGCCTCACGTGCGACAGGCAGTAGGCTCGCAACCTGTAATAGGGCTTTCCCCCCCCAGTACGTGTCCCCAACACTAGGACTCCTCTTCTGGCTGTGCACAGCCTCAATATGGTTGAGGAGCGTCTGCTGATCATATTGGCCGACATCTGGGAAGATGGGAAGAATGCCGTGATATGTTAGCGTGGTTGTGAAAGAGGAACCTGCCAGCGTTTTCATCATTCCGCGTATACTGTGATAGGTATACGGCAGAGGTGCCAATCCATCAGTTACCTTCCACTGGTTGGGGAAGAGCGCCATAATGGTCCCGGTTTGCGTTCCCTCTTGTGCCTCCGTCGTCGCAGTATAGGTCGTGTGAACCTGACTGGCATTCTGATCATACGACCAATTGACCTGTGTGTTAGTCACAAAGGAATAGGCATACCGCTGGAAATTTTGCAAGGTGCTTGCCGTATTATCCGGCAACGCAGCTACGGAGAAATAGTGCTTGCCTTGCAGATTGTTGGTAAGGGTCGTAGTACCAAGACCAGACCAAGTGGAACCCGTGGGTCCAAACAGAGCATAGTTATGCCCGTTGCTGGTGATACCCAATACACTGGAGGAAGCGTTGCCAGACCAGACAGTGGGAGTGGCAAGAAAGGTTAGCTGTGGATTCTCATTGTTGTAGGTCACATAGAGATAGGGTAATCCTTGTCCAGCGGTAACGCGCATCGTCCCACCAGCACCATTGTCCCACAGGAGCGACACAGTCCAGTCTGAGTACCCATCGACGAGCGGATTAGGAAAGGTAGTGGTCGTGGCTCCCAGCGTGAAATCACCCTTGTAGCCAGCATGAACCGCTACATTCTCGGCCTGAAGGTCAGGATAACTGACCCCAATGCCAGTCGTTGTCGTCTGCAGAGCTAGCGGCAAGGGATAGATTGGGAAAGCTGGTTGGGTCCATGCCACCGATGTCCACCAGTCATTGGTTGGCATTGGGCCAGTCACACGGGATGTACGATAGATCTTGTTGGGTGGTGCCTTCGTGTTCGGCGGTTGTGCTATTGTATAGCTGCCAGCACCAACGGGAACTATCGAAGAAGCCTGGGCTTTGAGATAATGACTTCTCACAAGAGAGACTCCAACGGACAAGAGTGTTACAAATACAACGATCAGTGTGAGGAACACTCTGCTGTGTGCGGTAAATGGACCCAGTCTTTGTTTCATACATTCTTTCCTTATCTTTCTTATTCATCAAGTAAATCTTTCTCAGAGCAGGATCGCATGGGCTAGCAGCACAGATGGTTTTGCTCCTCTTTGAGCCAGTAGATAGTCTTCCTAATGTCCTGTTGAACTTGTGAACTGTTCTCATTATGAGATAGACCTTCAGAACATATCAACATAGGGAGACTACCTATAACTGGGACAACCAGATTTGCATGCTGGTTGGTTACTTGATCTTTCTCTTCTAAAGGATAACTGGGAGAGGTGCCGTCTGGCAACTGACAAACGTAGACAACTAAAAGAAAACTTTGGAGGTCATCTTCCAGTGCGTTGATATGATGGTGCTAGTGTGTTGATATGATGGTGCTAGTGCGTTGATATGCTCTAAGGGGCTGTGAAATCATGCTCTCTCATTTACTCTCAGAGCAGCCCTGCGACCTTTTGAGGGAGCAAATGATAGAGCATTGGGTCATGTCGAATCTTCATTTGGATAGTGCTGTACTCAGGAATAGACGTTGAAATCGGCAATGGACCACCAGTCCTCACCATTAACTGTCAGCACCACCTTGATAAAACGAGCCGATTGGGTGGCAAATGAGATCGTCACGAGGGATTGACTACCATTGCCGCTAGCAATAGCATTGCCCCAGTTAGAGCCATCGACAGAAACAAATACCTGATATCCTTGTGGATAATCATTTGCATATGAATGGCCGTTATCTAATGTAATACCACTAAAATGCTGTATCGAACCCATATCGACCAAGAACCAGTTGCCAGCAGTCTGTGCCTGTTGGGTAGACCAGCGTGAGACAGGATCACCATCGATGGCATTCGACGGTACCTGATTTGATGAGGAGGCTGAGGCTATCCACCCTGAACGATTGAGCACACCCGATGCATTAGATACAGTGAACTCTTGAATAGACCACCATTTGCCAGCATTGGCTGTTAGGACTACCTTGATAAAGCGAGCAGACTGGTTGGCAAATGAGATTGTCACAACTTGCCCACTACCATTGCCATTGGCAACAGGGTTACCCCAGATGGAACCATCGGTCGAGACAAAGACTTCATAGCTCCGTAGATAATCCCCAATACTAGAGCCAGCGTCTAATGTAATACTGCTAAAACTGCGTATGGCACCCATATCGACGAGGAACCAGTCACCAGAGGACTGCGCCCGTCCAGAGGACCAGTGCGTGGCAGAGTTCCCATCGAGGGCATTAGATGGCAGATCATTAGGAATGGAAGCTGAAGCTGTCCAGTCTGCACGACTAAGCCTCTTGCCCAAGCTAATAGGTAAGTTGGATGACTGACCGCCAAGCAGTTGTTTTTGAAAGAGAGATTGTACTGCTGGACTCTTAGCCCGCACAGACAATTGCACCGTTGGACTACTCCTCTCAGGGTGAGATGACCCTGGTGAACGTAAGGGTACAAGAGCGTAAAGGATGACAGTCCCTAGTAAAAGAACAATACCAGAGAGCGCAAAAGCCAACCAGAGAGGAGAAGTGAACTGCTTGCCAGAGCGAGAGAGTCCTCCTGCCGAGAAAGCTTCCACATAAGTGCTTTCCGCTAATGTCACCGCAGCCTTGCTGCCGTTGCGCCCATTGTACCCATGGTGCGAGCCTTCAAGAAGATCCGTTACAGAAGCTGCTTCACTCAGCTGCGTTGTCAGAGTAACTTCGCTTTCTCTTTTCTCAAGAGGCTCTGTCGGTGTTGCAATAAAGGTACCAAAAGAAGGAGCCACCTGAGAACGGCTGACTATGTATGATGGAGAGGCCGATGCTACCTGAAGAGCTTTGAGAAATTGAGAGACATCCGCATAGCGTTCGGATGGATCTTGGGCCATGGCTTTGAGTACTACCGCTTCGATCGGCCTTGGCAGGTCGGGAACCAGATCAGAGAGTGAGACAGGAAGCTTTGTGTGACGTTTTGCCGACATTGGAGAGAAGGTCAAGGTCGTTTGACATGTTTTACACTGCCAGCGTTGTGTACCTCGGCGCGTTTTGCCGAATTTACGAAGGTTATCCCTTCCCACCTTCCCATAGTCTGGACACTGGCTATTTTCGCAAAAGCTTGGTACTTGAGCCTGTACTGCCTGACCTATATCTCCGCTTTCGTCTCTCTCAAATGAAGGAAAGTTTTGGGCGGAAAAAGGCATCTGTCCTGTAATCAACTCGTAGGCAAGGCAAGCCAGCGCATATTGATCGCTTTTTTCAGTGGTGGAGCCCACAAATTGCTCTGGGGCTAGATAGCTCTGCATTTGCAGATCAGATTTGTGGGAAAGTTTCGTTATATCGATGAAGCTGGCAAGTCCAAAGTCTGACAAGAGGACCTCGTCATTGCCATTGAAGAAAATTGTTTCTGGTTTGAGAGAGCCATGAAGGATATGATGCTCATGAGCATAACAGAGCACCTGCCCCACCTGGAAGACAATCGTTAGTGCTTCTTGTAAACTCATGCGTTGTGGAGATAGATAATCCAGCCGATGGCGCAAGGAGTCGCTGGCGAGATACTCCCTGACCACATAGGGCTGCCCTTGCTCTACCCCAACATCCAGGACTGGAACGATAGAAGAGTGCCTTAATAGTTTGATCTTTTCAACCTTTTGGAGAAACTTCTCTGTTGGCTGGTCCAAAGGGCAATAGGCAGCATCAAATGTCTCAAGCGCCACTTTCTGTGAGACATCCTGGACATTATAAGCTAGATAGACAGATCCAGAAGGTTTGCTAGCTACCCGCTTTGTAAGACAGTACTGATTAAAATGTTCCTGCATACCTGGGCTCTACCTCCATACTATCGTCCTATCGACTATAATTGATCTATCAACTCTGACTACTTCATCGATGAACTTTTGTTGCCTTGCAAGGAAAGACAATAATGCTCATCAGTATACCATACACTGTCACTGAGGATGGAGAGCCTATAGGCCTATATGACCTATAAGTTCGCGCCTACGAGGGACACTTCTGATATCAACGCGGAAGCAGATAACATCAATGCAATAGGGCCAACATATCAACGCAGCAGCCAAGGCCATGGTTGGCACGATCCTATCTATGGCTCCGGAGATGGTGGAAGGCAAAAACCGACATCCTAACCATCCCGCACTGGATGCCTGTCCAAGGGCACTTCTCAGCTCACACATAGAGATCAGCCCTGGTTGGCCGTTGGATTGGTGCGGAAGAGCAGAGTACTGAAAGCAGGAGCCGGTTGTGCAGATTGCTGTTGAACTCGTTCCACGATGCTAACGAGTTGATGGTGGTGCGGAGAAAGAGAGCAGGCTGGATCAGTATTGGCAGCGTTTCCTGTAAGGAGTGCAGCCTGACAACGACAGCCACCGAAGTCTATCTCCCGCTGATCACAACTGCGGCATGGTTCGGGCATCCAGGCAGTTCCGCGAAACTGGTTGAATGCCGCTGACTCGGTCCAGATCCAATCCAGCGAATGGTCACGAATGTTGTCGAAGTGCAGCGATGGAATCTCTGCCGCTGTCTGACACGGCAATACGTCTCCAATGGGACTCACGGTGAGGTGGCGCTGCCCCCAGCCGTTCATACATGGTTTTGGACGGATGCCATAATAGTCTGGCAAGATGTAGAGGACTTCCATCTTGCCAAGCAGTCGTTGCTTTGCTGCTCGTGCTTTACTCTCAGCTGCTTGTACCTGGGCACGTGTTGGGAGCAATATATCCCTGTTTTTGAATGCCCAGCCGTAGAACTGTGTATTGGCGAGTTCGAGTCGTTGAGCATCAAGTTGCTCGGCCAGGGCAATGATATCCTCAATAGAGTCGATAGTTGCCCGGTGTAAAACAACGTTGACCGTCAGTGGAAAACCAACTTCACGTACCATCTGTGCCGCAGCAACCTTTTTGTTATGCGCTTTTGTACCTGCAATGGCATCTGCCAACACAGCTTCGTGAGCTTGAAAACTGATTTGTATGCTATCGAGTCCTGCATCACGTAATTGTTCTGCTCGCGTACGTGTCAATCCAAGGGCACTGGTGATCAGATTGGTATACATGCCTGCATCTCGTGCTGTGGCAACGAGTTCTACGATGTCTTTACGTAGCAATGGTTCTCCGCCAGAGAATAAGATATGTAATACTCCCAGGTCGCTTGCCTCCCTGATAACGCGTTTCCATTCTTCGGTGCTCAGTTCTTTGCCAGTGTGTGATAGTTGAACTGGGTTAGAACAGTAGGGACAGTGGAGTGGGCAGCGATAGGTTAACTCTGCTAAAAGTCCAAATGGGCGATAGTGAATCTTATCAGATTGAGCAGCGAGCATAGGCCAGTCCTCCGTTTCTTCGTTTTCTATCCTCTGGTTTTCTCTGTAATGTGATGGCGCTCGGATTGCTATGTGGTACGGAACTCTAGCAGTGCATGTTGATACAGATTGTTGAGGTAGTCATCAACATCTTCACGAAGTGAGTCAGGAGTTGTGTTGTGGCGTTTGGCTAGTTCAACAACGATCTCCCTGAAAGTATGGTGTCCGTCGCACAGTTGCAAGATCTCTGCGCCCGTTGAATTCAGTTGCAGCAGACCTTCAGGATAGAGCAAGATAGGCTCATTGCTTACTTTATCCTTCTGTAAGCGAGCTTTGGTAGCTATTATGGGATAAATACTATCCTCTATATGCTTGTTCATTTTTCATAGCTCCTCAACGGACACGATGAATTAAATCTCCACCTTTGTTGATAAATCACGATCAAGTCGAACTTGCTTCATTCCATCACACCGTTCATTATTTATCTGTTCGCGGCGTAAAACCCCTTACTTTAGCTATGGGGATACAAGCCGCTTCCTTTCTGCATGGGGAGATGTCACTGAGCTGTCATAAGCCTGCATCATTGCATCAAGCATGCTCCATAACACATCGCACTTGAAGGAAAGGGCTTTAACAGCCTTCTCCTGCAGGGTACGAGTATTGCAGTAAGTCATAGTCAACTCTAGACCCTGGTCAGAGTCTATACGTGCCTGGGTGATGCGCGAGCGGAAGTACTCCAGCCCTTGCGGATCCACCCAGGTATAATATTTTTCGAAAGCTGTCAGGCGCTCTTGCATCAAGTCAGGGGCAAATAATTCGGTCAAAGACGAGGCAATAGCTGTAGGCCATGGTTGCGTGCGGGCGAAGTTCACATAGGCATCGACCGCGAAACGAACGCCAGGTAAAATGTGCCGTTTGTCTAGCAGTTCCTCACGTGGTAATTGTGTTGCATCTGCCAACTTCAACCATGCCTCGATACCACCTGTGCCTTCGTGGAAACCATCGTGGTCAGAGATACGGTGAAGCCACAGACGGCGTACCTCACGGATTGGACAATTGGAGATGATTGCGGCATCCTTAATAGGGATATGCTCTTGATAGTAGAATCGGTTTGCTACCCAGCCTCTTACTTGCTCAGGACTGAGTTGACCACTATTCATATAGCGGTGAAAAGGGTGCTTGTGGTGATATCGGTTAATGCCAATGGTACGAAGCCGCGCAAGAAATGTCTCGCGGTCCCATGGTTGAGTAATATTGGTCTGTTCCATACGAATTTCACTCCTACTACGAAGCCGCGCAAGAAATGTCTCGCGGTCCCATGGTTGAGTAATATTGGTCTGTTCCATACGAATTTCACTCCTACAATGTCAATTCCAGGCCATCCCAGCCAATTTCAACGCCTGCAGCCTTGACGAGTGCATACTCTGGGGAATCTTCAACCAACATCGGGTTGGTGTTATTGATATGGGCATAGATTTTATGCGCGATGGGCAAAGGAGTTATTACTTGCAAGCTGCCATTTGGTCCTCCTACTGGAAGATGCCCCATACTTGCGGCACTGGCCTTGCTCCCCACCATTACTCGCATTTCGTCTTCGTGCCAGAAGGTCCCATCCAACAATAAGGCATCGCAGGCGTGCAGATACGTCATGATTGACTTGTTAAGGGCCCCAACTCCAGGCATAAACAGCAATTTCCTACCCGTTCTTCCATCAGTGAAACAATAGCCAACCCGGTCACCCGTACTGGGTATCTCGTGACCTCGCATGTAGGGAGGTGGCTTATCGGGAAGTGCAAAGGCAGTGTAGAGCAGTCCACTCGGTGAACGATCTGCATAACAGAGTGGAGTCCAAGTTAGTGATGCCTCCCGCCACTCTATACCACAATAATGGCTTAAAACGGGCGAGAGTGTCAGTCCTTCGGTGAGTGCATGACGTACTGTTGCTGTGGCATAGATTGTTTGTTGGAATCCCTCACGCAGAAGGAATAAGCCCAGGCTATGATCAAGATCTGCGTCGGTGAGAAGAATGGCAGCTATACCACTGCCACGTGGAGAGTCTGCTGGAGGGGTGAGGGGTGAAAACGCTTCTATTTGTCGATGTATGTCAGGAGACGCATTCAAAAGGAACCAGCGTATTTTATCTGCGCTAATAGCAACGCAGGATTGTGTACGCGGTCGAGCTTGCAGCGTCCCTGATCGGACTCCCTGGCAATTAGTACAATTGCAGTTCCACTGGGGAAAGCCTCCTCCGGCCGCTGTTCCTAATAAACGCACATGCATGATCTTTTCTCAATCTTAAATAAGAAGCACTATAGGGGGGACAGGAAAGCAGGGACAAGCTTGCCTCTGGCAATCCTATCCCGTGCCCTGGCAAGCAAACGACCCTTTAGGATCACTGCTCTGCCTGCAATCCTCTTGAATCAACGATTAAATGGCACCAGCATATGCCGAGCATTCCAGACTAACAGAAATCACCTTGAAGACTGGTTTTTCCCAGGTAGAGGTATTCTCTGCTGGATGACTCTCTTGCTGTGGTTCCTGGTGATAGGTTTGTACTTGAGTAGCTTCCATGTTAGATCCTGCCTTTCAAAACATCTCAAGATGGATTGGTTACAATCCAAATTGATGGCCTTTTCTAGAAGATCTATCAGGGCGTTTGCTAAGTCGAAAGCCCTTCACTGATCTATGTACTTAAGAGTACCTCAAGAAAGAGGTTTTTGCCAGTGAAAAAGGGTGACAGCCTGAAGACATCTTGGCAGCAGTGTAACATCGAGTGCGTTGATCTTTTGTTTCTGCTGCGTTGATCCTCTGTTTCTGCACTTGAAAAAGTGCAAGAATTCGGAATAACACGCTCCGCCAGTGTCTCACTCGTTTTGTCCGCATGACATTGTCTTTTCAAGTCGAGAGTGATGCACGAGGACTGCTTGCTTCTCTTTCTCCATCGTTCTAAATCAAGACCGGGCCATCCTTCTCAAGTGAGCCACTACCCCTAATTTTTTATAACAGAACTCTCAAGATGTCCCCTTTGTCCCCAGGATAGAGACTTCAATTGAAGATGTCTCCTTTGATGTCCCCTTTTTCACTAGCAAAAAACGGTCATATTAGGTATCCTTGATACAGGTGTCAGGTGAAGCAATACTCCCCAGTGGCTTCAAGTAGACTGAGCTTGTCAAGCATTTCCTTTCAAACAGATCGCTTCGCAGACTTTCATAGCTCACTCCTTCTGCCAGCCGCTAAAAGGCGGGAACACAGGAGGGAGACCTGGGATACAGGAACACGAGTCAGCATGGCGTCAGAATGGCAGGTCAAGCTTAGTACGCATGACTTTACTTCCGGTATACTAATCGAGAGAAGAACATTCCTCACGAGTGTTTCACCTACAATTGCTTGATTGCAATTGAGAAATAAGCTGCAAGGCATTGCAGGTCTCATTTTTTTCGCTGAGAGCTTATTCTACCTCTTGCCAGCGCTTCCTTTCAACACTGGAAGTTTTTTTTTAACAGCCCCTTAAATGACTTGGAAGTTCTTAAACCATGCATCTGTTGGGGTAGAAAAACTAACAACCTGCGGTCCTAGTGTACCATAGCTTGAGCTTTTATCATCGAACTGTGTAATAAATTGGCTGTTGATGTATACATAGAATGTATGCTTCTGTGCTACAACGGCCAGTCGATTGGTCTGATGCAATCCTACCTTGATAGCTAAACTAGAATTGGAAGCAATCATCTGATTTCGAATGATCAGCCCGTACCTTCCATCTACAAATAGAAGGACAGCACGGAAGTCTAGTCTGGCATCATTGCCCACATCGCGGAAAAAGAAGCCTGCTGCGTCACCATGGGCGATGGTGATGTCGGTCTGTATGGTAAAGTTGCTCAGGGAGAGCCCTTGAGCATTATCAAATCCCTCTGTATTTAGCTGTGCTTGCACATGGAAAGAGGACTGATAGATGGGTTTTCGACTAGTGACAGTCTTGTAGAGTTGGTCTGGGAGAAGTGTGATAGCAGGATAGCCCGTATATTGGCTCCAGAGTTCATCCACAGTGTGATGCGTCAAATGATAGAAGGTACTGAAAAAGGACTGCTTTGTCTGCAAAGCATGATTAAGTTGATCGACAATGTCGAGGGTCGTGTACTGTTCTAACCACAGTAGGAAGCGAGCAGCTATCGCGCCTCCTTGTATGTAGTTGTCGTGTGGTTGCACCCCATCAGGCAAGGACCAATCGTCATCATCGGCAGGCCCATAGACATAGCGAGCGTAGTCGGCCATGCCATTGCGAAACCAGGCAGGAGATCCTAAGGGATACTGCTGAATAAGCAGAGTTAGCTCATGGGTGAGTAATCCCATATCAGTGGGGTGTTGTAGTATCCAATTAGGGTTGAGGGTAATGGTCGTGCCGCTGATGGTAGCTGGAGAAGAGAGATTGAATGAAAATGTCAGAGTTACGTTGCGTGCGGCAGTGGCAGGATCAAGAGCGAAGCGATTCACCAGTTGGGGATAGACGGCATGGAAGGCTTGCTGGAGGTGTTGGGCAGTCTGCTGCAAAGAGGGATCCACAGTCGGGATCGTCAACGTGTAGGAAGGAGGGGCATAGGTGTCTTGTGCATGGGTTTCGCTGTGTGAAGGAGAGACCTGTTTTTCTTCTCCCCTAAAGAAAGGTAGCCCAGTGAAAGGCAGGAGAACTTTGACGATGAGCAGGACAGCGAGCAGTATCGTTCCAGCAAGTATGAAACGCCAAGAGAAAGATTTGAGGGGTTGAAACGTCAGTACACTCCTCATGGAACCAAGATTACCATCCCAAAGAGATCGAGACGAGATATGGGGCTTGAGTCGCTTGAGCAACCGATCACGTCCCAGCAGACTCTTGGCATTGCCCACAGTCTCTGACATGGCTGGATCAGCCAGCAAGGATGCCTCTGCTGTAGTCTTTGACTGGGCACCAGTGAGTAGTGCTTCCTCCTGCTCATCAACATCAGGGAGCAAGCCTAACTCCTGGGCAGTCTTGCCAAAGAGGGCAACCAGCTTCTTGCGATAGTAGGGATAAGGTACAGCCTGTCCCTGTTCCCAGCGACGCACCGTTGTAGTGCTGACCCCTAATGTCTTAGCGAGCTCGTCCTGGGACCAGCCACGGTGTTTTCGCTCGGTTTTCAATGATGAGGGTTTCATCTGATGTCTCTTCCTTTCCAGACTGTCATCTTGCCCAGCAGTCGCGTAACTCAACATTAAGTACAGTATAAGAGAATAGGACACGCTTTTCCAGGGGGAAATAGGGACAGATGTCACTCGGATGACAGGTGGCTTTTCCAGCTCAAGTGTGATACTACTACCGGGCAGACAAGATAATAAAAATGGCTATGCTCAGAGGAAGTTGTCCTCTTTTTCGGAGGAAGTTGTGCGGTTTTGAGGAAGTTGTCCTCTTTTTCGGAGGAAGTTGTCCTCTTTTTCGGAGGAGGTTGTGCAGATTTTCAGCTCAAGTTGTGCGGTTTTCAGCTCAAGTTGTACGGTTTCACATTGGTGACTTTTCCCTCAGGATGGTTGATTTTTTTAGGAAAGACACTCTTGCATCTGGTATGCTTGAGTCATTGGTACTTTGTTGACGTGGGAAATTTCTCCGAGTCGGGCGCATAGGGGTAGCATTCTGTTAGCCTCAATCGATCCCGCAATAGCCAGTTATCAGCGGAACAGCAAAAAAATGAACTGTCCGCGGTCAACAAAGTGCCATTATAACGGTTCGCTGAGGTCTTGACCCATGGGAGAATATGGAGAACCGCAGAGGTCAAGGTACGCCGCGATCTACTGACACTTATACACAAATTCTCAATCTTGCCTACCTCACTCAGCAGGGGTGCAGGGGACTCTGTCCCCTGACGGGGTTTCGGGGTGTCCCCGAAAAACCTTTTTTCTCTTTTCTTGCCGCCTCCGGCGGCGAGAAAA
>WNFJ01411407.1_pt5 | contig 19313 bp, 19 predicted proteins | sample 5400461 | NCBI WGS metagenome assembly WNFJ01 (sample SAMN13153349, study PRJNA577476) | soil metagenome | isolation source: 115 cm saprolite on Douglas fir-dominated hillslope | place: USA:California | collected 2013-09-17
GCGCGCCAGCGAGGAGAGCTCTTCGGGAGTCCGCTTCTGCCCCGCCGCCGCGCAGGCCGCGACCGCCAGCGCCGCGAATCCGCTCGCGCTCGAGGCGAGCCCGGCGCCGGTGGGAAAGTCGTTGCGCGAGACCATCCGCGCGCGATCGGCGATGCCCGCCGCGTCGAGCAGCGCCCGCGCTCTGGACAGCTCCCGCGCGGTGGCGAGCTTGCCGTCCAGCTCGAGGCTGTCCTCGGCAGCACCCAGGTCGACGGTGGTGGTGGTGAGGAGCCGGTCGAGCGCCACCGAGAGCGAGCCCGCCTGCGGCAGGAGCCGTGCGTCGTCGCGCTTGCCCCAGTACTTCACGAGCGCGATGTTGGCGTGCGCGGTGGCGGTCGCTTTCATCGAGGACCGATCCTTACCGCGAACCCGGAGGTCGCAGTAGCGATGGCGCCGGCTTGCGCCTCGTCGCGCGCCAGGCCGATGGCCGCGCCGCCCCCGCCCGCGCCGGTCAGCTTGGCGCCGAGCGCGCCCGCCGCCCGCAGCGCAGAGACCTTGTCTTCCAGCTCCGGACAGGAGACGCCGAGCTCGCGCAGGATCGCGTGCGCCTCGTCGAAGCGCGCGCCCAGCCGGGGCAGGTCGGCGCTCTCGAGATCGCGCCGCCCGCCGCGCGACAGCTCGCCGAGGCGCGCCAGCAAAGGATCGATCAGCGCGGGTTCCCGAGCCCGGCGCTCCGAGAGCGGCAGCACCGTGCTGTGCGTTCCGCGGGCGATTCCAGTGAGCGCGATCACCAGCCACGCCTCGCCGCGCACCTCCTCGATCTGCGGCGGCTCGCCGCGCACGAAATAGATGACGCCCCCGCGCGAGCAGGCCGCAGGATCGACGCCGGAGGGCGCGCCGTGCAGCACGGTCTCCACCAACATCGCCAGGCGCGCCGCTTCGCCGGGAGTGCAGCCGGGCTTGAAGGCCCGCGCCAGCGCGACGCCCAGCGCGGCCGAGCTGCCGAGCCCGCTCCCGAGCGGAAGCTCGCTGCGCACCCGCGCCAAGAAGCCGCCCGCGAAGCCCGCCTCGCGCGCCATCTCCGCCGCCGCCTGCACCACCGGAAACGGCGTCTGCACCCCGCCCGGCAGCTCGATGCGCGCCTCTGCGGCGGGCGCCACCTCGACGGTGACGAAGCGAGGGATCGCCGCCGCCAGCGCCGGCTGCCCGTAGACGACCGCGTGCTCGCCGAGGAGCAGCACCTTGCCCGGCGCGCGGCCTTGGCTCATGCGCCGAGCCCTTCGATCCAGCTCTTCAAGGGCTCGAGCACCACCGGCCGCGAAGCGCGCATGGAGACGGAGTTGCGGGCGCCGCAGAGGAGGTACGCCGCGCGCATCGCATGGATGGCGTTGCGCAGCGTCTCCCGCGCTGCTTCGACGCCGCCCTGCTGGTGAGCGCGCACTAGGGGAAGCGCGAAGCCGGCGACGTCGGCGCCGAGCGCGATGGCCCGCGCCGCGTCGAGCCCGGAGCGGACGCCGCCCGAGGCGATGATCTGCAGACGCGGCGCCGCCAGCCGCGCCGCCGCCACGCAGGCGGCGGTGGGGATCCCCCAGCCGCTGAGCAGCTCGCCCAACTCGCGCGACTGCGCCGTCTTGGCGCGGAGCTGCTCGATCCGCGGCCAGCTGGTGCCCCCGGCGCCGCTCACGTCGACGGCGCGCAGCGGAGCTGAAGCGCTACCTGCGGACCGATGCCGCAGCCGGTCTCCTTCACCACCAGCTTGTCGCCCAGCTTGCGCGCAAGCTTGCCGATGGCGTCGAGGCAGCCGCGGAAGTCGCGATCGCCCTCCGCCTGCACCAGCTCCTGCGCCGGGTTCAGGTGGATGCAGATCGCGTCTGCGCCCAGCATCTCGATGAGCCTCAAGGCCGCCTGCGTCCCTCGCTGCGCGAGCTGCTGCGCGCCCAGGTTGGCGCAGAGCAGGGGCGGCCGCGAAAGCCTGGCGGCGAAGGTCGGCAAGAGGTCCGGCTGGTCGAGCAGGATGCGCATCGACCCGACGCCGAAGGCGACGCCTATCTCCTGCGCGAGCGCCGCCAGGTCCTTGTTGATCTGCCCGGCCCGCTCGGTGCCGCCGGTCATGCCGACCACCATGATCGGCGCCTTGAGCTGCTTGCCGCACAGCTCGACCGAGAGGTCCACCTCGTCGAGCGCGAGCTCCGGCAGGGCGCGGTGGACCAAGCGCACGCAGGAGAAAAGAGCATCCCCGCCCGCCGGCTCGACCTCGTCGCGCTGGACGAGATCGAGGTGCTGGGACTTGCGTTGCTCCAGGTCGTCGTGCATCGGGTGGGTATTAGCACCGAACGGCATGGCCCGTGCATTTGCCGGGATGGAGCAACGTCAAAGGGTCTCGAAATGGCCGTCTTTCGCGATGAGTCGGGAGTGCGCGGGCACGCGGTGCGCGTCGCGTCGGTGCTGGGCGCGGCCGGCGCGGTGGCAGCGGTAGGAGTGTTCTTCGTCTCCGTCTTCCCGGCGCCGTGGACGAAAGGAGCGCAGGGGCCCGAGGCGGCGCCGTCGGCGCACGGCGTGCTGCCCACCGGCCATCCCCTGGAGAGCAAGGCGCGCGAGCGGATGTATCGAACCGAGGCGGAGCGTCTCAAAACGCTACTGTCCCAGGCGCAGGCGGCGCAGAAGCTGCGCAAGGCGGGCGGTGGGCGCGAGCCGGTGCTGGCGGGCTTCGTGGTGAACTGGGACCCGCAGAGCCTCGCCTCGCTGCAGGCGCACGCCGACCAGCTCACCCACGCGATGCCGGAGTGGATCCGCATCGCTGCGGACGGCAGCTTCCTCGTCGAGGAAGACGCGCGCATGGTGCAGGCGGCGGCGCGGCTCGAATTGACGCCCACCGTCTCCAACTACGGCGACGGCGCCTTCAAGCGCGCCCTGGTGAAGACGCTGCTCGCCACCGGGGCGTCGCGCAAGGACGCCGCGCAGCGGCTGGCGAAGCTGTGCGAGGAGCGCGGGTTCGCGGGCGTCAACCTCGACTTCGAGGACCTCGATCCGCAGCTGTGGCAGGAGCTCGCCGCCTTCGTCGAGGCGGCCTGGACCGAGCTGCATCCGCGCGGCTTCCTGCTCAGCATCGACCTCCCTGGGGAGGCGCGCGGCGTGCCCGTCGAGCGGCTCGCGGCCGCCACCGACTTCCTGGTGGTGATGGCGTACGACGAGCACGCCTCGACCGACGACCCGGGGCCCATCGCCACGCCCGATTACGTCGCCGGCAGCGTGGCGGCGTATCTGAAGCGCGCGCCGGCGGACAAGATCGTCGTCGCGCTCGGCGCCTACGGCTACGACTGGCCGCTCGATTCCGACGGCAACACCGCTCGCCCTGCGGAAGAGCTGGCTTTCTCCCAGGCGCTGGCGCTGGCGCGCGAGAACGAGGTCCCCATCGAGTGGGAAGCGGAGTCGAAGAGCTCGTTCTTCGAGTACGACGACGACGAGAAGCACCAGAAGCACGAGGTGCGCTTCCTCGACGCGCCGGCCATGGCGGCGCAGCTCGAGGCCATCCAGGGTCTGCACGTGCGCGGGGTCGCCATCTGGCGGCTGGGCGCCGAGGACCCGCGCGTCTTCGATCTCTTCGACAGCCCGCCGGCGCAGCGCCGCTTCGACGAGGACGCCGCGCGCCAGAAGCTGGACGGCGTGATCACCGCGCACGATCCCGACGACGTCGCGCAGGTCGGCGAAGGCGAGCTGTTCACGCTCAAGGCGCGGCCGCAGTCGGGCCACCGGACGGTGGCGTGGGACCCCCAAGGCCACGTCGCGCACGTCGACTACCAGCAGTATCCGTCCGGGTGGATCCTCGAGCGGCGCGGCGGCCATCCGCCCGGCAAGGTGGCGCTCACCTTCGACGACGGGCCGGACCCGAAGTGGACGCCGAAGATCCTCGATCTGCTCAAGTCGCGCGGGGTGCACGCAGCATTCTTCCTCATCGGTGAGAACGCCCAGCAGCGGCCCGATCTGGTGCAGCGCGAGTTCGACGAGGGACACCTCATCGGCAACCACACCTTCACCCATCCAGACCTCTCGCGCGTCTCGACGCTGCGCATGGAGGTGGAGCTGAACGTCACCGAGCGCCTGCTGGAGTGGATCACCGGGCGCCAGCCGCGGCTGTTCCGGCCGCCGTATCACTCCGACGAGGCGCTGGACGAGTCGCAGAACGCGCAGGTGATCGCGCACGCCTCGCAGCTCGGCTACTTCACGCTCGGGCAGGACATCGACCCCGAGGACTTCGCCGAGCGCGATCCGCAGGCCATCGCCGATCGCGTGCTGGCCAAGGCCGACAAAGGGTCCGTGGTCCTGCTCCACGACGGCGGCGGCGATCGGTCGGCGACGCTGGCCGCGCTGCCCTTGATCCTCGACGGGCTCGCGGCCAAAGGGCTGCGGCTCGCGTCGCCGGAGGAATTGACCGGTATGACCCGCGATCAGCTGCTGCCGCCCGCCCCGCGCGCCCCCGCCTCGGCTCTGGTGGCAGGCGCCGGCAGCCTGGCGTGCTGGGCGCGTTGGCGCGGGCGCTGGGCCCGCTCTTCGGCTTTGCCATCGCGCTGCTCACCTTGCGCGCCGCGCTGCTCTCGGTGCTGGCTCCGCTGCAGGCGCGGCGGTCGCGCAAGCGCGGAGCCTCGCAGCCTCCCGCGGGACTGACGGTGTCCGTGGTGGTGCCGGCGTACAACGAGGAACAGGTGATCGCGCGCACGGTGGAGGCTTTGCTCGGGCAAGAGCCACCGGTCACGGAAGTGGTCTGCGTCGACGACGGCTCGAAGGATCGCACGCTCGCCGTTCTGCACGAGAAGTTCGACGGCAACCCGCGCGTGCGCATCTTCAGCAAGCCCAACGGCGGCAAAGCGAGCGCGTTGAACCTGGGCTTCGCCGAGGCGCGCGGCGAGGTGGTGGTCGCGCTCGACAGCGACACCATCTTCGCACAACAGACGGTGGCTCATTTGACGGCGCCGTTTTCCGACCCGCGCTTCGGCGCGGTAGCCGGCAACGCCAAGGTAGGAAATCGCGTCAACAGGCTGACGCGCTGGCAGGCGCTGGAGTACGTGACGGCGCAGAATCTGGAGCGGCGCGCCTGGGACCTGGTGGGCGCCGTGCCGGTGGTGCCGGGCGCGGTCGGCGCCTGGCGGCGCAAGGCGGTGCTCGATGCGGGCGCCGCCGATCTCCATCACCGTCGCGTGCGGAGCCGCGTCGAAGTAGCGGCCCTCGTCGAAGACGTCATAGGTCGGGAGCAGGCACTTGCGAAGCAGCGCTTCCGCTGGACCTACGGTGTGCTGCAGGCGTGCTGGAAGCACAAGTCGCGCCTCTTCCACCCCGGCGGCGGCGTTCTGGGCTGGGTCATCCTGCCGACCTTCGCCATCTATCAATTCCTCGTGCCGCTGCTGGCGCCGGTGGTCGATCTGCTGCTCGTCGTCTCCCTCGTTCGCGGGCGGGCGCTCGCCACCACCGGCTACTACTTGCTCTTCTTCGCGCTCGATCTGGTGCTCTCCGCCGTGGCCATCGTCCTCGAGGGAGAAGACCTGGGGCTTCTGGTGGGGCTCTTCGTCCAGCGCATCGCCTACCGGCAGCTGCTCTGGGTGGCGCTCATCAAGTCGCTCTGGAACGCGCTCGCCGGCTTCGCGGTCGGCTGGGGCAAGCTTGCACGGACGGGGACGGTGCAGGTGGGACGCTGATTGACCGCGCGGCAGGGCCGCGTTACCCACCCTGCGTGCGAATCGCGCTGGCCCAGATCGACACCACCGTCGGGGACCTCCAGGGCAATGCTGCGCTCGTCGTCTCGCGCGCGGAAGAGGCGGCCGCCAAAGGCGCCAAGCTGGTCGTCTTCCCCGAGCTGACGCTGTGCGGATATCCGCCCAAGGATCTGCTCGAGCTGGGCGAGTTCGTCGACCGCTGCCGGGCCGCGCTCGAGGAGCTGGCGAAGAACGCCGTCTTCAAGCGCATCGCCGCGCTGGTGGGATTTCCCGAGCGCCACGCCGGCGCCGGCGCGGGGCTGTTCAACGCGGCCGCGCTGCTCCGCGACGGAAGGATCGCGGAGGTCGCGCGCAAGTGCCTGCTCCCGACCTATGACGTCTTCGACGAGGGCCGCTACTTCGACGCGGCTCCGCACGCGACGGTGATGGAGATCGGCGGCGCCCGCATCGTTCTGGCGCGAGCCGCGCTACCTGCGCGATCCGGTGGAAGAGCTGGCGGCTCGCGGGGCGCAGGCCATCGTCAACCTCTCCGCCTCGCCCTATGCGATGGGCAAGCCATCTGTGCGCCGTCAGATGGTGGCGGCCGCTGCGCGCAGGCACCGGGTGCCGATCGCGGTCTGCTACCTGGTGGGCGGAAACGATTCGCTGATCTTCGACGGACGCTCGCTCCTGGTGGGCGCAGGCGGCGAGCTGCAGCGCGAGGCGGCGGCGTTTTCAGAAGAGCTGCTCTTCGGCGAGCTGCAGCCGAATCCCGAGGCGGCGCGGCCGGTGGCCTCGGCGCCGGAAGGCGGGTCGTCGATCATCGGCGACGAGCGGAAGGAGCCGTCGGGCGGCGCGCTCGCGGTGGTGGCCTCCTACGAGGCGGACCTGAGCGACGAGACCTGCCGCGATCTGGCCGACGCGCTCACGCTCGGCATCCGCGACTACGCGCTGAAGACCGGGTTCAAGAGCGCGGTGCTGGGGCTTTCCGGCGGCGTCGACTCCGCGCTGACGGCGGTGCTGGCGGCGCGCGCGCTGGGGCCGGACAACGTCACCACCATCGCCATGCCCTCGCGCTTCACGATGCCGATGAGCAACGAGGACGCGGAGGTGCTGGCGAGGCGGCTGGGCGTGCACTTCCACTCCATCTCCATCGAGCCGATGTTCCAGGCCTTCCAGACCGCGCTCGCGCCTCTCTTCGAGGGCAAGAAACCCGACGTCACCGAGGAGAATCTACAGGCGCGCATCCGCGGCATGCTCCTCATGGCCTTCTCCAACAAGAACGGCGCGCTGCTCATCTCCACCGGCAACAAGAGCGAGCTGGCCACCGGCTTCTGCACGCTCTACGGCGACATGGCGGGCGGGCTCACGGCCATCGGCGATCTGTCGAAGACCGCCGTCTACGCGCTGTCGCGCTGGTTCAACGAGGAGCGCGAGCTGATCCCCGAGCGCATCCTCATCCGGCCGCCGACGGCCGAGCTGCGCGAGAACCAGACCGACCAGGACACGCTGCCTCCCTACGACGAGCTGGACCGGGTGCTGCGCGGGCACATCGAGGAGCACCTCGGCGCGCGTTCGTTGATCGCGCGGGGCTTTCCGGAGCCCCTGGTGCGCCGCGTGCTCAAGCTGGTGGTGCAGAGCGAGTACAAGCGGCGCCAGGCCGCGCCCGCGCTGCGCGTGACGGCCCGCGCCTTCGGCGAGGGGTGGCGTTTTCCCATCGCGCAAAGGTACCGGCATTGAGGGTCGCCATCGCGGGCGCGGGGCGCGGGATCGGCGCCGCGTGCGCGCGGGCCCTCGCAGGCGTGCCGGCCAGCGGCGGCGCGGAGGGGCGCCACGAGTTGATCCTCTGCGCGCGGACGGCCGCGGAAGTGGAGGCGGTCGCGCATGAGACCGGAGCGCGAGCCGTGGTCGCCGATCTGGCGACCGACGCGGGCGCGGAACAGTTCGCGGCGGCTGCGGGCGCGGTCGAGCTGGCGCTGATCTGCGTCGGCAGCGCGCACCGGCCCGTCGCGCTCGAGGACGCCGGGCGGGAGGTGCTGCTGGACAATTTTGTACAAAATTCGATCGCCCCCGCGCTGGCCGCCGGTGCGCTCCTCCGGCGCGGGGCGAAGCACGTCTTCTTCCTCTCCAGCCTCGCGACCCACCGCCCGCCGATGGCCGGAGCAGCGCCGTACACCGCGTCCAAAGCGGCCCTGGAGGCGATGGTGCGTGCCTTTGCTGAGGAGAACTGGCCGCGCGCACGGGCGAACGCGATCTGCCTCGGCCCGGTACGGACGCGCCTGCACGAACAGGCCGGCACGCCGGCCGAGTGGCTGGAGCAGTTCCCGTCAGCCGGCGAGGTGGCGCCGTCGATCCTGCGCGCGGCGGCGCTGCCCGGCACCGGGCGCATCCTCGATGCAGAGATGTGGGAGCGCGACGAGGCCGCCGCCCTGGCCGGCGACGGGCGGCTCGCGGAGGTCGAGCCGTTCGAGGAGCCCCAGTTCGAAGCGGAACCCGGACGCGGCCCCTCGCCGCGCGCACGCGCCGCCATGCGCGCGACCGCGGCCGCACTGCATCGCTATCCGCGCGGCACCGCGGACCTGGCGGCCCGGCTGGCCTCGCTGCACGGCGTATCGACCGACTGCATCGCGCTCTCGGGCGGCGGCGCCACCGAGCTGCTCGAGCGCTGCTTGCGCGTCTTCTGCAACCGCGGCGACGAAGTGGCGAGCACGTTTCCAACCTTCGAGGTGCTCTCGGCTCTGTGCTCCCGGTCCGGCGTACGCCACCGCGCGGTGCCTGCGCGCCGGGCGGCGGACGGGCTCTTCTCGCCGCAGCACTCCGCCGCACCGCTGCTCGCCGCCCTCGGTCCTCGCACGCGGCTCCTGTACGTCGCGACGCCCGACAATCCCACCGGCTCCTTGCTGGCCGACGCTGAGCGGGAGGCCCTGGAGGACTCTGGCTTGCCGCTCGTACTCGACGAAGCCTGGTCGCTCGATCCGCCCCGGCCCCTGCCACCACCACCCGCCCGGCGCGAAAAAAAAATAATTTTTTTTTCGTCCAGCCCCTGGACAGTGCGCCTGCGATCGTTCAGCAAGCTGCACGGCCTTCCGGCGCTCCGCATCGCTTATGCGGTCGGCCCCGCCGAGCCGATCGGGCTCCTGCGCCGGCTCGCGCTCCCCTTCCCGCTCGGGACGCCCCAACTCGCCGCGGCGCACGCCATCCTCGAGCAGCCCGAGCGCACCCGCCGCGCCGCCCTTCTGCTCACCCGCGAGCGCGCCCGCGTGGCGCAGGCGCTGCGCGCGCTGGGCTGCGCCGTCTCCGAAAGCCCGGCACCAGTGCTCCTCATCCGCCATGCCAAGAAGGGCCGCCTGCTCTTCGCCCTGCAAGCCGCTGCCCTGCCTGTCCAGGAGGCTCACTGGGACTCCCTGGCGCTGGTGCTCGCACTGGGCCGCCGCGGCGCCAACGACCGCGCCCTGGCTGCCGCCGGGAGGGCGCTCGCCCCCTGAAAGGATTACACTTGGCACCGAGTCGTGGCCGGGCTTGAATCCGGCGGGTTTTCCAGCCGTCCAAGGCTCGAGGAGAACACCATGCGTCGCTTCCGAAACCTGCTCATCGTTGCACTCGCGGCGGTCAGCACGGCCTGCATCTACGAGCGGGAGGTCGTCCGCGACCAACCCGTCGTGTCGCCGCCGCCTCCTCCGCCTCCCGCTGACGCGCAGGCGGATTCGGGCTACCAGACGGATTCGAATTACCAAACGCGGGCCGCCCCGCCGCCCGCGGGCAGTGAGATCGACGACGACGCCGTCTTCTATTCGGGCCTCTCGCCCTACGGCAGCTGGACCTACGTCGCGCCATACGGCCGCGTCTGGGTACCGGCAGTCGGCTACGGCTGGCGCCCCTACTACTACGGCCAGTGGGTGCTGACTGACTGGGGCTGGACCTTCGTCTCCGACGATCCGTGGGGCTGGGCCGCGTACCACTACGGCCGCTGGAACTGGGGGGTCGGCTTCGGCTGGTACTGGATCCCCGGCCGCGTCTGGGGCCCGGCCTGGGTGAGCTGGAGGTACGGCGGCGGATACGCCGCCTGGTGTCCCCTCGGTCCTGAGGGAGTCTACTTCGGCTATCGACACCCGGGGTGGGTGGCGGTCCCCGAGCAGCATTTCACGCGGCCCATCCCGCGCGCGGCGGTTCCTGTGAGCGCGACGGTGGGCGTGGTCACGAGAGCGCAGCCGCTCAACGGTCCGCACGCGACGCCGATCGCGAGGTCCGGCGCGTTCGGGCCGCCGGTCTCGGGCATCCAGCGGGCGGTGGGTCAGCCTATCGCGCGGGTGCAGGTCTCGCAGGTGGTGGGGTACTCCGAGCGCGGGCCCCATGCGGTCGCCGGTGATGCCGAGGGCGCGCGTCAACCCTTCAGGCGGCTCGGTGCGGACTCCGGCTCCGGCACGTCCGGCGCCGCGCCCCTACACCGGCGCGCCGGGCCGCTCCGGCTGGCAGGGGGGTCCGCGGTCCAGCGGCGGCGGCGGCGGCGGTGGAATTCGCACCTACGGCGGCAGCGGTGGCGGCGGTGGACCGCGCGGCTATGGCGGCGGCGGAAATGGCGGCGCGTCTCCACAAGGCGGTGGCGGCCATGCGGCCCCCGCCCCGTCGGCTCCGCGGAGCGGCGGCGGCCCCCACGCGGGCAGCAAGACGAAGTAGCATGGTGGAATGAGGCTCTTCCGCCGCGGCCGCGTGCTGCAGGCAACCTTTGGCTGCAACCCGAACTCCAGCTCGCTGGGCGTGGACGTCACCTTCCTGCTCTTCGGCGCCCTCTTCGCGAGCGCGATGGCGGTGGTGCTCGGCGCGCTCCTGCGCAGGGGCCCGCAGCGGTGAAGGCGGTGCGCGCCCGCGCCGAGCAGTTCGGCGGCATCGTCGAGCTGTCGAGCCCGCGCGCGCTCCTGCACGTCGACCGCGAGCTGATGCGCGAGCTGGGCTACCCGGAGTCTCCCCTTTGGGGGCAGCCACCGGGCGCGCTGAGCGCTCCGCGCGAAGTGCACGTGGTCCTGTCGCGAAAGTGCGCCGCCGGCTGCAAGGGCTGCTACGTCGACGCGACGCCGCAGGGCGCCGCGCTGTCGGAAGGCGATGCCTGCCGCATCCTCGACGAGCTCGCGGCGATGGGCGTCTTCCACGTCGCGCTGGGCGGCGGCGAGGCGCTCGAGCTCGACTACCTCTTCGCCGTCGCCCAGCACGCCCGCGACGTCGGCATCACGCCGAATCTCACCACCAGCGGCCTCGGCCTCGACGAGGCGGCGGCGCGCCGGTGCGCGGTCTTCGGGCAGATCAACGTCAGCGTCGACGGCGTCGGCAAGGCCTACCAGGACGCGCGCGGCTTCGACGGCTTCCGCCACGCCGAGCGCGCGCTGCGCCTGCTGCGCGCCGTGAAGCCCGAGGTCGGCGTCAACTGCGTGGTGAGCCGCAGCTCGTTCGATCGCGTGCCCGAGGTAGCGCGGCTGGTTTCCAAGCTCGACCTCAACGAGCTGGAGCTCCTGCGCTTCAAGCCGGTGGGCCGCGGCGCGCGCCTCGACGAGGAATTGACCCCCGAGCAGGGACGTCAGCTCTGGCCGATGGCGCGGCGGCTCGTCTTCCGCCACCGCATCCGCGTCAAGCTCGACTGCTCGTTCGCGCCGATGGTCTTCTGGCACAAGCCGTCCGCCCGCGCGGCCGCGTTCTTCGGCGTGCAGGGCTGCGTCGGCGGCGACGTGCTGGCAGCGGTGCAGCCCGAAGGACAGCTCACGGGCTGCTCGTTCACCTCGCAGCCGCTGGCGGACGCGCGCGTGCCGGGCGCGATGCAAAAGGCGTGGCCTGCCGGTTTCGGCGAGTTTCGCGACTACCCGCGGCGGCCGCCCGAGCCGTGCGCGTCCTGCGACTACCTGCAACTCTGCCGCGGAGGCTGCCGCGCCGTCTCCAACGCGCACGGCGCGTTCAGCGATCCCGACCCGGGCTGCCCTCGCGTGCAGGAATACCAGGGCGCGCGGGCCGCGGCCGGGCGCCGACCGCTGCCGGTGATCGCCACGTGACCGTGCTCTTCGAGGGGGCTGCGCGCACGCTCCTGCTCCTGCACGCGGTGCTCGGGTTCACGGCGGTGTTCGCGGGCACGCACCATGCGGCCCACGCCGTGCTCTCCGCGCTGGGACGGCAGCAGGCGCGAGCATTGCAACGCTTCGCCTGGATCGCGCCCCTCGCCGTCGTCGCGCAAGCGCTCTGCGGGCTCGCCATCTATCCGGTCTACCGGGTGCGGGTCCGCGCTGCGGATCTGGAACGCAGCGCGCCCGCGGTGGTGCAGCTCTTCGACTTCAAGGAGCACCTCTCGGCGCTGGCGCTGGTCCTGGTGATCGCCGCCGCGCTTTCGGGGCGCGAGTCCGTCGAGTCGCCGCCGGCGCGCTGGCCGGTGGCGGCGCTCTCCTGCACCGGCGCGGCGTTCCTCTGGACCGCGGCCATCATCGGCCTCTACGTCACCGCGCGGCACCCCGTATGAACGAGCGCGTCCTCAGGGCAGGGCTCGCCGCGGTAGCCGCCTTCGCCGTCGGATATCTCCTCCCCGGCACGCTGCGGCTGCCGGTCGTGGTCTACGATCCCGTGGCGCGCACGGTTTCGTTCGCCAGCCAGGTGAGCGGCGTCGCCATGCGCTACTTCGGCGATCTGCTCGTCGCCTGCACCGCGGCGATCGCCGCCGCTGCCGTGGTCTACGCAGCGCAGCCGAGGCGCCCGCCGCTCCCGATTGCGGCGGGCGCCGCATTGTCGCTGGTCGCTCTCGATCTGCTCTTCTACCTTTCGCGCCTCTTCGCCGCGATGTAAGGAAGAGCCGATGCGCTTCTTCTGCGCCGCGCTGCTCTTCCTCGCCGCGGCCTGCAGCGACGCCAACGTCTGCGACACCCGCACCGACGACGTCGGCGACCTCTGCATCCCGGCGACGATTTCGCCCGACATCCCCTCGGTGGTGGAGGTGCGCGAGCTCTGCGCCCCCGCCTGCAGCGGAGCCCCTTCATGCACGGCGCTGTTCGTCAACGGGCAGGTGGTCCTCGACATCACGCAGGACGTGTGCAGCGACAGCCTCGGCTCCACCTGCCTCGCCCTCGGCTGCCGGCAGCGGGCGATGACCTGCGTGCTGCCGGCGCTGCCCGCGGGCCAGTACCGGCTCTCGGCGCCCGGCGGCTCCGCGCGGCTGCTGCGCGTCGGCAACGGCGGCGCCTCGTCCTGCCGCTTCCCCACGGCCGACGGCGGCGTGCAGTAGAAGCAAAACTCGTGGTAGACGATCCGCCGTGTCCGTCTACTTGAGCGTGGCGCCCCCCGACGGCTTCTCCAAGTGGGGCGACGTCGAGTGGGAGCGCTGGCTGAAAGACCATCCGTGGGAGGCGGCGGAGCGCATCTGCTCCCGCGGCGACTGGGCCATCTTCCTCTACCAGCTCAGGCGGCACGCGCCCAAGGGCAAGCAGCGAATGGAGCCGATCCTGGAGCAGCTGGTCAACGAGCGGCCGCTCACCTCGCAGCAGGCGCAGGATTTCCACGACGCGCTCGACCTCGCCCGCGACGAGCTGGACGAGAAGCCCGCTGAGGCGATGAAGACCGGCAACAACAACTTCGCCAGCGCCGAGGATCTCGAGCAGATGATCGCGGCGGCGCGCACCCGGCTGGGCCGCGAGCCTTCGCTGGGCGACGTCTGGGCCGAAGTGTTCGACCAGATCGACAGGGTGCTGGAGAACGCCCTGCAGCAGAAGCGCGGCATCTATTTCGGGAACGTCTGATGGCCATCGGCGTCCTCGACGTGCAGCGCGTGTTGGTGATCGGCGCGGGAACCATGGGGACCGGCATCGCGCAGGTGGCGGCGCGCGCCGGTTATCGAACCGAGTTGTACGACGTCGCCGCCGGCGCGGCCCAGAAGTCGCTCGACCGCATCGCCGATTCGCTGGCCCGCGCGGTGGAGAAGGGCCGCTGCACGGCGACGGAGCGCGAGGAGGCGCTGCAGCGGCTCGGGGCGGCAAAGGACCTCGACGCCGCGGCGGCGCAGGCGGACCTGATCATCGAAGCGGCGCCGGAAGATTTGCAATTGAAGAAAGAGCTGTTTGCAAAGTTATCGAAAGCGGCGCGCGCCGACGCCATCCTCGCCACCAACACCTCCTCCTTGCCCATCACCGCCATCGCGGCCGCCGCCACCCGGCCCGAGCGCGTCGTCGGCCTGCACTTCTTCAACCCGGTGCCGGCGATGAAACTGCTCGAGATCGTGCAGGGCGAGCGCACGCATCCCTTGGTGGTCACCGCGGCGCGGGCGGTGGGCGCGCGGCTGGGCAAGGAAGTGGTGGAGGTGCGCGACGCGCCCGGCTTCGCCACCAGCCGCCTCGGCATCGCGCTCTCGCTGGAGGCGATCCGCATGCTGGAGGAAGGCGTCGCCAGCGCGGAGGAGATCGACCGGGCCATCGAGCTGGGCTACGGCCACCCGATGGGTCCGCTCAAGCTCAGCGACCAGGTGGGTCTCGACGTGCGGCTCGCCATCGCCGAGCACCTGCTTTCCGAGCTGGGCGAGCGCTTCCGTCCGCCGCAGCTCTTGCGCCGCATGGTGCGCGCCGGGAAGCTGGGCAAGAAATCCGGCGAAGGTTTTTTCAAATACTGACGCGGACCGGGTGTGTAGTCCCCGCGCCCGATCCGCATCTGGACATTCTCGCCGAGGAGGCTTTCGGCGACGCGCCCGGGGTGTTACCTCTTTCGCATGCAGGCCGTGGGCACCGTGGTCGTCTGCGGCGCGGCGCCCGCACAAGATGCCGCGCAGCTCGATGGAACCGCGCTGTCCTGCGAGGCGCTGCCCGCGGACTTCCGGGCGATCAAGCAGGCGCAAGGCGGCTCGCTCTTGTTCGCGCTGCTCGACGACGCGGGCGACCCATCGCTGGCCGCCGCCGCCAAGGCGCTGCGGATCCTGCGCAGGCGCGGCGGCGGCGAGGCGCTCCTCGTGCTGCCCGCGCTCCCGGCCACGCCGGGCCCGCAGGCGATCTCGCGACTCCAGCGCGCAGCGCAGCTGACCTGTGCTTGCGCGGTGCAGCCGGTCGCGCCCGCATCGTGGGCGGACGCCGTGCGCTGCTTCGTCGAGCCGCTCGCCGTCTACGGGCTCGCCGGGGTGGACGCGCGGGAGATCCACGCGCTGGTGCGTCCGCGCGCGGCGGTGTTGCACGCCTCCCTCGACGTCTTGCCCGAGGCACGAGATCTTCTCGTCTCGTGCCGCCTGCGTCCCAGCGCTTCGCTGCGCGAGCTGGACGAGGCCGCGCGCAGTGCCGCCGAGCGCGCCCCTGGGGCGAAGTTGATCCTCGCCGGGCCCGAGGTCTCTCCCGACGACGGCCCGCGCGTGCTGGCGGCCTCGTTGTTCTAGGAGCGTGTTTCGGTATTCACCGAAACACGCAGCAAGTGCGTAGCCCCTGGGAGTCCGGTGGTGTCGGGGCTAGATCCCTTCCAGCAGCTCGGGCAGGCGGCGGGCGAACTCGCCCTTGCTCATCACCTGATCGCAGCCGGCCGCGCGAGCCGCCTCGATCAAGTCGGCGCGCGTGTGGTCGACGTAGCCGATCACCGTGCAGCTCTTGCAGGCGCCGCTCTTGATCTCGCGAATGGCGTTGACCGCGTCGAGCTGCGGCGAGGCGAGATCGATGAGCAGCACGTCGGGCTGCGACGCGGCCACCTGCTCGGTCACCCTGGTGCCGCGCTTCAGCCATTCGATCGGCTTCCCGCCCGCCGAGGCGGTCACCTTCGAGGAGAACATCAAATCGTGGATGGCAGCGAGGATCTTCATACGCAGACTCCGGCGCCCGGCAGCGATCCGAACGGCAGCCCGAGCACGCGCGCGCTGCGCCCGTCCTCCAGCGCCGCTGCGGAACCAGGCGCGATCAGCTCCTTGTGAACGTAGCCGAGCAGGATACCGACTCCGCCGACCTGCGTCGACGAGGTGACGCGGCCCTTCGCGCCGCGCTGCGGATCGATGCGCGTCCCGCGGGCCGGCGCGGCTCCCGCGACTTCCAGCCGCACCAGGTTCCACGCCACGCGCCCCCGGTACGTCGCCATCGCCACCACTTCCTGCCCGACGTAGCAGCCCTTGGCGAACGACAGCATGGGGTCGAGCCCCGCCTCGATGGGCGTCGTCTCCTCGTCCAGATCGGCGCCCCACTGAGGAACGCCCAGCGCGATGCGCCACGCTTCCACCGCGTCGGGCCGGGGACGCTCGCGCAGCGATTCGAGCAGCGACTGCGCTTCTTCCTCGGGCAAGAGGAGCTCGAGCCCCAGGGGCTGGAGGCTGCCGTCGAGGTGCGGCGGCGCTTCCGGAGGAGTCGCCGAGGGCCAGTAGCGCAGGCGACGCAGAGCGGACGCCTCCTCGAGCTCGCAGTCCTCCATGATGAGGAGCTTGTCGAGGTGCGCGCGCAGCTTGTCGAGGCGCGCGGCGTCGGTCGTCACGATCACCTCGTCGCGCCTGCGCCAGAGCAGCCCTTCCGCCACCAGCCGGCCCTTGCCGCCCAGGAACAGGCCGGCCACCGCGCCGCCGTAGGGCGCGGCTGCAAGATCGTTGCTCTGCATCCCTTGCAGCCATTTCTCGCGGTCGGGCCCGATGACGCGCAGCGCTGCGGCCGGCCCGAGATCCTCCAGACCCACAGGGCGCTGGGGCAGCTCGGAGGGAGCACTCCCATGGCTTGGGGTGTACGGCTGCGCAACCGCTTCGGCGAGACGCGGCGCGGGCGGCACCGGCTTCCCTGCCGAATCGACGAGCGCCCCGGCCTGCGGCGCCTTGTCTTCGTTGCTCTTGAACGTGACCTGCGGACTCATGCTGTTAGACTCCCTCGCGGTGCTTGGAGGTCCGGATGGCGGAAAAGATGCGCAGCCCCCAGGCCGCCAACGACGAACCGTTCAACACGAAGGAGCGCACCGCCCGGGTCGCGCAGTCCATCGACGACCCTTGCGACGAGGGCGGCTACGATGCCTTCTGCCGCAACAGCCGCGGCCAGCTCTGCCGGTTCCATGAAGAGTTTTGCCACGCTCCGGATTATCCCTGCATCGACCTTCTGCGCCACGCTTTGGCGGTGCGCTTCCTCGAAGAGATCGAGCAGCGCCGCGCCCGCGAGCGCGAGCGCGACGTCTGATCGCGAGTCATAGCACTTCGCGGAGCACGTCGTCGGCAAAGAGCGGAGCGACGCCGCCTCCGCCGACGATATTGACGATGCGCCCCGGAGCGGCCCGCACCACGCTGCCGCCTTCCCGCACGCCCTCGATCAGCGAGGCGTAGGTGCTGACGTCGAGGTGCAGAGCGAGCCGCCGCGCGCCAGTCTCCGAGCAGAGGTAGCGGTCGAGCGAGGGGGCGTCGATCAGCTCCTGAGCCACCCAGCTTCCCGGCGGGTCGGAGCGCGCCCGGGCGAGCGCCTGCTTGAACGCCGCCGGCCCGGCTTCGCGGCCGATGACCACGCTCTTGCCGCCGTAGTCGTGCGACTTCTTCAAGACGTAGCGGTCGCCGTCGCCGAGCGCCTGGTCTTCGATGTCGTCGAGCAGGCGCGTCCAGGGCACCAGCTCCGCCACCGCCGCGCGCTCGTCGGCCGAGAGGAAAGCGGCGTGAGCCTGCATCGACAGCTCGGCGAAGAGGCCCTTCGTCTCCAGCCAGCCGTCGACGCGGTTCCAGATGCCGTGCTTCTCGGGATCGAGGAAGGCGCGGCCCAGCTCCGACCGCGGCTCGACGTAGCGGGCGAAGAGATGTCGATAGAGGACCCGGTGCGGATCGCCGTCGAGCACGACGTCGGCAGGCGTGCAAGTCCGCGCCTCTAGGCCGCGGTCGCGCAGCAGCGCCGCGAGCGCGGTCAGCTCGGTGACCTGCGGATCTCCCTCGCGGTGGAGCAACTGCACCTTGATCGGCTGCGCCCGCCCGCGCGCCGCCTGCAGCAGCGCATCGACCAGCCAGGGACCGTTGCCGGGTTGCGACCCGAGCACGGGCTCGCGCGTTGGACGCACCGCCTGCACCCAGCCGTGCACCGCGGCGTCCGAGTAGATCTGCATCGCCGGAATGGTGGCGTTCACTTCCAGCGCCTGGAGGCGGCCGTCCTTCTCGACGAACCAATCGATGCGCGCGTGCAGGAGATCTTCGGCCTCGCGCCAGCGCCTCGCCAGCGCTTCTTTCTCCAGCGGACAGAGGTGGTGGAAGAGGAGGCGCGCCTTCTCGGAGCGGCGCTCGATCAGGTCGCGGGCCACCTTCACCAGCGCGCTCGTGATCAGGCGCGCGCCGCGGCCCAGAGCGGACAGCTCGGAGCGCGGCAGCGAGGACGGCGAGAGCAGGAGCGGAATCGGCGTCGGCCCGCGCATCAGGCCCAGCGCGGACGCTCGGCGCTGCGCTTCGCGGGCCAGTCCGTCGCGCGCGCGCTGCTCCATCGCGAGCAGCATCTCCTCCGCCCGCCGCGCCGACTCCGTCAGGTCGAACAGATGAATGCGCACGCGGCGCACTATAACCTTGGACAGCGGCTACGACCGCGCAGCCCTGCGGCGGCCGCATTCGGCCGTGCTCGTGCTCGGTGTCTCCAGCGAGCACGAGGACGTTCACGAGCACGAGCACGGCTTATCTGAGCAGCATTGCGATCAAGCCGGGCTCTCGGCGGGAATGGTGAGGTCGCCCGGCGAGTCGTCGGGATGGACGAGGGTGAGCTCGGTGACTTCCGGGCGGGCGCCGAGGCGGACCATCGGCATCACCGAGCCGGCGCCGCGGTTGACGTAGAGGTAGCTCGAGCCGGCGCGGTAGAGCCCGGCCACGAAGGGCGTGATGATGCGCGCCAGCGAGAGGCTGCGGTGCAGCCAGAGCATCGCCACCTGTCCTCCGTGCGTGTGCCCCGAGAGCTGCAGCGGCACCCCGAGCTCCTGCGCGCGCCGCCAGGTGTTGGGCTGGTGCGAGAGCAGGACCGTCGCCGCGCCTTGCGGCCGGCCGCGCAGGGCGGCGGGGAGATCGAAGCGGCCGTTCCACGGATCGTCCACGCCGCACAGCCAGAGTCCGTCGCCGCCGCGCTCCAGCAGCACGCCGCGGTTGCGCAGCACCCGGACGCCGGCGCGCTCGAGCTCGCTCTCGACCGCCTCGGGGCCGGCCCAGAAGTCGTGGTTGCCGAGGCAGGCGTAGATGCCGTGCCGGGTCGGAATCGAGCCGATGGCCTCGGCTGCCTGCCGAGCGAACGCCGGCGAGTTGTGCACGATGTCGCCGGTCACCACCAGGATGTCGGGCTTGAGCCGCGCCGCCCGCCGCGCGATGCGCTGCAGCCGCTCGCGGCTGACGTGCCGTCCGGCGTGCAGATCGGAGAGCTGCACGATGCGGGCGCCGCGCCAACCGGGAGGCAGCCCCGCGACCGGCACCGTCACCCGTTCGCGCCGCAGCACGTGGGCGCCGAAGCTGGTGCCGTAGAGCGCCAGCGCATAGGGCGCGAGCGCGAGCCACACCGGCATCGGCGCGGGCCCCAGGTGCAGAAGCGTCCAGCCTGCTCGCAAGAGCGCATAGAACAAGCTGCCCAGCCACCACACCGTCCACGGCGTCTGGAAGATCGCGGTCAAGAACCGAGGCAGCCGCGCGCGATGCTTGCGCCGCAGCACTTCGGCGATCATCGGCAGGTTGAGGAAGAGGAGGAGCCCGGGCACCGAGAGACCCAGCGCGAGCTG
>WNFJ01518547.1_pt2 | contig 19310 bp, 16 predicted proteins | sample 5400461 | NCBI WGS metagenome assembly WNFJ01 (sample SAMN13153349, study PRJNA577476) | soil metagenome | isolation source: 115 cm saprolite on Douglas fir-dominated hillslope | place: USA:California | collected 2013-09-17
CTTCGCGGCGGCGGCGGCGGCGGCCGCGTCCTCGGCGCTCTCGCGCTGCGCCACGTCCTGCGACACCGCGCCGCCGGGCGACACGGGCTCGATGGTAATGGTCGGCGTGCGGGCAGGCGCGGTGGCCAGCGGGGCCTCGGGAACGGGCGTCGCGACCGCGGCGACGGTGATGGCTGGCGTCTCGGGCACGGTGATCGTGCGGCCCGGGTGCAGACGCGCGCTGGTGCGCACGTGGTTTAGCCGGGCGAGCGTCTCGACCGACACGCCGTAGTGCTCCGCAACCTTGGCCAGCGTGTCGCCGCGTTGCACCCGGTAGCGCGGTGGCCCGCTTTGGCCGGCGAACATCTCAGCAGGACTCAGACGTTGCGCGAGCAGCTCGCGGGTCCATGGCGAGCCCTCGACGGGCAGCCGCAGATGATAGGCCTTGGGCACGCGCTGCTGGCCGTCCCACACCGAACGCAGCAGCGCCGGGTTCAGCGGTCGCAGCTTCTCAGCGTCGATCTTCAGGGCACGCTCCAGCGTCGCCATGGGCACGTAGGCCGGCAGCTGCACCTCCTGGAACCGGGTTTCGCTCTGCCTCTGCAGCGGACCGAAGTACTTCTCGGGATTACGGTCGATGTCGAGCGCCGCGAGGAACGAGACATAGAAATTGCGCGATGCGAAGCCGAAGGTGCGGCTGCTGTAGCTGCGCACGATCTTGACGATGTCGTCGGTGCCGAGCGTCTCTTTGGCGTGGCGCACGCCCGCGGTGCCGTGGTTGTACGCCGTCAGCGCCAGCGGCCAGCTGCCGAGCACCCGGTAGTTGTAGGCGAGCAGCTGGGCCGCGGCCTCGGTAGAGCGGAATGGGTCGAGGCGATCGTCCACCGCGCCGTCGATGCGCATGTAACGCCGGCCGGTCGAGCGCATGAACTGCCACAGGCCTGCGGCGCCGACCTTCGAGTACGCGGCCGGGTTGAACGACGACTCGACGTGCGGCAGCACCGCCAGCTCCGCGGGCAGCCCCAGATTCGCCAGTGTCTCGGCGATGTGCGTCTCCCAGGCGCCGGAGCGGATCAGCCCCGCGCGGAAGCGGTCCGCCTGGCCCAGCTGGAAGCGGATGTCGTCGGTCGCCGCGCGCAGGCGGGCGGGTGTGGTCTCCGCGCCCCACAGGTCCTTGATCGGCTGATCATCGGCGGACAGCGGGGCGTCTGCGCCATCCGCGATGCGGTGCAGCGCGGCACCGTAGCGCTCGCGCGCCTGGTCCACCTGGCGCTCGCGTTCAGCGGGCGTGGTGTTGGGGGCGAAGTGCAGCGTGTCGTAGACCACGCCGAGGTTGTACTGGTCGTGGAGGAATCCCGCGTTGGTGTCGATCTGCGTGTAGACGCGGATCCAGAACTGCACGTCGCGCTCCAGCTGCGGCGGGCGTGGGATAGGATCCTCTTGCGCCAGGGCGGGCGCGAACGCGAGCCACGCGCTCAGGACCGCGAAACTCCAGCGGCACGTCATGAGCGGCCATCGGATCCTGCCGCGCGAGCCCGCCGGGCCCTCTGTCGAGTTCATTTACACTCCTGTAAAGATGAAGTTCCCATGTGAGTTCAAGGGCTTGCAGCACACTTAGCCCCCGCCGCCTGACCGTGCGCACCCACGAATGCGTCGGGTATTTTGACACTGCCGGGCGCCGCGCGCCGATTTGGCGCCCGCGAGACGGGCGCGACCCCTGGACGGGGACCGCGTGGGCGGCACTCACAACGTGCACTGCGTCACAGTTGCGAGAGCCCCTGGGCACAAGACATCGAACCGCTGCGGCAAGTGGCCGCGCTGGCACGAGTGTTGCTCATCTAACAGTAACGGCAAATGTCGGGGAAGGAAGCAAGGCCACGGGATTACCAATAAGAAAGCGCAGATCCGGAATGCAGTCTGGATGACTCGTCGGATACTGTGCCCTTACCGGATAATAATAACGAGAAGAGACTCCTCCACACACAAGCAAGCGACCGACACCCCGCGAAAGCGGGGTTTTTTTTGCCTGTGCAGCGCGGCAGGCTCCGCTGAAAAGGAGGCGAGGCAGCTGGCCGGCTGCCTCGCGAGGTCGTGTGGCGTCTGTCAGTCGAGGTTGGTCGTTCGCAGAAAGCTTCGGGTTCACCCGCATTTCGAGTCGCCGCAGTTCAGGCAGGTCATACAGCCGTCCATCATCACGACCGCAGCGGTGCTGCACCGCCCACACAATTGCGCGCCCTCCGGGAAGTGCGACTTGGCAAAGGCGTCGGCCTGCCGGGCGCGCGCCTGGAACTCGGCGCGCTTCTCGTCAACGAGCTTCTGCTGGTGCGGATCGAGCTGCGTCTTCCTGATGAGCCCGATGCTCTGCAGGTGCTTCTCGATGACATAGCCGAGCTCGGCAATGATCGAGGGCATGAACTTCCCGCCCGGCTGCCAGTAACCGCCGCGCGGGTCGAATACCGCCTTAAGCTCATCCACCAGGAAAGTGACGTCGCCGCCCTTGCGGAACACCGCCGAGATGATGCGCGTGAGCGCCACGATCCACTGGAAGTGATCGAGGTTCTTGGAGTTGATGAAAACCTCGAAGGGCCGGCGCTGCTCGTACTCGGTGCCCTCGTTCAGCACGATGTCGTTGATGGTCACGTACATGGCGTGATCCGAGATCGGCGTCTTGATCTTGTAAGTAGAGCCGATCAGGACCTCCGGACGCTCGAGCCGCTCGTGCATCCGGATGACTTTGGCGGTGTGGCCGTTCTTGTCGCGCACCAGCTCCTCGCCCGGGGAGGCGACTGCGACGGGCGCCTTGGCCTCGCCGCTGGCTTTGTCCGCCGCCTTGTCTTCCGGTTTCTGCACCTGGTACTTGACGATTTTTCGCTCGATTTTGATTGTCATGTATGCGTCCTCATAAGTCTGTTCCGAGTGTCGGCATAGCTTCGCCGTGCGATACGCGCCGACCACGGGTGGTTCCCGCACCTCGTAAAGGCCAACGGCTTCAGTCCTCAGCGCGCCGTCCGAGTCCCGCGCGAACTGCCTGCCGAGCGACGATTTCGAGGCAACTCGAGCTCACGGCGCCAGTCGTACAGCGACGGCGGCGGAATTCCGCTTGACGCGGCGATCTCCGTAATCGATTTGCCGTCGCGGTACGTCCGCGCAAGGACTGGCAACGCTCGCAGCTTCCTGAGATCACGAGGCCGCCTATTACGCGGCAATACACCTTGAGTCCACTGGCTGGCGGTTGGCACGCTAACGCCTGATGCTTCGGCAATTTCGCGCTGCAGGCGGCCTTCGCTGCGCATGCGACGAGCCAAGATGACGTTTTCAAGATCCCGAACCATACGCCGCTTCAGTACCTCAGTACTTTCCGAAATATCCCTCTTTCAAGCTATCGTAGAGATTGGCTGTCGTGTGCAATTCGCCGTCATATTCGATTTCCTCATCGCCTCGCGCTTCTACTACCGTCCCGTCCTCGAGCGTGAACTTGTAGACCGTGTTCTTCAGGTCCTGCTCCTTCACCAGCACGCCCTGGAACGCTTCCGGGTTGAAGCGGAAGGTGGTGCAGCCCTTCAGGCCCTGCTCGTATGCATACAGATAGATGTCCTTGAACTGCGCGTAGGCGAAATCCGTAGGCACGTTCGCCGTCTTAGAAATCGATGAATCGACCCACTTCTGGGCCGCAGCCTGCACTTCGACATGCTTCTTGGGAGTGACGTCGTCGGAGGCGATGAAGTAGTCCGGCAGTCTCTCAGCATCGTTCGTCGCTCCAGGTTTGGCATTTGGGTTGACCAGCTCGCGATACGCCAGCAACTCGAAGGAATAAACGTCGATCTTCTCCTTGGACTTCTTGCCCTCGCGGATGACATTGCGGAAGTAGTGATGCGCGAACGACGGCTCGATGCCGTTCGAGGCGTTGTTGGCGAGCGACAGCGAGATCGTGCCGGTGGGCGCGATCGAGCTGTGGTGCGTGAAGCGCGCGCCGGTCTCCGCCAGCTCGTGCACCAGCTGCGGCGCCACCTGCGCGATGCGCTGCATGTAGCGGCTGTATTTCGCGTGCAGCAGGCGGCCGGCAATCTTCACCCCCGGCTTCCAGCCATCGCGCGCCATCTCCGGGCGCTTGCGCAGCATTTCCTTGGTGACCGTGAACTCCTCGTTCATGATCGGCGCCGGCCCCTTCTCGCGCGCCAGCTCGAGCGCCGCTTCCCAGCCGGCCACCGCCATCTCGCGCGCCACGTCCTCGGTGAACTGCACCGCATCGGGGGAGCCGTATTTCATGCGCAGCAACGTCATGGTGCTGCCCAGGCCTAAGAACCCCATGCCGTGTCGGCGCTTGCGCAGGATCTCCTCGCGCTGCTTCGCGAGCGGCAGCCCGTTGACCTCGACCACGTTGTCGAGCATGCGGGTGAACACCTTCACCACCTCGCGGTACTCCGACCAGTCGAATTCCGCGAAATCGCCGAAGGGGTGCTTCACGAAGCGTGTCAGGTTCACCGAACCTAACAGGCACGAGCCGTACGGCGGGAGGGCGTGCAAACCGTTTGCATCGAAGCAGTTGATGCCGGGGACTTGGCCGTCGTAAACCGCCTCGACCCCCTCCTCCGTGATGCTCGCCACGGTCGCAGCGAATCGCTCACGATTGAGTGCACGCCGATACTGACGCAACGCTTGGTGGAGACCGGAGGCTTTCTCTGCATCCGCGAACCCTACGGTGTCGCTGAAGCGGGCGAGGTTATCGCCGCTAATTACGAGTTCATACTGTGGGAGAGTCGGATACAGAGCGCGTCCTCCGCGCCCGTCGGGGAGGAGGCTCGAGCCCGCAGGCCGTCGCTGATAAATTGCGCTAACGATGCCGAGCCGCAGCAGCATCCGCTGCGCAGCTTCCAGCACCGGTCGATCCGACTGTGCGAGGCGGATGGATACGCCCTTCGCTTGCGACCCCTGCACGGAACCGTCAGCATCGAACAGACCGCGCAGGACACCGCGGTAAAAAGCGCTCGACGCGCGTTCGATCGCAGGAGTAATCGTCTTGTGTCCGGGCGCGAGTCCCAGGCGCGTCGCGAGATCGCGCAAGCCGACTGACCCGAAGCGGTATTCGCGACGCGACTGGATCGAACACCAAGAGGGAGGCGCGGTGCGAAGCGCAACTGACGTGGCAGCAGCGCTAATGGCGCTCATGATGCTCTGTGTTGCGGCAGAGGTAGTGTCACCGCCTATAACAGCGGCAGCGGCGTCCCAGACCGAAAGCACAGCCCGATCGGTCGTCAGTGTACCGTCGCCGATGAGAAAGCCGATGAGATAGCCCTCATCAAACGTATGGTTGCCGCTCCACTGCTGGGCCACCTGGTGATCGTTGAGCAGTACTTTGTCGCCCGGCCGCAAGTCGCCGGCAGCTGACCATTCGGTTGCAGACGACCACCTCGTCAGCTTCGTGAAGCGACGCACACAATGATCGGCCGTGAGCCGTAGCGAGTAGCCTTCGGCTGTCGTAAGCCGTACGACTGCCCTATGCGCGGTCAGGAAAAACCCTTCCGGTCCAGTCGCGTGATCTTTCCCGTCAATCCGAGCCAGAAACGGCCGTCCGATCAAATCGTGCACCTGGCGCGGGCCTTCGCTCGTTTGCACCCACGTATCGGCTGTGACACACGGGTTGGTAGCGCGGATGTTCTCGCACCACCAGTTGTTGTTCATCTCATTGGCACGATCGATGAGAATAAAACCGGGCTCCGCGAAGTCGTAGGTGGACGTCATGATCACGTCCCACATGCGCCGCGCCGGCAGCGTCTTGTAGATCTTGCAGGCCACCAGTCCCTCGTCGTTGGCGACGTAGCCCTCGTGCGCCGGCCACTCGCGCCACAGGAACTTTGATGCGTCGTTGAGATCGGGGTGGTCGGATTCGTATTCGCGCAGCGACAGCGGGAAAGCGAGCTTCCACTCGCGGTCCTCGCGTACCGCACGCATGAATTCGTCGGTGATCAGCAGTGAGAGGTTGAACTGTCGCAGCCGTCCGCTTTCGCGCTTGGCGCGGATGAACTCCATGACGTCCGGATGGCCGACATCGAACGTGCCCATCTGTGCGCCGCGCCGACCGCCGGCGGAGGAGACGGTGAAACACATCTTGTCGAAGATATCCATGAAGGACAGGGGACCGGAGGTATAGGCGCCGGCTCCCGACACGTACGCGCCGCGTGGGCGCAGCGTCGAGAATTCATAGCCAGTGCCACAGCCCGCCTTCAGCGTGAGTCCTGCCTCATGGACTTTCCTGAGGATGTCGTCCATCGAGTCGTGGATCGTGCCCGACACCGTGCAGTTGATGGTGGAGGTGGCGGGCTTGTGCTCGAGCGCGCCGGCGTTGGACGTCACGCGGCCGGCGGGAATGGCCCCGCGGCGCAGCGCCCACAGGAAGCGCTCATTCCATTGTTCACGCACGTCCTCGTGCTCGACGTCGGCGAGCGCGCGCGCAACACGCTTGTAGGTGTCGTCCATCGACTTGTCGATGGGAGCACCGTCCTTGGCAGTCAGGCGGTACTTCTTGTCCCAGATGTCGAGCGAGGCTTCCTGGAAAGGAACCGCGTCGATGTCCTTGCTTTCAATCTTCACAACGGTATTCATCTAATCCGCGGCGCTCCGATTTTCTAGACGCCTTTACCCACGGATTTGCAGGGAAATGCCGGCCAAAGCACGTATTGGGAGCTGTGCGAGCCCCGCGAGCCTGACCGGTACCTGCTGCCCTTTCAGACAGCCAGGTCCCTGAAACCTCCCCCCGACCGCGTGACCCTTGATCGCTTAGCGCGAACACAAGATCTTGTGTCGGGGTCAAAAGCCTAATGAGCGCCCCGGGGTGCGTCAAGCTTGACTATGTCAATTTACCGTGTCGATTAACTACAGTAATTTCAATAAATTAAGAGATTATTGGCTGCCGGATGCGAAGAAAATTTTTTGAGACTGCGTCCCTGCATATCGAAGCCTTAACCCCAATATCTTGTACCCAGCCGGAACACAGGTTTTGCACAGCCTGCCCACAAAACCAAGCACCTTGAGCGCGCGCTTTTGCGTCCAGATGACCCTCCGGACCCGGGCTCAAGAACCGTTGCCATCACCCACCGCGCGATGTGCCCGTGCGGGGACTCTTGAAACCGCGCCGCCCGAACCACACATCCAGTGCAACCGCGCAAGGCTTGCGCTTTGTTTCCAACATTCCAACAGGAGAGCAATTATGACCATCGTTCGTTACGAGCCGTGGGCGCTGTTGAGCCGCTTCCAGCAGCAGTTCGATCGCGCCGTGGGCGAGAGTGCTGACAGCGCGGATTCCGCGAGCGTCAGCTGGATCCCGCATGTCGACGTTCGCGAGGAAGCCGAGCGCTTCGTAGTGGTCGCTGACGTGCCGGGCGTCGAAGGCAAGGACATCGACATCACCGCCGACAAGGGCGTGCTGACGATCCGCGGCGAGCGCCGCTCGGAGAAGAAGACGTCCGCGGACGGTTTCGAGCGCGTCGAGCGCGCCACGGGCACGTTCCTGCGCCGCTTCACCCTTCCTGAGAGCGCCGATGCCGAGGCGATCAAGGCGAGGCACGTGAACGGGGTGCTGGAAGTCACCATCCCGAAGCGCCCGCAGGAGCAGCCGCGGCGCATTTCCGTCCAGGCCGCGTGAATCGGGCCAGCCGGTAGTGCGCACTCGCACTACCGGCTTTCCTCACGGCTTACTGCCCGCCGTGGGCATTGCCTCGGTTCTGACTGGCGCAGGCGCTTCGGGCTAGAATTCCCTGGGCATGAGACCTCAATTGCTCCTCGCCCTGCTGGTGGCGCTCGCGGCGGCGCCGGTCCGGGCGGCCATGCCGCCGGCGGTCGGCGAGACGCCGCTGCCGACGCTCGCGCCGATGATCAAGAAGGTCTCGCCGGCGGTGGTCAACATCGCCACCCGCGGCACCATTCGCGAGCGCGGTCCGCAGAATCCGCTGCTCGACGACCCCTTCTTCCGCCGCTTCTTCGACGTGCCACCGGACACCGGGCCGCGCGAGCGGCCGTTCCAGAGCGCGGGCTCCGGCGTCATCGTCGACGCCAAGAGCGGCTACATCGTCACCAACGCACACGTGGTGGAGAACGCCAACGAGATCACCGTCACGCTGCAGGATGGGCGCGACCTCAAGGCCGACGTCGTCGGCAGCGATACGCCCTCGGACGTGGCGGTCCTTAAGGTCAAGTCCGACGGTCTGTCGCAGGTCGCGCTCGGCGATTCCGCCAAGTCCGAGGTGGGCGACTTCGTGGTGGCCATCGGTAATCCCTTCGGCCTGCAACACACCGTGACCTCCGGAATCATCAGCGGCCTGTCGCGCTCCGGTATCAACCCTGACGGCTACGAGGACTTCATCCAGACCGACGCCTCGATCAACCCCGGCAACTCCGGTGGCGCGCTGGTGAACCTGCGTGGTGAGCTGATCGGAATCAACACCGCGATCCTGTCCCGCAGCGGCGGCAACATCGGCATCGGCTTCGCCATTCCGGTGAACATGGCGCGCAGCGTGATGGAGCAACTCATCAAGTACGGCTCGGTCAAGCGTGGCCAGCTGGGTGTGAGCATGTATACCGTGACGCCGGATATCGCGCATTCGCTCGGGCTCAGCAACGCCATGGGAGCGCTGGTGTCGCAGGTGGTCGAGGGCTCGCCGGCGGACAAGGCCGGCATTCGCACCGGGGATGTCATCACCTCAGTGAACGGGCAGACGGTGAAGTCCAACAGCGAGCTGCGCAACACCATCGGCTTGCTGCGGGTCGGCGACAAGATCGACATCGGCCTGGTGCGTGACGGCAAGCCATTGCGCGTGACCGCAGTGATCGCCGATACCGCGGCCGAGCTCAGCGGCGGTCCGGTGAGCATCCACAAGAGCTTTGACGGCGCCACGCTCGCCGACGCGCCCGACGCCGGGGGCGCGCTGGTGCGCGGCGTCGAGCCCGGCAGCGCCGCCGCCCAGGCAGGCTTGCGGGCCGACGATGTCGTCGTGGGTGCGAATCGCGGCCGGGTCGGCAATCTGCGCGAGTTGCGCGAGCGCGCCAAGGGCGCAGCGGTGCTGGTGCTGGAAGTGCGGCGCGGCAACACGATTCTGTTGATCCCGCTGCGCTGAAGCAGCCGCCCGCCGGAGCGGGCCGCTGCGGGCAAGGGAGTGATGTGAACGTCTGTGTGCTCGGCGGCAGCGGCTTTGTCGGCACGGAGCTGGTCACCCGGCTCGCGCTCGCGGGGCACTGGGTGCGCGTACCCACCCGCAATCTCACGCGCGCCGAGCGTCTGCGCGTGCTCGACACGGTCGAGTTACGGGTCGCGAATGTGCATGAGCCGCGCATCCTCAGTCAACTGGTCGGCGGCTGCGATGCCGTCATCAACCTCATCGGGATCCTGAACCCGCACGGGCGCGCGAGCTTCGACGCCGTGCACACCGAGCTCGCCGCCAAGGTGATGGCCGCCGCGCGCACCGCGGCAGTGCGCCGGGTGCTGCACATGAGTGCGCTGGGAGCGGATCCGCACGCCCCGAGCCGCTACCTGCGCTCCAAGGCCGCCGCTGAACAGCGCTTGAGCGAGCTGCCGCATCCGGAACTGCCGCACGCGGACCCCGCAGTGACGATCTTCCGTCCCTCGGTGATCTTCGGGCCCGGAGACTCCCTCACCAACCGCTTCGCCGGCCTGCTGCGGCTCACCGCGGGCTTCCTGCCGCTGGCGCGCGCGCGGGCGCGCTTCGCGCCCATTTGCGTGTTCGACGTCGCCGACGCGCTGGTGCGCGCACTCGGCGAGCGCGCCAGCGCCGCTCAGACCTATGAACTGTGCGGCCCGCAGGTCATGACGCTCGAAGAGATCGTGCGCCTCACCGCGCGCGTCGCGCGCCTGCCCTGCCGGATCGTGCCGTTGCCGGATACACTCGCGCGCATCCAGGGCCTGGTGATGCAGTTCCTGCCCGGCAAGCCTTTTTCACTCGACAACTTCCGCTCGCTCACCCTCGACAGCGTGTGCCGCGAGGATGGCTGCCGCAGGCTCGGCATCACGCCCGCAGCGATGCTCACGGTGCTGCCCACTTACCTCGATCCGCGCCGCCTTAGCGGCGCTGACCTGAAGTCCTCGAGCGCCCGCCGGTAAGCGCTCAGCCAGTCTCACCCACCGCCGCCGTGCACAAGCGTGCGTGCCGCAGCGCGCGCGGCTGGCGCGCCAGCTCACGGGCGGCGGCGTAGAAGCGCGTGAGATCGTTGCCGGCTTGCTCGAGCAGCCGCGTGAAGCCCGGGACGCAGTCGAAGTACGTGGACAGCGAAGCCAGGCGCGCGTTGTTCAGGCCGGCGGCAATCCACTCCTCGTACAACGGATAGCTCACGCCCTCACGCAGCTCGAGCGCGCGGATATCGGCGGCGAGCGCGGTGAGGATCTGCGCCTTGCTGGCCCGCATCTCATCGCGCGCCACAACCGAGGCGTACAGCAGCGCGAGCCGGGCGCGGCTCTGCGTAAGCAGGCTCACGAACGCCCCGGCGTGTGCCTGGCGCTCGCGGAACTGCTGCAGGCGCTGCGCCGCACCCTGATGCGTCAGCCAGCGCTCGAGCCCCGCAGCTTCGACCGTGGTGGCGAACGCCTCGTTGAATTCGGAGTCATCGCGCACGTACAGCAGCTGGTGAGCGAGCTCGTGGAAGATGGTCGCGGCGAGTTCATCGTCGCCGTAGCGCAGCATGCTCGAGAGCACCGGGTCGGCGAACTTGCCGAGGGTCGAGTAGGCGGGCACGCCGTCGACGCTCACATCGTAACCGCGCACCGCCAGACTGGCGGCGAACTCGCGGGCGCGCGGCTCGCGAAAATAACCGCGGTAGGCGACGCAGCCGGCGATCGGGAAACACCAACGCTTCGGGCGGACCGAGAACTCAGGCGCCGCGACCACGTTCCACACTACGTACGGCCGGCCGATGTCGGCGTAGCTGCGGTAGCTGCGGTTGTCGGGGAGCGCCAGCTCGCGGGACGCGAACTCACGTGCGGCGCGCACCTCCTGCAGGTGCGCGCGCAGCGCCGCCGGCGTGCGCGGATCGGCCAGCAGCGTATCGATGGGCACCCGCTGACGCAGTACCTGCCACTGACCGCTCGCGGCCTGCATGAGATACACAGTGCCGCAACCGGACAGCAGCGTACACGCCGTGGCCAGCAATAATGCGCGCACACCGCACACAACATGCGTGGCAACAGCGGGATTCACCACGCCGCCCGGGGACGTCTCGGTTAACATGCGCACCATGCGAGTCTACTTGGTCGGCGGCGCGGTACGGGACCGGCTGCTGGGAGTTCCGGTCCGCGAGCGCGACTGGGTGGTGGTCGGTGCACAGCCGCAGGAGCTGGAGCGCGCCGGCTATCTGCCGGTGGGACGCGAGTTCCCGGTGTTCCTGCATCCGCAGACACACGAGGAGTACGCGCTCGCGCGGCTCGAGCGCAAGGTCGCGCCCGGCTACCGCGGCTTCACCACGCAGTCCGCGCCCGAGGTGACGCTGGAGGAGGATCTGAAGCGCCGCGATCTCACCATCAACGCGATGGCCAAGAGTGAGGACGGCCAGATCGTCGATCCGTACGGCGGACGGGCGGACCTCGCGGCGCGCGTGTTGCGCCACGTATCGGAAGCCTTCGTCGAGGATCCGGTGCGCATCCTACGCGTCGCGCGCTTCGCCGCCCGCTTCGCCGACCGGGGCTTCCGGGTGGCCGACGAGACCCTGCAGCTGATGCGGCGCATGACCCAGGCGGGCGAAGTGAGCGCGCTCGTTGCCGAGCGCGTGTGGCAGGAAACCGAGCGCGCGCTCGGCGAGCCGCGCCCGGAAGTGTTCTTTGAAACCCTGCGCGCCTGCGGTGCGCTGGCGGTGATCTTCCCCGAGATCGACGCGCTCTACGGCGTGCCACAGCCGCCTCGCTGGCACCCGGAAATCGACACCGGTGTGCACGCCATGCTGGCGGTGCGTGAAGCGGCGAAGCTCGGCGCCTCCGGCGCGGTGCGTTTCGCCGCACTGACTCATGACCTCGGCAAGGCCCGCACGCCGCGCGAACGCTGGCCGAGTCATCACGGTCACGAGGAGGCGGGCGTGCCGCTGATCGAGGCCCTCGCTGCGCGCCTCAAGGTCCCGAACGCGCACCGCGAGTTGGCAGTGCTCGTCGCCCGCCACCACACGCTGGTGCACCGCGCCGCTGAGCTGAAGCCCGCAACGATCCTCACCCTGCTGGAAAACTGCGACGCCTTTCGCCGCCCGGAGCGCTTCACCGAGCTGCTGCTGGCGTGTGAAGCGGATGCACGCGGGCGCACCGGGCGTGAAACCGAACCCTATCCGCAGGCGGCGTACCTGAAGACCGCGCTCTCCGCCGCGGCCGCCGTGACCCTGGCGGAGCACGAGCGCCGCGGGCTCAGCGGTGCTGCGATTGGTGAGCAGGTGCGCCGCCGGCGCCTCGCCGCCGTCAGCGCCGTGAAGTACGGCCTGCGCGTACCGTAACGCGCTCGGAAAGTGCCGTCAGCGCAGGACCCCCTGCGTCACCAGCGCCAGCAGGATCGATCCGAGCACGATGCGGTACCAGGCGAAGATCGTGAAGCGGTGCGACTGCACGTAGCGCAGCAGCCATTTGACGGCGATGAAGGCCACGACGCCGGAGATCACGAAACCGAGAGCCACGGCCTGCCGGTCCTCCCCGGCGCCCTGGCCGCGCACCTTGAGCAACTCGTAGGCGGTGGCGGCGAACATGGTCGGGATGCCCACCAGGAAGGCGAACTCGGTCGCCGCCGGCCGCAGCGTGAGACCGGCCAGCATGGCCGCGAAAATGGTGGCGGCGGAACGTGAGGTGCCGGGAAACACCGCCGCGAGAATCTGGCAGGCACCCACCCACAGCGCGACGTTCCAGGTCACCGCGGAGGAGGCCGGCTTGCCGGCCACGTACTGCTCGATGACCAGGATCGCGATCCCGCCGATGAGCAAGGCGAGCGCGATGGGTAACACGGTCTCCGGCAACTTCCAGCCCAGGCGTGTCGCGAGAAAGCCGCCCGCCGCCGTGATCAGGAAGGCTACGGTGAGCTTCGCCAGGTATTCACGGTTGGCCGGCTCCTCGAAGCGCGTCAGGAGGTTCAGCAGCCGCCACCAGTAGACCAGCACCAGCGCCAGGATCGCGCCCGCCTGGATCGCACGAGCGCTGCCCGAGCCAGCGTTCGGCGATGAGCAGATGCCCGGTGCTCGAGACCGGCAGAAATTCGGTGATGCCTTCGATGATGCCGAGAACGACTGTGCTGAGGGTGTCGGACACTTGAACCTCTTGATTTTGGATGTTTACGGACGATCTGCCGGCGAAGCGGGCGGGTTAGCGCGAAAGCGCCACCAGATATAAAGCCACAGCAACGCAATCATCGGATACATGAGGAAGCTCGCCTCCGTGCCGAGGACGCCGCCGCTCAACCACGCGGGTCCATCGAAGCTGGCGTCGAGCAGGCGCCCCTGTGGCAGTCGCGCGCCGTTCGGCGTGCCGATGACGAACAGCTGCATGTAGTCGAAAGCGATGTGAAAGCCGACCGCAAACCACAAGGTGCCGGTCCGCAGTACCGAGTAGCACATCAGCAGGCTGAGTGAGACGAGCGTGATGACGTCCCAGACGTTCTCACCGGTCTTGAAGAAGTAGTGGTCAGCCGCGAAGAGGAGCGCGATGACGATCGACGCCGGCCAGAAGCCCAGGCTCTTCCATAGCGCCTGCAGGAAATAGGAGCGGAACCAGAATTCCTCCGCCACACCGACGCACAGGTTCGCGCCGAGCCAGGCGAGCGCTGACAGCGGGAGCGCGCTTCCGGCGGTCGCGAGTCCATGAATCCGCATGCCGCCCAGAAGATACATGACCGCCGCCACCGCGCCGGCCATGACGATGCCGGCGAGCGCGCCCTCGCCGGTGTGTGCGCCGAACGCGCGAGCCACGGGAAGGCCGTAGCTGTCCACGCGCCGGCCTTCATAACGCGCGAAGATGGCGGTGCAGATCAGCGCGACGATGAAATTCTCAAACTCGTTGATTGCGACGTTGGCCGCCGTGAGCCCGGCGGCAAGATGGAGCCGGCCGGTGAGGTAATCGAACGCAGGATCCAGCGCCAGCGGCAACACCCAATAGGCGAGCGCGAAGAAGATCACCGCCCGCCACAGCATCCGGAGCTTTCGATCAGGGCCGATAACAAGCCGCTTGAAGCCTGGCGCGATCATGGTGGTGCCTCATGGATCCGCGCAGTGTTATAGCCGTTTCAGCCGGCGGCTCACAGCAGGTGGCGCAGATCCTGCAGCGCAAAGCCGCGGAGCGGTGCGTCGTAGCCGCGCGTGAGCGCCATGAACTTGAACGCCTCGCCCATTTCCTCAGGCATGACCAGGCGCCGTGCCTCGCCCGCGAGCCGCGCGCGCTGCGCGCCATCGGCTTCGGCCACGGAGCCCTCCAGCCCCGAGGCCAGCAGAAAGGCCGCCTGGGTCGCAAAGCCGCTCACGGAGAGATTCGCCGCGAGCGCAGCCTCCGCGATCCGCGTGAAATCGACCCACGCCGTGATGTCCTGGACCCCGACGTTGATATACGGGTCAGCGTGCGCGCGCTGTTTGAAGTGACAGCGCAGCGTGCCGCTGGTGCGCTCGCGATGGTAGTAGTGCCGCCGCGGCAGTCCGTAGTCGCACAATAACAGCACGCCGCGCCCCAGGCACTCGCTCAAGGAGGCGATCCAGGGCTCCACGCGCAGGCAGACTTCCGACGCATACCCTTGCGGCAGCTCCCCCTCGAGCGAAGCGAGCAACCCCTCGCAGGCCCGCGCGAGCACCGCATCGGCGGCGGAACTCTGTTCACGGAAGGAGACCTCCTCGCCCGACGCGGCAGGCCCGCCTGATGCGGCATTTGCGCCAAATGAGGCGGCTTCGGCCAGCGCGACGCCGAGCTCCCTGACGGTGCCGTCGCGCCAGGTGAAGCGCCGGCAGGGCAATGCGTCCGCCACCTCGTTGGCGAGCATGACGCCCCGCAGGGGACTCTCGGGCAAACGCTCGAGCCACACCACGCGCTCACGCAGCTGCGGCGGCAACTGCGCAAGCTGCGCACGCTGGCGGGCAGCCAGATCGGCGCTGACTTCGAGAATCGCGTAACGCTCCGGCAGTACGCCCTGGGCGGCGAGCGCGTTGAGAATAACTGCCGCCATGCGCCCGGTGCCGGCGCCGAGCTCGAGGATCTCGCCACCGGTCGCGGTGAGAATTTCCGCGCACTGGCGCGCCACGCAGCGGTTGAACAGATCGGACATTTCGGGGGCGGTGACGAAGTCGCCCCCGACGCCGATCTTGACGCTGCCCGCGCTGTAGTAACCCAGGCCCGGCGCGTACAGGGCCAGCTCCATGAAGCGCTCGAAGGACAGCCACCCGCCGGCGGCGGCGAGTTGTGCGCGGATATGCCCGGCGAGCGAGCGGCTGTGGCGCCGCTCCTCGGGCGATAGCGGCGGGAGGATTGAGCGTGCGGCCGATGCGGTCATAATCGGCTTCCATGGCGCCCGATACACTCGACCCGGCCCGCGAGGCACTGGCAGCGCGCGACGCGCTCACCGGCAAGGCGGCGCTCATTACCGGTGCGGCGCGGCGCGTGGGCGCCAGCATCGCGCGGATGCTGCACGCCGCGGGTGCGGATGTGGTGCTGCATTACCGCAGCTCGGCGGACGACGCGGCCGCCCTGATGCGCGAGCTGAACGCCGCGCGCCCCGGCTCCGCGGCACTCGCGGAGTGCGACCTGCTGCAGGTCGAACAGCTGCCGGCGCTGGTGGCAGCCGCGACCGGCGCCTTCGGCGGCCTGGATATCCTGGTGAACAACGCCTCGACGTTCTACCCGACACCGCTCGGGGACATTGGCGAGATCGACTGGGACGATCTCGTGGGCACCAACCTCAAGGCGCCGCTGTTTCTCGCACAGGCGGCGGCGCCCGCGCTTCACGAGCGGCGCGGACTCATTATCAATGTGGCGGACATTCACGGCCTCAGGCCCTTGCGCCGCTATCCGGTGTACAGCCTCGCGAAGGCGGGACTCATCATGCTGACCAAGTCGCTGGCGCGCGAGCTCGGGCCGCACGTGCGCGTGAATGCGGTGGCGCCGGGACCGGTCATGTGGCCGGAGGACGCACCGGACAAGGCGCTGCAGGAGAAAATCACCAGCCGCACGGCGCTGAAGCGTCCCGGCTCGGCCGAGGACGTGGCGCGCACGTGCCTGTTCTTCGCCACCGAGGCCCCGTACGTCACCGGCCAGATTCTCGCGGTGGATGGCGGCCGCAGCATCGGTTGGTGACACGGCTCAGGTCCGGGGGTTGCGAGGCTGCAGCGGCTCGAGCGGGTGAGCCGCCTGATCGAAGCGCCGCCACAGCTCGGCAATGGTGAGATGCGCAGTCGGATGCACCACCTGCGGCGTCAGCATGGCGAGCGGCCCCAGCATGTAGGCGCGCTTCAGCAGATCCGGTCGCGGCAGCGTAAGTCCCGGCTCATCGCAGACCAGATCGCCGTACAGCAGCACGTCCAGGTCCATCGAGCGCGGCGCCCAGCGCGGCGCCGCGCGCGCCCGCCCGCACCGCGCCTCGATCGCTTGCAGGCACGCGAGCACCTGGCGCACCGGCAGCTCGGTGTGGAAGCCGGCCACGAGATTGATGAAGTCATCGCCCTCGAACCCGACTGCGCGATTGCGGTACCACGGCGAGAACCGCGCACCGGGAAACTCGCGCGCCAGCTCGGCCACCGCCTGGGCGAGGTTGCGCTCGGGCGCGATATTGCTGCCGGCGGCGACATAGACTTCGGGCACCGAAGTCAGGTCCGGCCGGCGGCGGGGGTGGTGCCGGGCGCAAGGTCGGCGCGCGCGCGCTCGATCACCACGCCGACGTCGCGCGAGTTGCGGATGGCGCCGGGCTTGTTGAGCGCGATGCGCACCCAGGCGACGCCGAACTCCTCGAGAATGAGCCGCGCCACGCGGTGTGCGAGGGTCTCGACGAGCTGGAATTCGGAAGCCGCGATGAACGCCAGCACCCGCTTCGCCACTTTCTTGTAGTCGAGCGTGTCGGCCACTTGGTCGCTGAGCGCCGCGCGCCGGCAGTCCACCGGCAGCTCGATGTCGAGCACCACCGTTTGCTTGACGCGGCGCTCCCAGTCGATGAAGCCGATGATGCACTCGGTGGTGAGTCCGTGCAGAAAGATGCGGTCATCGGTCTGGCGGCTGTCGCTCATGTCGGCATCCGGCGGGCAATGGTGAGGGTCATAGGGGCAGCGCAGGCAGCGACTCGAGCGGCCACCGGGCGCGTGCCTGGATGGCGAGATCGTCGTGCTCACCGGCCTGAAGACGCGCCAATCCGGCCACCGCAATCATCGCCGCGTTGTCGGTGGAGAACTCGATGCGCGGATAGTACACGCGGGCGCCGTGCGCGCCGGCGGCCGCGGTGAGCCGCTCGCGCAGCGAGCGATTGGCGCTCACGCCGCCGGACACCACCAGCACGCTGAGCCCGGTGTACTCGAGCGCCCGCAGCGCCTTGGCGCTGAGCGTCTCGACGATGGCCTCCTGCACGGCGCGCGCGACGTCCGCCCGCAGCGCCTCCGTCAGCGAGCGGCCGCGCACCGCATGCAGCACCGCGGTCTTGAGGCCCGAGAAGCTGAACTCGAGCCCCGCCCGATCGAGCATGGGCCGCGGGAAGCTGAAGGCGCCGGGCGCACCGTGCTCGGCCAGCTGCGCGAGTTGCGGCCCGCCGGGATATGGCAACCCCAGCAGCTTCGCGCTCTTGTCGAAGGCTTCGCCGGCCGCATCGTCGCGGCTGGTGCCCAACACGCGGTAACGTCCCACGGCGGACACCTCGATCAGCAGCGTGTGCCCGCCGGACACCAGCAGCGCCAGGTGCGGGAACGGGGGCGGATCGGCTTCCAGGAGCGGCGCCAGGAGATGCCCTTCCAGGTGGTGCACGCCGATGGCCGGCACGCCCCACGCGTAGGCAAGACTGCGCGCCAGCGAGGCTCCGGTGAGCAGCGCCCCGATGAGGCCCGGGCCCGCTGTGTAGGCCACCCCGTGGAGGTCACGCGGCGCGCTCCCCGCCCGCTCCAGCGCCGCGCGCACCAGCGGCAGCAAGCGCCGGACGTGGTCGCGCGAGGCCAGCTCGGGCACCACGCCCCCGTAGGCGCGATGCAGCTCGACCTGGCTGAAGAGCTCGTGCGCGAGCAGCCCGGTGCGTGCATCGAGCACGGCGGCGGCACTTTCATCGCAGGAGGACTCGAGGGCGAGGACACGCATTTCGAAAAATTGTAGTTCATGCCCGCGGCGCGCGGCGGACCATCGTGCACGCCGCGAGTGTCAACAGGTCAGCTTTTGCCTTTGCCCCCTCGCTCCTTTAGAATCCCCCGCCCCCTTGCCGCCGCCCGCGACCGGCCTGAGGTTTCTCGGGGCCGGCCGGTCAGGCGGGATTCCCATCCCGATCAATGATTTGAGGTTTGGATGCCGAGCGTTCGTGTTCGTGAGAATGAGTACTTCGATGCCGCCTTGCGGCGTTTCAAACGCGCCTGCGAGAAGGCCGGCATTCTCACCGAGCTGCGTCGGCGCGAGTTCTATGAAAAGCCCACGCAGGAGCGCAAGCGCAAGAAGGCCGCCGCCATCAAGCGCCACATGAAGCGCGTGTCGCGCGACGGCATGCGCAGTTCCCGCTAGGCGGGGGCGCGGCGCCATGGCGCTGAGGGAACGCATCACCGAGGACATGAAGAGCGCGATGCGGGCCGGCGAGAAAGCACGGCTCGGAGCGATCCGACTGGCGCTGGCGGCGATCAAGCAGCGCGAAGTCGATGAGCGCATCACGCTCGACGACGGCCAGGTGCTCGCGGTTCTCGAGAAAATGATCAAACAGCGCCGCGAGGCCATCACCCAGTTTGCAAGCGGTGGACGCGCCGACCTGGTGGCCAAGGAAACTGCCGAGATCACCGTGCTGCAGGGCTACCTGCCCGCGCAGATGAGCGAGGCGGAGATCGATGCGCTGATCGGCGAGGCGATCGCCGCGACCGGCGCGGCCTCGATCAAGGACATGGGCAAGGTCATGGCGGTCGTGAAGCCCAGAGCCCAGGGCCGCGCCGACATGGGTGCGGTCAGCGCGCGGGTCAAGCAGAGACTGGGCTGATTTTCCTCGTGGCGCGGCCATGGGTCGCGCTCACCACGGCGGTCGGCACTTGGGACGCATCCCCCAGAACTTCATCGACGAGCTGATCGCCCGCGCCGACATCGTGGAGGTGATCGGGGCACGCGTGCCGCTGAAGAAGTCCGGTCGCGAGTACAAGGCCTGCTGCCCGTTCCACAACGAGAAGACCCCCTCCTTCTGGGTGAG
>WNFJ01205721.1_pt3 | contig 19308 bp, 16 predicted proteins | sample 5400461 | NCBI WGS metagenome assembly WNFJ01 (sample SAMN13153349, study PRJNA577476) | soil metagenome | isolation source: 115 cm saprolite on Douglas fir-dominated hillslope | place: USA:California | collected 2013-09-17
CTCGGCAGCCGCAACGGGACGTTTCTCGACGGCGCTCCAGTGAAACCCGGTGAGGAGCGCGCTGCCGGCGCGGGCTGCAAAATGGCATTCGGCAAGCTCGATCAAGAGTGGGAGCTCGTCGACGCGTCGCCCCCCGAGGTGATGGCGGTGCCGGTCGAAGGCGGCGAGCCGGTACTCTTGCAAGGAGAGTTTCTGGCCTTGCCGTCCAACGACGACCCGAGGGCGACGATCTATCGACTCGAGGGGTCGTGGGTCCTCGAGCCGCAGGACGAGCCGGTCGCGCCGATTCGCAACATGCAGGTGTTCGATGTGGCGGGCCGAGCTTGGAGATTCTGCTGCCCCGACAGCTCCGTGCCGACGTCTCTGGACATGCCGGGGGGCGACCTGCGCGTCCCCGAGCTGCGGCTGGCCTTCTCGGTGTCTCGAGACGAGGAGCACGTAGAGCACGTACAGTTGCAAGTGACGTGTGCAGGCAGCACGATCGACATGGGGACCCGCACTCACAATTACCTCCTGCTCACGCTCGCCCGCCGCCGCGCGGCTGAGGCCGCGCAAGGGCTCGACGCACCGAACTGCGGTTGGATCGATCTCGATGAACTGACTCACGATCCGGCCATGGCGCCGCCGCAGCTGAATATCGACGTCTTTCGGATTCGGCGGCAATTTGCGGGGGCGGGCGTGCTCGATGCAGCCGGAATCATCGAACGCCGCCCTAGGACACGACAGCTGCGCATCGGAACAGGACACATCTCGATCACGACTCTGTGACGACTGCGATCGCGTGCAATTGCGCCTCCCGGCCGTCCTCCGTATGAAAAACTGGACTCCGACCGAGGAGGAAGTCCTGAACGAAGTCCTGAACAAATACGTTGATGAGAGCTGAGCCCATGGGATCGATTCGGGAAGTTTCCACGGGGCGGACACGTCTGCTCGAGCCCGAGCACTTGATAGGCCGAGCGCCCACGTGCGCGCTTTGTCTCGATGAGCTTTACGTCTCGGCCCAGCACGCGCTCGTTCGCTGGACGCCGGACCGCTGGGAGCTGAAGGACCTAGGCAGCCGCAACGGAACGTTTCTGAACGGCATTCGCCTGAAGCCGGGTGACGTGTATCCGATGGAACGCGACTCGCGACTCGCATTCGGCAAGCTCGCGCAGGAGTGGGAGCTGGTTGATGGATCGTCGCCCTCGGTGATGGTCGTTCCGCTGGACGGAGCCGATCCGGTGCTCGTCGACGGGGAGATGCTCGCATTGCCCTCGAGCGAAGACCCGCAGGTGACCATCTACCGCAGCGAAGGCCTCTGGGTGCTCGAAAAGGCAGACGAATCGATCGCGCCCATCACTAACCAGCAGACATTCGAGGTCGCGGGGCGCGCTTGGCGATTCTGCTGTGCCGACAATACGTCGAAGACTTGGCTCACCAACGCCCCTCCGTCCAATGCGGTGTCCATGGGAGTCGAAGTTCGCCATCTGCAGCTCGCTTTCTCGGTTTCGAGCGACCGACGCGACACGCACCTCGAGTTGAGCTGCGGGGGTCGGACAGTCGACATGGGGTCGCGCACCCACAACAGCTTGCTCTTGGCGCTCGCGCGCCGCCGGCTGGAGGATGCAGTCGAAGGTCTCCCTGAGACGACCTGCGGATGGATGTACCAGGAGGACTTGTCGCACGACCCTGCGCCCGAGTTCCCGCAACTGAACAGCGACGTCTTTCGGGTCCGCCGGCAGTTTGCCGCCGCGGGCGTTCTGGACGCTGCCAACATCATTGAGCGCCGCCCGAGAACGCGGCAACTTCGTATTGGAACGGGCCGTATCTCGATTGTGCAGCTTTGACGCTGCGACCGGCTGCAATCGACTTTGGGTGCTGACCGAACCACCCTCGGGTCACCCCCGTGGCTCCCCGGCTCATCATTGACGTACAGGGTCAGACCGAACCGGAGTCGGTCGAAGTTACCGACTCCGAGATGGTCTTGCTCGGCCGCGTTCCAAACCCGTCGGGTAGGCCGCGGGAATGAGCCCACGAATGCATTCCGTGGTTTGCGATCGCAATCCTTCTTGGCCGCACGCCTTTCGGCAGCAATTTCTCGCGAATCCGACATGGACCGCTCTCTGCAATGGGTAGCGCCAACGTCATGTCGTCCCTCACCCAAGTTGCCATTGCCAAAGAGTACTCCACGCCTTGGGCCGCGCCCGTCCTTGCCCGGGCCCCTATGGGCCCCTTCGACGGACCACCGCCCCGCGATCCGAACGACCCACTCTGGCGCGCCGCCCTGAGCGCCATCGAGACAAGCGCTCGGGAAAGTGCGCTTGCCGCTGTATGGGAAGACCTTGCGCAGGGGCGCCTGCGGCCGTGGTGCGAGACAATGACGCGCGATCGGATCCACGTCATCGCTCGCCTCAATCGCACCCACCGCAGTTTGAGCAGTGGCGATGCCACCCTTCTCGTACGGGTGCTCTGCGGCGAGGCCCAAAAGGTCATTGCGTCCGAGCTCGAGATCGCGCCCTCGACCGCTTCCGGCCGTCATCGGCGGGCGCTCCACCAACTCGATCTTGCCAATCGCACCGTCCCTCTCGCTCTGGTCCTGGCGGCCCAGAGCTGGGCAGGCATCGCTCGCGTGCCAAGCGCCAGGACCGCCCTCTTCGAATACCGCGGCCAGGGTGCGCTCATCGCGAGCGTTCCTAGGCCTGCAACTGCTCACATGACCACCTTGACCCCCGCCGAGCAGCAGGTCGCGCAGTGGCTAATCGAGGGCGACTGTCGAACGGAAATCGCGCGGCGTCGAGCGACCTCGGTGCATACCGTAGCCCGCCAATTTTCCTCGATCTTTACCGCATTGCGCATCCGCAGCCGCTACGCGCTGATTCGCTGCGCCGCGGAGTTGCGTTGCTTTTCGTGAGAGAGCGCGGTCCGAGTCACGTCGCAATCGCGGTCTCCCTTAGCCCTTACACATTCAAATGATTATGGCCGCCCTCATTCGCGGGAATTAGCTTCTTTTCAGGGATTTCCGGGAATCGAGGGGGGGCGTTTCGGTGTCTTCCTTCGGTAGCGAGCCAGATGGAGGCTCCCATGAACGACTCGACTCTCATGCAAGACACGCAAGCCAGCTCCGACGCGCGGATTGAGATCCCGCCGGTCGGGCCAGTTGTCGAGCAGCCGCCGTCCAGCGAGCGGCTGGGAGTCGCCGAAGCCGTGCCATGTGCGCCCCGCCGTGATCTTGCGGGGCATCGTCTGGTGAGCCCTGGGCATCCCGAAGTCTATCTTATCGATCCAGACGGATACCGGCGGCGCATTCCCAATCACACGACCTACAACCGCCTCTTTCGCAATTGGAGCGGTGTTGACGACGAAGCGCGTCTGCAAGAAATCGCCCTGGGCCCTGAGCTCACGACGGGCACGATTCTCGTTCGGGGCGACGCCGTTGATGCGATCTATCTCCTCGATCAGGGGCGTAAGCGCATGGTCACGGACGCCGCAGTGATGGACAAGTACTGGTTCAATTGGAGCCGCATTTTTGCTGTCAGGCAAGCGGTCATCGACCGCATTCCGCCAGGCGCCGATTGGGATTAGCCGTGCAGAACGATCGCCGCAGCAGGTAGGCGGCGCCTCTTACCTCGATATGGGAGAACCACTATGGCCGACTTTCAAGCAAATCGAACCCCTTTTCCCGATCAACACGTGGGAGCGAGCTCGCCCGAGGCATCGGCGCCGCGGCGCAGCTCATTTATCCGCCTGCGCCCGCAGACGCCGATTCCGCGACTGGATCTCGCCGGCTCTCGACGCATCGTGCCCGAGACCACCGCGGTTTTCCTCATCGATCCCGAAGGGTACCGCCGGCGGGTTCCGAATAGCATGACGTACAATCGCCTTTTCCGAAGTTGGCATGACGTCGTCGACGACGTGCACATTGAGGACATTGCCGAGCGTCCTGAGTTTACGACCGGGGCGATGCTAGTTCGTGGAGACTCGTCGCCGGCGGTATTTCTTCTCGACCACGCGGTAAAAAGGTGGATCGTGAGCCACACCGCTCTGGAAAAGTACTGGTTCAACGCCGACCGAGTGTTCGTCGTGGGCCAGGGCCTGATCGACAGAATCCCCAACGGCTCCCCGCGGAGGTAACGGCGACTCTCCGCAGGCCCGCCGCGACCCGAAGGAGTTTCATCATGGGCAACGACGGCGCAGCAGAGAACGGCGAGCTCATTGGCGTGGAGTCGAAGCCTGCATCGAGCAACGGACATGCGGTGGCGCGCCCCAAGTCCGATCGCCCGTTTCCGCATCAAGCGGTGGAGCGCCAGCGGATGGCGGCGCTCACAACGCTGTCGGCGGGGGTGGCGCACCAAATCAATACCCCCCTCACCTATCTTCTTGTGAACCTGGAGCACGTGACGCGCAGGCTCCGAGCGGCGAGCGCAAGTTACGACCCGATGACGGAACTGGTCAGCGCCAAGGGCGGTCTGCCGGAGCTCGTTCAATCGTTGCAGCACGCGATCGAGGGAGCGAACCGCATCAAACAAGTCGTGCGGGATCTCTTGACGTTCGCTCAGGGCAACGCCGACCACCGCCGGCTGGTCGACGTTCGCGGGATTGTCGAGAGCGCCGCGGAGATGGCTTGGCACGAGATCCGGCACCGGGCGCGCCTTTGCAAGTCGCTCGCGGAGGTTCCTCTGGTCGAGGCCAACGAAGCGCGATTGGGACAAGTATTTCTGAGCTTGCTCGTCAACGCGGCGCAAGCCATCCCCGAGGGGCAGGCCAATCGCCACGAAGTGCGTGTCGCAACCCGGACCGACGACCAGGGCAACGCGGTTGTTGAGGTTACCGATACCGGAACGGGAATCGCGCCCGAAGACCTATCGCGCGTGTTCGACCCTTTTTTCACGACGAAGGGCCTGGAACGAACCGGCCTAGGCTTGGCCATGTCGCTCGGCACCGTTAAGAGCCTCGGAGGGGAAATCATGGTTTGTAGCGCGACCGACCGGGGCACCACGTTCCGCGTGGTGCTGCGGCCCGCCCAGTGCGTCCGTTCAAGGATCACCACAAACCCGGAGGAGCTGGGCTCGGCGCCGCGACGCAACGTGCTCGTCATCGACGACGATCCGCTTGTGGGAAGAGCCCTTGCCCGCGCGCTCTCCGAAGGCAATGAGGTAGAAGTAGTCGCCGACGCGCAGCACGCGCTTGCGCGCATCGATGGCGGTGAGCGCTACGACGTCATCCTCTGCGACTTGATGATGCCCGGAATGACGGGAATGGATCTTTACGCGGAGATCTTGCGCCGCGTGCCCAAGCTCGCAGCCCGATTCGTCTTCATGACCGGTGGCGCCTTCACGCCGCGAGCCCAGGCGTTCGTCGAAACGGTGGTCAACCCGTGCCTAGAGAAGCCCATCGACATGCGCCGGCTGCGAAGCATCATCGCTCGCGCAAACGGGACCTGATAGATCTGATAGACTCAGCCGGGGGGCCGTTACGAAGTGGACGAGAAGCCGCGCACGATTCTTGTCGTTGACGATGACGCCCGAAATCGATCTGTCGTGCGCGGATACCTCGGGACGGGCTACTGCATCCTGGAAGCGCCGGACGCCAACTCGGCGCTTGCCGTTCTGGGCGCCGAGTCCGTCGATCTTGTGCTCTTGGACGTGATGATGCCGGGCATGTCCGGCTTCGACGCGTGCCGCAGCATAAAGCAGAGCAGCAAGGCCGGCTTCTTGCCCGTCGTCTTGCTCACTGCGTTGAGCGAACAAGAGGATCGCAACGCCGGACTTGAAGCAGGCGCTGACGACTTTCTCACCAAGCCGGTCGATCGCCGGGAGCTCACTCTACGCGTGCGCGCCCTGCTGCGACTGCGCGAACAAGAGCAGGTCATCGCGAGGCAGCTTGAGCGGCTGCGCGAGCTCGATGCGCTCAAAGACGACCTTGTTTCGATCATCGTGCACGACCTTCGCAACCCGCTCGCCGGGCTGCTCGGACTCCTTCAAGCCGTCATGCAAGACTTGGGGGATTCCCGACTGCGCGAGGACCTCGCGCTCGCGCTCGAGAACGGGCGCAAGATGAAAGACGCGCTCACCGACATGCTGCACGTGCGCATGCTCGAGGAAGGCAAGCTAGAGCTCCGTGTCGAGCCCCAGGCGATAGGCGCCATCGCGGCGCAGGCGGTCGCGAGCATAGAGGGCCAGGCGAAGATTCATGGAGTGCGCGTGGCTTTGTCCGCCGACGTGGACATCACACTCCGCGTCGACGGAGCCCTCGTCCGACGGGCCATCGAAAACCTGCTGGCCAATGCCGTCAAATACAGTGGGCGAGGCGAAACGGTCGACATCGTCGTTGGCGCGGCAGCCGGCGGGGCCACGGTCGAGGTTCTTGACCACGGCCCGGGAGTCCCCGACAGCCAGAAGACAATGCTCTTTCAGAAGTTCGGGTCCGTCGAGGCCCACAAGGGCCTGCCCAGGCGGGGTCACGGCTTGGGGCTGTATTCCGTGCAACTCGCTGTTGCGGCCCATGGCGGCCGGGTTTCGGTAGAAGATCGCGAAGGGGGCGGCAGCGTGTTCCGTCTCTTTTTGCCTGCTAGAAATGATTGATTGCTACTTGGGGGGGTTAGGCCATGAGTCCGCTCGACCTTCGCTATTGGTCGCTGCGACGCAAGCTGCTCGCTCTGCTCCTCTGCGCTTGCTGGGCGCCGCTCGTGGCCACAACGGCGGCGATGCAGCTACGCGCGCGGTCAATCATGGAAGGCGACGCGCGAAAGTTGCTCTCGGCCACGGCACAGCAAATTGCGGCCGAGGTCGATGCCTTTAACTCCGAATACGTTCGCGTCGCATCGCGGCTCGCCAACTTGCCAGGGGTGACTCGCTACTACGCGCAGCCGAGCGACGCGGCCGCGGCCGTCGCGATCGCCGAACTGGATTCCGTGCGGCAAGTCGACGCAAACATCCTCGCCGCACACCTCGTGGACAGAACGGGGCTCGTGGTCGTCTCCACCACCGCTGCCCTTGTCGGCACCGACCTGTCTTTCCGTGAACATATTCAGGAAGGCTTGAGGGGACGGTCCGTCATCTCCGACGTTTTCCTCGGGCTGCCGAAGGGCGGCGGGCACCCACTGATCGTCTACGACAGGCCGATCGTAGACGAAGCAAAGACAACCGTCGGCGTCGTCGTGTTGACGGTCCTTGCCACCGGCCTTTGGGACGTTGCGCACGCGACCAACGGGCGGGCCGGCGTCGGCAGCTACACAGTCGTTCTCGACAGCCACGGAATTCGGATTGCCCACAGCTACCGGCAAGACCACGTGTTTCACCCTGCCGGAACCCTCGAGCCTCGGGTCGTCGACCAGATGGCGCGCGAGCGTCGCTTCGGGGACGAGACACGTGCAGTGCTCGAGACTCCCTTGCCAATCCCCGAGCAGTTCTTCCGTGCTCGGGCTCCGTCGCTGGAGGGGCTTACGACGATCGAGCCCTTCCGATCGTCTGCCAACAACGCTGAAAATATCGCCGTCGCCGCAAGGTTGCGCACCGTGCCGTGGACAGTCTTCTCCGTCATTCCCGAGAGCTCGGTCGGCGCGTCGGCCGGACGTCTGCTCCGCGCTTCGGTGTTCGTTAGCACCAGCATCTTCGTGCTGGCGCTTGGTCTGGGCTTGCTTCTGGCTCGATCGGTCGTCGAACCGATTCGCGCGCTATCGACAGCCACCAATGCGCTGGCCGGAGGAGACTTCGAGGCTCGGGCCGCCGTCAACACCAGCGACGAGATGGGGCAGCTGGCGGCAAGCTTCAATCAAATGGCGACGGCGATGAAGGCCGCACGCGGGGACCTCGAAGCGCAGGTACGAAAGCGGACACTGGACCTGCAGCGCGCCAACGAAGAGCTCCAAGCACAAAAACAAGAGCTCATCACGCAAGGCCAAGAGATGAGCGCCCAACAGCAAGAACTCGAGCTGAAAAACCGGGAAGTCGAACGCGCGAATCGACTCAAGTCAGAATTCCTTTCGAACATGTCGCACGAGCTGCGCACCCCTCTCAACTCCATCATCGGCTTCTCGGAGCTTCTGGAGCAAGAGACGGTGAACCAGCTCCAGCCGCAGTACGTCGCTTACATTCGCGATGTGCTCGCAAGCGGCCGTCACCTGCTCAGCCTGATCAACGACGTTCTCGATTTGTCAAAGATCGAGGCAGGCCACATGGTGCTCAGTCCCGAGGATGTCGACCCCGAACGAGCGGTCGCCGAGGCCTGCGCCATCATCCAAGCGCCTGCGCGCAGGAAGCGCATCGCGATTCGTCAAGACGTACAAACCAACTCTGGCCTCGTGGCAGATTCGGGCAAGCTTCGTCAGATCTTGCTCAACCTATTGTCCAACGCAGTCAAGTTCAGCCCCGAGGGGTCGAGCATCGAGGTGCGCGCGAGAGAGAACGAACGATGCATCGTATTCGAGATACAAGACGAAGGGCCGGGGATCGACGCCGTCCTGATGCCGCGCCTCTTTCAGCCCTTCGTTCAGGGCGAGAGTCCGATGGTGAAGAAGCACCAAGGAACGGGCCTTGGCCTTGCGATTTGCAAGAGACTCGTCGAGCAGCACGGCGGAACGATCTCGGTAGAGAGCACGCCCGGCGAGGGTTCCGTTTTTCGCGTATCGCTCCCGATTGCCGACGAACACGGCGTACTCGCTCGAAGCAGTGTTCCCCCCCGTGCGCCGACGGTCTTGGTCGTGCAGGACGATTCGGCGAAGGCCAGCGCGATCCGCAGCGAGTTGGGGGCCGCGGGCTACCGCGTTGAGGTGGTCGCAACCGGAGAAGAAGCCGTGCAGGCGGCCGAGCGGGTGCGGCCTGCGGCCATCGTTGTCGATCCGGCGGCCGAGGATCGACACGGAAAGAGCGTGCTCGACGGTCTTCGGCGGCACAAGACCACAAGTGAAGTCCCTAAGGTCCTCACGCCGACGCCGGTGAAACAGAGCTCGCCAGCGAGGCAGGTGGAGCGACCAAGGGCGGCGGAGCGTCCGGCGATTCTCGTCGTAGACGACAACGAGGCAAACCGAGAGCTTGCTCGATCGCTGCTGGAGCGCAAGGGCTACGGCGTCATCTTGGCCGCGAACGCCAATGCGGCGCTCGACGCGGTCCGACGCGCGCGACCGGTTCTTATTCTGATGGACCTCGCGATGCCCGGGACCGCCGAGTTCGAGGCCTCGCTTGCGATTAAGACGAGCGCCCACGCGGCGAAGATCCCGCTCGTTGCTCTCACGGCGCTCGCCATGCAGGGCCACGAGGCACGGGCATATGCGGCGGGCCTCGATGGGCATCTCACCGAGCCTCTCGATCCGGCTGCGCTTGAAGAGACCGTGGCGCGGCTGATCGGGAATCCGGCTGGCTAGCGAGGGACCCGGTTCACGCTGACGCGGTGGGCGCCCGCGCTGACGCACTGGGCGCCCGCTCGGCGGCCGGCGTTTCGGTGCTCAGAGGCGGCGGGGCCCGGTCGGTGATGTCCTCCGCGCGGGCGCGCGATTCGGTGGTCTTGAGGCCGTATTCGAGAACTGCTTTCCATGTCTCTCTCCACTCGATCGGGTCCGCGCCCAGACCCGGCGGTTGCGTGGGTACTGGATCCGGACGGCGCTCGGCGGCAAGGTCGTCGCTGCTGCTGAGGGGCGGACGCGTGCGCCGGCGTTCTCGGCAGCCTGCTAAAGTACGGGAGGTGTGTGGCCAAGCTGGCACGAGAGCATGCTCCGCATCACGTGGTACATCATGATTCCAATGGTCCCCCGCACCCGCAGCGCGAAGGTCCCGCTTCCGCCGGAGTACGTTCGCGTCTCCCCCGAGCTGGAGGCCCGGCTGCGCGCTGCGCTCGAAAAGTCCGAGAGCGATCCGGGGCGGGCCCTCACTGCGGAGGAACTGCACCGCATGGCTGAAACGGGCGAGTGGCCGGGCTGGTGCGACTCGTCCGACTGACGTCCGGTTTCCTGGCCCAGCGAGGCGCCTGCGGAGCGGTTTCCGGCACTCCGGCGGGGCGGGCCCTCGCCGCGGCGCTCGTCGCTCTCGGCGGCGCTGAGGATCTCCCTGCGCCGGGGGACGCGACGACGCTCCTAAAGCCGAACGAGCGCGGAGTCTCGGCACTCGTGCACGTTCGGCGCGTGCCCGGGCACAACCTATGGCTCTGGTACCGCATCGACCGGGCGGGCGACGTCGTGCTCATGACGCTAGAGAGCGAGCCGCCAACGTAAGGCCAACCGATGGACGTGGGACTTCTCAACCATTCTTTCCGGGCCTTCCTCAGTGGAGGACGACGTGCATACTGATGACGCCTTCGTCGGCCACTCGTGAGATCGCCTTTCGCTTCGGTGGCAAAGAGGTGGATCTAGGTTTCGACGCGCGTTCCATCGATGCGGAGAAGACCGTCGGCGTCCTCGTGAAGAGGCGGCTTCAGCGCCTCCACGGCCCGCACGAAGTCGCCATCGCCCGAGACGAGCACGGCCAGGTCCCATCGGCCCTCCCACGCGAGGCGAATCATGTCCGTCACGATGGCCGTGTCCATCCCCTTCTCGGCGCTTCGATGCATGCTCGCTTTGCAAGCGGGGCACGTCGCGACCGGCGTCCAGCACGCGGGGCAGCTGGGCGGGTCTTTGTGGCGCCGCTCCTTAAGGACAACCTCGACGCCGTCGAAGCGAGTGAGCACGTTGCGAGCCCATTTGCGGAGGCCGTCGTCTTTGAGAGCGGCCCTGTTGTGCGAGACGTAGATGTGCAGGCCGCCGTAACGAAGGCGGCGACGCTCGTCGAGATCGAGGCCACAGGCTCCCGCCTGCTCGGCCAACCATGGGCCGAGCCGACTCCAGTCGAGGCGGAAGCGCGTTCGCCAGCGCCATCGAGATATGGAAGTTCCAGAAGTCGACGAAGGCGTGGACGACGATGGGGTGGTCCTTGGACGTTGGCGCCCTGTCGATGACGGTGGGGACAGCAGAAGTGGTGGTGTCGAGGGGGAACATGGCTTTCTCTCCACCCTGGTAATCCCCGGACCGATCGATTTTCCGAACCAGCGGCTGCACTTTGTTGCGGCATCGACTGCCCAGAGCGTGGGCCGCACGGGATCCACTCGGAAGAAGTGCGGCCGTCGCGCGAAGCGACGCTTCTTCAGCCGGGAGCCCTGCGTCCTTCGACGCGGGCAGCACGCCGATCGTGCGGAAGACGAGCCGTGCTCGACGGGGGCACGCCTTCACCCACCCGGTAGAACGATGGCCGTCAACGGAAGAATGGCAGGGACCCACCGGAAGAACGCTTGCCGCCGGCGGGCGACATGCTTCACCCCCTCGTATGAAGACCCTCACCCCCTCGTATGGAGAGGGTCACCCCATCGGATGCAGTGCTTGACCCACTCGGACGACATGCGTCATACGCCTGCGTGCAACGCGTCTACGGCGCGAAGACGTGGCTCGCCCCCGCGGAAGAACGAAGGCCCCCAGTCGTACGCCGAGGATCACGCACCCGGGAGACGCAACGCGCTCGGCGATAGGCGCGCGTCTTCCACCGGGAAGAACGTCATCGTCCATACGGACCAACGTCATCACCCGTGCGGAAGAACGTGATCCATCGACCCTATGCAGAGCGTCCATCCCCTCTATGAAGCGCGTCTTCCGGCGAGCAACGTGCTTCTTCCACCCGGACGAACAACGTCTACCGGCCCTACGACACGCGTTGTTGGAGTGGAAGAACCTGTTCGTCCACGTGGAAGACGCGCATCGGACCTAGGTCTGCATCGATGCCTGCCACGGCGTGCACCACGCCGGCCGACCGATCGCGAACGTCTTCCGAGTGGGAGAAGATGTTCCTCCGCGTGGAGGGCGAGCATCGGACCTACGTACGCATCGATGCCCGCCATGGGGTACAAGACGTTCGACGACCCGATCGTGCCCGTCTTCCACGTGGAAGAAGGCGTTCGTCCGCGTGGAAGAAGCACATCGGACCTACCCGCGGCTCGATGCATCCGGGTAGGTGCACCACGTCGGCCGATCGATCGCGTACGTCTTCCGGGTGAAAGAGCCGTTTCGTCCGAGCGCATCCACCTCGCCGCACGACCGGCGAACCCATTGCCCCCGAGCGGTAGATGTCCTCACCACGATGGAAGAGTGTCTGTCCGACGACCGAGCGCTCGAGTGCGCCCGACCCAAGCAGCGCATCTACCGACCCGAGCATGCGCGCCTCCACCGAAGGCCACGCATCCCATCTGCGGTGCACTGCCGCGTCGCATGACAGCAGCCGCGCTCGCGATTGGGGAAAAGGCGAGCCCCGCGAGTGCGCCGACAGCGCTGCTCGAGAGCTCGAGGTCCTAAGCGCCTTAATGCCTAATGGATTAATTGCGCTACTGTGGAGTCATGTTCAAAGTGAAATGGGGGATTCTTGCCTTCTTTGGGATGGTGTCTTATCCGACCTTGTTCTGCGTGGCTGGATGCGGAGGTGCCCAATCCTCGCAGGTCGGGGCGCCCGGCGTGACAGACAGCGACGCGGCTTTGAGCGACGCGACCAATCCGCCAGCAAACACGAGCGCGGACGACTCGGGCACACCCTCCAATGGGATCCTTCAGAGCCTCCCGGCCGATGGATGCACGCCGCTGACGGGGTGCCCGCCGGGGATCCAGTGTGGGCGCTATACCGATCCATGCTCGGGCAACGTTCTCGTTTGCGGCACTGCCTGCCCCAATGGAAAGGTGTGTTCGCGTTCGGCCAGCGATCCATCAGCGCAGTCGTGCCAGCCCAAGGCGTGCACCGGCAAGTGCGGCATCGTGGGCCTCGATGCTTGCGGTGTTCCCATTGCGTGCGGCGGGTGCGCTGCCGGCATGGATTGCATTGGCAACCAGTGCGTCGCGGCGAGCACCGTCAACCCGAGCGACGGCGGAGCCTGCGCGACGCTCACGTGCACGCCGGATCCGCAAACCCACCTGTGTGGCAACGTCACCGACGGTTGCGGGCACACGATGGATTGCTCGTGCGCGGCGGGCACTGTATGCACGGGCGGAGCTTGCACTGCGCCGGCGCCGGAGTGCTCGATGGCCGACGGCGGTTCGGTCTGCGGAACGGTGCAGAACGCTTGCGGAAGCGGCTCGATCCATTGCGGCAATTGCCCCGGCGGGCAGTGTGTGCAGGGCATGTGCATTGGGTGCACCCCGCCAAGCTGCGGCAACGCCCATTGCGGCAAGGCAAGCAACGCGTGCGGCCAGTCCATAAGCTGCGGCATGTGCGCGGCAGGCAGCGAGTGCGTCAAAGGCGTCTGCACGGCGTGCGCACCGCCGACCTGCGGCACGGCCACCTGCGGCAAGGCAAGCAACGCGTGCGGCCAGTCCACAAGCTGCGGGAGCTGCTCTATGGGCGAGTGCTACAGCGGCCAGTGCTGCACCCCGCTCACGTGCGCCAACGCGAACGACGGCGGGCCCGCGACAAGCTGCGATCCCGTGTCATTGGGGTGCGGGATCACCAAGTCGTGCGCGCCCTGCGGAGCCGGCGAAGCGTGCTCCAACCACAAGTGCATCGCGTGCGTTCCGAAGACGTGCGCGGACTTTGCAGCCCCGAGCTTCGGTCACGGTGACGGCTGCGGAAAGATGCTGGATTGTTGTCCGCAAGGAACAGCGTGCAAGGGCGAGGGCCTTTGCTGCACCAGCCAGGAAGTCGCATACAACGGCAGCTGCTGCCTGCCGTCGTGCGATCCGGCGCAGCCGTCAGGAGCCCAACTTAGCTGCGGCCAAACCATCTTCTGCGCCCCCGGCCAGAAGGGTCCACCGCGCTGACGGAGAAGTCGGCGAGCAAACCCATAGTTTGCATTTGTCGCTTCGCGCGCAACTCGCCGCGACCGAGTGCGCCGACAGCGCTGCAACGGAGCTCGGCGGCCGGCGTTTCGGCGCGGAAGAGGCGCCCAAGAAACCGGGGCATCGGTGGGCGGTGAGCCGCCAAATGATTGAACCGGGCCAGGGGCCTCCGCGCAGCCAACCAGAAACGCGAGTTCCGCTGCGTCCTGATGCAATCGATCGCACGGTGCGGCTCACCGCCCGGGCCCTGCCGCCTCTGAGCACCGAAACCCGACCGCCGAGCGTGCGCCCAGTGCCTTCGCTGGCCACTACCACGCAGCGCACCGGCCGTCCTAGAGTGTGCCCATGGCGCGCGACCTCACGCTTGGCATCGTGACCGATTTACACTTCGGCCCCGAAGCGCGATGGCAAGGCAAGCTCCGCAAGCTGACCCATCGGGCAGGCGAGCTAGCCACCGACTTCGTTCGCCAGATGAACGACGAGCTACGGCCCGATCTCGTCGTAAATCTCGGCGACGACATCGAAGACGAGTCACGAGACGCGGACCTAGCGCGCTACGGCGAATGCCAAACGATTCTGCGCGGGGTGCAGGCGCCGCTCATCAACGTTGCCGGCAATCACGACCTTGTCTACCTCAACCGGGAAGACATGAGCCGCTTTTGGGGCCGCACCGGGCCGCTCTACTACACGATCGACCTTGGCGGCTGGCACTTCATCGTCTTGCACACAATCGAGAAGAAAGACATCGAGATTCGCGTGCCGGTCCCACAACTCGAATGGCTGCGGGCCGACTTGGCGGCCACGCGCGCGCCGACCGTCGTCTTCATGCATCACTCGGCCAGCGAGCAAGAGCTCGACGATTCACGATGGTGGCCCGGACGCCGGCATCTTGCGCTCGTCCAGGAGCGAGTCGAACTTCGGCGAATCTTCGAGGAATCGAAAGTCGTTCGGGCGGTGTTCAATGGACATCTTCATTGGAATCACCTCGATGTAATCGCCGGAATCCCGTACATCACCGTTCAAAGCCTCATTGAGAACCTGGACGACGACGGTCCAGGACGCCCCGCCGCGGCGAATGCCGCGGTGCACATCAGCGAGCGGCGCATAGTCGTGCGCGTGCGCGGAAACGACCCCGCGCGATACCAGGTGGAATGGTGAGCATTCGCCCTTGCGTGGCGACGGCTCTGGCGCTCTTTTGCGCTTGCCGGCACACGACCCAGTCGGGACATGACGCTGCGCTCGGTGCGAGCGTCACGGCTCCCTCGTCCACGTCCGCGAGCCGGACCGCGACGGCGTCCACGCCTGCGTCCGGGCCCGCGCCCGCGACCCCGTCCGGGGCTGCGACCGGGGCTGCAGTGACGACGGCGGCTCCCCGGATCCGCGTCTCGACGCCCGTCTCTCGTTACACCTGTCCTTCGGTGGTGCGCGGGGGGGTCTTTCGATCCTTTTTGGCATCCGCGGATACGAGCGCGGCCTTTGTCGACGGGGACGACTGGCTCGCGCTCGTTAACCGGTCTCCACTTGGCGCTCTTCCTCCTGAATACGCGCCGACTGACCTTGTCGATGTTCGCGACGGGTCGTCTCGCAATCCGGGCGAGTGTGAGGGGCAGCGCGAGTGCTTGCGTCGAGACGCCGCGATGGCGCTGCACCGAATGTTCGACGCGATGCGCGCCGACGGCCTGAAGGGACACGTTCAGTCCGCGTTCCGCGGTTTCGGGACGCAATGCTGGCTCTTTGCAGCCATGGCCCAACAAGCGCGACGGGGCTTCTGCGAGGCCACCGAGCAAAGCGCCCTCCCGGGACACAGCCAGCACCAGCTCGGCACGACGCTCGACATGTTCACGAAGGAATGGGCCGACCAGGGCGCGAGGACCGGCGAGGGGGTTTTCCGCAATGGATTCGGTTGCTCGCGCGGCGGCCAATGGGTCGACGACAATGCATGGCGTTTCGGGTTCGTTGTCTCGTACCCGATTCATCCAGACGATCGTCAAGACGGATCCCGATGCGTTGCTCGCTCGGACCATCCCGCCGCCATCAATCCGAAGACGGGCTACAAGAACGAGCCCTGGCATTTGCGGTTCATCGGCGTCGATGCCGCCGCGCGATTCCACAGCGCATGGGAGGCGAGCGGTCCGGGGACGCCCGACGAAATCACTCTCGAGCAATGGCTCCGTGCGGGGCTCGCCGGCGATGCGGATCTGCCTGTTTGCGACGGCTGCCAATGCGGCGCATGCGCTACCCTCGCGGCCGAGGAGTCTCGCACGCCTTGCGGGAAAGCGGCCCTTTGGCTCGACACGGACGGAAACGTCGTCTCTCCGACCGAACAGCCGCATCTGATCGATGTCCGAACGTCATTGGCCTCGGACGACTCTGTGGTTCTGGAAATGGTCGTCCACATTCCGGCGCATACACCGACCCAACCACCGATTCTGGCGGCCGCGGGACCCTTCTACACCCCCGGGTCGACGTTTCTTGCGCTTAGCGCATACCCGGCAGCGCCCGCACATCGATACCCCGACTTGAGTGGGGCCTGGCGCGTCGCCGTAGAGCCGATTCCTCCCGAGTCGACGCGCTGGCCGTGGCGCGCATCGCTTGCCTCCGGGGATCTCGCCATCACATGGAACCACGCGAACGTGGTCTTGCCCGCGAAGGCAGGCGACGTTGCGTTGCGAATGCGCATCTCGGCGCCGCGTCTTCAGAGAGTGCGTGTCGCGCTCCTGCGCGACGGCGAAGAGCACGACGTTCGGGAAGAGACGATTCCGTGAGACTCCACTCTACCGAAATGTCGCACCTGCCCCAGCGGCGGTGAAGCCGCGATCTTTTTGCTTTCCGATCGCGTGCCGTAGGAGCGCTGTGGCCGATGCCGTACATCCTTAAGGCCGGGGGGGGACGGATATGCGCAGGGCGGTGGGTTGGGGGCGGCTTCTTCTAGTCTGCGTGGCGGCACTGGGCGGATCGGCGTGCTCAGGCAGCACGGCCGACCTCTCCAACGCGAACACGCCGGCGGAAGGCGGTTCGGAGACCGGCGCAAACGTCGACACCGACGCGAGCGGCGCCCACGTCGACGCGGAAGCAGGCGCCAATGTCGCCACGGACGCCGACGCAGGCGCCAGTGTCGACGCAGACGCGGATGCAGGCGCCAGCCTCGCTCCAGACGCCGATGCAGGCGCCAGCCTTGCTTCAGACGCCGACGCAGATACCGCCCGCGCTATGGACGCGGAGGCGTCGACGAATTCAGAAGCTGGCCCCGACGCAAATGAGGACGCGCCAGCGAGCGCCGACGCAGATGCCCAATCCGAAGCGAACGCCAATTCCGAAGCGAGCGCCGATGGGCAAGTGGATGCGACCGTCGGCGCCGAAGCCGGAGACAGCGTCGACGCAGAAGCTGGCGCCAGCGCCGACGCGGACGCAACCATGGACGTGGCCGCCGACGCGGACGCAACCATGGAGGTGGCCGCCGACGCGACTTTGGTCTCCATCGCCATTAATAACCCGCCCCCGTCGGACATCGATCAGGGTGCGAGTTACATCTTTTCTGCGACCGTCTCCGGCGCCGCCGACAAGAGCGCAACCTTCGCGATCGGCACCGGTTGCGGCTCCGTCAACGCATCCACGGGGGCCTACGTGGCGCCCAACCATTCGGCCACCGCCTGCACGCTGACTGCCACGAGCGTTGCTGACAACACGAAGACGAGCACGGCGAGCTTCTCGGTGAATGCCGTCAGCGTGGCCCTCTCTCCGGCGACAGCGGCCGTTGCACCCAACCAGACCTCCGGGTTTGTCGCGACGGTCACGGGGACCGTGAACAAGGCCGTGACGTACGGAGTGCTCAACGGCGGAGTTGGCGGCACGATCAATTCGCTGGGCATCTACTACGCGCCCGGCATGACGGGTTCGGACACGGTGATTGCCATCAGCGCAGCCGACGCGACCAAGAGCGCAACGGCAAGCGCATCGGTCACCACGACCGTCACCGTCTCGGTCTTGCCTTCGACCGCCACGCTGAATCAAGGTCAATCGCAGAGCTTCTCGGCAAGCGTGACCGGAAACGCGAACGGCAACGTGAACTGGAGCGTCCTCGGCGGCACGACGAATGGGACGATAACTCCCAACGGCATCTACACCGCTCCAAACTCCAACGGTGCCTACACAGTGATTGCCACCAGCGTCGCGGACGGGTCGAAGACGGGTTCTGCGAGCGTTACCGTCACATCGGCCCCGCAGGTGGCCGTGTCGATCAGTCCGCCGTCGGTCACGGTCGCGGCAGGCCAAAGTCAGCACTTTGCGGCGACCGTCTCGGGCAACGCGGATCAAAGCGTCACCTACAGTGTTCTCGAGGCGGCCGGAGGCGTCGTTGACGGCGCCGGAAATTACGCCGCCCCGCTCGGCAGCGGCATCTACCACCTGGTTGCCACCAGCAACGCGGACACGTCCAAGACCGCCACTGCGACGGTGACCGTGACCAACGGACCTCCCGTGACGATCGCGATCTCGCCCTCCAGCGTGACACTTCCGCCCAGCGGCGCAAAGGCGTTCACCGCGACGGTGACCGGGTCGACGAACACCGCCGCCGTGTGGAGCACTCCGAGCTGCGGAACCGTCGATACCGCGGGCAACTACACGGCGCCGGCCACCGCGCCCAGCTCGTGCACTCTCACCGTGACGAGCGCAGCCGACTCGACGAAGTCAGCCACCGCGACAGTCACCGTGTCCAGCACCGTCGCCGTCAACGTAAACCCATCGCCCACGACGGTCACTCTCGGAGGGACGGCTCAGTTTGTCGCCTCGGTGACCGGAGCCGGCAATACGCTCGTCGACTGGAGTGTGATTGGGGCCGCGGGGACCGGTTCCGTGGACGCGAATGGGCTCTACACGACGGCCGGTGCATCGGCAGCCCCACCCTTCTCGGTCACCGTCCGGGCCACGAGCCGCGCCGACAACACGAAGACCGGGCAGGCCACGGTCAACGTCGTGGCGTCGTCGATTTACACGGTGTCGGGCACGGTGGCCTATGGCGGCGCGGCGCAACTCGGAAACGTCTATATCGACGTCCTCGAATCCGGAAATGGCAACAATCTCGTCGGCGGCACAGTCATCACGGGGGCGGGACCCTTCACGATTCGATGCCTACGAGGCGGCCAGTCCCGGAACTACTACATCAAGGCTTGGAACGACGTGGCCGGATACGTCGCCCCCGTCTTTGCTTCTGACCAGTCGACCACCACCAGCAACTTCTATTTCAACGGCAGCGCAAACGTCACGGGCATCGCCGTGAACTTGGTAGATCCCACGCCAACCGTGCCGTCCCAAGCACCGAATGTTAAGGGGGTCATCGCAACCGACAGCGCCGGCATTCTTCTCTTTAGCCGTGTCACGGACAACAGTGGGCGCGACGTGGCGGACCACTACAACGTCTACGTCAGCACATCGGCAAGTCCCGGGCCCAAGAACAACGTTATGGTCCGGCACATCGGCTCTTGGGCAGAGACCAACGTGGGGCTTGATCCGTTGGCGAACGGCACCCCGTACTACGTCGCGGTCACGGCGGTGAACAACGCCGG